>Ga0209520_10001272_pt1 | contig 14304 bp, 12 predicted proteins | sample Rifsed16ft1_FD_184009 | JGI IMG/M metagenome (GOLD analysis project Ga0209520, IMG submission 184009) | Soil microbial communities from Rifle, Colorado, USA - sediment 16ft 1 (version 2) | ecosystem: Environmental > Terrestrial > Deep subsurface > Rock core/Sediment | place: Rifle, Colorado...
TGATGAAACAAAAAAATTATGCGATATGGCTAAACCTGACCTAGGTCTTATAACTAATATCGGCCAAGATCATTTGGAAGGCTTTGGCGGCTACGCAGGTGTCACCAAAGCCAATCAAGAATTGTACCAATTCTTGAAAAAGAAAAACGGTGTTGCTTTTGTAAACAACGACGATAGACTTTTAATGAAATTGTCAAAAAATTTAAAACGGATAACTTATGGCCAAGGCAAATATTCAAATTTGCAAATAAAAGTTCAAAAAACTGTTCCAGAAATCCTTTTAACAATCAACAAACAAAAACTTAACTGCCCCTGGCTCTTCGGTGATCACAATTTGGAAAATATTGCCGCGGCAATTTGCATTGGTAAATATTTTGGCGTACCGATGAAAAAAATTAGCCAAGCCCTCAAGATTTTCAAGCCTCCAAGCGGCCGTTCGGAAATAGAAACAATACCGACTTTGAAAACAAAAATCATAATGGATGCTTATAACGCTAATCCTTCAAGTATGGTTAGAGTAATTGAAAATTTTGGCGCTTTTCCTCATAAAAGAAAAATTGTTGTTCTTGGTGATATGGCCGAACTTGGCAAATACAGCAAACAAAAGCATAATGATATTTTTAATTTGGCTAACAAACTTAAATTTGAAATGAAAATTTTTGTTGGACCGAACTTTTATCAAATTCATCAAAAAAATATTAATAAATGCGACGAAAAAGCGATGTTTTTTAAAAACACGGAAGAATTAAAATATTTATTTAAGAAAAACAAAAAGATTTTTAAAAATTCTTTTATTTTATTAAAAGCTTCTCGGACAATGGCCTTTGAAAAAATTATTGATTATTTTGCCGCCGGAAAGAAATAATCTGAGAATTTTGAATATGATGATCATTTTCAAAATAATCTGTTCTGCCAATTTGAAATTTATGGCAAGCATAAAGTGAATCGGCAAAAAATCCTTCTTGTTCTGATGGGATCTGACGAGAATCGAAAGGTAGCGGTGGCAGCTCAAATTTAACATCCGGATCTCCTTTATACCAAAGGCCCCACGTTTCCCACCCATTACCGCATTCACGTGGATCACCTATTAGAATGTACTGTTCAAGATATATCCTTATTTTACCAAATTGCGTATGAAATTCGCTTGTACATTAATCAGCGAAGGACACACTATTAAGATTCTTGTTTAAAATCTTCTAGCGCTACAAGAATTTTTTCTTTAGTTTGAGAATCAGGAAAATGTGCTTGCGTCTTTATATAATTTTCGTACTTGCCTGCGAGTTCCTTCGTGTCTATCTTGGTCTTTAAAGAGCCAGGTCGATAATCTTATCAATAAGATTAGTAAAATTAAAACCAGAATATTTCATAAGCATTGGAAACATTGAGATCTCGGTAAATCCAGGCAAGGTATTAATTTCGTTTAAATAAATTTTTCCTCTGGAAATAAAAAAATCAACACGGGCAAATCCTCGGCAATCGCACATTCTATACGCTTCTCCGGCTATTCGTTTAATTTCTTTTTTTTGTTTTGGCGTTATTTTTGCTGGAATAGAATACCGTGTCTGCCCCAAAATATATTTGTCTTCATAATTATAAAAATCTTTAATCAAAATAAGTTCTCCCGGATCTGGAATCATCAGATGGTCATTACCGATCACCGCAACTTCAATTTCTTTCGGATTAACCAAGCCTTTCTCTAAAATGATTTTTGGATCATGTTTGCCGGCTTCCCTTATTGCTCTTGTGAGGGTTTTATAATTATCGACTTTAGTCACACCGACCGATGAGCCGGAATTGGCAGGCTTTACAAAAATCGGCAAATCATAGCGTTTTTTAACATCAAGCAAGATCTGATCAATTTTCCTTTTATTGAATGTGGCTAAGTCAATGATTTCAAACGCGACTTGGTTTATCTTTTGGCCTGACATAAAGGTTTTAAAAACAGCCTTATCCATGCAAAGAGCGGAAGCCAGAACCCTGCAACCGCAATATTTAACTCTCTGCCATTCAAAAATGCTTTGCAAAACCCCATCTTCGCCATACTTGCCGTGAGTCAGAGGAAAAGCCACGTCCATGATTTTTGAGAACTTATCCGGGCTTACTTTGTCTTTTTCGGATAAATTTTTTATGTCGTCAATTTTCTTAACACGATAAAAGAACCCATTTTTGTGCCAGTAAAAGAGCGCTAGTTTATATTTTTTGTGATCAAAATATTTAACAAAATTTTCGGCAGAATTGACCGATACTTCCGCTTCATTGCTTAAACCGCCAAAAAATAAACCAACTGTTTTCATAATTTAAATTTTACCCTTTATCTTAAAAAATTTTGTTTCACTTAACTCCTTGTGTTGTTCATCGATAGATTTTTCTGATTTTTCATCAATACAACTTGTGCCGCGACAAATATCAGGTCGATTTTCATAATCTTTACACAATCCTGTTTTTTCATCAAAATTTATACAGTCGTAAGTATGCACTCTTTCCGTTTCTGGATGTTTTTCCGGAACTAGAATTTCGTCTTTCTTTTTCCAAATCTCTTCCCCTTTTTCATTCTTTGGTATTTTAATTACGCTTGGATCAGCCCTTTTTCTTAAGCCTATTTTAACTGGATCGCAACACCAAGCACAGCCTTTTTCCAAACAAGGACCGGGTCTGTTTGGTTTGTGTTTACTTTCATCTTTTGTAGGTTTTTCCATACTGAAATTATAGCAATTCTGGAAACAAAAATCTTTTTGACAAGTTGGGTAAAATAATGTAGAATAAACAAGGTTCTTTAAAATCAAACACAAACCTAAACAACAATAAAACAATCAACACATGAGGAACTTCCTGTTTTTTATCGTTTCCTTGATTCTTGTAACCTGCGAAGAGCCGGTTGCCAAGAAGAAAGAAGAAGCGAAAAGCCGGGAACAAATCCTGGTTGATTCGCTTAATCAAATCGCCTGGCAAACACTGGGCAAAAATCCTGAACGGGCTCGCAATGTTGCCCAAGAAGCCGTGAAAAAATCAATTGAATTTGGATATCGCCAAGGCGAGGCGGATGGTATAAAAATTGTTGGAGAGAGTTGGCGGTACCAAGCTGAATATGACAGCGCGCTTATTTGCTACCAGAAAAGTCTGACAATTTGTCAGGAAATTAGTGATGACGAAAGAGCGGCAAGAGTCAAAAATAGTATTGGTCTGGTTTTTGAATCAAAAGACAATTATGAAAAAGCATTGTCCTATTTGCAAACTTCTTTGAGATTTTTTGAAGAAAAGAATGATTCAGCCAAAATGTCAGTGATAATTGGAAATATTGGCAGAATCTTCACTAAACAAAAAAACTACGAAGAGGCCTTACGCTGGTTTTTCAGAAGTCTTGCTATAACTGAAAAACTTTTACTTAAAGATTCTGACAATTTCGGCTATTTAACAAGCAAAACTGCCACCCTTGGTAATATTGGCATGGCTTTTGATGATCTTGGCCAAGATGAAAAAGCAATGCCTTATTACTATGAGTACAAAAAATTGGCGGAAAAGCTTGAGGATACACTTCGTTTGGCGGATGCGTATAACTCTATCGCTCGCGTTTACCACGAGAAAAAAAATTATACGCAAACCCTTGAGAATTATCAAAGAAGCCAGGATTTGGCTCAAAAAATTGGAGACCAAAAGACAGTCTGCTTAACCAAATTAAACATTGGTCGAGTACGCTTTGCTTTGAAACAAAGCAAGGATGCTGAAAAAGAGTTTCTGGAAAGTTTACAAATCGCTGAGGAAATTGGTGATAAAAAACTGGCCATGGAAAACTTTCAGGAACTTGCTTATCTTTACTCTGGCCAAAAAAGATCAGGGGAGGCATTCAGGTATCTTGAAAAATACAGTTCCCTGCGCGACAGTATCCTCGGCGAAGAAAGCGCGAGGCAAGTGGCCCAAATGGCGACCATTTATGAAACCGAGAAGAAAGAAAAGCAGATTGAGGTTCTGAATAAAGACCAAGTCATCAAGGATGGCCAAATAGGTCGTCAGCGTCTTGTCATCATCGTCGTCGCCTTCGGCATCTTCGCCATCCTTGTTTTCGCGATATTCCTTATCCGCTCTAACCGAGCCAGGAAAAAAGCCAATCGCCTGCTTTCACTTCAGCGAGACGAAATTTCAAAACAAAACATCGTGCTTGGGGAGCAAAAAGCGGTCATTGAACACAAAAGCAAGGAAATCAGGGATAGTATCACTTATGCTAAGAGAATCCAGGAGGCCATCCTTCCTCCGCAGATCGAAGTTGCTAATACTCTGCCAAAAAGCTTCATTTTGTACAAACCAAAAGACATTGTTAGTGGCGACTTCTACTGGTTTTACAAAACCAATCAATTGGCTTTAATTGCCGCGGCGGATTGCACTGGTCATGGTGTCCCGGGCGCCCTTATGAGCATGATTGGGGTGGAGACACTCAACGAAGCGGTGAAGCAAACGCAAAATCCTTCCGAGATCCTTTCCATCATCAATCGCACGATCAAAGCGGCTCTTCGCCAATCAGGCGAAAGCGACACGACGCGGGACGGCATGGATATCGCGCTCGTTAAAATCGATCTTGCAACCCGCGAGCTAGAGTACGCTGGCGCCAATCGCCCGCTTTGGATTGTCCGCGATGATAAAAAAGAAGTCGAGGAAATAAAGGCGACCAAGAAAGCGATTGCCGGGTTTACCGATGATGATCAAGTGTATGAACTGCACAAGGTCTCGCTCGGTCCGAAGGATACTTTCTATATTTTCTCGGATGGCTATGCCGACCAATTTGGCGGTGAGCGAGGCAAGAAGTTAATGACTTCTAAATTAAAAGAAATTCTTCTTTTAATTCGCGATCGCCTGATGGCTGACCAGCATGACTATTTAGATCGCCACATGGAAGAATGGCGCCAGCCGAAAAACGGCAAAGTCCACGAGCAAGTGGACGACATCCTCGTCATCGGCGTAAAAGTTTGATTTTGTTTCTCACAACCCACCCCTCAAAAGGTGGGTTTTTCAATTAGATTCCTACACCGCTGCCGCCGCCAGTACTATCAACACCACTACCTTGAAGTTGATCAGGAGGAATTATACTGTCGCTAACACCTGATGGTATAGGCGCTGCAAGTGGCGGCGTGGTAGTAGAAGAAGTATCAGCAGTAATAAAAGGAGCTGCTACCAATATTGTTAGCCTTGTTGCGTATTGTAAGAGAAGAGCGTCTGCTAAATTTACTGGTGTAACCGTCAAGGTGTAAGTGTCTGCTGGAAAACAACCAGCGAACGTGAAAGGAACACTGGTACCAGAAACTGTGATCGGAAAGACGCCCGGAGTTTGGATAACGGTAATTGTTCCTGCAACGACATCAAAATTATAAATATAAAAATTTGTTCCTTCGGCCAAGTTTATTTGGTAAACTCGAACAACATCAACTGGTGCTGATAAAGCAGTTAGCCGGAAAGTTAAAGAACCGGAACCCACGGGACATGAAGGAAGAGTGGATTGACCGACTATCGCCAACTGCAATCCCGGCCGGCTGATGCCGGAACCACCGGAAAGCCCGGCGACGATCAAAATAAGGACGACAAGGCTAATGACGAGCGACTTGATGGGGAGACTTTTTTCTTTGCTTTCAATATTTTCCATATAGATTAAAAATAAATGATTTTAATTGCCTCTATTATACAACACTAAAGACAAAGTCGGCAAATCCTAGATGTGTTAATATTGCTTGTTTAATGCTTCCTCTAAAACTTCCCTGTCATTAAAAGGATACCTAACGCCGGAAATTTCCTGATAAGTTTCGTGGCCCTTACCAGCTATTACCACCACCCCGTTTGGTTTCGCTAAGAGAACAGCCTTGTAAATGGCTTCTTTTCTGTCTTGTATAACATACAATCTATTAGTGGGAACTCCCGGAACTCCTTTTATCATATCCTCCAATATTTTAGACGGGTCCTCACTTCTCGGATTATCCGATGTTAATACTGCAACTTCCGCAAGGTCGTGAGTAATTTTGGCCATAATCGGTCTTTTGCTGGAATCTCTATCGCCACCAGCTCCAACAACACAGATCACTTTTTGGTCGCGATTTTTTAATTCATTTATTGTCTCAAGAACTTTTTGCAGCGCGTCAGGCGTATGGGCGTAATCAACCACCCCAAGTATATTATTCTTTCGCACTAATTCTAATCGACCGCGAACTGGCTTTAATTTCGGCATAATTTTTAAAATATCATCCTTTGAAACACCGAGTAATAAAGCAGTGGCAAACACCGCAACTGTATTATAGACATTAAATATTCCCATCAAATTTGAATGCATTTGATCTTTGTTAATAAAAATATTAGTGCCTAGCAAATTCATCTGGGAAACTTGGGCTTTAAAATCTGCTTCTTGAGAAAGAGAGTAGGTATAAAGTTTGGCGGAAATATTCTTTATGATTCTTGGGTAATGTTCATCATCTTTGTTTATCAAAGCAAAGGAGTTCTTGGGTAAAGAATCATAAAACTTCTTTTTGGTCTCGAGGTATTTATCTTTTGTTCCATGATAATCAAGATGCTCATGGGTTAAATTGGTAAAAATGCCGCCGGCAAATTCCAAACCATTGATTCTCCCCTGATCAATAGCGTGAGAGCTAACTTCCATGAATACATAATAGCATCCGTCATCAACCATTTCATTTAAAAGTTTATTGATTGAAATGGCGTCGGGTGTTGTGTGGGTAGATTCTATCTTTTTTGTATGGCTATAATTTTCCACTGTGCCAATCAAACCAGCTTTCTGACCAAAAAGCTCAAAAAAGTTATAGAGAAGGGTAATAATGGTTGTTTTACCGTTAGTGCCGCTTACCCCTATCAATTTCATTTTCCTGGAAGGATGATTATAAAACGAGCTCGCCAAGAGGCCGACAATTTTTTGAACGCTTTCTACTTGAATGTATGTTACATTTTCATTTAATTCTTGAGGAAAATCTTCGAGAACAACAGCAGAAGCGCCTTTCTCGATTGCTTCATTTATATACATATGACCGTCAACTGTTCTGCCTTTAACAGCCAAAAAGCAACTACCCGACTCTACTTTTCGAGAATCAATTTGAAGGTTAGAAATATCTACCTCTAAATCACCAATTATTTTTTTAAGCTCAATTTCTTTTATTAGTTTGCTTAATTTCATATGTTATTTATCTTTTTTTTCAAAAGAAACAATGATGCTGTTTTGCAAATGAAGATTTTTCCTTACAACATCTGTGCGGCCGATTTGCTTTTGGTGAGCCTTGTCTAGCAGCTCTGGATAACTGCTATAAAAGCCCTCCTCTTCTGCTGGTACTTTAGGGATATCGGGTTCAATTGGGTATCGCCATCCCCATGTTTTCCATGAAGCTCCGCACTCTTTTGGGTCGCCAATTAAAACATATCCTTTAACTGATTTGTTTAAACGAAAATCTTTAGATCATTCTCTTTGGTTTCCTGAAAAGCATTTATTATCTCATTATAATTTGGCAAAAAATTAGGGTTTTCTAAATTATTCTTTAGTAAATTTATTTTGGGATATTTTTTATAAAGATTTTCTGCGAGTGAGAAAATCTCTTCCGGAGTATAGAAAGTTGTTGGTTTATTTAGCTTTTCAAAAGCTTTAATAAATCGATCTTCAAATTCACCACTGGTCTTTTCCGTTGATCTCATACTTAATATAATATCAAAAAAACATTACATATGAAATATTCTTTTTCCTGATATAATAACCACAATGAATCGGAGCCAAGAGCCTGAGAAAACATTTTCGCCTTTGGAATTTCACGCCAGTCTTTTCCAACCAACGGAAAAGGAGCTACTGGCTCTAAAAAAATATGAACACATTCAATTTCAGGAAATCACCCCTGATTTTATAAGCAAAGGCCGGCAATCTCGGGTTTCGCTTTTGGAATACGAAGCAAAAAGTCAAAAAACAGGGGGCTGGCGATTCTATTCAACCAAGCTGGATACGCTCCCGGAAGAAAAATTACTAGTCGTTTGCGCCACTCGAGAAGGGGCACTTCTTCGATTCCTGCGGCTAGCCGAAGAAGAATGGCAAAAAGTCGGCCAGTTGAGCCCAGCCCTCAAAAACGGCTTTAGCGAAATGATTATAAATTCAAAACTAAAAGAAAAAGAAATTAATTTCATTCTTTCCCAAATAAAAAATAATTACTCTTGGCTTGATCAAATTTACAAAGAAAATCAGGTTTGACTAAATTGTAAAAATATTGTATTCTAGAGGAAACTCGAAACATTCACGTTCTTTAACACCCCCCAACCACATGAAAAAAATAAAACGCACAATTATAGTGGCGGCTATTACTTTCGTCGCCACTGTTTTGCTTGGCACTTTCGCTCTTGACTTGAACATCCAGTATCGGCAGGAAAAAGAACTCGGCAAGGAGAGTAAAAATATCCTTTATTATCTTTATGGAATTAAAAACTTTACTCTTGAAGAAAAGGTCAAAATGATTCAATCAGCGGAATTTTTCCCGGAAAAATTGAAAAAATTAATTGACGCGGAATTAGCCAATAAAATTTTCCCGGACAAAGACATTAAATATTGCGTTGACACTAATTTTGTTCTTGATTTTCACAAAGAGAACGGCAATCCGGAAATTTTCTTTGGCTGTTACAGCTCTTTTTGGTTCGGCGATGACATTGTCCATAATCGGTATATTTTCCAACGCCACGCTATTATCCTCACGACCTTTGCGGATAGCAACCCGGGACCATTTTCTCAAACCGGTTACTTTGAAGAATTGGCTCATGCCAAGCAATGGACAAGCGCCCCGAAAAGTTACATTTACCAATTTTGGGGCGAAGAGCTTGAGATCGATCTGCTTGCCTATCTTACTGGCGCAGACATCCCTCTCCAAAACCAGCCGGGGACGGTCGAATACGAAGCCCACCAAATTATTAGTCCGAAAATGAAAGAGCGTTATTTTGAGTATCGAAAGTATTATTTCCGCAAGGAACTGGCGGAAATAGATCAAAAAATAGAAGGGTTAAATAAAAAAATTGACCGGCTTCAAAAGGCAAAAAAGATAAGCCAGGAAAAAAAAGAAGGCTTAAATTTATGGCCATTGCAAACCAAAAAAGATTCATTATTGTTTGCCAATAGTCCTAAAATGCGCATGTGGTGAAAAACTATACAACCGCTGTTAAAATAACAGCGGTTTTTTCTTTAATTTTCGTGAGAAAAATTAAAAAACCCGTGCCAAAATTGGTACGGGTTTTAGATATTTTTATTCTCAAGGTATCTTACAATCTCCACTTTTGACACTTGCTTTGGTTTTTGGCAATTGTCGCAGAAATTGGTGTGAATGCGGTAACGATACACATGACAATGGCCAAGCTCAGACGGCAAATTAAAGCTGCCAACTAAGGCAAATCGAACCGCTTCCGGCATCGTAATATCCCAGGAACCAAGACAAGTAGTACAGTACGCTGTTGCGACATACCTCAATGGCTTGCCAAACTCGTCGCGTTTTCTTTTTGGCGGACTATTATCGTTACTGTCACCTCCTGGTATAATTTGGTTATCGATATTGTCTTGTTTTTTGATAAGTGGTAGCCAACCCGGAAATATTTCTTTCCTTGAAAAAATTAATTTATACATTTTAAGAAAGTTTAAAGGTGCTTTTGCTATAATTCATATCATAATTTATAATTTACTTCAATATTGACAATATAATAATTATATTTTCTTATTTTTCCTTTTTACTTTTTTCAATTTCAATAAGATGTTTGAAACGGCGGCTAATTTGATTAGCTAAATCTTGAACGGCATCACGAAACAATTTTTCTTCACTTGGCAAGAGTCCAATAAATTCATTTTTTTCAAATCGGCCATGAATGGGAAAATCTTTTGGCAAGTCATAGACAAGGGCGTAAGGATTCTCTTCCGATCGCGTAGTTAGACTAATCGGCACAATTAATGCATCCTCTTCCCGCTCTAACTCCAAAAAAGCGTTCACTTTAAAATCGCGCTCCAAAACAGTCTGGTTTTTTGAGCCAGAAACAGATGAATAAAATTTCAGCACTTCGTCATCCGGTAAATCAAGTCCTTCTGCAATGCGCAATCGAGCAAAATTAGCAAAAGGACTGTTGGGATTAGTCGGATTTCCTGATTTTCTTTCTTTTTCCCTAATTAAAGCGGCATTAAAAAGCGAGGTTTTTGCTTTAGCCGCGATTTCAGCTACAATTTCCCTCTCCTTTTCTATTTCTTCAACGTTCTTTGCCGCCCCCAAAAGCTCCCGGCGGAGCGACATAGCTACCGACTCTCCCGGTGTTATTTCAAATTTTTCTGGGCCTAAACGCATATTGTAAAGTATATCCCGTGGTGGATTTTTATCAAATGAGAGCCGGGGCTACTCTTATTTTATTTTTTCTTTCAATATCTTTATCTCATCGCGGAGGATAGCCGCTGTTTCAAAATCTAATTCTTTCACCGCCTCGTTCATTTCTTTTTCTTTAAGCTTGATCAATCGGGCCGGATTTTTGGCAAAAAACTTTGCGTCAAATTCCAGTTCGGCTTTGACGGCTTTTTCGTGAAGATTATCAAGCTCTTCGGTGATGTCCTGAATTTTTTTGATAATGGTCTTGGGAGTAATTTTGTGCTTTTTGTTGTAATCAATCTGCAGCTCGCGGCGGCGGTTCGTCTCCGCTACCGCCCGTTCAATCGAGCCGGTTATTTTGTCGGCATAGATAATAACACGGCCGGCGACATTGCGCGCCGCCCGGCCGATAATCTGAATGAGTGAGGTTTCGCTCCGCAAAAATCCTTCCTTATCGGCATCCAAAATGCCAATAAGTGTCACTTCGGGTAAATCAAGTCCTTCCCGCAACAAATTAACTCCGACTAAACAATCAAAAGTGCCTTTCCGGAAAGCGGTGAGAATCTTAATACGTTCAATCGTTTTTATTTCGCTGTGGAGATATTCCGCCTTCATTCCCTGCTCTTTCAGATAGACAGAAAGATCCTCGGCCATTTTCTTCGTGAGCGTTGTCGCGATCACCCGCCCGCCTTTTTCTATTTCTTTCACCGCTTCTGTAATAAAATCCTGCACTTGGCCCTGGTAGCCGCCCGGCAAATTATTTTCGAGGAACTTTCGGAGGCCGAGCGAGCCTGGTTCTTTTGCTTTCGGCGAAAGATCGCTCGGCCGAGAAGGAAGGCGCGCCGCGCTGGCGGCGCGACCTGTGCCCGAGGAAATGATTTGCCGGACGGCAGTAACTGGGCGGATAACGATCTCGGGGTCAATGAGGCCGGTTGGCCGAATAATTTGCTCGACGATTTGATCGCTTTCTTCTTTTTCGTAATTCGCAGGCGTCGCCGAAGTAAAAATGACTTGCCTCACTCGCTTATTAAATTCTTCAAAGCGAAGCGGCCTGTTGTCAAGCGCGGAAGGCAAACGAAAACCGTGTTCAATCAGCGTCTTTTTGCGCGATCGGTCGCCAGCATACATCCCTTCTATTTGCGGTACCGTAACGTGCGATTCATCAATAATCGTCAAAAAATCTTCAGGAAAATAACTAAGCAAGGTGTCAGGCGGCTCTCCTTCGCGCCGGCCCGAAAGATGACGCGAGTAATTTTCGATGCCGGAACAATAACCAAATTCCTTGATCATCGTCAGATCGTAATTAGTCCGCCTCTTTAAGCGCTCGGCTTCGAGAAGATTGCCTTCCTTTTTTAATTTTTCGAGTTGAGTTTCTAGTTCGTTTTTGATCAATTTTATCGCTTTATCGCGTTTGTCTTTACTAGTCAAAAAGTGCTTGGCGGGAAATAAGAAAATATTTTTCGGATTATCGAGAAGCCTTGAGGAAACCGGATCGATTTTAGAAATTTCTTTAATTTTGTCCTTTTCCAAAGTAATTGAATAAACGAGAGTCTCGGACACCGGCATTATTTCAATCTTGCTACCCAAAACCCGAAAAGTGCCCGGTTTTAAATCGGTATTCGTGCGTTCGAAATGAAGTTCAATTAAACGGGGCAATAGTTTATCACGGGAAATTTCCTGCCCTGTTTCCAAAATGATATTTTCCTCCCGGTATTCTTCCGGACTGCCAAGGCCGTAAATGCAGGAAACGGAAGCGACGATAATCACATCGCGCCGCGAAAGAAGAGCTTGCGTTGAAGCATGACGAAGTCGGTCTATTTCTTCATTTATCTTGGCGTCTTTTTCGATATAGGTGTCGGTGACAGGCATATACGCCTCCGGCTGGTAATAATCATAGTAAGAGACGAAGTAATGAACGGCATTATCCGGAAAAAAGCTTTTGTATTCTTGGGTAAGTTGAGCCGCCAAAGTTTTATTATGCGCAATAACCAAAGTCGGTTTCTGCGCTTTTTCAATTACACAGGCCATCGAAAACGTTTTTCCACTGCCTGTGACACCAAGGAGTGTCTGTCTTGCATATCCTTTCTTTAATCCGCTCACCAAAGCCGAAATCGCTTTCGGCTGATCCCCGGCCGGCTCAAAGGCGCTTTTTATTTTAAATTTGGTGTTTAACATTACGCTATGAGTTTACTCTAATTAGGGAAATAAAAAAACACCATCAGAGATCGATGGTGCTTATGCCATAGCAACTAAATATTCCGCGTCCGAAATGGTTGTTTTAAAAACTATCAGACCATCCTTTTCCCGCTGCTTGGCTTCCTCTGTGTTTGCTTTAACAAGATAATAACCAAACCCATTAGGAATAGCTATGGTATTTAAATTTTCTTTCTGCATCAACTCTACTGCTCTTTTTTGCATTTCTGAAAAATAGGCAGTATTTGTGATTTGTGTTTTTTGCTTTAGCATAGGTACGTGTTTAATCTGATTAAATCATATCAAATTATTTTTCTCCTGTCAAAAAACTTTTCAGTTCTTGTTTTGATTTTTCAAGACCAGTAAAATCGTCTTGTAACTGAAAAGATTTGTCTCTTACGCTAATCTTATAAGGATCCAGGATTTTTTCTTTTATTTGTTTCTGTTCTTCTTCTAAAAAAACTACTGAATTTCCAAAATCAATAACAAAAGGGTCGGCTGTATTTGCTTCAATCATGATGTTGCCGTTATGAACATCACGATGATAGATGCCCTCCTTATGAATTGCTTGCAAGAATTTGCCGATTTTTGCGAAAAAATCCTCGAATTTGAATGAAGTCGGCAAGTCAAGTTTTTGATCAATAATATCTTTTATAGTGGAACCCTCTATTCGTTGCATAACAAAAAAACCTCTTCCAATAATTGGATGTTTTTCTGATTTATCAATTGGCATAATGCTGTAGAGAGGGACAGGAGTATTAGCAATATTCTTGCTTCGTAATTTTGCCACTAAGCTTAGCAAGTGAGCTTCTTCATCAGCACTTCTAATTTGCTCAAATTGGCTAGAAAAAACCTTAAAGCAGGTTTTGTTAAAATAATTTTTGTAAACTTTTGAAAAATCACCTTTACCGATCTCAAACTCTGTTGTAAAAAATCTTTCAACAATTTTGGCAATATCCCCGACTTCATTGGACTGGAGAGATTCCTGATAAATTTTTACTTCAAATTTTTCTTTCATGGCAATTTAGCGGTAATACCGCCGCAAAAATTCTGCCTTGTATTCAAAGAAATTGCCGTCGAGAATGGATTGCCGGATCTTTTTCACCAGATTGACAATAAAATAGAGATTGTGAATGGATCCAAGAATTGAGGCAAGGATTTCGTGAGAGCGAAACATATGGGCCAGATAGGCTCTCGTGTAATTTTTGCAGGTATAACACCCGCATTCCGGATCAAGCGGCGATAAATCACTTCGATACTGACTGTTAGTGATAATGATTCGGCCATCATTTGTGTAAAGCGAACCGTTGCGAGCAACCCTGGTCGGCGCCACACAGTCAAAAAGATCACAGCCGTTTTCTACTCCCCCGAATAAATCCCTGGGCTCGCCGATGCCAAGCAGATGCCTTGGCTTTTCTTTAGGTAAAATTTTGTTTACCCATTCCACAACCGTATACATGTCTTCTTTATCAAACGATCCGCCGATACCAAAACCATCGAAAGGCAATTTCGCAATAAATTTCGCCGACTCTTCCCGGAGATCTTTAAACCGTCCGCCCTGTACTACCCCAAAAAGCGATTGAATATTTTCTTTATCTAATTTACTGTGCGCTTCTAAGCTTCGCGCGGCCCAGCGATGCGTACGATCCATTGCTTCTTTCTGATATTCATACGTGGCATATGGCGAGGTACATTCATCAAAAGCAAAGATCATGTCCGCGCCAAGATTCCACTGGATCTCCATTGATCGTTCGGGAGTAAAACGATGCTCCGAGCC
>Ga0209520_10001278_pt1 | contig 14294 bp, 12 predicted proteins | sample Rifsed16ft1_FD_184009 | JGI IMG/M metagenome (GOLD analysis project Ga0209520, IMG submission 184009) | Soil microbial communities from Rifle, Colorado, USA - sediment 16ft 1 (version 2) | ecosystem: Environmental > Terrestrial > Deep subsurface > Rock core/Sediment | place: Rifle, Colorado...
TTGAACTCAACATAGCGCATAGGATCTAAAGGACCTGCAACCCAACCAGTATTACCTACCCAAAGTCTTTGACCGTTGCTGTAAGGAAGGAAAATTGACATAAACGGAGACGATGATCCTACTCCATATAGACTCAGGCTGCCCATTTATATTGCCTACGGCAGAAGTTACCGCATTGGTACTCAATAGATCCCATGTTATGCAAGCATCCGTTGTTCCTGATATATTTGTAGCAGTGGTGTTCAATAATACTGAAACCGTATCGGAATTAATATTCGCCACAGCCATATCCGTTTTTCCGTCTCCATTGAAATCTCCACTTGAAACAGAGTGTGGATTAATTCCGGTTGTGAAATCTGTCTTAGCCGTAAAAGAAGGAGTAGTAGCTCCCTGAGTTGTCGTGTTCAATAATACTGAAACCGTATCGGAATTAATATTCGTCACAGCCAGATCCGGTTTTCCGTCTCCATTGAAATCTCCACTTGAAATAGAGTATGGATTAATTCCGGCTGAGAAATCTGTCTTAGCCGTAAAAGAAGGAGTAGTAGCTCCCTGAGTTGTCGTGTTCAATAATACTGAAACCATATTGGAATTAAGATTCGCCACAGCCAGATCCGGTTTTCCGTCTCCGTTGAAATCACCAATTGAACCAGAGTAGGGATCACTTCCGGTTGTGAAATCTGTCTTAGGTGAAAATGAAACTTGTGCGAATATGTTTGTGGTAAATAACAACACGGAAAGAATCACACACACTGAATAAAGTTTTTTCATATTAACCTCGCTAGTTTAATAAATCTTATTGTTGAAAATTATTTTTCAACATGGCTAAATAATTTGTGGAAAGCAAAATAATCTAAAACTGTAAAACTAAAAGTAAAATTAGGTGTATTTTGGATTGGATTGGATTGGATTGGATTGGATTGGATTGGATTGGATTGGATTGGATTGGCCCCTACCCCCACAATTTAATTAAACTGCCCGTATTTTCACTGCATTCTCTGTGTTCTCGGCGGCAAACATTATCACAATCTTATACCAAAACCCAATATCCCGGTCAAGTCTTTTTTTAACAAATATAAGCAAGAGAATGAAATTGCAGCAATGGTTTTGTTATTATATTACATAAATAATCTTACAGGATATTACGAATCAAAATAAAACAGTCTACAAAAAACAATGAACCTGAATAAATTTCTTGAAGTTGCAAGAGAAGCTGCACTCATGGCCGGTGTTGTTCTCAAGGAACGCTTCAGGAAATTGTGTCCATCCATGATTGACGAAAAGGCAAAGAACGATTTCGTTACCGAAAGGGAAAACACCTATTCTGCCATCAAGGGTCAGGGGGCTTTTAAAAATGGCAAACGTATTCACGTCTCACGCTCCAACACTTTAAACACTTCCCTCGTTGCAACGGGTTTTCCATTCAAGATAAAAGACATTATCGATAACTATCTCAAGGTATTTAAGGAGTTCTTCATGCGTGCCACCGGCATCAGACGGGGCGGTTCTGCCTGTCTCGACCTTGCTTATACTGCAGAAGGTATTTTTGGAGGTTTCTTTGAATGTTCACTATCGCCGTGGGACATGGCTGCAGGCGCCCTTTTAGTCAAGGAAGCAGGCGGCGAGGTTACTGATTTTAATGGTGGCAACCAGTATTTAAAAACCGGCAACATCATCGCCGGCAGTAAGGGAGTCCACCAGGAAATGCTAAAGATTATCCAGGGAATCTTTAAGAATTGACAATTCCCTTCGACAGGTCTATAATTTTAATTTGGCTGCTTTCAGCAGCGACATATTACCCACGAAACACGCTAAAAGACACGATCCTCCCCCTTTATCCCCCTCTGGAGGGGGACAGGGGGAGGTTACTTTCGCGTCTTTTCGTGGGCAACTTTGAATTTCCTAAGCACTTAATTTTGATCTGAAGATAATCTGGCTCACCGTATGGAATGGACTGATCAACAAACATGCATATTAAGCGCTTAGCGCGTATTTATTTACTGTTTTTTATCTGTGTAATCTGCGCAATCGTTCGACTGAGCGCTCACGACGAAGTCTGTGGTTTCGAATGTCTTTTCACCAGCCTGAAGGCCGCCTCGTTAAATCCGTTTGCGGACGATGTTAAACGAAGTCCTGTTTGGGAGATTAACACAACAGATACAAGTCTGGCAACGACCGCTCTTAAAATCGCAAAAGAATCCTATCCAGAAATCGATAGTGAATACTATCTCAAAAAGATTGAAAATATCATTGAAAATATCAAAACGAGTCTTCGTGACGAAACAGAACCCGAGCAGATTATCAAGATCATTAATATTGTGCTTTTTAACGAACTCCAATTTAAGTACGTTCAAACGGGCAATCTTGACTATATATCCTTAAATAAGGTTTTGGATTCGAAAATCGGCAACTGTGTGGGTTTGTCAATTCTCTATCTCTGCATAGCAGAAGGCTTACATCTGCCTATCTATGGGGTAAGCGTGCCGGAACATATATTTGTGCGTTACGATGACGGAGACTTTCGGAGAAATATCGAAACGGGTTATGACGGCATGTTTACTCCTGATAGTTATTATATCAATATGCACGGAAAGCGTATTTCACAGGCAAGCGTCAAGAACGGATATTACCTCAAAAATCTTACTGTTGACGAAGTTATTGCCAATATTTACCTGAACCGTTCAATAGTACAAAAAGAAAAAGGTAGTATAGAAGCCGCATTAAAAGACGTAAACCACGCCATCGAATTGCATGAGAACGACGCTGTAGCCTTTTGTAACCGCGGTGTGATTTATGAGAAGATGAAGGACACTGATAGGGCTATAAAAGATTACAACAAGGCTATTGAACTGAATCCCGATTATGCACCAGTCTACTATAATCGAGGCTCTCTTTACGCTACCATTGAGGTTATCGATAAAGCCATCATGGATTACAGCAAGGCATTGTCGTTAGATCCAAACTCAATCTTGTCCTATTATAACCGGGGTATTGCCTTTAAAATGATCGGCAGGTCGGACTTGACCATTGAAGACCTGAGCAATGCCATTTCTTTAGATCCAAAATTTGCGGATGCCTATGCCCATCGAGGTCTGGCATATGCCGAATCTGGCGAACAAGAAAAAGCATTGGCAGACTTTAACAAGACGCAGGAACTCGATCCTTACAATACAGAAATCTATATGAAAAGGGGCATTCTTCATGCTGATGCACAACGGTTTGACGACGCTATAAAAGATGTAACAACCTTCATAGAATTCTCACCAAAAAATGCCTTTGCCTATTATATCCTGGCCAAGGCGCACCGCGGTAAGGGCAACATGCAAAAGTCTCTGGAAGATTACAACAAAGTGATAGAACTGAGTCCTCGGCTGGCTGGTGTGTATTTCGAACGGGGTCAAATCAAAAACCAGTTAGAAAGGACAGACGAAGCCCTTGTGGACTTTAACACCTCTATCGAACTCTTTCCTTATAATCCTTTTGCCTACCTTCATCGTGGGAATACCTTTAAAAAGCTGGGAAAAAATGAAAATGCACTGAAGGATTACCTGACTTACTTAAAACTCAACCCCAATGCCCCAGACGCAGAAGAAATAAAGAGAGAGATAGAAGATATGCAAAATAAAAGGTAGGGTCTCAGTTCCCCCCCTCCCCTAACCCCTCCCACCAGGGGCGGGGGAAAAACGTTTCCTCCCCCTCGATGGGGGAGGTCAGGTGGGGGTGCTGAAGTGTTATAAGGTAAGGAGATGTAGTGATAACGTATGCCTGAAGAAGAAGTTGTTCTGATTAGTGGTGTGAGGACGGCTGTTGGTAAGTTTGGACGCGCATTCAAGGAAGTGCCTGCTCAACAGTTAGGAGCCATTGTGATAAAGGAGGCTGTAAAGAGGGCAGGTATTCAGACTCAGCACGTGGAAGAGGTCATCATGGGGAATGCAATTTCCGCGGGTCTTGGACAGAATCCTGCCAGACAGGCCGCAATCTATGCAGGACTTCCTGTTGAAATAGGTTCGTTTACCGTGAATAAAGTATGTGGTTCCGGCCTCAAGGCCGTTATACTCGCAGCTCAGGCTATAAAAGCAGGTGATGCAGATATAATTGTCGCAGGCGGAATGGAGAATATGAGCGCTGCTCCCCATTTAATCAGAGGTCTGCGGTGGGGCGTGAAGTTTGGAGATACCTCAATTACCGATGCAATGGTATATGACGGTTTATGGGATGTCTATAACTGCTACCACATGGGAATTACGGGAGAAAGGGTAGCGCATAAATACGGCATAACCAGAGAGGAGGGAGACAAGTTCGGACTGATGAGCCATCAAAAAGCTTTGTATGCAACAAAAAGCGGAAAGTTTAAAGAAGAGATAATACCTGTCGAAGTACAGGGCGTTCCTGTTGAGAAAGACGAGGGTATAAGAGAAGATACTTCCCCAGAAAAACTGGCAAAACTCCCGCCTGTTTTCCTAAAAGACGGGATTCTCACTGCAGGAAACAGTTCCCAGCTCAGCGATGGCGCTGCGGCGCTGGTAGTAGCTTCGGCGCGAAAAGCCGGAGAACTCGGCATAAAACCACTTGCCAAAATAATAGATTATGCAACCGGAGGAACAAAGCCTGAGGATATTATGGAAGCCCCTATTCCTGCGGTCAAAAAACTTTTAGGGAAAACGGGCTTTACTATAAATGATATGGATCTCATTGAGTATAACGAACCTTATGCCTCTGCCGTTATTGTAGTCTCGAGGGAGTTGGAGATCGATCCCCAAAAACTCAACGTAAATGGCGGGGCTATAGCGCTGGGACACCCAATAGGGTGCAGCGGTGCGAGGATACTGGTAACACTGGTGCATGCCTTGAAAGAAAGAGGGCTGAAAAGGGGATTGGCTACTCTCTGTATGGGAGGGGGAAATGCATTGGCAATGATAATCGAAAGATGTGAATAATCGTAGTGGCACGGTGCTCCGTGCCCTGAAATGCATTAGTTTGTGGGGGCAGGTTTCAAACCTGCCCCTACGATATAAGGAGTTTTATGAACATACAAAAAATAGGAGTAATAGGCGCAGGGACTATGGGAGGCGGCATAGCTCAGGTGGCGGCACAGAGCGGTTATGAGGTGATTCTGAAAGATATAAGTGAAGAATATGTAAGGGCTGGATTGGCGAAAATAAAAGAACGATTGGGGAAAAGGGTGGGTGAAGGAAAACTTGAAATATTTGAGAAAGAGAGAATCCTCTCAAATATAAAAACCACTACAAGCCTGGAAGACTGTAGAAATGCCGATCTCATAATCGAGGCAGTGATAGAAAAAGAAGACATAAAAAAACAGATTTTTAAAGAACTGGATACAATATGCAATGACGAAACAGTTTTCGCCTCAAATACCTCTGCCATCTCCATAACAAGACTTGCAGAAGTTACGAAAAGGCCGGAGCGGTTCGCAGGCATGCATTTCATGAACCCTGCCTATATAATGAAACTTGTCGAAGTAGTCAAAGGTCTGTATACGTCCGATGAAACAGTAAACATAATAACTGCCGTTGCTGGAATAATGGGAAAGATACCCGTTGTTGCGAATGATTTCCCTGGCTTTGTCTCAAACCGCATACTTATGCCTATGATAAACGACGCAATCTACTGTTTGCAGGAAGGAGTCGCTTCCAGAGAAAGTATTGACAATGTTATGAGGCTGGGTGCAAACCATCCCATGGGGCCGCTCGAACTTGCGGATTTTATTGGCTTAGATACCTGTCTTGCAATACTTGAGATTCTCCATGCCGAGTTAAGTGAAAAATACAGACCCTGCCCACTGTTGCGAAAAATGGTAGCAGGCAGTAAATTGGGGAGAAAAAGCGGAGAAGGATTTTATGAGTACCGGAAATGAGCATATAAAGGTCGAGAAGAAAAAAGAAATCGGGATTATTACCTTAAACAGGCCTAAGGCCAGAAACGCCCTGAACAGGAAGATGATTCAAGAACTTGGAGATGCGCTCACATGCCTTGAAAACGATTTGCAGATAAGAGTTATTATCATAACCGGCAACAAAGACTTTTGCGCGGGCGCTGATATAAAGGAAATGCATGCAATAAAACCTGAGGAAATTGAAGCCTTTTGCAGGTGGGGACATAAAGTATTCGATCAATTGGAGAGCATGGGTAAACCCGTAATTGCAGCAATCACTGGCTTTGCCCTGGGCGGAGGATGCGAATTAGCCCTTGCCTGCGATATAAGAATAGCAGGTGAAAGCGCGATATTCGGTCAACCAGAAGTAAATCTCGGTCTCATTCCCGGTTTCGGAGGGACGCAGAGACTTAGCAGGCTTGTTGGCGTAGGGAAAGCAAAAGAGATGATTTTTACCGGTGAAATTCTGAGTGCAAAAGAAGCAGAATCTATAGGACTTGTCAACAAAGTTGTGAAAGATGAGGAACTGATGGCAAGGGCAGAGGAAATGGCCATAATTATTGCACAAAAAGGCCCCATTGCCGTAAAGAAGGCCAAGATTTTGATTAACGAAATTCAGGAAACAAAGAGAGGGCTTGAGAAAGAAATAGATTTCTTTGCCAAGTGCTTTGCAACGCAAGACCGTGCGGAAGGCATAAACGCATTTTTGGAAAAGAGGAAGCCAAAGTTTAAGGGTATATGATTTTTGCATATGTATTTTATGGAAAGTGGGAGGCGTAAATGAACATCGTTTACAACGACAAGACAGATCTTCTTTACATCAGGTTTGATGACAGGAAACAGGATGTCATAAACCGTAATTTGTAAAATGCCACAGGGTTTATCTGAGAGCAATTACTCGAAACAAAAGTGTCCTTATAGGCCTGCTGGTGCGGGTTTGCAACCTGCATGAGGATGAAGAGATTAGGAACCGCAGATGAACGCCGATGAACACGGATTGAATGAATTATCAAGAATTTTCAACATTTGTATTTATCCGCGTTTATCTGTGTCCATCTGTGGTTGAAGAATTCAATAAAATTAAAAATGGCTGAAAAGTTTGATGCTATAATCGTAGGCGCTGGGCCTGCTGGCTGCGCAGCAGCTTATTCGCTTGCAAAGATTGGCTTCAATGTCCTGATGGTTGAGCGAGGCAAGTATCCTGGCGCGAAAAACGTGATGGGCGGTAGGATGTATGCATATGCCTTAAACAGACTCATCCCCGACTTCTGGAAAGAAGCACCTGTGGAGCGATGTGTTACTCATGAAAAACTGACCCTCCTGTCAGATAAATCTTCCGTTACGCTTGATTTTCAGGACGAGGAACTTCTTGAGCCTCCGAACAGCTTCACTATCCTCAGGGCAAGGTTTGACCAGTGGTTTGCAAACAAGGCAGTTGAAGCAGGAGCTACCCTGATATCAAACATCAGGGTTGACGATCTTTTGTGGAAAGATAAAAGGGTTGTTGGCATTGTTGCAGGCACAGATAAGCTCGAAGCGAAGGTCGTTATTGCCGCTGATGGCGCTGTCTCTCTTATGGCAGAGAAGGCAGGGCTTAAGAAATTTATGGCAAAAGAATTCGCCATCGGCATGAAGGAAATCATAGAACTGCCTGAAAAAATGATTGAGGACAGATTCAATCTTGCCAACGGAGAAGGCGCTGCCCAGCTTTTTATAGGGCAGTGCACGAGGCAAATCCCGGGAGGCGCTTTTATCTATACTAACAGGACAAGCCTCTCTCTCGGTATCGTAGTCTATATAAATCAGCTCATCGAAAGTAAAGTCGAAGCTTACGAGCTGATGAGGGAGTTCAACTCGAATCCTGCAATAGCAAAACTGATTGCAGGCGGCAAACTATTGGAATATTCTGCACACGTAATCCCCGAAGCCTTACGCACAGGGCTTTTCACCGATGGCCTTCTTGTCGTTGGAGATGCCGCAGGCCTATTGGTAAATAGTGGTATTACGCTGAGAGGCATGGACATGGCTATTGCTTCTGGAATGGCCGCTGCGGATGCTATAAAAATTGCGATTGAAAAAAATGATTTTTCAAAGAAAACCCTCTCGCATTATGAGCGCCTGCTGAAAAACGATTTTGTGCTTGCAGACATGCGTACCTTCAAAAGAGCGCCAGAATTCTTGCAAAATAAAAGACTTTATTCGATGTACCCAAAGCTTGTGTGTAGACTTTTTCATAGATTAGCTCTGGTAAGAGGGCCAAAGAAAAGGTTATTTGATGAACTGTTGGAAGAAACTAAAGGGAATCGGATTCAGATAATTCAGGATTTGATAAGAGGTTTCAGGTCGATGTAATTTATAAAATATGAGAGTTGATTATGGAATTTGATGAATTATCAAACAAAGTAATTGCAAAAATAAAAATAGGCCTATTGATGAATTTCAATGAAAAAATATTGAAAAATGGAATCAAGAGATTTGTCTTATAATTTTATCTTCGTGTTCTTCGTGCCCTTCGTGGTAAAACCTTTTGTTGTTGGCTATATTGCTTTATGAATATAAGTATTGAGGATCAACTTGGGCTTATAAGCTTTGAGGTTGATAAAGAAAAGCATATAAAAGTAGAGACCAGCATATGCAGGCAATGTGTGGATAAACCCTGCCTCAAATTCTGTCCATCAAAGAGATTTACTCTTGAAAAAGGGGAAATCGTGCATAACTATGAGGGATGCCTTGAATGCGGAAGCTGCAAGTTTGCCTGTCCCAAAGGCGCAGTAGATTTCACTTATCCGAGAGGAGGATATGGGGTGTATTACAAATATGGATGAAAGGTTTTGAAACCACAGATTGCGCAGATTACACAGATAGATATAGTCAGTAGGACGGGTCAAGCGGAGCAGACCCATCAAAAATTTATTCCAAATCCATAGGATAAAGTTATCGGGGGTTAGCTCTATAAATTTGGGAGTTTAAATTACAAATTTGAATCCGCAGAGAGTCTTGTTCAAAACTTAAAGAAAGATACGAAGTATTCGCTTTTGCTTAGAGACCTACTTGGAGCATATTCATATTTCTTTAGGAAGAAAAATGAAATATTTATTATTAGCAATATTAGAACAAAGAATAGATAGCGTATTCAAGAAGTTGCATTCTTTTTCAGTTAATGAACTTTCTTTTATTTTAGTAAAACATTCAATAAAGAAATCAGGGCTTCTTTCCTTAATGTATTTATGAATATGCTTATGAGGAATAACATCTTCCTTTTGCAGTTCTGCAATTGCTAAAGCAAAAAGAAAATTTAAATAGCATTCAAATCCAGTTAGCATATCCGATAATTCAAAAAAGGTGAGTTTTAGAAATCCTAACCTTACATCTTTGAGTTGGTTTTCTGAATAGAATTCTTTTGTTTTTTGCATTAAGTCGAACTTAAGAAAAGAGAGACTGGGTATGGCATACCTTTCCAGATACCAATCTTTGAATAACTTTTGGGCTTTTTCTTTGTTCTTTAAGCTCACAATTGTTGCCATAATTGAAGGTAGGAAACTACCACTATGCCACTTTGGGGACGAACATGCTAATATGTCACCTTCGCAATGCAAATTTTGTGGAGATACAGAAAACAATTTAATTTTATTTTCAACTTTTTTGAAAATAACTTGTTGAAATGGAAGGATGGACATTAATATTTCTTGGTCGTTGCAGTATAAAGTTAAGCAAGAACCATTAAAAAAATCGTTTTTCAAGCATCTTTCAAAATTATCGAGTTCTTCTAATTTGTACGACCCCAACGATTCGAAGTTAGGGTATATTCTTTGAATGCTTTCCCTGTAGCTCCTGAGAATTATAGGGTGCGTTTTATCTAGTGCTTTCTGACCACGGTCAATAATTGGCCTGACAAATTCACAGATTTCCTTTACATTTATTTCGTTGTAATTTTGAGGAAGCTCAAAGGTTATTGTTAAATCTGAGAAACTGTTATCTAGTATAAGGCGCTCCAAATTAAATTGCTTGCTTTCTATTTGTTTAAGAGGAGAAAAATAATTATTAGATTCGTACTTAAACTTAACATCTACATTACATGGGCTTAAAGTGATTTGTGTTTCAATACTCGGTGTGTGTTTGCCTTCTATAACCCTGCCCCACTCTTGTAACTCATCAGCCAATATTAAAATAACCGAAATAGGATAGTCCGAAAATTTAAATTCTTTTCTAATATTTGAATTATGAAGTAAAATTGCATGTGCAATTCTAAGGTATTTGTCATGTTTGCATTTTTCTTCTTCTAAAAGCGCAAAAAACATAAGACTACTCAACAATTCATGGGATTTTTCATTGACTGCACCGTTTGTAGTTTCGAACGGTTTTACTAATTCGCTATAACGCATAATAATCAACGGATCACATTTATGGAGATTTGCAGAAAAATTCTGTGTTATAAAGCTTTCTTGAAGGGCATTTTTAAGCTCGTCAAATATTCCTATGCTTATTGGATATCCTATATCATGAGCCAATCCGGCGAGTAAACACTCCTCTTTCATTGAGGGCAGATTAAAGCTGTTTTTATCTTTTGACATTGTTTTAGCAATTCCGTGAGCAAGTAAAGCTACGCGTATGGCATGGTTTAAATGGTCTCTGTAAAATTTTTTTGTAATACCCTTTTTTATTGCTATTATCACGTCCTCGAATGTAACAAGTGCATTGCGCAGACGAGATAATGCTTTTTTACCACTAGAAGACAAATCGTTTCTCAAAAGATTTTCTAAGAATTCGCAAATAATTTCTGCTGCATTATTTCTTTGAAATTCACTGTTAGCATTTAGCCAATTACTAATTTTGTGGTCAAACCCACAATACTCCACTAATGTTTTGTCAGTCTTATTCATTGTCAAGTCAGTTGTGTAGGTTGGATTGAATAAAGCGAAACTCAACAACTTAGATTATCCATGTCTACCTCTCCGTCAAATTTTATTTCAGTACCTGTTCCCCAGGGTTAGTAGGATGGGTCAAGCAGAGCAGTCCCATCAAAAATTTTTCCTAATTCATTTCCTGATATTCCATTCGAGTTATTATCAGGATTAATGATTGAGCGCACTCGACAAAAAATAGTTCTGATGGGTCCGCCTTGCTTAACCCATCCTACTTGTCGGCTACAAATTCTAAATCTAATAATGGAGCCGCAAAGCCTGTGTTAGGTAATGCCTTGCAAATTCAAAAATCATTCTATAATGCGAATCTTTGATTTGCTTTTTTTACTAAAGTACATTGCAAATTGTATAGCTCGAAGAAGTGGATAAACTTCTGGCACAGCCTCTCGTAAAGGGCTTATATCTCTGAGATGTGAAGAAATTATTCTTACAAACTCTGGAATAATTAAGAGTTCTATGCCTACCTTGAAATCAATAGGCTTCTTTGGTTGAGCAAAACCTACGATTGCAATTCTCTCGATTTCCTTAAATTCGAAGTCAAATGTTAATTTATAATGACGCTCTGCTATCGCAAATTTCTTGTTAAATTTGTTTTTTCTTTGTTCCCACGAATTAGAATCACCAGAAACTTCTATATGACGAAGAATCTGTTGTTTAGGGTCAAAGGCAACTATATCCATTTCCCCTTCATAGCCACCCTTTGCCCGTTTCCCGAACTTGACATTTCGAAGAATAAAGTATCCTTGATATTCGTACCATTCTGCAGCAAGTTGTTCCAAAAAATTCATATCTTATACCTCAAGTCAAGGTGTCACCAAGTCGTTTATATACGAACATTTTCGGGCAACCACCATCTGGGCAGGATATATGAAGTATTTTAATATACTACATTTCGGTTAACATGTTATTTTATAATCTTTTGCTGAGTTTGACAATTGCTAACTCTATAGAACTTATTTTTAAAATTTCATAACAGTTCAGCTCACATCAGAGAATGCCGAGATTTAAGTTGCCAGTAGTCAGTTGTCAGTTATCAGATGCTGATTACTGTTAGTGTCACTATCTCTGCGTTCTCCTCGCCCTCTGTGGTGAACTATTTCAAGATTTCTATCAACTTTGGCACTATTTCATATAAATCTCCTACAATTCCATAATCACATGCCTTGAAGATAGGTGCGTTTGGGTCGTTGTTTATCGCAATAATTGTCTTAGCATCCCTTATGCCTGCGATATGTTGCACCTGACCAGAGATGCCAATAGCTATATAAAGTTTGGGTTTAACCTTGTGGCCTGATAAGCCTACCCAGTGTTCTTCTGGTAACCATTTCAGGTCGGCAGCCACTGATCTCGAACAGCCCACAACGCCGCCGAGCGCTTTTGCAAGGGATTCAATAAGCACGAGGTCTTCTTTTTTCCTAAGCCCCCTCCCTACAGAAACGATTATATCGGCCTCTTCTATTCTGAGTTCTTTGGGTGTTTTGTCCTTTGTTTCCAGTACCTGTGTTTTAGGTTCTGCCAGCTTCGGGATGGTTTTAATTATTTCACCTGTTCTTGCTGCATCTAACCGTTTTCCAAATCTTCTCGGCGGTATAGTAACTATTTGGGGCTTACGCAAAAACCTCTGTGTAGCGATGAATCTGCCCCCCAGCACAAAGCGCTTTACAATAAGTTTTTCATGTTCTAAAGAAAAATCAACGCAGTCCGTAGCACAGCCTACTCCAAATTTCTGGGCAATCCTCGGGGTGACTTCCTTACCCAGTCTAGTTCCACCTATCAGGAGGATTTCTGGTTTGTACTGGTTTATAAGTGAGGAGATGCAATCCACAACGAGGTCTGCTTGTGGTTCGGAATCAATGGAATAGACTTTATCAGCACCGTAAGAAATATAATCTTCACTATCGCGTCCAATTGAAATTGCCGCAATATCTGATTGTAAAGAATCTGCTATCTCCCTTCCCTTTGCAAGGCACTCAAAAGCCGTTTCAGTATCCTCAGAGTAAATAAAAATCATTTCTTACCTCTATTTTTCAGATAGTATGATCCTGGCAAGTTCTTCAATGTCCTTCAGGATTACCTCTTTTCGTTTCATTTCAATAGCCGTAATGCTTAAAGTCTCAACCCCTCCCTCTTGTTTTGCAGGGCTTATTTCGGTTATTTTCTTCTTTGAAGCGCCCAGAATCTGCAATAATGTGGGAATTCTTGGCTCATTGATTTCTTTGGTAACAGTTACTAAAGCAGGCAGTCGTGCTTTAGCCACTTCGTATCTGTTTTCGAGATTTCTTTCAACAACAACTTCATTATCTTTTAGCTCCATTTTCCTTGCATACGTTAACACGGGGATTTCAAGCGCTTGAGCGAGTCTTGGGCCTATCTGAAAGGAAAATTCATCAATGGATGCTTCACCGCATAGAATAAGGTCGTACTTCATCTTGTGACTAATCTCAGTCAGGATAATTGCAGTGCCCAGAGAATCACTATCTGCACTGTAAATAACGGCTTCATTGGCACCCATGGCTAAGGCTTCTTTTGCTGCATCTTTTGCGCCTCCGATTAAAGCTAAAACGTTTCCTCCGTGTTTCTCTTTAATCCGGAGCGCCTCTTCAAGTGCATTCTTATCGAAGTCGCTTATCTTTCTGGCGACTCCTTCTGTTATTGGGCGTTTAGAAGCCGCATCTACCATTATCTTACCCAGATCAAATATCTGTTTGAGGCATACGATAATATCCACCATTATTCTCCGCAACCAAATAGCCTAACCACGAAGAACACAAAGAGCACGAAGTAAAAATTTATAAAACAAATCTCTTCGTGTTCTTCGTGGTTACAAAAACTCATGTGTTTATAGCCTTAATAAGGGGCAAATTCTTTCCCCAATAGTTCCTTGCTGATTATTAGCTTCATGATATTTTGTGCGCCTTCTGCCCCCATTATATATGAAGCTACACCCCGTAAACCCTTTTCCAATCCTGCCTCTTTTGTATAGCCGTAAGCTCCATGCCAAATCAATACATCCTTGATGATATCGAAGGCTACCGTTGGCGCAACAAGTTTGGCCGAAGCTACGGCTTTATTTATTTCTTTATGACTGAACCTGTTTTTCGTGTACATTTGGTCAAGCATCCAGGCAGCCTTATAGACAAGCAATCTGGCAGATTCAAGTTTCATGTAATTCTCTGCCACTTGAAACTGTATTCCTTCAAATTTTGCCAGAGGCGAACTAAAAGCCCGTCTCTCTTTTATATACTCAATTCCAGACTCTAAGGCTTTCTCGGCAGCGCCAATACACGCCGCAGCTACCAGTGGCCTTGCGCAGTTAAAACCCTCCATAGCATAGTAAAAGCCTTTATTCCAATCACCTATAAGATAATGTGACGGTATCTCCACATTCTTTATGATTATGGCGCCGGTAGATATTCCGTCTCTACCCATCTGTTTGAAGACGTTGGTGGTTATTCCAGCAACATCTTTCACCGGAAGAT
>Ga0209520_10001291_pt1 | contig 14231 bp, 15 predicted proteins | sample Rifsed16ft1_FD_184009 | JGI IMG/M metagenome (GOLD analysis project Ga0209520, IMG submission 184009) | Soil microbial communities from Rifle, Colorado, USA - sediment 16ft 1 (version 2) | ecosystem: Environmental > Terrestrial > Deep subsurface > Rock core/Sediment | place: Rifle, Colorado...
AAATTACGCCGACATTGGAAGGAGCCTTAAGTTCGATCGGGCGCAATGTCGTGGGGTCCGCCCCCCCCTTCTCCGTGTGCGGATAGGGTGGGAAGGTGCTCAAAGTTTGCCGCGATCTATCGCACCAGAGGCTAATTGTCTGAATGAGCGGATGGGGATCCTTCTATTCCTACCCTCGTTTCCCTTCCAGGATGTCACCCACCCACGTCAGACCTGCAACCACTGTGGGAAATCCGATCGTTGAGGTCAGCAGGATCAGGGCGTGCAGAATCTCTTCCGGAGTGGCGCCTGCATCCAGGGCCTCCTCGCATGCCCGAAGCAGCGTATTCGGCCCGCTTGCGACCGTCCAGGCGGTCGGTCTGGGAGGTGGGGGCCACCGGGCGGGGAATTCGGCTGGGAGCCGCCACGATAACGGGAATCCCCGCCTGGAATCGATGGAAATATTTCCCTCCCCGCCCCATATCCCGCTTCTCCACAACGGTTGTGGACAAGCTGTGGATACCTCTGCGGATAATCGAGAACGATCGATGCAAAAAAATCCGCGACCGGTCCCGCATCGGATTTTTCTTCGGAGCCAAACAGCGTGCCCAATTATTGGGCGTCTTTCCCGACTCCATTGGCCATCCCCGGGTTCCAGCGCCCCGGGAAATTTGCCTCGTATTCCGAGGCATTGCCCATCCGGGGGGGCCAGCATCGAACGGAAACCAGCCGGGAAGATATCACCCGATGGGCGGACGCGCACCTGTGCACGTCCGCTCCGGAGTGCCGGGCCGCTACTTCTTCATCAGGCCGTCCAGGCTGATGAGCGGCGTCGCGCCTCCCCCGGAGAGGAGCACGTTCGGGACGGTGCCGTTCCATTTGGCGATGGCCTCCCGCATCGCCTCGATCTTTCTGAGCTCGATCATTTCCGTGGTGATCTGCCCCTTCTGGAGCCGCAGCGATTCGGCTTCCGCCTTTGCCTGGGTGATCTTCTGTTCGGCCTCGATCTTGATCCGATCGAGGTCCCTCGCGGCCTTCAGGGCGAACTGCTCCGCCTCCTGCTTCGCTTCGATCGCGTCCGTGAACTTCTTGGAGAAGCTGAAGTCGATGACCGAAAAACCGTCCACGGACAGGTGGTAGTCGGCGAGCTTCTGGCTCAAGGCATCCTTGATCGCGGTGCTGACGTTTTCCCGATCGCCGATCAGCTGGACCGCGGTGTATCTCGCCGTGACCGCCTTGACGGCCTCCTGGACGGTCGGGTCGATGACCCTCTCCTTGAACGCAACGCCGATGTTCTGGTACACCCAGTTGGCCTTTTCCGGAATGATGTGGTAGTTGAGCGCGATCACCGACTTGATGTCCTGGAGGTCCTTGCTCGCCGCTTCCGCCCGGGTCTCCGACTTCTGGATCTTGACGTCCATCTTCATGATCTTCTGCATGATCGGAATCCTCAGGTGCAGCCCTTCCCCCAGGACCTCGTCCTGGACCGCCCCGAAGTTCAGCACGACCCCCCTCTCCCCCGCATCGATCTTCACGAAGGGATTGAGAAGGAGAAGAACGAGAAGCACGGCCACCACGACGACGCCTGCCGCCACCCTTTTGCTGATCTGTTTTACCGTTCTTTTCATTTCGAATTCCTGCATGACAACCTCCTGTCAGGAAACGGAATCCATAGAGTCCGCGCAGGGATGATTTCTGTTCGTTCCCCCGGGAGCGGGAACCGTGGGAGTAAGGAAATTGGCCCGGAACCGCGGGCCCCGTGGAACGGGTCTTTCCCCGGCAAACAGCAACCGGCGCGGGAAAGCACCCGCCACCGCGTCGCCATCCAGAGGGGAGAGGACCGATATCCACTTACATCCTGAGCCGTTGCTTTGTCCACGATAAGGATGCGCCGGGCTCGTGTCAAGGGTTGGGAATTGGGGTATATTGGGAATCCATGATATGCCCGGAATGCGGAGCCGAATTCATCGAGGGAATCCACGGGTGCCCCGATTGCAGGGTCCCGCTGGTGCCGGAACTCCCGCCGCAGCCCCAGCCGGAGTACGTGGAGTACGTCACCGTGCTGAAAACGGGGAACCCCATCGTCCTCGCCATGGTGAAGTCGATCCTTGCGTCTGCCGGAATACGGCACTTCGTCAAGGGCGAGGTCCTCCAGGACCTGTTCCGCGTCGGCACGGCGGAAATCCAGGTCGGGAAGGACGACGAACAGGAGGCGAGAAATCTCCTGAGGGAGCGCACCATCGACTCCGGGGAGGCAGGCTGACGGGACGCGGCGGTCACCGGTCAGCCGAGGAAATCCGCGAGTTCCGGGACCTTGAACCCGTACCCCCGTAACCGGGTTTTCACGGTCGCCACGTCGATCGTCCCGATCCGGAGGAATGCCGCGAACTCTTGCCCGTAAGGGGATAGCACCAGGCTCCGGATCTCGACCTGCATCTCCGCCAGCTTCTGGATCAGCCGGAGGAGGGAGTTCGCGCTCTGTGGGAGGATCACCTCGATCCGGACCCCGATCCCCTCGATGGAGAGGGTGTCAATGAACGCGGCAAGGATGTCCGCCTTGGTGACGATCCCCACCAGTTTCCGCCCCTCCACCACCGGGAGAGCTCCGAACCTCCTCCGGTGAAGGATCAGCAGCGCGTCCTCGATCGTGTCCCCCGGGCTCACGGTGATCACGTCGCGGGTCATGATCTCTTCGACGGACCCGGTCCTCCGGGATGCGGTGCCCTCCTCGTGGACCATTTCCTCCCTGAGGATCCATTTCCGGATGTCCGTGTCCGAGACGATGCCCACGAGTTCCTCTCCCTCGACCACGGGGAGGTGATGAATACGATTTTCCTCAAGAATCCGGTTGGCGTCCCGAACCGTGTCTTTCGGGGACAACGCGATTACCTCCCTCGTCATCCGTCTGCCGACGTACATGGTTCGCTCCTTCCCTGGAGGGTTTTCAGGTGGGCTATCGCCGACGACGTGAGGGAGGATCCGTTGTATCCCCCCTCGAGGACGGACACGATGCGCCCCCGGCAATGCCGGTCGGCCATTTCGCAGATCCTTCGCGTCATGTGGACGAACGATCGTTCCGTCAATTCGAGGTCCGCAATAGGATCGTCCTTGTGCGCGTCGAAACCGGCGGAGATCATGATGAGGTCGGGGCGGAACTTCTCGATCTCCGGGATGACCTCCCGCTCGAAGATGCCCAGGAACTCCGTGTCCGCGGTGTGGGGCTTCACGGGGAGATTGAGCGTAAACCCGTAGCCCTCCCCCCTCCCCTTCTCCATCCTCCTCCCGGTCCCGGGGAAGCAGAAGGTCGGGTGCTCGTGAATGCTGCAGAAATAGGTGAGGGGGTCCTCCTCGAAGATCTCCTGGGTCCCGTTCCCGTGGTGCACGTCCCAGTCGAGGATGAAAATCTTTTCCACGCCGTGGACGATCCGCGCATGGAGGGCCCCCACGGCGACGTTGTTGAGAAAGCAGAACCCCATGGCGGACGTTTTCCCGGCGTGGTGGCCGGGCGGCCTCACGGCGCAGAAGATGTTTTCGACCCTCCCGTTCAGCACGGCGTCGACGCCAGCCATCACCCCGCCCGCGGCAAGCAGCGCGACATCGTAACTCGCCTCGCTGATCGAGCAGTCCACCGTGGCGAAGGTCTTTTCGCCCGAGCGTACGCTGTTCCGGAACGCATCCAGGTAATCGGAAGGGTGGACCTTCTCGATTTGCCTCGTGTCCGGCACGTACGGATCGAAAAAGACGAGGCTCCCCTGGAGGTCATCCTTGCGGATCGCCTCGAGAAGATTTACCAGGCGCCGGTGGTTTTCCGGGTGGCCGGTGCGAGGCCTGTGGTTCAGATATCCGGGGGAATAGAGGAATCCCGTTCTCTTCGGCGTGTTCGTGTAGATGATCTTGTACCCGTCCCAGGGATACGTGGACAGAAGGAACGCCTTCCCCAGGGGAAACGCCTGCTCCTCCCGGTGCTCCTCGTCCTGTTCCCGGGAGTAGTACCCTTCCGGATTCCGGTAGACCGGGACCTTGAGGTCCCTCCGGAACAGGGCGATGTCGTAAGCGTGGTTGAGCCGGTTGATGTCGGTATCCCCGACCGGGAGCCCTCGATCCTTGACGAGTTTCCGCAGGCCCGCCTTCATCTGCAGGAACTCCTCCTTGTCCAGGCAATCGAACCCCTCCTTCGCCCAGTAGTATTTCCCGACGGAGAGCGACGCGCTGAGGCGGAACTGGTGGAACCCGAGGTCATGAAAAAGCTTTTCGTAATAGCGGAACAGGGACGACGCGTACCCCGAACTCTGCTCCGAGAGACGGATGTGTTCGATGTATACGATCCGCAACCGCCTGCCCCGGAGATACTCGAGAAGGCCGATGTTCCGGTCCATCACGGAGAAGAAGAAGAGGGTCATCTCTCCGATCGTTTCGTCCCCATGGAAGATCTGGGTGTCGTAGATGATCCGGTCCTTTCCCACCAGCAGCATGTTCTCCCGGTGTTCGAATTCCAGGAATTCCGCGGAAACCAGGTCGAAGAAATCGGAGGGAGAGACGAGATCGCGGAGAAGGCGGGACCATCGGGAGAGGAGCGTTTTCCTCGAGGGCAGCGTGCTGACGAGGAATTTCCTCCTCGAACCCTCTTTTTTCATGATATCGGGGTTCATCTCGGCTCCGAAGAGCCGTTTCTCCCCGATCAGGGTTTCGAATCCTTTCTCGATTTCCCGGCGCGGGAGGGGATGGGCGAAGGTCATCCCTTCGAGCAGGGGATTTTCTCTCCTCAGAGGCATCGCACTCCCGGACGCGGGAAATCTTTTCTATTTTCCGTTTTTCCCTACCCCCGGGCAAGCGTGAGGATATCCGATCCGCTCACCCCCCCGCCTTCGCCCCCGCGTGCTTGGCCAGGAACTCCTTCATCCGGGCCGGCCGGCCGCCACGAACCCGACCTTGATCACGCCGGGCACGATGGCGATGCCGTGCGCGTCATGCAGAAGGCTCTGGGGAAGGGTCGGGTTTCTCCGCCCAGGCCCTTTTCCCCTTCCCCGTGAGCCGCCGCAGGGCCCGTTCCTCCTTGAGTGCATCGGAACGGCTCCGGCACCGCCGTTTCGCGAGTAGCGCCACGGGCGGGTTGATCCGGGTAAAGGCGGCTCCGTTCCCGGAAAGGTGTCGCCGGTAGCGGGCTTCGGGGTCCATCGCGATCCCCGTGTAGATCTTCCCTCCCCGGCACTCGATCATGTAGACCCACCAGGTACCGGACATCCCCTTCGCCCCCGTGTTCCTCTTACCGATGCGAGACCATTATATTCCTTCCCGGCCCCCTTCCCTTGGCAATCCGCCTCCCCGCCTTTGGGAAATGGCCGGGTGTCGGTGTAGAATTTCCCTGAGACAATCCATCACCTCCAGGATCGTTGCTTTTGGCAAAGGAGAAACCATGCCCCGAAAGGCCATGCCCGACCTGGACCCGGAAAAACTTTCCTCCTATCTGGAATCCGTATCCGGAACACCCCTGAGAATTTTGTCCCTTACCCCCCTGGGAGAAACCGTAGCGACGTGCGCCGTCAAGGGATACGGCTACGGCGTCCCCGTCATGGTGGAGTACGAGGTTTCCGGAGAACGCCGCAAGGCCGTCCTCGAGACGACGAGCCCGGGGGCCTTCGGGCACGAGCACATGTCGGACCGGGCCCAGATGCTTTTGTGGGATCACGAGGCGTATAACCACCTTCCCCTCCACGCGCGTTCCCTGGACGTGGGGGGGGTCGCCCGGGACGGCAGCCTCCTTTCCCTCGGGAACGTGGAGGAGTTGTTTCTCCTTGTCGAGCATGTGGAAGGGAGCGGCTACATCCAGGACCTTGCCCGCCTCCAGGCCGGGGAAAATCTCACCGACCTCGACCTGGCGCGGGCAGACGCCCTTTGCGACTACCTGGCGGACATCCACCGGGAGAAAGGTCCCGACCCCGGGCTTTACGTGCGGCGCATCCGGGAGCTGGTGGGACACGGGGAGTGCATCATGGGGATTCTGGACAGCTATCCGCCCCAGCACGGATTCCTCACCCCCGGGCTTTTGGAAGGAATCGAACGACGGTGCGTGGCCTGGCGTTGGCGAATCAAGGGGCGGACCCACCGGCTCCGGCAGGTGCACGGGGATTTCCATCCCTACAACATCCTCTTCGGCGAGGGGACCCGGTTCCGGGTCCTCGACCGTTCCCGGGGCGAATGGGGCGAGCCGGCCGACGATGTCACCTCCCTCACCGGGAACTACCTCTTCTGCTCCCTGCAGCAAAGCGGTCGCCTTGGCGGATCCTTCGAAATCCTCTTCCGGAGGTTCTGGGACCGGTATCTCGAAAAGACCGGCGATCGGGAGATGCTGGAGGTCGCCGCCCCCTTCTACGCGTTCCGGGGTCTCGTGATGGCCAGCCCCCTCTGGTATCCCACCCTGGCCGAAGACGTGCGCAGAAAACTCTTCTCGTTCATCGGGGAGGTCCTGGACGCGAAGGCCTTCGACCCGGGCCGCGTGAACGGGTACTGCGGGGCAGGATAGTCGTGGAAGCGGGATTCGCCGTCTGGATCACGGGACTCCCGGCGTCGGGAAAATCGACCGTCGCCACGGCCCTCCGGAAGGAGCTTGCATCACTCGGGGAGAATGTCGCGGTTCTCGAGTCCGACGCGCTCCGGAAGGTTTTCACGCCGCACCCGCGCTACGATGACGAAGAACGGGACGTCTTTTACGGCGCGCTCGCCCACGTGGGCCGGCTCCTGACCGAACACGGCGTATCCGTGATCTTCGACGCCACCGCCAACAGGCGCGCCTACCGGGACCGGGCCCGGCGGGAAATCGCCCGGTTCCTGGAAGTCTTCATCGACTGCCCCCTTGCCGTTTGCATCGCGCGGGACCCCAAGGGGATCTACCGGAGGGGGAGGGAAGGAAGCGCGACCGGGGTCCCCGGCATCCAGGTCGATTACGAACCCCCGCCGTCCCCCGACGTGGTGGTGCGGGGCGAGGCGGAGACGCCGGCTTCCGCCGCACATCGCATCGTCGGCAAACTCATCGAAAAGGGATACGTATAGGAGTGACGCCGCCATGGAGGAACCCAAAGGAATCGGAGACCGGTTTCAGCAGGAAACGAAATACGAGCGCGGACGGTTGGGGGGAGGGCGGATCGACTGGACCTCCCGGCCTCCCTTGTACAAGGAATATCCCGGCGCGAAGATCATCCGGCTTCCCTTGCCGGGATCGCCGGTCCGCTTCCCTTTCGTGGAGATCCTGTCCCTGCGGCGAAGCGTCCGGGAGTACTCCCCCCGGCCTCTTCGCCTGGAGGAGATCTCCTTTCTCCTGTGGGCCTCCACGGGCGTCCAGAGGAAGGAGGGGGGCCATCAGTTCCGAACCGTCCCCTCCGCCGGTGCCCTGTACCCGGTCGATACCTACGTAATTGCCCACCGCGTGGAAGGAGTAGAGTGCGGTGTGTACCATTACGGCGTCTCCGGCCACCTTCTCGAGGAGGTGGCCCCGGGGGATTTCCGGGGGGATCTTGCCCGCGCGGCGTTGTTCCAGGAGTTCTGCTCCGAGGCCGCCGCCGCGTTCGTCTGGACGGCCGTCTTCCCGCGCGCGAAGTGGAAATACCGCGAGAGGGCCTACCGGTACGTCTACCTCGACGCGGGGCACATCGCGCAGAATCTGGCGCTGGCGGCTGTCGGGCTCGGGCTCGGAAGCTGCCAGGTGGCCGCCTTCTTCGACGACGAGATGAACGCCCTGCTGGGGGTAGACGGCGAAACAGAGAGCGTCATCTACATGAGCGCCGTGGGCCATCCCCTCTGACAGGCCGCCCCTCGGGAATGGGGCAGACTCCTGTGGGACAGTCACCCGGCACCGGGGCCCCTGGCTCGCGGAGGGGTCGCCCGGAAAGCGAAGCAAGCCGCAGGAGGGGGGCGCAGTGAGGTTAAGCGCAGCCGTGCAGGTTCACCGCACGGCGAGCCACGAACGGAGCCCCCCTCCGAGGCTGCGGAGCGGGACCCGCGAGCCGAGGGCCCTGGAAGCCGGCGCCCTCGGAAACTGTCACAGGACCTCGATGGCCTCGTGGTATGCCCGAAGCGTCTCCACGTTGAACAGGACGAATCGGACCAGCCCGGGCGCTTTCTTCTCCTTCCGAAGAAACGTGGCGACGGCGGAGAGGGCCACGGGCGCGGCCTCCTCGACCGGGTATCCATACGCCCCCGTGCCGATCGAGGGGAAGGCGATCGACTGCAATCCCTTTTCCGCGGCGAGGCGAAGGCAGTTCCGGTAGCAGGATCCGAGGATGTCCGGCTCCCCCTTTTCCCCACCCCTCCACACCGGTCCGACGGTGTGAATGACGTACCTGGCGGATAGCAGCCCGCCGGTCGTCACCACCGCCTTCTCCGGGCGAACACCCCCCCTGGCTCGCCCGGATCGCCCTGCACTCGGCAAGGATTGCCTACCAACCGGATTTTGCCGCTTCCGAATTCCCGCTCCATCCCTCTCCTCTCCCGGTGGTATCATTTTTCATGATACTCCATGCCCGGTCGAGGGGATGCAGGGGAAGAGGATGTTCCATCCGGAAATCATCGCGGAGCAAAAGATCCTCGAGGCGATCGCGAGGGGAGAGCTCGCGAACCTTCCGGGCGCCGGGAAACCGCTCCGGCTCGAGGACGACTCGATGGTTCCCGGGGAACTACGCATTTCCTATAAGGTCCTCAAGAACGCGGGGTGCATCCCGCCCGAACTGGAATTGCGCAAGGAAATCATCAACCTCCGGGACTTGCTCCGGACCATCGAGGACGATGGATGTAAAAAGGATAAATATCGGGAGCTTAATTACAAACTTCTAAAGTTGAATCTGATGATGAGGCGGACGGTGAACCTCGACGATTTCCCCGAATACAAGGACCGGATCGCAAGAAAGCTGGCCGGCCGGGAAGCGGGGTAAGGTTCGATTCCCGTCCCGAAGAAGATTTCCTCCAGGGTGCTTGGCGCCCTGCGCAGACGCAAGGACCTTTGGCGTTTCGTCTCGGAGTTCTGCCGCGCCGCGGAAGGCGCCGGAGGATCCTCCTACCTCGTAGGCGGAATCGTCCGCGATCTCATCGAGGGTCGCCCGGGCAAGGACGTCGACCTGATGGTCACCGGGATCGGGTTCGACGCGCTGGGGGAAATTGTCCGCACCCTTCCCCAGAAACAACTCGGGATCCGTCGGGTCGTCGCGGCAGGGAAGCAGTTCGCCGTATACAAGGTGTCGACCTCCTGGTCCGGGGAGGATATCGACGTGGCGCTGGCACGTACGGAACTCTCGACCGGTCCGGGGCACCGCCAGTTTACGGTCCGCACCGAGGGGATCGATGCCCGGGACGACGCGGGCCGGCGTGACTTCACGATCAACAGCCTGATGTTCTCGTTCCGGACGTCGGGGAACCGGGTGACGGGGGAGGTGATCGACTTCTTCGGGGGGATGGAGGACCTCCGCCGCAAGCGGATCCGCGGCGTGGGGAATCCGCAAGACCGCATCCGGGAAGATCCCCTGCGGATGCTGCGGGCCATCCGGCAGAAGAACGAGCGGCCGGGCTACGTCATCGAGAAGAAGACCTGGCAGACGATCCGCCGGGAGGCGAGGGGACTGATCGGAACGATTTCGGGCGAGCGCCTCGTCGGCGAACTGGCGAAATCCCTGGCGGCGAACCCTAAAGGAACGGTATCGGACCTGTACCGCGCGGGAATCCTGCCGGTGCTGATTCCCGAGACTCCGGACCGGGGTTTTTGCCCCCTCTCCCGCATGAAGAAGCGGTACGACCTCCTCGAGCGTTCGCTCGGCCGCCCCCTGCCGGAAACGCTGCTGTTCGCCAATCTCCTCGTGGATGTCGCCGAGGACGAGTCCCGTCATCTCGTCCGGCCCGAAGGGCCGTTCGGGAGAAACGCCTTTCGCCTGCCCCGCACGAACGCCCGGGCCCGCCTGCTCCATCTCTCCCGCGTCCGAAAAGTGGTCCAGATGCTCGAGGACCTGTCGCGGCTTTCGCACTTCCGGATGCTGCGCAACCCGCACGCCCGGATCGAGGCGATCTTCGGCCGGTGGGAGAACCAGGATCCACTGCACGCACTGTACGAGGCCACCCAAAAGGCGGCATCGAGAAAATCGGAGGACTTTCGCCCGATGCTGGCGAAAGCGGCAAAGAGCAAGCCCCTCCTATCCGGCGACGACATCCTGGCCCTGGGGATCCCGGCGGGTCCGCAGGTGGAATCGATCCTGGAACGGGTGCGGGAGGCGACGCTTACCGGCGCGGTCTCCGGCAGGGAAGAAGCGGAGAGGCTGGCCGCTTTCCTCTACGGGGACGAACGGCTCTCCGCTCTCCTTCACCGGGGCCGGGGACAAAAGTCGAGGAAAAGGGAGAGCAAAAGCCCCACTAAGGCAAAGTAGAGGACGAACTCGCTCGGGACAAGATCGCGAATCGCGGTGATCTCCTCGAAAATCAGGAAGCTGACCAGTAGTGGCCCGGCTTGAAGGATCATCGATCGGTCTCCACCGGGACGCCACCTCGTTGCCAGAGATCGTGGCGCCCCTGCCTCGGCTATGCCCCCCCGCTTACCGATTCCATTATATACCGGAAAAGAAAACCGGGGGAGAGTTGCCCCCTCCGCCGGCATCGGGAGTAAACTATTGGTGAGAGCAGGGGACAGGAACCCTGCCGTTGTCCCTGGCGTCCTGCCGTCAGGGACCCCGGTCCTGCAATGGAAGGAGGGCAACGATGAGAATCCGCCTTATCGCCCTGTCGCTGGCGGCGGCATTTGTGATGGTCTTCTTCCTGTTCGGCGGGTGCGCCCCGAAAAAGCAGGCGCTGCGGGCCGAGGGCACCGGCGTGGCCGTCCGGCTGCCTCCCGTGGAGGCCATGGATGTGCGCCTCCGTACGGAAAGACCGGAAGCGCCTCCGGAACTGCCCTACTCGTTGGCGGACGAAAGCAGGGGCCGCTGGCTCACGCTCTTCGAGGTGACGTTCAGCCCCGTCTCCGCGGGAAACCTCCCCGAAAAAGGGCCGCCGAAGGAGTAGGGAACACCGATACCGGGAACGGAGTCGGCCCCCGCGGCAAAGGCGGGGTCACCGGACCGATCTGCCCCCGCGGCCGCCCCCGGTACCGAAATCGTATCCGCCTCTGCCGACGTCCCGAACGGCATCACCCCGGGGTTCCCCGGATCTCCCCCGGGAGGGGGAAAGGTTTTCCGTCGAGCGTTCCACGGGTGCCGCGCCCCCCGGCTCCGCTCTGCCTCCTGCTCCGGGTCCCACGACGCGCCCGTCATCGGGCGTCCCTCTCCCCTGAGGCGCCGGCACCCTCTCCCTGATCGCCGGAGGAGACTGCCTTTCGGCTCTCGGGGGTGCCGTCTCCACGGAGGGAGTAACGCGCTCCCGAACTCGGTTCCCGTACGTTTCGGCCCTGTTCGTTTCCCTCGACCGCTCCATGCGGGGTTCCGATCGACTTTGCGGTCTGGTTGACGGAGGCGTTTCCCGCTGCCACCTTTCCGGCCGGGCCGGGCGCTCTTGCGCCGGACGGTCCGTTCCCCGGATGCTCTCCTGCGGTCGCTCGCCCCTTCCGGGCCGGGACCGGTTGATCCCCTGTTCCCTTCCCGCCGGGACCGTTCCTCCCCCGCTCTGCATCCTCATCCCTGCTTCCGGGCGAGGGGTCGTGCCCCGCGCCCGAACCGCTTCACGGCTCTCTCTCCGTACGGCGGTCCAGTCGCGCCACTCGCCCCCCTTGCTCCCTTCCCTCCGCACGAAGACGGTCCCGCGCGCAAGCGGCCGTTCCCACGAGGCAAGCCGGGAGTCGGAGCGCGTGTACGCGATGCGTCTCGTCCGTTCGCCGGGACGCAGGGGAACCCACCGGACTCGGCTGCCGTCCCGGACGAACCGGACGTTAGCCGGGACGAAAAACGCGTTCCTGTGGAAATGGGAGAAGTGGCTGTGGCCGAAGCCGAAACTTACCGAAACGAAGGAATGGAACGGGTACCACACCCACGAAAAAACCGGATCGAAGTACCAGTATCCGTAGTGGTAGGGATACCATCCCCACGGCTCGTAGGAGATCCAGGTCCACCCGTACGGAGAGACCCACGCCCATCGTCCGTAATAGTAAGGGGACCAGCCCGCCGAGACTCTCGGCCGCCATACATACCCGTACTCTTGCGTGGATACCCATTCCCCGTAGTCACGGAGTTCGGATGCCGCAGCCGGGGGAACGCCGGCCTGTTTCTCGGAGTCCGAGAGGGGGGGAGCCTCTTTGTAGGAACCGCGGTCTTCCCCGGAATAGGTGCTGATCCGGACGTCCTGATCGATGGACGCCTGCTCACCCGCCTTGACGGGGAACTCCCCTCGCTCCACGGAAACGATCCCATTGCCCTCTCGGACGACCAACGTCGTCTCGCCGCTGTCCGAGGCGGTCATCCAGTATCGCCCGGGGACGGGAAATTCCGCCCTCCCTCCCCCCGGGGTCGTGACGCGGACGGGGGCGAAATCGGTTTCGGGCAGGTAGAACCGTATCTCCCCGGACCGGAGCCCGAATGCGGTTCTGTCATTTTCGAGGCCGCGGACAGAAAGCTCTGTGCCGCCCGTCATGAGGACGAATTGCCCCCCGTGGAACTGCAACTCCGCCTCGGATCCTTCCGGTATGCTGATCAGCGACCTCACGGGCACGGGGCTGTTGCTGGAAAACTCCTCCCAGTCCCCGGAGTCCGGCGTGCGGACCCAGGCGGACCCTTCAAAGATCTTCAGGCGGGTAACAGAATACGCAGGAACACCTTCGTAGTCCGCGTTCTCCTCCGCCGCATGCCCCGGAATCGCTAAAAGGACAAGCGTAACCGCCGCAATCCCTATCGTTCTGAAAAATCCCATCGCATTCTCCCCCTTCCCTCGAGGCCGTCACGCCGTTGCACAAGACCGTCATCTCCCCGGTTGAGCGGCTCGGCAATATCCTTCGTCCGTTTCCCGGGATCCGGTGGCGCGCCGAGGCCGACCCAGCCGGGTTACCAGTTAGACGGTGCCGGGCCGCAAGGATATTCATCTCCCGGCCCGTTCCCTTCGGCGGTCCCGCTGCCGGGCCCCTCCCGGGAACCTTACCCTTATTATGGTAAAACCCCGCAGAAACGGGAAAGTTTCGCCACTCCCGTCCATTTCAGGGATTGGTATACTGATGTATTCGATTCGCCGAGGGGGAACATCTTGTACCGGCTGAGCGACCGGAACCGTGCGATCGGGGAGATGTTTTCTTCGATCGCGCCAAGGTACGATTTCCTGAACCGGCTCCTCTCCCTGGGGACGGACCGCCGGTGGCGCCGGGAAGCCGTGGGGTGCATCGAGCCAAAGAGGGGGGGAGTTCACTTGGACGTGGCGACGGGCACCGCCGACGTCGCCCTGGAGATCTTCCGGCAGAAGGGAACAGGCGCTTTCGTTGCCGGCGTGGACATCTCCCCGGGGATGATGCGGATCGGTCGCAAGAAAGGTGCGCGCGCGGGGCTTGCGGGCAGGCTGGCCTTCGTGCAGGCGCCGGGCGAGGCGCTTCCCTTCCGGGACGATGCATTCGACTCCGCTTCCATCGCGTTCGGGATACGGAACGTCGTCGACCGGGAACGGGGTTTGCGCGAGATGTGCCGGGTCGTCAAACCCGGCGGGCGCGTCGTGGTCCTGGAGTTCTCCCAACCGGACTCCGCGCTCTTCGGAATCCTGTACCGCTTCTATTTCACAAGGGTACTCCCGCGGTTGGGAGGGCTCATCTCCCGCCGGAGCGCATACACCTATCTCCCCGGCTCCGTCCAGGATTTCCATCCGCCCGCGGAATTTGCGGAAATGTTGCGGAAAGCGGGGTGCGATCCGGTGACCTTCCGGCCGCTTTCCCGCGGGATCGTGACCCTCTACATCGGGGTCAAGGGACGGCTCGCGGCCTAGTGCACCGTCTCGCAAATACCTTGGCATTCGAGCGCCGCTGCATCCGCTCCCGCTTCGTTGCGCTTCTTCACCATACTCAACGGTATGCCTCAGTCGCCCGTCTTGCTGGCGCGGCGCATCGACGCTCTCGGTGCGTCAAGCTATTTACGAGACGGTACACTAGATCGCCGCCTCGAGCTCCTCGGCGTCGAACCATCCCTCGAACAGGGCGGTGGTGAGGTACCGTTCCCCCGCGTCGGGCAGGATCGTGACGATCGTCTTCCCCTCGAACTCCGGAGACCGGGCCAGGCGGATGGCCACGGCGGCCGCAGCCCCGCAGGAGATCCCGGAGAGGATGCCTTCCT
>Ga0209520_10001292_pt1 | contig 14222 bp, 23 predicted proteins | sample Rifsed16ft1_FD_184009 | JGI IMG/M metagenome (GOLD analysis project Ga0209520, IMG submission 184009) | Soil microbial communities from Rifle, Colorado, USA - sediment 16ft 1 (version 2) | ecosystem: Environmental > Terrestrial > Deep subsurface > Rock core/Sediment | place: Rifle, Colorado...
CCAGGGCCGCCGGTGGGCAGGGTGTTGGTGAGGTCGGCGGCCTGCTGGTCGCAGGCGCGGGCGGCTGCGGCGTGGACCAGGGCGTCGTCGTAGTCTTCGGGCAGGGTATCAGTGCCGTTGATGGCGTGAAGGCTCTGCCAGTAGATGTTGCAGTTGGAGCCGTCAGGTACTGCGATGCTCTCGATGCGGAGGGTGTCGCCCCAGACGGAGAAGTCTACGAAGGACTTAGGGTCGTTGCCGGTGGGCCACTCAACGGCGATGAGGCGGACGCGCTCTGTGAGAGTGGTCAGGGCCACATCACGGCTGCTAGCGGTGGTGGCGATGGTGGTCGTGCGCTCGCGGGGGATGCGGTGGGAGAGGTCGCGTAGGGCGTCCTGGATATGCTGGTCAAGCTCGCCCGTGGTCCAGACTGCGGCGGCGGCGTCGTCAAGGACGGTCTGGAGGCGGCCCCTGATCGTGGCGAGCGTGGTCGGCACCTAGCGGCGCTCCGTTAGGCGGGCCGGGCGATGGGTTTCTTGGGCCGTGGGCCGCGTGGCGGTGGCGGCGGCGGTGTTGGCGCGGCGATGACGAGCTTGCGGCCGCAGTTGCTGCAACTCTGGTCGTCCTGCTCCAGGATGACCTTGGCTTGGCAGCGTGGGCACCAGACGCCCGCCATTGGTTAGTTGGTCCAGTCGCCCGATGAGATGCCGTCGATACGGCCTATGGCCTGGCTGGCCTTGACGCAGAGGGCGGTGTAGGCCTTGAGGCGGGTGCGGCGGGCGTCCTGGGTTTCCAGGGCCCCGACGTCTTCGACCTGGATGATCCGTTCCAGGTCGTCCTGGGCGTTGGGGTCGTCGGCGGAGATGCCGAACAGGCCGTCCTCGGCGAGGCGGCAGGCGAAGATGCTGGAGGCGGTGCTGCCGGTCTTGGCCGAGAAGACGCCGCCGGATATGGCTTCGGTGTCGACAATGAAGTCGCAGGGGAGGATGGGGACTTCGTTGAAGGCCTGGACTTGTCGGTCGATGCCGGCGATGTTCGTTAGTGCGAGTTCCCAGCCCTGGGAGACGGCGAGCTTTTGGATGCCGCGGCGGGTGCGGCGGCTCATCAGGAGGACGGTGGGGCGGGGGCGAATGAGGTCAACGAGTTCGCGAAGGAGGGTGAAGGTGCCGACGCCGGGCACGGTGGTGGCGCCGGCGTGAAGCTGCTGGGCGGTTACGTCGTCGCTGATGATCTCGTGCAGGCCGTCGAACTGGGCGGCGGCGGCGTCGATGCTGCCGTAGATGGCAGCGTCGCCCCAGGTGTCAGCGAAGTTGCGGGCCTTCATGGCTAGAAGCTCGGCGCGGAGGTCTTGGTCCTTGGAGCGGGTGACGCGGAGGAAGTTGTCTATGTCGGCGTCGCCGATGAGGATCTTGAGGGCGGTTGTTATCAGGCTGGTGGTGGGGACGCCCTCTATGACGGTGCCGCCGGCGGCTATGAAGGTGGGGGCGCTGGCGGCGAGCTCGCGCTGGTACTGGAGGGCGTTGCCACGGATGGGCGTGAACGGCAGGAGGCCTAGGAGGGGGTTCTGGTCCATGGTGATCTCGGCGACGCCGACGAGAACCTGGTTGGTGCTGTACTTGTCGGCTTCGGCGAGTGTCAGGGCCATTGTTTAGCTCCTCTGGGCGAGGCCGAACTTGATGCGATCGATGCCCTTGGTGCCTTCGGGTGCCGTAGCGGGGGAGCGGGTGGCGCCTGCGTCGATAGGTGTAGGCGGTGCTGGGGGTGCGGCGGCACCGTTCCGGGCTGCTTCGGCTTGCTGGCGGATGTGGTCTGCGACTGCGCGGGCGGTGGTGACGGTGGCCTGGATGGCGGCGAGGTCGGCGCCCTCAAAGGCGGCGTCGGGCAGGTCTGGGTTAGCGGTGTGCAGGGCAGCGACCTCTAGCTCTAGATTTCGGGCTTGGGCCTGGGTTAGCTGCTCCTGGAGGGCAGCGGCGTCGGTCTGCTGCTGCCGGGCGGCGGCGATGGTAGCGGCGGTCTCGTCAGGCGTGGGGTTGCCGTCGGTGTCTGGCATTTCGTAAGAAGCTTAAGCGGGTGCGCGGCTGCCTGTCAAGGGGCGACGAGTGCTCTCCATATGGCTCCCCAGCTTCCCATTCTTGGTGCCCACCACCAGGGAGCGGGGGGGGTGGCTGGGCCTGGAAGGAGGAACGGTGCGAGAAGGGAGAGGCCGTAGATGAAGATGAAGGCCGGACCGGCCGTAGTGTGGGCTCCCTGTCAGGTGCCGGTGATGGGGACCGGGGACCAGGCGCCGGTCGGCTGGCAGGCATGGAGTGGGTTGAGCGGGTCGACGCCCTTGCAGCCGAGGGGGGCGCAGGCGGAGACGGTGGCCGTGAAGCCGAGAGTCTGGAGTATGTGGCCGAGGTTATGGGACATTGGCGGCGGGGGCCGGCTGCAGCTGGAGGGCGAGGGTACTAAGCTGCTTGGCCTCGTCGATGACGCGGGTGAGCTCGGTTTCCGGGTCGGGGTCGCCGAGGTTGGCGAGGGCGGTCTGGCGGCTCCGGATGCCGGCGCCGACGAGGGCGACTTCGCGCCCGGCGTCAAGGGCCTGGTCCGGGGGTGTGATTGTGGCCCAGTCGGCGGTGAGGCCGTCGATAGAATCGGTGTACTCCGTGCCGCCGAACTTGTCGGAGAGCTTTAGGGCGAGGGTGGCGCGGAGGCGGTAGGCGTCGCTGCGGATGATGCGTTTGCGCTCGACCTTCTGGAGAAGGGGCTGCATCTCGACCTGGAGGGCGACGCCGCTCAGGTCGCGGTCGGTGCCGCCGAAGGCGGTGCGCGGCGTCTCGCTGAGGTCGTGGAGGGCGCGTAGGAGGTGGTCGGTATAGTCGAGGTGGAGGCGGACGCCGCCGCCCTGCAAGAGGTCCAGCAGGTAGGCTTTAGCGCCCTCCGGTAGCTCCCAGACGGCGCCGGGCTGGGCGGCGATGTCCTGGGTGCTGTCCACGTTCTCCAGAACGGCGATCGGGAAGCCGGACAGCTCCATGATATTGCTGACACGGGTCATCTGGCGGTTGAACTCCTGGGCGATCTCCTTCAGCGGGATGACGTCGGACTCGCCCCACCAGCGCTTGGGCACCTGGGCGTTGGGATAGATGACGAATGGTATGAGGCCGTAGGGGTTGACCTGGCTGAGGGCGGGCACAGGGCCGCCGTCGATCCAGATGTCCAGGGCTTTGTCGGTCCAGTCCTCGGTGATCTCGGCGGTCTTGTCGCGTGGGGCGACGCCCCACAGTGCGATTACGTCCTCGCGGGGCAGGGTGTAGCGGTGGGCGACGCGGGTATAGCGGGTGGGGTCAGTGGGGTGCGGCCAAGGGAAGAGACCGCGGACGTCAGGCGCGGTGACGGCGACGCGTTCCTCGGCTGTGTCCCAGGTGACCTTGTAGGCGGCGTCACCGAGAACGGCGGCGTCCACTTCGGTTACGAGGTCTAGGCGGGCGAGGCCGTTATTATCTGCGAGGTCGGATAGGTAGGTCTCGACGGCGGCGGCGGCGGCGATGTCCTTGGGGCCGTCCGATCGGGGGATGGCGTTGAGGGTGGCGCCCTTCATGACGTAGGTAGAGGTCTTGTTGACTATGGCCTTGACGTAGTTGAGGGTAAGGCGGCGGGCGCTACGGGTGCGCGGGTCGGCGGCGGGCCACTGCTTGCCCTCGTAGAAGGCGAGAGCGTCCGTGTACTGGCCTAGGCGATCCTTGTCTCGGTTCTTGAGGAGCTGGGGAAGCGGCGGCGTGGCTGGCATCTCTCAGGGGATTCTACCACGGGCGTGACGGGGTTGCGCTTTGGTGGCTGCCTCGACGGCGAGGGCGGCGGCGGCAACGTAGTCGTCGTGCCCTTGCGACGGGTCGACGTGCCAGCGGACGGTCCGGTTGGGCCTGTACTCCGCGCGGCAGAGGCGTAGCTGGCGGACCGCTTCGTTGTGCTCGGCGCTGCCGTCGGCCTTCCAGAGCTTTAGAGCGCTGGTGTTGGTGGCGGCCTGGAGCTGGTAGCCCAGATGTGACTTGCTCTGCTCGGTGAACTTGAACGCTGTCACTTTGTGCTGGCCGAGGGAGCGGGCCAGCAGGATAGCCATTGCCTCGCCGGCGGCGGTGGCGTCCACGGCTATGTGAGTGATCCGCCAGACGTCGGTGAGGAGGCGGTGAAGGTGGGCATAGAGCGCGTCATGGCCTGTGCCCTGCCAGGTATAGATGGCGACGGTCTCGGAGAGAGGGAGCTGGTGTTTAGGGCCGGGGGTGACGCGGCTGATCCACAATACGTTGTGGTCGCGGTCGCGGGGGCTCAACGGGTCTGTCTCTTCCCCGGCCACGTCGAAGCCGGCGGCGTAGGTCTCGCCTGGCTTGGCGAAGTGGCGGCGGTCGTGGCTGCCCTGGAGGTTGGTGAGCTGGGCGGGCGATAGCAGGCGGCCGGTGCCCGGTAGAGGCGTTAGGTCGTACTGGCTCGTGAAGAGGGGGTGCGTGGGTCCGAGCCGGAGGCGCTCGGCGGCGACGTAGCGGGCGTAGGCGGGAACGTGCCGGGCGACCTCGGGCCAGGGGTATTCGAAATGGCGGCGTAGACCGTCCTTGCGCTCGCGCTCCTTGTTCTCAGCAACGGTCGCCAGGAGTAGGTCGTCCTCGGCCCAGGGCGTGCCATAGAGGACGGTCGTGGCGGCGGTGCTGGAAGCCATTGGCCGAAAATCTTTGGTGAAGCGGTCGGGGTCGATGTCCTGAGCCTCGTCGGCTTCTAGGAGCAGGCCGGCAGTGGCCCCCAGGACGCTGGCGCCCGGTGAGGCGCTGAGGAAGTTCCAGGCGGCGGCGCCCAGGGTGAGCAGGTGGCCCTCCTCCATGGCGTAGGCGTTGCGGAAGCCGGCGGCGTCCAGGTGGGCTCTGAGGCGGCGGATGCTGTTGCGGAGCTGCGGCGTCAGGGTGGGCGCGGTCTTCACGCCGACGGCGGCGGGGTTCGCCATGTTGGCGACGAGTAAGACCTTCTCGATCCATGCGCTGAGTTCGTTCTTGCCGGCCTGGCGGGACATCAGGACTGTGAAGGTGTTGCCGTCGCCGAGGCGGGCGTCGCGGAGGATGGCCCGCGCGGGCTCGGCCTGGTAGGGGCGGAGGCGGATGGTCATTCGGGTTCGGGTAGGTGCGCCTGAACGCCTTCGATGGTGATTGTGATAGGGAGGCGGCCGTTCGTCATGTCGCGTAGAATGGCGAGCCCGGTGGCATAGCTGCGGATGGTGATCTGGAGGCGGAGGGGCAGGGGTGCGCCGGTCTTGCTGTCGCTGGCGATGGTGCAACGTTCCAGGCGGGCGGTGTATATGGGCTTCGTCATCGGACAAGGCCTGCGGACCAGATGGCGAAGGCGAGTAGGAGAAGGAGAAAGAGCATGACGTAGGGCCAGGTCCAGCCTTCGGGGTCGCGGTCGTCGTCGTTCACGAGACCGCCTGCTGGACGGCGCTGAGCTCGCGCAGGGCGGTCAGTGTGCGGGCCTCTATGGCGGCCAGCTCGCGGTCGGCGGCCTGGAGGTTGTGACGGCGGTCACGGATGCGCCGTAGCAGGCCGGCGCCGTTGGCTGTCCAGGTGTTGATCTCGTCGTCTAGGTTGTTGTCGTCGGGGTTGATCATGACGTCTGCTCCTTTCCTTGGGCGTGGGTGTTCCAGCGGCAGGATGGGCAGTACAGGCGGGCTCCGTAGCCCTGGGCAATGGTGAGGTGGATGGTGTGATTGAGGGTTGCACCTGCGCTTTCCAGACGGGTATAGACGCCGTCAGGGTGGGCGTCAAAACCGTCTACTACGGCGGCGATGTCGGGCAGGTGGGCAAGGTGTTGGCGGAGGAAGCCCTGCGCTCCGATGAAGCCGTGGGCGGCCATGCGGACGGCCAGGCCGGTGAGGCGGTTTGATTGTTCCTGCGATGATGATGATGATGCTGAGTGGAAGGGGACGACGTTCGGGGCCTGGGGGTCCAACCATGCCATGCGGCGCTCGGCGGCGGCGGCCCCATCACGGATGTACGGGAGAAGGAAGTCGCGGACGCCTTCGGGGAGCTGGGCGAGGGCGTGGCGCAGGCGTTGGTCGCGGGCGTAGCGGCCGGTTCGGAGGCGATTCTTGTTACCGCGCGGCGCGCCTGCGCCGGGCCGGCGTCCTCCCCGGCCGCTCACTTGTTCAGTTGCTCCCGGTACTGGCCGCGGGCGCTGGGGCTTCTGCGGCGGCGGCGGTCGGTTGTTGGTGGCGGCGGCAGGCGATCCAGAACGCAGCAACGCCCCTCCTTGCGGTGCTGCCAAGGGCAGGTACAACCCGGGTGCGGGTTGCGGCGGCGGTAGGCGGCGAGGATCTGGGCCTCCTGCCCGGGATACCACCTGAGTAGATTCTGCAGGGCGGCGTCGTTTGAGATGGCCGCGGATTCGTCGAACGTGGGTTGAATCGAGGGCGTCGGCATGGGAACAATCAAACGTGCAGCACGTCCAGCACCACCAGCGGATAGCGTGGGCCGGGTGGCGGTCTAAGTGCTCCCGGACGTGGATGGGCAGGTAGAAGGGGAGAAAAGGGGGCAGGTGGTGGCTGCGTGGGCAGTCCAGGCAGATCAGGCCGGGGCCATCGTAACCGGCGGCCTGGGCGAGCTGGCGGAGTAGCTGGAGTTGAAGGTGGTCCCCCGCGTACAATTAGGCAGTGGCTCGATTCTACTGCGGCCGCACCGGAGGCGCTATGCACTTCAGCTATAGTGCGAAGCTGCGTGGCGACCGCCCCTGTCCTGCCTGAGCTGGTGCTGGGCGCGATTATACCACCGCTGTTGGGGGCCGGTGCGTTGGTGCTCTGCATCCCGTCTCTCCCTGGTGCTCGCTGCCTGGCCGGCGGCCCCGCGCCGTTAGCCTGGGGGCCTGGGTCGCTGGGGCCGCCGGAGGCGGTCGCAAAGCACCGCCCTGACGATAGACGCTGGGGCGTGTGACTGTCAATAGGTGTACGCGCCTGCGCGGATGCCCGCCCTTCGGACGATATAGGGAAGCTCCTGGGCCCGGCGCGGCGTCCAGTCAGCGGGGTGTTGAGTGGTGAGGGGGAGCCTCTTATGGCTTGACGGTCGCCGCGCGGGTTTGAGAATGAATGGAGGTCGAAGGGCGGTGTGTGCCTAAAAAAAAGGGGCCGCCCTTTGCGGGGCGGCCCCAGAGCGAGATTAGGGGCTGTAGCCCTCCTTGATGAGAAGGGCTTGGTCTTGGTGATCGAATGTGTGCCAGGCGTGGAGGATTTCGGCGTGGGGGCTCCAGTTGGGTGGGTAGTCGCAGAGCTGGTTGAGGATGTAGTCTGCGGCGGCTCGGACATTGGTTGAGAAGATCCGGATGGTAGCTAGGCGGTGGCTGTTCCGTCCGTCTGTTAGTCGGAAGACGACGTTTAGGTTGTAGCGTTTGCTTTTCACGGTGCTCCTTTCAGTAGGAAGGAATGGCTATGTGCAGGGTTTTCCGTACCAGCACGAGCAGGCTTTAGCGAACCGGCAGGGGTGGTTTTGTTGGGCGGTTTTGCGGCAGACTGGGCAGGTCATGGTCTGTCCTTTCTAGTGGCAGGCGCAGTCGCAGTGCCGGCCTTCTTGGCGGGCTTCGCAGTCGTGGTCAGTGATGTCGGCGCCCATCTCGAGGCAGAGGAAGCGGATGGTCTCTAGGTTCTGGGCGCCTTCATCCTGGGCGGCGTCCATGCAGGAATCGCAGATACGGGTGTGGCGCCGGGCCTCGAGTGTACCGGCTGCGTCGGCTGCGAGCTGGTCGGTGAGGTTCACGGGTGGCCTCCGATCTCGCTGAGGCGTCTTGGCGTGCAGTGGAGATCGCGTTCGATGGGTAGGCCGAAGGTTCCCCGGAAGTCGACGAGTTCCTGCATACTGACGTAGCCGAGCTTGGTTTCCTGGAGGACGCAGAGCCCGTAAGCGATGCGCGTTGCGGGGTCGTATTCCGCGAGGTACCATGTGCCGATTCCGGTAGGGTTGAACAGCTTGACCTTGGCTATAGGGTCGTTAGGGCGCTCGTTGCGTATGGGCAGCTTGTCACTGGCCCGGATGTAGCGGTAGGAGGGGCGCTTCTGGAAGGTGCTAACCTCTAGGTCTGGGGTCATGCTGCTTCTCCTTTCGTGAAGAGGTATTGTTGGATGCCGCCGTCGGCGGTGCAGTCGTGGGGTTCGGTGAGTAGTTGTAGCTGAGGCTGCCCTGTAGCGCCACAGGTGCGGCAGGGTGTCCAGGTGTAGCCACAGCGTGGGCATTTGCGGGTGTCGGGGCTGCGGATGGTTGTGGCGCAGTAGGGGCAGCGCACGGTGTACCTCCTTTCGGTAGTGGCGGGCGGAGCGGGGGGGTGATCCGCCCCGCCCGCCGGTGGTTGTTGGCGTTAGGCGGCGATGCGGTGGTCGCAGTACTCGTCGCCGTCGACCTTGGCGGAGCAGTACCAGTCCTGGTCGCCGAACTTGGAACGGAGCATCTTGCGTGCGTGGACCGGGCACTCAGGGGCGATGCGGGCGGAGGCGGCGCGGACGTTGGCCGCGGCGGTGGCGGCGGGTTCGCCAGCGGCGATCGGGTTGGTGGGTGAGTTTGGGGGGGGGCGTTGCCAGCCGACGACTGGTGGTGAGGGAGTAGCGGCGACGGGCTTGATTGGTGTAGGGACCGGCGCCGCCGGCATGGCGACGTGCTCGGTGACGCTGAAGCCGGCGTAAGGGAAGATGTTGGCGGCTTCGGTGAGGCGGGTCTGGAAGGTCTCGATGTTCTGGCCGCGGATGGTGACAAGGTGTTCGGTGCCGTGGTCGTCGATGAACTTGCTGGAGACGCTGAACGGGTAGTCCGTGGAGGCCACTGCGGGTTTCCTTTCCGGGGCGACCCCTGCGGGCCGCCCCTGCTAAACGTTGGCGAGTGTGGGTGGCGGCGTGCTACGCCGCTTTGGTTCTGGCAGGGCACTCCTTTCTGATGAGTGAAGGGGGGAAGTAGGTTAGTAGGGTGTCCGGGTGGCAGTGGGTACACCAGTGGAGGTCACAGGCTACGCAGGTGACGATGTCCGTGGCGGTTTGGACCCACTGGTTCTCTTTGCAGTAGGGGCAGGTGACGGCGAGTTCCCAGTGTTGGCCGTTGATGTAGGGCATCAGGATCTCCTTTCTAGGTTGGGTGGTTTGCGGGTTTGGACGGGACAGGTGGGGTAGCAGTAGCGCCAGGTGCTGGCGCAGTGTGGGCAGGGAGGGAACGGGCCGGTCATGACGTGGCCCCAGGGAAGGGGGTCTGGGGGCCTCCGGCCCCCGGCCTGCGGAGCAAGCGGGTTTGGCGCCGGAGCGCCAGCCGCCGAAGGCGGCAGGGAGAACAGAGGCGGTACAGACCGAGGTACGAGGAGAAGTGGCGGCCGCAGGAGGCGCAGCGGGCGGATACCCACCAACGCCAGCCGTTACGCGAGACAGAGCCGAGCACGAGACACCTCCGGGTGAAAGGCCGAGCGCACGAGGCACCCGGCCGCCTGCCTGACGGCGACTAAGGAGCCCGGCTGCGAGCTAACGAAGCCCGACGCGGCCCGGGCACGATTGGGCGGTGGGTTGTGGGGCGATGTGAAAGGACGCTGGGCGTAAGCTACGTCAGCGCGGAGGGGGGTGCAGCGGACCGGCCAGTTTCCGACAAACTACTGTGTCTGTTCCCCTGTTGGTTTGATCTGCAAACTGGCCGGGCCGCCACCCTAACGGCCCCTGGCCGTTACGAGTGAAGCGAGAGACGGGCTAAAATTAGGCGCCCAGGCATATAAAAAGGGGGTGGAAGGCGAGCACGGCGCAAATACCGCGTGCCGGCGCCCCGCCGGCAGCGCCAGCGCAGCCGTGGGGGTGCTGCGGGCGAGACTTTTCTGGAAAACGACTCAGGTTGCCGCAGATAGGGGTCGTTGCCATGCAAGGCGACGAGAGACGCCGGAGGCACGGGCGCGGAGGCACTGTGGCCCGCCGGAATGCGGGGTGGTGGGAGCTTGCGTGGGGTGCCGGTGCCCACCCGCGCCGAGCCGCCTAAAGGTGGCGCGCAGGCGGGGGCCTTGGGGTGCCCGGTGAGCCGTCGCCCAGTGAGGAGCGAAGCGACCCCCGCGTAGCGGGGAGGCGTCGGCGCTGCCGGGCCGGGGGCTACGTGAGGGCCAGGAGGGCGTAGGTCATGCCGGTTGCGACGCCGATTCCGTAGATGGCGGCGATGGTGAGTAGGTCGCGCATGGTGCTGGCCTCCGTGGGGCTAGTCGTCGTTGGTGCTGGGGGGGTTCGTCGATCCGGACCAGACTGACCAGCGGCGCACGGTGCGGATGATGTAGGCGGCGGTGAAGGCGAAGGCGGTAAGGGCGGTGGCAACGCCGACGAGGGCGGCGGTCTGTACGGCGGTGGCGGCGTTGTCGCAGTCTGTGAAGAATGCGTCCATCTGGTTACTCCTCTGGGCCGCCCAGTGTGAGCTCGATCTCCTCTAGTACGGAGCGGGTGGCCTCGGTGAGACGGTCGCTGTCGGACTGGCTGAGATGGTAGTGGGTGGCGACCATACGTGTCAACCGCCCGAGGGCGGGGATGAGTAGGTCGAGGCGGTCCTGTGCGGTGTCTTCTTCGGCTTTGAGTAGGAGCTGGATGCGCTCTTTGAGGATTGCGATGGCGTCGGTAAGGTCGAGGGGGTCAAGGCCGAGGGCGATCTGGTACTGCTGGTGTCGTGCTTTGGGCAGAAAGGCGCCGAAGTAGCCGGACTTGACTGCGTTGGTATTGCCCGGCTGTGCGCCCGGCTTACGCTTGGGCGGGCGTGACGTTGGCCCGCTCCTGCTCGGCGATGGTTTCGAGGCCGGCGCAGATGATACAGAGGGCGGCGACGTGGTATTGCTGCTTGGCGAGAGCGACGGGTAGTAGCGGTGCGACGGTGGTGATCTTGACCGCGTTGGTTGTCTTGACTTTAGGCGACACGGAATATCTCGCCTGGGGTAATGAGGGACCAGTTCCCGGATGCTGGCTTGCCTGGGTTTATAGCCTGGAGGTGGGCGAAGGTAATGCCGTGGGCGCGGGCGATGCCGTAGGCGGTGTCGCCGGCGCGGACGGTGTAGGTGGTGACGGGGTGTAGGTTGATGGCGTCTGAGTAGAGGGCGGGTACCCAGGCGGCGTAGGTGTTGCCGGGGCACGCAGTACCGCCCCAGTAGCGATGTGAGCGGATGGCGACGCGGCGATTGAGGTAGCGATTGATGTGGGCGATGGCGTGGGCGGCGGTGTGTAGGTGCGTGGTCGATGGTTGGTTGACGGTGAAGTCACCTGGCAGGGCGATGCTCAGGGTGTGGTTGTTCTGGAGAGCGACGGCGGCGCCGTAGCGATCGAGCGGGGCTGTGACGTAGACGCGGCCGCTGGCGAAAGCCATCATCTGGTAGCCGATGGCGTCTAGGCCGCGAGAGGTACGGTGGTAGGTGTCGATGGCCCGGATGTAAGCGATCTCTTGGGCGATGGTGGCGCCGGCGGGCAGTCCGGCGCCAGTGGTGTGGTGGATGGAGATGGCGTCGACGTAGGCGGGGTTGACCAGTGAGTAGCGCAGGGCGCCCGTTGAACGCGGGCGGGGCAGGCGCTCGGGGTCGGCGCTGGCCCAGCTGATGTCGCGGACGGGGCTAGTTGTCACGGGGCCACTCTAGCATGGGTGTAGGCGTGTTCGCAATTGCACGAGACGCGGTGTGCTGCGATTCTGGTTGGGTCTTGCCTTGGGGTGGTGGCTGAGACCTGGGAGTGGTGGCGAGGGTGCGGGCGAGCCGGTGGGCGCAGGCTAGGGCTGCACAGAAGACGGCGACGGCGTAGACGTGGGCGATGACATAGAGGGCGATCATGTGGCTGCGAGCGACGCTAGGAGCTCGTCGCGGGCGGTGTTGACGGCGGCTGCGAGTGACGCCTCGGCGTCGGCCTGCTGCTGCTGGCGGAGCTGCTCGACGGCGGCGGCCAGGTCGTCGGCGATGGCGAGCTCCTTCAGGTGCAGGGCGAGCCAGTCCAGCACCGAGAACGTGGTCTTCTGCTGGGCGTTGGTGCGGTCGGTGAGACGCTGTAGGAGGGGAACGACGGCGTCGGGAAGGCCGGCGGCCTTGTCGTCCAGGGTGAGGGTGAGGCGTGGCATGGCTGGCTCCTTTAGACGGCTACGAGTACCTTGTCGGCGGCGGCCATGTGGCCGGTGGCGTCCGGGTTCTTCCATTCGACGCGGCGCAGGCTGACGGTGCCGTTCTCGTTGAACGATAGCAGGAACTGGGAGCGGCCCTTGCTTGCGCCAGGGTTGCCGGGGGCGCGGCCCTCTAGCCGCAGGTTGGGCGTGCCGCCGGCGCCGCCGATCTCCAGCAGGCGGGTAAAGCCGGTATTGTTGGTGGTGTCGGCGATGATGAGGCCGTAGGAGTCGACCTGGCTGGTCTTGGTGCCGTAGTTCCCGATCTCCAGGCCGACGGAGGTCGGCACGACGGGGCTGCCGGTGATGAACGGGGAGTCCAGGAAGAGGCCGCGGAGGGTGGTGACGGTGGGCGCGGGGGAGACGCCGAAGGCGGTGATGCTGGGCTTGGCGTTGATGCCGGCGATGTAGGCGACGGTCTTGCCCGCGCCGCTGGACATGCCGGCCTGGAAGTCCAGCCCGGTGATGGTGGTGGTGCCGCTCTGGCTGGCACCGATAACGACGATGGCCTGGCCGTGCAGGGCGGTGGCGGAGATGTTGGCGGCGTTCAGGGTAAGCGAGGAGGTCAGGATCTCGCCGATGATGATGTTCGAGGTGAAGGTGCCGGTGGCGCGGATGTTCAGGGTGATGCCGTCGGCGGGGTTGGTGCCGATGCCGGCGGTGCTGCCCAGGCGGAGGTCGCCGGTGAGGGTGACGTGCGGCAGGGCGGTGGCTAGGAGGATGCGGCCTGTGCCGCCGCTGTCCTGTACCTGCTGGCTGGCGGCGAGCTGGAGGCCGGCGTTGAACGTCTGGAGGGCGGCAAAGGTGTTGGTGACGCCGGTACCGGCGAAGCCGGTGTGGGCGGCGCTGGCGTAGGCCAGGTTGGTCAGGGCGGCGTGGTCGGTGGTGCCGCCGCCGCCGCCCGATGGGAGCGCGCCCTGGATGGTGATGATGACGGCGTCGTCCTGGTTGGCGGGGTCCAGGAAGAGGACGGTGCACTGACGCCCGGCGACGACGTCCGCGGCGGGGATGTCCGTCGCCACGCGGAGGGCGGATAGGAGGGTCGGGTGGGAGCCGACGAGTTGGACGTCGGCCTTGTGGGTGCCGGCGGTGTAGGTCTTGATGATGGCCTTGGCGATGACGCGGCTGCCAGGGATGGACTGGGGGTCGTCGCCGAACCGCTGGGTCATGGGGTCTCCTGGTATGGGCCTGCGGGTTGGAGGGGCCTTCTCGTGGCTCTCAGGCGGTCGTTTTTCATGGCGCGCCTAGCTCGATCACGTGGTCGTATCTGGCCTTGCCGCCAGGGCCGCGCCGGTAGAGGGTGCGGAGGCTGAGGACGCGGCGCTTGGCGGCGCTCAGGCCGTGGCGGGTGTCGGTGAGGGCGATCACGTCGTTGACCTCGAGGCCACAGTGTACCGGAGCGGTGATCTGGTCGCCGCGTGTGGTGTCGATGGTCTGGCGGCGTTGCTCGGCGGCGGCGCGGGCGGTGGCGTCGGCCCCGGCCGTGAGGTAGGGGTCGGCGCGCTGACGGGGTGCGGAGTAAAGGAGGGCGGTCTCGGTGTAGTCCACGTCTTCGGCCACGATTGTGGCGTCGGCGGCGGCGAAGACCTGGATGTGGTTGGCGTCCTTGAGGGCGTCGGAATACTCGGCGGCGGCGATTCCCTGGTCTTCGGTGGTGAGCGGGCGGCCATAGGTGGCGTCTGCGGTGTCGGCGGCGAGGGGCTCGTTGAGGAAGAAGAACTGTCCGCGGGCGAAGAGGCGATCGGGTACGCGCTCCAGGATGCGCCTGACGGCGGTGAGGGCGCTGGTGCCTGGTGGCAGGGCTAGCGGTGGGTAGAGGTTGCCGCTGGCGGAGCTAGCGCCGTCGGATGATAGCTCGTAGCCGACGCGTGCGAGTAGGTGTTGGAGTTGGCCGAAGACGTTCTTGGCGGCGGCGGCGAATTCGACGGCGCGGGGGAAGCGGTGGCGGGCCAGGTGTGCCCAGGCTGGTCCGAGGGTCACCTTAAGGAGGGCGCGACCGCCCTCATAGATGTGCCTGAAGCTCTCGACGTAGTAGGCGGGGCCTGTGGATGCCTCATTGCCTGCGGTGGTTACGTAGCCCGGGGCAATGGTGATCCAGGCGCCTTTCGTGAGGGCAGCGGCGGCGCCGCT
>Ga0209520_10001309_pt1 | contig 14149 bp, 16 predicted proteins | sample Rifsed16ft1_FD_184009 | JGI IMG/M metagenome (GOLD analysis project Ga0209520, IMG submission 184009) | Soil microbial communities from Rifle, Colorado, USA - sediment 16ft 1 (version 2) | ecosystem: Environmental > Terrestrial > Deep subsurface > Rock core/Sediment | place: Rifle, Colorado...
TCTATAATCCATTAATTAGCTTCTCTATATTTAATTATTAAACCATTATAAATATCAGACATGTATTGTTTGGCTGAAGCCATAGGAAATTGTGGTTCATCAGCAATTACTGCTCGTATTGTAACATTACTGGCTGTAATAACAGCAGAAGCATTTGGTGATTTACCTGCAATTATTTCAGGAAATATTGTCAATGTAGACAATCCTGTACCATCACTATTGGCATCAGTCAAAATATGAAAAACATTGTTTAATCCAGCTATTCTTATAATATCGCCAGCTTTAAGAATTCCTGTTATATTAAAAGTCCAGCCTGAAGTATTTAAAGTTGAGCCTGTTTGAGAGCCTGTTGTTACTATAGGTGAACCTGTAGCTACACCTTTAGGTGTTGATCTATGCGGATGTGATATCTCAAACACAGTTTGGGTCATCCATAAATAATTTACATAGTCAAAAAATTCCCTAACTTCTTGATCATCTCCATCATGGTGATCATAGACCTCTGTCCAAATTAATCCCCTGTCTATGGATGTCCGAGCTTGGAGTTTACCTGTTCTACCCCAGCTTATATAACCTGAAGGTTGCTTTGGAAAACTAGCTTCTGTTGGATCTAATCTTGTAAATATAGTCAAATTAACCTCGTCTTATTCTATCAGAAAGTTTTTTAGATTTGTTAATTTCATCTATCAATTGCGAAGCAATAACTTTTGAGTTCCTAGACAATACTTTAGTAGCATCTGCACCGTCTAGTGCACTTACTTTAGTATTTACGTTTATGTAATAGGTATTTGAGGACATAGAACCAAGAGAAGAACCACCTCCTGAACCCATTTTAGCTATAGTATTGGTTAAATTATTACCACCAGTAGCTCCTAAAGTTCCTCCACCTCCTACAGTAGCTTTACTTCCACCTAAACCACCTAAAGAAGTTACAACACTGTTTAAACCACCAACTAAAGATTTTCCTAATTGAGAATTTATTAAAGCTGTAGCTATAGCATTACCTAATATATCTGTTATACTTCGTCCTATGCCCCTGAAAAAATTCAAAACTAATTCAGATAAACTTTTAGCTTGATCTCCTGCGAATACATTATACAAAGCGTCTGAAATACCAGAGCTCAATCCATGAGTTAATTTACTTTGAATTGCTTCGATTTGTTTTTCTGCATCTTTATCAACTTCAGGTTTATCTACATCAGGAGGTCTTGTGCCTATACTTCCAGCTTTAATTTTAGACACCAAAGCAGTCATGTTTTCCATAGAAAAACCTTCAAATAATCCTTGCATTGCAGCTACATTAGCAAAATGCTCCCTCATAATCTGACTATCAAAAGTACCAGAATCTTCTGTTCGCATACCCTCTTTACCATAAGAATATCCCCTATATTGAAAACCTTTTGTTCCAAAAAGAGCTTTGTAATCTAATGTTGCTATAGCATGAGCAATTTTATACCATGTTTGAAACCCTACAATAGTTACAGCAAGCATTTCCAACATTTTAGCAAACATAGCCAATATCTGAGGTAAAACATCTATAAGTTTTTCCAACGGTTCTGCTAAACCTGCACCCAACTCAATTTTAAAATTTGACCAAGTAATACCTAATTTTTCTAATTTTCTGCTTGTATCATTTTCTAATTGTGCTAAGGCTTTTATATAAGGCTTACCTTCACTAAGTATCCAATCATGTAAAGCTAATCTTCGTTGAGCATTAGTTAATTTATCTACTGTTGTGTTATATTTAGCAGCAAATTTTTCTAAAGTTATACCAAAATTCTGTGTAGCTCCCATGTTATCCAATAATTGATTACGCATAAAACGCAATCCTTCTGCAGTACCCCGAACAGCTTGACCTATAGTCAACCCACTTTGCCTTACTACAGATGACATAACTTCCATAGCTTCTGCCATTGCATCTACCTGAGTTGTATCATAACCAGCAGCGTATAATTCTTTAACTATAGCAGCAGAATCAACAGCAGATATTAAAGCTCTTTTTTGTGATCTTTCTATCAAAGCATTAGCTTGGGCAACACTAGCGCCTGCTTGAATTGCAGCTATCTGCGCACCATGAACAGCTCGTTCAAATTCAGCAAATGATTTTATCGCAGATCCTGGCAAAGACATTAACTTAAACAAAGCTTGCATTTTCATAGAACCTATGAAATACAAGTCAATTAATTCTGCCTTAAATGACAAAATACCAAATTTTAACCTATTTAAACTACTTAATGCTACAAGTGTACTACCAGACCATACAGTAAACATTTGAGCAGCCTGTGCAGCTGGTCTGCTTAATCCTGACATTGACCCACCAAGTCTACTTACGCCAGTATCAAATCCAGCAAAGCTTTCTTTAGATTTTTTAGCTGTAAACCCTAAAGCCTCTAACTGAGATTTTAATTTCTGCAACTCAGCCGAATCTTTAAGTTTGACTTGGATATCTAAAATATGTTTACTTGCACTGTCTGCCAAATTATTTACCCTCGGTTAATACTGATTTGTTACATTCAAAACAAAAACCCTGTCCTACTTTCAAACAGGCCATACATGATTCTATTTCTATACGTTTTTGAGCTAATTCTGAATGCTCACCCTGAATAATTTGCGAAATTATTTGATTATTTATATAATCTTTATAGCAAAAAGGAATAAATTTGAAACTGTCAAATACATCTATAGTAGTTAAAACTAATTCTCGTTTTGTTATATCACCTTTAGTAAGTAAATAAATTATTAAATCAAACTCAGTACTAAAAACCCTATCTAACAAAAAAATCAAATATCTTTTTTCATAAGCTATTTTTGCTTTGTTCCTGTTAGGGATATCAACTGCATTATCTTTTGAAGCAGGCCTGAATTGGTTGTAAAAAAATTTTGGAAAATATCATAGCCTTGTTCAAAAGTCAAATCTTCTTCTAAAGCTGTCATTAATTCAGTATACTCAGTTTCATTTAAAGCTTTTCCTTGAAAAGTAGCCAAATTTGCAATCAGAAATAATCCTTGATCTTGACACATTGAGATAAGAATCTCATCTGCTGTATCAGGCTTATCTATACAAGCCTTGACTATTTTTTTTACAGTAGGAAATATACTTAAAGCTTGTTTCCACGTCAATTTGTCAAAGTTGTAAAGTTTTTCTCGTAATGTTAAATTCATAATCAGTAATATAAAATTTTTATATTACTACTCCTTTCTTTATAGTCTCGGAGGCTCATTTCGAGCCAAAATAACTTTAAATGTGCTTGCTTCAGAACTAGAAGAATAAAAACCTACAAAGTTGTAGGTTACATAAATTCCTGTGGGTCTTGTTACCTGAGGTGAATTTCTTGCAAACATTAATTCAGGCAACTGAAACGTTATATACTCATCTCCAGGAGTACCATCACCTGCACCTCGTATAAACTTAAACTGCATAGCTTTAACAACACCAGACGAAATATCTGCTGCTAAATTTAACGTATCTGCAGTAAACATAAACGTAGCAGATCCATCTACCATTACCACACCTTCAGGTAAGGATTTACGAATACCAGCTCCACCAAGAACTCTAACATCCTCATCCATAGGATTTGATATCGTAAAAGACAACTCACTTATCAAAGCATTCGCAGACGCAGTTCCTATTGTAGCACCAAGTAAAACTTGTTCTGGTATCAACTCAAAACTATCCCAGGCCTCATGTGTAAAAGCTTTGTCATAAAGTACGTTAGTATTCATGCTTGTAGCAGCAGGTGTTTCGTTTGCACAAAGAATATCTGCTGTAGCCAACACCGCACCTTCCCTAGGCACTGTTATAGCTAATTTAGAAATTCTACATCCTGTATATTGCCAGTATTTGTTACCAGAACTAAACGAACCGAATCGTTTTTCCAATGAAAAACTTGTTGGTAAATCTCCTACACTGAAAGTATGAAAATAAGGTGCTATACCTACTGTACCACTATTTTCAGTTATAGATAAAGGTGTAGTTGGGGTAGAATCAATTGTAGCTCTTACCCCTAAAGCATTTGCCCATAGCCAATATTGATGTGGATTTATTTCTAAAACTAAGTTACCTCCAGCATTGATATTACCTCTCGTAGGTTTACGTGCATTTCTACTTGAGGTAATAACTTCTGAACTTATTAAGTTCTGCTCTGCTTTAAGTGATTCTGATCTATAAGGAACTTCTATCGCTAACCTATTTGTACCAAACGCTGTTCCTGAAGGACTAGTCGTTCCAGCTAACTGATTAAAATTATCCTCCTTAGCCACATAAATACTTGTTCTTGATCCTGTAGCTTGTGTCATGTTGACCTCTCCTTAACTGTCAAAGTTAATACAATATGATTACATACTCTATTACCAAAAGCTTCTATATCAATACTATCTACTTGAATAAAACCATGGTAAAAGCATGTTGAATTTAAATCCGGTTTTGCTGCAAAAGCTGATTCAATGGCAGTAATCAATGTTGAAGCTTGTGTTTCAGAACTATCTGTTAAACCTAACCAGCCCTCGAGTTTATATTTATAAGTTTTTTCTCGTTGGTTACCTATACCGAGAACTATCTGTTCTGTAGCTTGACTTTCCATATATATAAACCAAACTCGTGATATACTAACACCGCTAATAACAGTCTTAACTAAATCAGTATATTTTGATTCTGATTTTATCTCTCTGGCATAATCATAAACATTGCCTATATTTGACACATCAGACAATATTGTTTTTACTTCTGCTCTTATAGTTAATTCAGACATTATTCTGCCATCCTCCTATGAAATTCTCTTAGAGCCTTACTTATTTCTAAATCTAATTTAGATCTAAAATCAACATTTGCTAATTTAGTAATCCCGTAGCCAGGCGTTGAAGTATTTGCAATAAATTTAGACAATCTAAACACATTTGACTTTGAAGTACTAAAACCCTTCTGTTTCATCCAAGCAATCAATCTTTCCTGCGGATAAACTCCTTTTTGTCTTCCAGCAACCCTACCTTTATCTAAAACATGAAAATATTTTTTAGCTCTACCTCTAGAATCAACTGTTAATCTATAACCATCTGTTATATTAGTCAAACTACCTTGTATAGAATCTCTTGTAGCACCAGAAACTTTAGGAATATAACTTTTAACTGTACTTGTACCAATTTTAACAGATCTCTGCATGGCTTTTCTAACTTCACCCTTAAGTATCTCCTTAGCATCAGTTTTCCATTTATCTGACATTTTAAAATTTATTTCTATTATAGCCATTAGCGTGTTCTGTTATATAATCTACTATGAGTCAATCTTCCTTGACCTAAAGGATAATCTCGATTTTTATTTATTATAGTAAAATAACTACTTGCACCATTGTCAGCTATACCCAAAAATCTATTATATTTACGTTCAAGTTCTACAGCTCTGTCCTTGATTATTTTAGCTGAATCTTGAGACTCAAACGTAACATTTGAAATACTACTATCGTATCCTTTAGACACTATAATAGCCAATTGATACAATGCAATTGATGCTACTTTATATATAAAAATCTCTTCATAACGAAGTGGTATTTCTAAAATTGAACGAGCTACTGTGTATTCTACATTAAAATAACTTGTTGTTGATAGTGTTAAATTAACCAATCTTAAGTAAATTCCTACACTATTTGTATAAATATCAAATAAATCCCTGGCTAAATAACAAGCCGGAACTTTATCTATAGGATATTCTATATTCTCAATAACTGAAAAATCTGTGTCAAATGTAGACAATGTTGAAGAAATCAAATAGTCTTTTGCATTATTTCCTACAACTTTATTCACAACTATCTTAGGCACATGATAGCTAAAATCTGTCAAAGCTATCAAAATAGCTCTATCTACATCATCTGAATCTTCAGTCCAAGTTACTGTACCATCAACTACAGTCGAACCTGCTTGAGTAGGAAACGTTGGAGCAGCTGCTCCAGATGTACCTGCCGTAGTACATTTATACGTTCTACCTAACATAGATACAGGCTTTACATAGTCATTTAGAGAATATGCTGTTGTATTTGCTCGTATAGTAGAAACATACAAGCTTAACAAACTCGTATCATCCCTAATCCATCTCAAAGCCCTTGTTCTTATATCTAAATGTGTTGAAGACATTGTTTAAATTCTTCTTAAAAATTATGCAGAAGGAAGTTATTTTCCTCCCTTCTGCATAGATTAAATTAATTAAAAAGCGTAAATACCTGTGTGCCTGTCCTGCAGCTCAGAAACCTTACTTTTGTTCCAATTTGAAACCCTGCTATAATAACCTACAATTCTCGTAATGCCTTCAAGATTAATATTTTTTCTTGTGACTAAACTTTTAACCACGTCTTTAACAGGATTGGTCAAAATAGTATTTATCTCAACCAAACTTGCATCTTGATATCTGTCATCCAAAACCTTAATATAATCTGATTCTATTTCTCTACCTTCATAAAAACTTCCTGCAAATATCACACCATCTATAGCTAAAAAAGCATTTTTTGTTAATTCTAATTCAAAATCCTCTAACTTTATACTGATTTTTTCATCTATTCCCGAATCTAAAAGCATTCACTACCCCCTATAATAATTCAAAAAATAAATTTTAAAAATTAAAAATTAAAAATCTTATTTTTTCTTAAACTTAGAATCAGGTTTTGGTTTTTCCTTTGACTGTTTTTGTTTATTACTGTTATCAAAATTCTTTTTATCTTTTGGCATTGTTTAGCTCCTTAAATTTTATTTTCTTTGAACTTGCAAAGCTATTTGTAAATTTCTCCACCCTGTACTTCCTGCTGCTGTCATACTACCATAACGATTTATTACTAATGTACTTGATTTAGTCAAAATTTTATCTGTAAATGTGAAAGTATAAGGCGAAGAAGCTGTCCCTATAGCCAATACTGACGTCAACATTGACGTTAATGTAGTTGTACCTATAGGACTCTCTAACAAATCGACCTTTAAAGTATCACTTGCAACTCCAAAATCTTCACTGCCTATCCTAGCTGTACCAGATAAAATTCTATAGTCTCCAGGAGCTACAAAACCACCTACATATTTTTGAGCTGTAGTACTACCTGTAACTGTAAGATTAATACCGGTCGTGTCATAATTTAATATTAATGTTTCGATCCCAGGCAAAGTCTGAGCATATGTACTAGGCGTACTATAGCCTGAATCAACTACCTCACCAAAAGCGGTACTGCAACTAATTAAAGCTGCAGTACCTAAAACCAATAACTTTTTAAACATTGTTTATACCCCTTTATAGTAATATAAAATTTTTATAAATCTTAACCAGTCACAGTCTCACGATAGAAAGGTCTATAATCTGTAACCACACCGCCATAAACATGACGAAGTTTCCAGGTTATAATATCATTACTAAACACAGAACCAACTGTAGGTGCAGATTGTAACCACATTTCAGGTTCAACTTTACCATCTAAAAAACCTATCTCCAATCCAGGCCACATGCTTGGATCTGCAATAGCATACCAATCTGTAGCATCAGTCCAATGCATAACAGTAATGTTTGAATATGCTTGATCTCTTACAAAATCAGGCGATTGAGGAGTAAAATCTCCACGACCTGATGCTACAATAGCAGCCCATACTGTAGCTTCCAAATCAATAGGATTAAGAATTATTTTAGGAAATATACCAAGAACCTCACCTGTATCTTTTTCAGTCTGTTTCATCATAGCAGTTCTAATCACAGCTAACTCTGCGGCTGAAAACGCCGTTGTGCCTAAATTACTATGTGTAGCAGCATGAAACAAACTTACATTGTCGTAAATAGCCGCATTTGTAGTAAAAAAATCAAACACAAATTTGTAAAGTGTTCTTGCTGCCGCAACACCCATACGTTTAGGTATTCTGCGAATAGCATTAATATCATCGTTTTTTATCATTTCAAACGTGACATTTTCAGTATAACCATGTTTAGCAATACTATAAGTAGCTTGTTCATCTGTAGGACTTGTTGCTGCTGTATAAGGCGCAGATTCCAACACAATCGGTAAATCTCCATAACCACCAAATCTTACTCTATGCTGGGTCTTAAAATCAGGAACTGTGGTAATTTCACAAACTTTATGCCAGTCTCTATTCCAATGACTTTGTGACCATTCTTTCAACATTCTACGGTTTAAAGTCTCACCTAAAACATTAGCAAAACTTGTTGAATCTAACGAAGCTGTTAAACGAGAACAATTTTTTACTAAACCTGTAATAGCATTATCACCTGTAAGATTTACATAGGCTGCTTTGATACTATGAATTTTGCCATCCATCAAATCATCAAACATTTTTATTCTATTATCCATATCATCAGTTAAAATTCGCACACTACCTAGATCCTTAACTGTTTGAGCCTGAATAATATCTAAATATTGTTTTTCAATCTGAATAGCCTGATCTAAATTTCTTTCATCTATTGATTTTCCTGCAAACTGAGCTTTTAATTTTGCATTTGCAACTTCTGGTAATTTTGCAACTTGTAATTTTGTTTCAAGCATTAACTGTGTATTACCTATTTTAGCTTTTTCAATTTCCAAAGCAAAAGAAGCTTGTAAAGCAGCTAAATCCTGAGAAGATTTAGTTTTATCTGCATTCACAAATACCGCTGAATTAACACTAGCATTAGCTACCATTTTCATAAACTTACCATCAGCAGCCGGAGTGTGTACTATATCCACAGCAGCTTTAACAATACTCAGAACTTTTCTAGTCCCATCAGGCAAAATTTCTTCTTGTCCTAAACAATCTACAGATAAACCTATCAATTCGGGATTATCTTTAAACGAAGATTGTAAAATATCTCGAATTACAGTACCTGTTCCAGACTGAACCAAATTCAACTTACCTATTAGAGCAATCTCAGTAGCCTGAACATTGCTTAACCATCCAGCAATTTGTCTTACAGATTTATCACCTTCCGTATGCTGTGAATCATCCAGCAAAAATACTTTTGCTCCTTCAAACAATTTCAAAGCACTTTGAAGAACTTCCTTAGTCCAAACACGTTTATTTTTATCTTGACCATATTTAATTATTCTAACATCCCAAACATAGCCTTTTTTATCCGCTTCTGCAGATTGCAATATACAATCTATTTTTAAACTTTCGCCATTTATGACTTCATTAGCTTGAAGTCTACTAAACAATCTTTTTGACATTCTCATCTCCTTTCGGTAAAATAAATCCAACACTACTTTTAGTAGCACCTAACTCAATAACATGCTTTTTGGCATCTTTAGCTACCACAATAACATAAGTTTTTTCATCTTTAGTTTTAACTATAGCATTTAAAATATCATTTTTGGTTAATTGTCTAGTTTCCATTCTGAATCTAATTTTACCAGATTCCTCATCTAGATCTTGTTTCACATCTTTATACTTTAAACCATTTAACATAAACTCATTTATAAACTCAAATTTATCTTTTTCTTTCATTACAAAATCTCCTTAAATTTACTCAACTCCTAATTGTTTAAAAATATTATTAAATAAAACAGATAATTTACTTTCATCTATCCAATCTTGCTGAGATATTACAGCCAAACCATCAGCTATATTTTTTATAACTGCTCCTAACGTAGCTATATCTTTCATAGATAAATTAGGCATGTTAGTAGCAAAATTTTCTATGTCTGAATTCTTAAGAATTTCTGAATTATATTTCTTAACCCCAGATAAATGAATTGAAGCTAAATCAAAAAGAATCTTTTTTACTAATTTTTGTCTACGATTAAATAACTTAAATGCCGGCAAAGTCATTTCTTGACTTGTAGCTTTATTTATATCTCCTGCACTACCATACCAATGTGCAGGATAACCAAAACTCCCTAAAATATGATTACGTAGTACTAAAGCAATTTTTTCTAAATCAGGAGCATTAACATCAGGTGAATGTGCTTTAACGTCTATATTATCACTATGCCCATAAGCACCATTAGACTGTCTTACCGAACCTACAAATTTTCTAGTTTCTGCTTCTATAATTGAAGCGTTTGTACCTTTAAAAACTAAATCCCAAACTATTAAATTAACCTCGATCCATTTTTCAGCATGGTTATAAATTAACTCCTCATAAATATCTATCCAATCCGCAACAGTTAAAAAATCTGACCTTCCTCGTGGAGAATTTGTAACTGAATTAATGTTATAATATAAACATTCACCAGAATTAAAAGTATTACGTAAATTCTGAGCTTTTGTAGAAATTACTGCTTTAGGATCTAAGTATATTTTATACTTTTTGGGCTGTTTTCCAGGCTCTGATTTTAAAATAATTCCTATTTTGATTCTACAATTTTCAGGATCTGTAATTATATCAGCAACAATTTGCGGGTCAATATAACCTAATCTTAATATTCCTGTATTTTCAGAAATAAAAATAGGCAAATACAACTCGCCAAAAATTCCTAATTCCTCAACAAATTGCTCAAAATCTAATTCTAAATTATTTACCGGATCGTTCCAGAAATTTTTTAACGAGTTTAAAATATTGTCATCTGCACTTACATAAGGAAATTCTGTAGGAATAACAAAACTTGTTCTTAAATTAGATAGCCATTTAGTCAAAGGTGATCTTTCCCATAGAAAAAATGCTATTTTAAACATTCTTTCCTGTGAAATCTCGTCTAAGTTTCTACTTGCAGTTGAACCAGTCAACTTACTATACCCTTCTACCTCAGCATAGTATGCATCAAGCTCGGTCGATGCCTGAAGTTTCTGGGTTGATTTATTGAGAATCTTTTTGGTTTTTCCTGACATAGCGCAAAACTCGAAGCTAAATTTTCGTCAAGCTTACTTGACGGGTATAATTCTGATAATTTCAATACTTTATCACGAATAATTTCATCTGGCGTTGTATTTGATTCTGTTATTTTAGAACCTTTAGCAAAATAAGCAGTTGTATTACCGTTAAGCATATAACTATAAACTGCATAACGTAAAGCATCACAACAATGGTCATTTTCTTTTAAAGGTGCGTCAATTCCTAGCATTTGTTTGGCTTCGTCCCAGATATAAGACGAAGTTAATTCTTCTCTCAGTGTAACACATCTATTTAAAATCTTTAATCTACCAGTCATAAATAAACTAGCAACCGATCTTATGCCATTTATAACATCATTATTAGCATCTCGTATTGTACAAACACAAGAATTAATTAATTCTTGTCTGAAAGACACTGCTGATTTATCTAAATAAACCCCATTGATATGAATATTCTTAGTGAAGTTTTTAAATTCATTTACAAACTCATAATCTGTTTTTTGAACTTGTGTAGCTCGTGCATCATACACATATTCGTCAACTACACATAAACAATCTTTATATACATAAATCAATAAAAATGTAGTTACAGAAGCTGTGCCATAATCCGATCCTATGATTATATTCATAGGTCGCTCTTTAGGTAATTCATCAACAAAAATATCTTCGTTGACCATATCGTAGATTAAACCATCAGCCAACACCCATTCACCTAAAAACATTCTTCTATAAAACAATCCTGTCAAAGATAATTTTAAATTTTCTTTAAACTCATCTGTCAATGAAGGATTATCTTCTATAGTAAATCTTTGAACATAAACATTTTTAGGTGTATTTTTTATAAATGTTTTATATATATAATGAAAAGGTGAATCAGGATTTGTTGTGGCAAACCATTTAGCTCCTGGAACAGACAACCTTGTAGGAATCATATCTAAAGTTGTTTTAGGATGCAAAGTTAATTCATCACTATAGCAACCACCAAACGTAGCACCACGAATTTTTCGTTCTGCTTTAGCATCTGTAGCTCCTACAGTATAAATTACTTTACCACCAGGAATTTTTAATTCTCCATCAGTAGAATTATACTTACAATAATTCACACCGATCAAATCTATAACATCGTCTAAAACATTACGCTTTAATGTAGCTTTACTATGCCCAGTCATTAAAAATTTATCGTAATCTGTTGTGTATACATGATTTATCCAAATTTGATTTGCGATCCAAGTTTTTCCCGATCTTACCGCACCGTGCAATAAATTAAAAAATTTATTACAATTTCTAATCGCTTTTGACTGAGCTGGAGCATATTCCGGTAGAAACATTTTCTATTGTCATATCCTTAAATTTTGCTAACATATAATTTAATTTTTCAGAAACATTGTTTTCTGTATCAGACTTTGTACTAAACTTACCTTTGCTATAAACATTCAACAACTTCCATAATAAATTATTATCCCCAGCCATTGCTTCGGCAAAGACTTTGTTTTCCAGAGCTTCTGTCAAAAGTTCAGATTTTACATTTTGAATTTTATTCAACAAATCACAAAGATTTTTGTCTTTTTCTACATAATCTTTTAAATCAACATAACTTACTTGCAAAAACTTTGCGGTTGCAGCTAACATACCACTGTTTTGCCATAAAGCTTCTATAACAATTTTGTCGCTTAATTCAATTTTGTTAGTACTATAAAAATTCTCAGCTATGTTGACTATATTTGCAATATTCATAGATATATAAAATTTTTATATAATTCAACGAAAAAAACTTTTTCTTTTTACCTTATACATTATATGGAAAATAATCAAACTTTTCAACCTAAATAAAAATAAAATTCCAAAATGGTTTATAAATCTAAAAAAGTGTTTACACACAGTTTTATAAAAATTTTTATAATTTGCGAAGGCGGGCAATTTTCTAGATTATATTTTTATAACTTACACAAAGCATAGTTATATAAAGATTTTTATATAGTTAAGTAATTTGGGTTAGAGTGAAACAGCTCACGAGTGTTCCGTCACCTAACTAAATTGATAGGGGTGGTTTGCATATGGTTTGCATATGGTTTGTATATGGATTTGCATATGCAAATTAAATAGGGACAACTGCCTTGCAACCCGCATATAATAAGGGTTACAAGGCTATTGCCTTGCAATGTGCTTAGAAAGCCGATTATACTGTTGTCCCTGTTTGTAAGGCGCTTAGATATTGGGTTACAAGCATGCTTTGCATGTATGCTTTGTATATTTATATGTAAAGACTAAATGTACTACGTACAAAGAATAAATTATATGCAAGGCAAATATAAAATCATTCTGTACTCTGTACAGAGGATAGAGTATATGCAAGCTGTATTACGTACTGTACTCCGTAAGCGCAAAGCGTTGAGTAGTGCATGGTTTATACTCATTGCAAGGCATATGCAAGGCATATATAGATGTTTTACATATCAAAGCCTTAAATGGGTCGTTTTTGGAAGTTTATTGCCATGTTTGCATATGCAAATTATATGCAAAAAATATTGAGATTTATAGCAAAGCATATGCCACAAAAGTGTATAAAAATGCAACATTTATTGTGTCTTACTACGTCTTATTACGCAAGAAAATATATTCTTACTACGTCTTTTTATGTTTTATTTTACCTATATCTTTTACCTTAACTTATTACATTAACACTACTTATGACATTTTATTGTGTCTTATTGTGTCTTACAATTTCTTACAATCTCTTACTATGTTTTTCTTACTCTATTCTTTTTTATATACTTATATATATATATGATATATAGAATAAGACGTAGTAAGAAAGAGGATTTTATATTTTTTTTGCGTAATAAGACACAATAAGACTACGTAGTGTATAAAAAATCAACACCCTACAACCCTTATAGAATAAGGCTTTGCGGATAGTGCAGTAAAAAACATGCAGGTAAACTACGTAGTGCAGTATAAATACTGCATCTATAGTGAGAGATTGTAAGACACAATAAGAAATTTTTGGTTGAAAAATCCGAAAAATCCGCATATAATGATATGCCATAGTGAGAGATAGTAAGAGATTGTCAGACACAATACGACACAATAATTGAGTCATAAGTTTGCTTTGCAAATGCATGCTTTAATAAAACATTAAACTAACTTAACAATAAAAAGAGGCAAAAAATGGCGCAAACACCCGAACAAAGATTGCGTAAAAAAAGATTATACTCAGCTTATCGATATCAAAAAAACAAATCTGATGTATTGAAAAAACAAAAAGAGGCTTACGCAAAAAATCCGGAAAAATATCGCATTAAATCGAACAAAAGTTATGCTAAATGTACTGGTAAAGAATATAAACCGTTAGCGAATGCAAACGATGATAAATTAT
>Ga0209520_10001311_pt1 | contig 14140 bp, 14 predicted proteins | sample Rifsed16ft1_FD_184009 | JGI IMG/M metagenome (GOLD analysis project Ga0209520, IMG submission 184009) | Soil microbial communities from Rifle, Colorado, USA - sediment 16ft 1 (version 2) | ecosystem: Environmental > Terrestrial > Deep subsurface > Rock core/Sediment | place: Rifle, Colorado...
GGACAAGCCGAAGGAGTGGTACGTCGCCACATCGCCGAACCTGCGGGGCCTCGTGACCCAGGGACAGGGCATCGACGAAACGGTCGAGAACGTCAAGGACGCCATCGCAGCCCTGTTCCGGGGGCGACCGCCCGCCTATGCGCTTGAGGTGAAGGTTCTCGTCCCGGTGTAGGCGATGTCGAAGCTTCCCCGGGACGCGGACCCGCGGAAGGTGCTCCGGGCCCTTCAGCGCCTCGGATTTGTCGTAGACCACGTTTCCGGAAGCCATTACGCAGAGCACGGGGACATTCCGTGCGATTCTCCGGGAGACGCGCGTTGCGCTCGAGGAATTCCTGGGAGTCTTCCTCGTCCTCTAGCCGTGGGAATTGCCATCGGATGGTGCCGACCTGGACCGGATAGGAGGAAAGGCTTCCGGCCGCCGATTGTACTCACCCTGCGGAAGGAGTGCAACAGGGAATTGCTAACGGGGTAGACAAAGGCACCCATATTCATACCGCAAATGTGATAATCGCTCCGGGTGACGTGTACCGAGGGCAGGCCACCCTCATGCGACTACGCGAAGTCCCTCGCGGTCGAGTCCCCGTCCTCTCGCCGGTCCCATGTGTCTCCACCGGTCTGCCAGCGGTTCCCCCGGTACGAACGGGGGCCTCGCCGCGACCACGGCGTCGGCGAAACGGCTGGCGAACAGGTCGTAGCGTTCGGCCTTGCCCTCGAGGTTCCCGCCCCGCCAGACCGCGAAGGCGTTCCCGTCTGCGTCAACCCCGACGTCCGTCTCACCCCACAAGTACTGGTTGTGCTGGAGGACCTGGGGATCCGTCCAGCCCGTCCCGGGAACGTACTGGATCGCCTTGATCTCGCGGAACTCCTGGTACAGCACGAATCCGCGGCCCGCGGCGTTCATCCCGACGCTCACGTCGGAGACACCGTAGACGCCTTCGAACGGCGTCACCGGCCCCCATCCCACGCCCTCCTGGTACCGCCGAGCCCGCACGGCAATCCCCGTCTCGGCCCCTCCTTCGAAGAGCCACTCGCTCCAGGCGGCGATCGCACTTCCCGAATCGTCAATCGCGAGGTCGAAGCCGGCGAGCGGCCCCGAAATGCGCTCGGGCGCCCCCCAACCCGATCCGGGCTGATACAGCCGCGCCCACAAGGTGGAACAGGAGCAGGTGCCGATGACCGTGTCCTGCTGACTCCAGGCCGCGAGGGCCGTGCCCGAGCGGCTGGACCGCACCCGGGGAGCGGCGGCGTTGCCCTCTTCGTACGACTCCAGAAGGGTCGCCCCCTGCCAGCCGTCGTCTGCGACGTATCGGTTATACCAGGCATCAGCGTACGGCGAATCCGAAGGGGCGTCCCACTCCGACCAGACGGCGATCCCGTTCCCGTCCCCATCGACGGCGATGTCCGGCGAGCCAACGTAGCGGTTGTCCGAGCCGATCGGACCGGGGGTTCCCCAGCCTTCGCCGACGACGTAGCGGTTCGCCCAGACCTGGTCTCCGGGGCCTCCCGGCTGCTCGAGCTCCTGCTCCCACACGGCGATCGCGTTGCCGGCTGCGTCCACGGCCACGGAGGGAAACATCGCGTAGCCGAGGTTGTCCACGCCGATCCTCACCGCGGCTCCCCAACCCTCACCGACGCCGTACCGGTTCGCCCAGACGTCGATCCGCGTGACGTCGCCCTCTCGGTCCACCTGGTACCACACCGCGACCGCGTTCCCCGCGTCGTCCATCGCGACGTCGGGATAGCGCGCGTCCTCGGCGTTCGCGTCGATGACCTCAGGCGTGCCCCAGCCTTCGCCGACGACGTAGCGGTTCGCCCAGATGTCCATGCGGTCGCCGTACTGAACCCAGACGACGATCGCATCCCCCGAGGGATGGACGGCCAGGGACGGCCACCAGCCGTCGACGTTTCCAGGGGCGATGTCGACGGTCTCGGGATTCTGCCAAAAGCCCTGCGGCGACGGAAGCGGGGCGCCGGGAAGGGAAATTGGCGGGACGGACGCGGACACGGGTGCGGCAAACAGGAGGATGAGCACTCCGCTGACGAGGGGCATCCACTTCGCAGCGTCCCTGGGGGTGAGGGATCGCATCTGGCGGAGGGAGCGGTGTCTCCGCTATATCAGACTTTCGTGGACGTCGTCCGCGGGCGCAATCAGCTTCGTGGACATTGGACCGCGTTGCGGGAGAGGCTACGCTCGATCGGATTCCACGCGCGGACCGGCGGTCCCAGCCTAACAGAAAGCGAGGGGATATATCTCCGGAGCCTCGTCGGGAACGCGTGGCAGGGGCGGAGAACCGGAATGCGTGGACCGGACTTTCATGCGTCATCCTCGTTTCCGTGACCGTCCTGGGCCCCGTCCCCGCGGCGGCCTGCTCCTTCGCCGGCCCCGTGGATCTCATGGGATACGCGGTCCTCGCCGACCTTGAATCGGGACGCGAGCGGACGCTCACCTTCGAGCCCGTGTCCATCGGCGGGATGTGCGAGCCCACGAACGACATGGACATCCAGAAGGACGTGGCCCTGCTCGAGCTGTCCGACGGGGTCCGGCTGTTCACGCTCGACGGTGACCTGGGAGAGATCACCCTTCCCGGCCAGTTCCCGAGCGAGCCGACCCTCGACGGGGAGTACGTCTACTACCTGAACTCCGGGGACGGATCCTTGCGCCGGGTCCACTGGGGGACCCGAACGATGGACGTCCTGTTCGAGGGAATCCCCGACACCTTCGGCGTCGACGAGCTCCTCGTCGCCGACGGGATCGCCTCCTGGGGTACCGACAACCGGGTCTCCGTGTTCGACACCGCCACGAGGACTCTTCTCCTGAACGCGTCACGGATCCCGGTTCCGGACCTCTCGTTCGTCCCCGTGGGCCTTCACGCGGGTCGTCTCACACTGCTGGGCTCCGGCTCGGCCGTCAACGGGACGCTCGTCGTGACCTTCGATTGGGCGACGAATGAGACCGTCGCGATCGCGGAACTGCCGATGGACGGCGCGGACCCTGCCGCCAACCACGGGACCGCGGCGCAGGATGGCGATCGCCTTGCGTACCTCCACGACGGCCTGCACGTCCTGAACCTGACGTCGAACGCGACCACCGACTATCCCCGGCGGATCCCGGGAGTCAACCTGGCGTTCGCGGGTTCGCTGATCGCATACAACCGATACGAGACCACGCGGCCTTGGGATCTCGCGCGGGTCGGCATTGTCGCCATCGCCGTGATCGCTGGCCTCGTCGCGTTCGCGATCCTTCGGAGACCGCGTGCCATCGCACGCTAGCGCACGCTTTTATCGTGCGCTCCCGTTGCCACGATTCCGATGGAGTATGCGACCCTCGTTTCCTTCTACGAGAGGATCGAGTCCACGACGAAGCGCCTCGAGATGACGGACCTCCTCGTGCAGCTGTTCCGGCATGTGCCGCCCGAGGAGATCAAGGAGGTCGTGTACCTCACGGAAGGCGGCATCGCCCCGGATTACGCGGGAATCGAACTCGGGCTCGCGGACAAACTCGCGATCCGCGTCCTTGCGCAGGTCACGGGCCTCGAGAGCACGGTCGTTCAGACGATCGCGAAGGAGAGAGGGGACCTCGGACTGGTCGCGGAGATGGCGATCGCGGAGCGGCGTCAGGCTGCGATCGCCCCAGGGGAACCACTCACCATCCGCAAGGTCTTCGACAACCTCCTCGCAATTGCCCAGGCGTCCGGCGAGGGCTCGCAGCAGGCGAAGATCGACCGACTCGCGGAACTCCTGGGCGAGGCGGCGCCGAACGAGGCGAAGTACATCGTCCGGACAGTCGTCGGGAAGATGCGGCTCGGAATTGCGGACCGAACGATCCTCGACGCGTTGGCGGCAACATTCGCAACGAAGGAACAGAAGGAGGGAGTCGAGCGGGCGTACAACACGTGCTCGGACCTCGGGGAGGTCGCGCACGTCCTCGCCACACGGGGCATCGATGGCTTGGCGGCGGTGAGGCTCCAGGTGGGACGGCCCATCCTGTCCATGCTTTGCGAGCGGATCCCGACGCTGAAGGAGACGTTCGAGCGCCTCGGCCGTTGCGCGTTCGAGTACAAGTACGACGGGCTTCGGATGCAGGTCCACGTGTCGAACGGCGCCGTGCAGATCTTCTCCCGCCGCCTCGAGAACATCACCGCCCAGTTCCCGGAGATCGTGGCGGCGATCCCACCGGCGTTCACCGCGGGAGACGGGATCATCGAGGGTGAGGGGGTGCCCGTCGACCCGAACACGGGCGACTTCCTTCCGTTCCAGGAGGTGAGCCGCCGGCGGGGACGGAAGTTCGACCTGGAGAAGATGGCGGCGGACTTCCCCGTCACCCTCTTCCTGTTCGACTGCCTCCTCAGGAACGGCGAGGACCTCACGACGCGGCCGTACGAGGAACGCCGCCAACTCCTGCACGGGATCGTGCGGACGAACGACCGCGTGAAGCTCGGGCACCAGATCGTCACGGACGACGAGGCCGCCGCGGAGAGGTTTTTCCAGGAGGCGATCCAACAGGGGTGCGAGGGCCTCGTCGCGAAGGCCCTCGACTCCGCGTACGAGGCGGGCGCGCGCGGATACAAGTGGGTGAAGCTGAAGCGGGACTACCAGGCGGCGATGACGGACACGGTCGACCTCGTCGTCGTCGGCGGCCTCGCCGGTCGCGGCAAGCGCGCGGGCATGTGGGGCGCGCTCCTGTGCGCGGCGTACGCGAAGGATGCGGATCAGTTCCAGACCGTGTGCAAGCTCGGAACCGGCTTCACGGACGAGATGCTCGCCTCGTTCGCGGACCGGTTCGGACCGCACCGCCTGGAGCACCGCCACGCGCGCGCGGACAGCGCGATGGAGGCGGACGCGTGGTTCGCGCCCGCGGTCGTCATGGAGGTCCTCGGCTCCGAGATCACGCTGAGCCCCGTCCACACCGCCGCCAGGGGCGCGGTCCGCGAGGGCTCCGGGCTCGCGATCCGGTTCCCGCGGTTCACGGGGAGGTGGCGGGACGACAAGAAGCCGGAGGACGCGACGACGGTCGAGGAGATCCTCGGCATGTACCGCCGGCAGTTGAAGGCGGTGAAGGAGTGACGCCACGTCAGGCGTGGGTCCTCAGACCGCCGGGCGTCTCCGGCGGCGACAGCCCCCAGATTTCGAGGGATCGCGTCGGGACGAGCTCCTGACGCGAGGGGTCCACGGCGAACCCCAGGATTTCGAGCGCCGTCGCGCCCAAGAGAGATCGCTCCCCGACCCCGCCAAACGCGACCGGAACGATGCGCCGACGCTCTTGGACCTCGAGCTCGACGTATCCGACATCCCGTCGCGCAACGGTCCCGTCCCCGAGTTCGACTTCGACCTCGAAGGACGGCTGGACTCCGAGGGACTCGAGATCCCGGGCAGGAAGTTTGCTGAACGTTGCGCCAGTATCGACGAAGACCTCCGCCTCCCGACCGTCCGGAAGGCGGACTTGCACGGCAAACGTACCCATTGCATCCACCTCGGCCCTTAAAGTCCTTTCTTCGTAGTCTTGATCGTTCGCGGAACGTTAAACGGCACGCGTACATGCACGACCCGATTGACGCTCGCGGTAGCCCGGGAAAAGGCCGCAATCGTTCGACGCATCCTCGCGCTCTCGGGACGCGAACGGTCGGACCTCCAGCGATACCTCGGGTCACCGCATCCCGTGCTCGGCCTCTCCGTTCCCCACCTGCGCGGAATCGTGCGGGCGTTCCGGAAAGCGCACCCGGGGCTCACGGCCCCTGAGGTGAACGCCGTCGCGGCGGCGGTGTGGCGGGGAAGGACCTTCGACGAGAAGGCGGTCGCTATCGCGCTGATGTATGCGCACGCCAGCGCGCTGGACGAATCCTCGTGGAACCTCCTCGACACATGGGTCGACGAATGCGTGGGCTGGGGAATGTGCGATGGCATTGGCTCCGGCCCGATCGCAGAGATGGTCCGCTCGAAGCCAGCCCGTTTTCACCATTTGATGAAGTGGGCGGCATCCCCGAACCTCTGGCGGCGGCGCATCGCCTTGTATGCACTGCACGATTTCGTCCTCGCGAAGGATCTCGACAAGCCGTTCCAGCTGATCCTGAAGCTGCTCTACGACCAGGAATCTTGGGTGCAGCGCGCCGTGGGGACGTGGCTCCGCGAATGCTGGAAGCGCGACCGGAGACGGACGGAGTCGTTCCTTCGGAACCACGTGAAGGGCCTCCCGAAGGTCGTGATCACGGTCGCGACGGAACGGGGCCCGAAGGCGTTCCGCGAAGCACTTCGGAGAGACCGTTGATCGCAGCCTCTCGTCGAAGGGTTTATGATGTACTGTGTACGTGTACACATGCATGGCGACGAAGACGATCTCCGTCACCGATCAGGCCTACAAACGTCTGCGCGCGAGGAAAGGCCCCGATGAAAGTTTCAGCGACGTGATCATCAGGCTCACGGAGCGGAGACCCCTCACGGACTTCGCGGGCATGTTGAGTCACTCCTCGGTCGAGGCGATCCGGAAAGCCATTCGGGAGTCGCGACGCGAGCGGCGGGCCTTGGATGCACGATCATGATCCTAGAGACGAGCTTCATCCTCGATCTGTGGGATGGGGAACCCCGAGCCGTGGCGAAAGCGCGAGAGATTGTGGCCCGCGGGGAACCCGCGTACCTCCCCACGCCGGCGTTGTTCGAGCTTTGGGATGGCGTGGCGCGTTCCGACCGGCCCCGGGAGGAGACGGAGAAGGTGCGTGCGTTCGCGGAGAACTACGACCTGATGCCGTTCGGGGAGGACGATTCCCGGGAGGCGGGCCTACTCCTCGGGCGGTTGTCTCGTGCCGGGAAACCGATGGGCACGGTTGACGTCATGATTGCGGGAATGGCGAAGGCGCGCCGGGAAACCTTGCTGACGTCGGACCGCGGGTTCCGTCAGGTCGCCACTGAAATCAAGGTCGAATTCCCGTAGCCGGCGCCGAAGGTTTAATACGAAATCCTCGGTGCCTCTGCGCGATACGATGGCGGGCACCGCGGTCGTCGGCTGTCAATTCGGCGACGAGGGCAAGGGCAAGATCGTGGACGTCCTCGCGGAGGAATCCGACCTCGTCGTCCGGTTCAACGGCGGGGCGAACGCCGGCCACACGGTGCAAGTCGGCGACGAGCAGTTCGCCTTCCGCCTCCTTCCGAGCGGGATCATCCGGCGCGGCGTTCTGAACGTGATCGGCAACGGCGTCGTCGTGGACCCCGGGCAGCTCGTCGAGGAGATCGACGCCCTCCGCGCCCGTGGACACTCGGTCGATAGCCTGCGAATCAGCGACCGCGCGCACCTCGTGATGCCGTGGCACAAGACGATGGACGACCTCGAGGAGAAGGCGAAGGGCGGCATGGCGGCGGGGACGACCCGACGCGGCATCGGGCCCGCGTTCGAGGACAAGGTCGGGCGGTGGGGGATCCGGATGGCGGACGCCCTCGACGACGCCGTCCTCCGGAAGAAACTCGACTCGGTCTATCCCGTGAAGCTCAAGATGTCCCACGCCCTCGGAGGCCAGGACCGATTCTCCCTCGAAGCCGTGTTCAACCGGTACCGCGCGTACGCGGCCCGGCTGCACGAGTACGTCGCGGACACGAGCGTCGTCGTGCACGAGGCGATCCGGGACGGGAAGTCCGTCCTCTTCGAGGGCGCGCAGGGCACGCTCCTGTGCGTGGACCACGGGATCTACCCGTACGGGACGTCGAGCGCGTGCGTCGCGGGGGCGGCGACCGTGGGCGCGGGCGTCGGCCCCCAGGCGATCTCCCGCGTCGTGGGGGTCGTGAAGGCGTTCACCAGCCGCGTCGGCGAAGGGCCGTTCCCGACGGAGGTCGAGGACCCCGTCGCCTCGCACCTCCGGGACCGCGGCGGCGGGGAGTACGGGACCGTCACGCACAGGCCGCGCCGCGTCGGCTGGTTGGACCTCGTGATGCTCCGGATGAGCGCGCGGGTGAACGGGCTCACGGACCTGGCGGTGACGAAGATCGACGTGCTCGGCGGCCTGGAAACGGTGCACGCGGCGGTCGCCTACGGCCACCACGGGAAGAAGATCGGGGAATTCCCCGCGAATCTGCGCGTGCTCGCGGAATGCAAGCCCGTCTACGAGGGGATGAACGGATGGGAGGACCTGCCGGGGGAGGAGTGGAGGCGGATCGCCGCCGAGGGGTTCGATGCGCTCCCGAGGGCCGCGGGCGCGTACCTGCGGTGGATCGAGTCGGAGCTCGGCGTCCCCCTCGCGTTCGTGTCCGTCGGCCGGGGACGCGAGGACACGATCGACCTGCGGAAGAAGCGGACGGCCCCCGCCAGCAGAGCCGTGGAGGCGCCGACGCGCTCGAAGGCGGCGAAGTCGAAGGCCTCACGCCGCCGCCAGGCGGGATAGTTGCCCCACCAGCTCGCACGCCCGGCACAGGGCATCCGATGCAGGTTCTCCACACCGCCCGCAGGGTCGAGGCTCCCCCGATAGGAACCGTTCCTGGAGCATCGGCCGGAGCTGGTCGTAGGTGCTCACGATCGCGTGTCGCGTCCCCGGGGCGGCCTCCTCGAGCTGCGCGACGATCGCCCCGAACCGCCCTCGCTGCGCCCGGTCCGCGTACGGGCAGGTCGCCTCGTGGAACGGGATCCCGCGGAGCATGGCATACAGGTAGACCTCCTTCTCCGGGATCGTGCGCAACGGCTGGATGCGGGGGGCGAGCCCCGGCTGCGCGGTGTCGTGGGGACCGAGCCGCGCGAGCCGGTCCATGTCCGCCCGCGCGACGTTCATGAGGATCGATTGCGCGGTGTCGTCCAGGTTCAGGCCCACCGCCACGACGTCCGCACCGGCCTCGCGCGCGGCCCGGTTCAACGCCTGGCGGCGGAACGGTCCGCAGTACGAGCACGGGATCGCCGCCGGGTCGAGCGCCACGACGCGGTCCATCTCGAGCCCGACGGTCTCCCGGTGCGCGATCACGCGATGCTCGATGCCCAGCGAGGCGCAGAGCCGCCGTGCGGCGTCGATGCCGCCAGGCCGGTACGCGGCGATCCCCTCGTCCACCGTGACCGCCACGAGTTCGACGTCGCGCCGCGGAGAGACGATGTCGTGCAGGAGGACGGTGGCGACGCTGCTGTCCTTCCCCCCGCTGAGGCCGATCGCAATCCGCGTGCCCGGCTTCAGGTCGACCTGGCGGCGCACCTCCTCCTTCACGCGCCTCTCGACGAACCCGAGGAAGTGCTCCTTGCAGAGGTGGGCGCCGCTGTATCGGACCCACGCGACGGCGGGCGCGCCACACCGGTCGCACAACACGACACCGCCAACCGGATCGACGGTATTAAGGCCCGAGCCCGCCGGGTCAGGTGCCGGTGACTTGCAGGATGCCGTCGATCACGAACTGGACGCCGACCGCCGCCAGCAGGAGGCCCATGATGCGACCGAAGGCGATCGTGCCCGTGCGGCCCATCCGCCGGAAGATGCGGTCTGCGAACCGCAGGAGGAGGAACGTGATCATGACCGCCACGAAGATCCCGAGGAACACGAACGTCTTGTCGAACGGGTCGCCGGTGTCCCGGCTCATGTAGATCAGGACCGTGGTGATGGCGCCCGGGCCCGCGAGGAGCGGGATGCCGAGGGGCACGACGCCCACGGATTCCGCCTCCGCGTCGCGTCCCTTCTCCGTGATCCGCGTGCGCGACGCCCGCTGGCCTTGCGTCATCTGGAAGGCGGTCACGAACAGGAGGATGCCACCTGCGATCTTGAACGCGGGGATCGTGAAGTTGAACACCGCGAAGATCCACTGCCCGAAGAACGCGAAGACGCCCAGCGTGACGGTGGCGACGACGCAGCTGTTCGCGATCACGCGACGCTTCTGCTCCTCGGAGTAACCCTCCGTCAGGACCAAGAACGGCGCAATCACGCCCGGCGGATCGACGATCGCCACCAGGCTCAAGACCGCCGCGGCCCCGAAGGCGAAGTCGACCATGCGATCCCGTTGGCGGCGTGAGAGACGGCCAGTATAAGCCCGTTTGGACCCCGAGGCCCCGACTCACTCGGAGACGGCAGAAACTAGATATACGCCGCCAAACTAAGTTACAGTAATGCCCCTCGACCTGAAGCTCGACACGATGCGCCGCGGCACGGACCTGCTCAAGCGCGGGTTCGCGAGAATGCAGAAGGGCGGCGTGATCATGGACGTCACGAACGCGGAGCAGGCGGTCGTCGCGGAGCAGGCAGGCGCCGTGGCGGTGATGTCCCTGGAGCGCGTGCCCGCGGACATCCGTGCGGCCGGCGGCGTCGCGCGCATGGCGGACCCGCAGAAGGTCGTCGAGATCATGGACGCCGTCACGATCCCAGTGATGGGGAAGTGCCGCATCGGACACTTCGCGGAGGCGCAGGCGCTGGAGTCGCTCGGCGTCGACATGGTCGACGAATCCGAGGTGCTGACGCCCGCGGACCCGTACTTCCACGTGGACAAGCGGCGCTTCACGGTCCCGTTCGTGTGCGGCTCCCGCGCGCTCGGCGAGGCGGTGCGTCGGATCTACGAAGGCGCCGCGATGATCCGTACGAAGGGTGAGGCCGGCACCGGCAATGTCGTCGAGGCGGTCCGCCACATGCGGCTGACGAATGCCGCGGTCGCGGACCTCAAGGGCACCGACGACGACGGCCTCCACCGCGTGGCGGTCCACTACGCGAAGAGCTACGCGCGCCTCAAGGAGGAAGTCCTCGCCTCGATGGGCCTCCCCGCCAAGGTCGACATCCACGAGCGCATCTTCGGCGACGACACGCTCGAGGTCATCGAGGTCGCGATCCACGCGAACCTCAAGGAGGTCCGCGACCTCCAGCGCCTCCCTGTCGTGAACTTCGCCGCCGGCGGCGTGGCCACGCCCGCGGACGCCGCGATCATGATGCAGCTCGGGTGCGACGGCGTCTTCGTCGGGTCCGGAGTCTTCAAGTCCGAGAACCCGGAGGGCGTGGCGAAGTCGATCGTCGAGGCGGTCCACCATTTCGACGACCCCGCCGTGGTCGCGGAGGTCTCGAAGGGCCTTGGCCTTCCGATGAAAGGGGTCGAGATCAGCCAGCTCCCGGCGGAGGAGCGCCTGCAAGAGCGCGGATGGTAGCGGGCGCGTGACGCGAAGCAGGGTCGACCGGTACTGGGCCCAGTTCGTGGATGCGCTCCCCGAGGCGGCGCGACGCCCGCGCAGGTACGACTGGGTGTTCCACTTCGGCTCGAAGGCGTCGGCGCGGGAAATCGCGGACCTCGTCCTCCGGGGGGTTAAGACTGCGACCGGTTCCCTCAAGTGGGAGTATGACGCCAAAGGCAAGGGAATCCCGAAGCCGGGCGACCTCAGCGTCGTGACGGACGGGAGAGGCAGTCCGGAATGCATCATTGAGAACACAGAAATCCAGATCGTGCCCTTCGAGCGGCTGGACGGGCGGTTCGCTTGGGACAGCGGGGAGGGCGACCGGTCGCTGGAGGGACTGCGAACCATGTACTGGGACTACGTCGTCGCGGAATGCACGCGGCTCAGGCGCAGGGCGACGCGAAAGACCCCACTTGTCTGCGAGTGGTTTCGCGTGGTGTACAAGGAACCCCTTCGCGATGGTGCGAATGACGGCACCCATGGGAGGGGGACTCGGCGCCCGACGAACCCTCGCGCGGGCGGACGGTCACCTCCTCGATTGCGTTCGAGAGCACCGCGGAGTCGCTGACATTCTCGCGGCCATTCGCCGGACAGAACCCTCGGATCGAAATCAGTCAACTCGCAGGGGAGGCGCGCCTTCCGGAACGCGGCTGGTGATTGCCGCCAGGGCCGTCTCCATGAACTCCGTGCATCCCTCTCCCGTGAGTGCGCTCACCCTTCGGCGCGAGGTGGAGGAAGGCTTCATACTTGCCTCGACGGTCTTGTTCGGTCTCGCAGGCATCTCCAGGTCCCCCTTGTTCTCGATCTCGAAGATCATTGCCGTGGGAAACGCCTCGCGGATTTCCGCGAGGAGGCGCTCCTGAATCTCCATCGGCGCGCCGCACGTCTCCGTGGGATCGAAGAGGAATACGATCGCGTCCGCAAGGTGGCGGAGCGCAAGGACTGCCTGGCGCTCGACCGCGTTCCGTTCCGCCATCGGCCGGTCGAGCAGGCCGGGTGTGTCTACGACCAAGTACCGCCGATGCCGCCGCTCGAGGTGGCCCACCCCGAGCCCCTGCGTCGTGAACGGGTACGGCGCGACCTTCGGCTTCCCCGTGGAGACCGCGCGCACGAACTGGGACTTCCCCACGTTCGGATACCCTGCCACGACGATCGTCGGCATCTCCGTGTCGATATCCGGCACGCGGACGAGGTGCCCCCGCGCCTTCGCGAGCGAGAGGAGGTTCGGAGCGATCTGGTTCACGAGGGACGATACACGGCCGTAGGCGGCCTTCCGGATCCGTGTCGCCTCCGTGGGGTCCTTCGCCCGGCCCGCCGCACGGGCGCCTTGGCGGCAGATCCGAACGACCTGGTCTCGGCACCAGTCGATGGCGCCGAGATCGTGCTTCAGGGTCCCGACCCCGACGAGGAGGTCCACGAGCTCCCGCTGGAACTCCGGGAGGCGCTCTAGGCTCGGCACGGCTTCGACGTACTTCTTCAGGGTCGTGCCAATCGTATCGCCGACGGTCTGGATCTTCGCGACGCTCGCGCGGCGCGCCCGTTCAAGCCGATTCTGACCCTTGCCCGTCGCTTTCGCAGCCCGGCGGAGCGCCCGGTCCACGAGCTCCTGGGCGGTCGGCACGGTTGGAATTGGGAACACGGGTCCTCCATGCCCTCTCGGTCTTTAAGGCGTCGTCAGCACACGGGGGGCCCGATCAGCCACGGAAAGATCGTCAAGGCGAGGATAAAGAACAGGGAGACGCGACTGATCCCCGCAAGGAAGTTGCACAGGATGAAGCGGCGGCGGTCAATCGTATGCCCTTCCGCATTGAAGAGGGCGTAAAAGTACAGGACCGCCGTGTCGGACATGAACGGGATGCTGAGGAGGACGAACATGCCGAACGTTCCCGTCACGCGGACGAACCGCTCGAAGGCGTTCATGATCCGCTCGATGATTCGCGACCGCTGCGACCACCGGTGCATCGCGGCTTCGACCTTCAGGCCCAGCCAGAACACAAGCCACGCGCCGACGGCCTTTCCCGACGCGACCGCGAACACCGCCGCCATGAACAGACCCAGGTCCGATCGGAAGAACACCAGGACGAGCGCAATCTCGACGGGGATCGGGAGCACGATGGCGATCGCGATGGAGAACAGAAAGACGATCAGGAAGTAAACGAGGGGATTCGTGAGGAATCCGCACAACACCTGCTCGAACGTGGCCACGGGACCATCCCGAAGCTGGGACCGCTTATAAAAAGGGGTATCTAGGAATTCCCAGGGGGAACTCAGGCCATCGCCGCGAAGGCGGGGCCGAGCTTGGCGCGGTCGATCGGCCGGAGCTTTCCATCGGTCGTGAGGAGGACGACACGCGAGTCATCCCTCTCGGAGGCGACGCGGTATCCCAGCCTCGCCGCCAAACGGTCCGCGAACTCGCGAACGTCCGCGTGGCTCGGCATGTTCTCGACCTTCAGGCGCAGACGGGACTCGCCGACGAACATGTACGCCTTGCACTCGATGAACATCGGCTTGGCGCAGGAGTCGAGCGCCGCGTACTCGTCCTCCCACCCGAGATTCCAGCCGCCGACGAGCGTGTGGCGGATGACGGTCCGGGTCTTCAGCGTCGGCAGGAGCTCGAGCGTCTCACGGAGCTTCCGCCACTCGTGGTCTGACTTCGGCGCCATGAGGCGGCGGTACACGTCCTCGTTCGGCGCCGCCACGGTCACGTACAGCTGTGTCGGGAGGCGACCCTCCGCCGCCAACCGCCGGAGAACGGCGGGCGTCGTGCCGTTCGTGACGAGGAACGTGGTCATCCCGCGCGCATGGTACTCGTCGATCATCTCTCCGAGGCGCCGGTAGAGCGTCGGCTCCCCGGTCAGGGAAATCGCGACTTGATTCGGGTGGAGGGACTCGATGAACTGCTCCCTCGGGACGCGCGGATCGCCGCCAAAGCCGGAGAGGAGCTTTCGCTGCGCCTCGATGGCGCCATCGATGATGAACTCCGGATCGTCCGCGAGCTGGAGGGCGTCGGAGCCCCACTCCTGCGCACGCCAGCAGAACAGGCATCCC
>Ga0209520_10001321_pt1 | contig 14080 bp, 13 predicted proteins | sample Rifsed16ft1_FD_184009 | JGI IMG/M metagenome (GOLD analysis project Ga0209520, IMG submission 184009) | Soil microbial communities from Rifle, Colorado, USA - sediment 16ft 1 (version 2) | ecosystem: Environmental > Terrestrial > Deep subsurface > Rock core/Sediment | place: Rifle, Colorado...
GTACCGCATCGGCCGGCACTCCCGTCCCGTCGTCCGAAACCTCCAGGATTGTCCGCCCTTCATCGGAAACAAAGGCCTGCAAACGCACACTTCCCTGCAGCTTCTGGCTATAGCGCAATGCATTGCGGCAAAGATTCCAGAACACCTGCTCGAAGTGCCCGTGATCGAAGCGCACCTTGCATGCCGGGTCGACATTCAAGCTGAACACGGAAGGCGATACCTGTTCGACCTGGCACAGGTTCTCGATCAACTCTCCCAAGCATGCCGCCAGGTTGAGCAGTTCCACCTGTAGCCGGTCGCGACGGTTGACCTGCATCACGTCCTGCACAATGCGATTCAGGCGCTTGGTATTGTCCAGAATGATCTGGAACAGGCGCGCTTGCGCCGGATCGTGCTCCTGCTCCTTCAACAACTCTGTCGCATAGCTGATGGACGACAGCGGATTGCGCACCTCGTGCGCGATGTTCGCCGTCAGCCTTCCCAGCGCAGCAAGCTTAACCTGTTGCGCCTGCTCCTGCATCCGCTGCATATCCTCCAGCACCACCACCGCGCCCCAGAAACCCTCGCGCTGCACGGGCAGGAAGCGCACGCGCACCGGATGGTTGGTGCCGGGCAGACGCAGTATTTCGTGCCCGAGCGCATTATTCTGGCGCCAGGCAGCGAACATCGCCTCCAGCAACGGTGAGCATTCTTCCAGCAGACTCCTGCCACCCCTAGTGAGCACATGGCCCAACAACCTTTCGGCGCTCGGATTGAACTGGCGTATCACCCCGCGCTCGTCCACCACCAGCACCCCGTCCGGCATGTCCTGGATCATCAGGCGGTTCGCTTCGGCCATGTTGGACAGATCCACGCCGCGCAAAAAGGCCAGCTTCTCGCTGGCGACCGCATATCTGGATAGCACATGCGCCAGCCACGCTACCGCAAAATAGGAGGCGCTCAGAATGCCCGCCTGAAGGAACTGTGCCACGCTTGCATCGCGAGCCAACACGGAATAGGCGTGCAACAGCAGGATGGCGATGCTGGCAAGCGCAGCAAAAAGCAGCGTGACGCGCCCGCCACCGATCATTCCGGCCAGCGCCAGCGACACCAGCAGCAACATGCCCAGATTGCCCTGGACTCCACCGCCAAAATAAGTCAGCAGCGCAACGGCGGCAATATCCGTGCAAACCTGAAATGCCAGTTGCAGAGTCGCACGCGGCTTGCGAAGACTGACAGCCAATACCGAAACCAGCACCAGCAGGGTGTAGATCGCAGCAACCCAGAAGAACAGGGTCTGATTATGTGCGTTCAGCAAAAACATCTCGCCGAACAACGTCGGCACGAGCAGCAACAGCCCGCCGAGTATCAGTCGGTAGAGATTGAAGAAGCTGATGGGACGCCACTTGCTCTCTTGCGACAACGGCGCAGTCGCCTGCAAGGAAGCGAATGAGCCGGTGAGGGATAGCCTATCCCGCATCATACCTACTTGGAGTCGTGTTCGCGGCGATGCGCATCACAGCAATAATAATTGCCGCTCGCCTGAATGCTTTCGCTTTTGGGCAGGTGCACGCCGCAGTGGGCACAACGCACCATCTCCTCTGCGGCATTTGGCACGTCCTGCTTGGGCGTCTTCCTGCGATAGGATCGCAGCAGCAGATAGACCACCACGACGATGGCCAGCAGAAAAAGTAAGCGGGTCATGCGCTAAACTCCACTAACCGCCGCACACTGGCAGTTGACAAGGATGGTTGAAAAAAAGGACTTGGCCCTTATCCCCAAAGCACACTAATATTTTCACGGGCATTTTTGTGCGGCCATTGTAAACAGAAGCAGGCGGCTTCCTTACCGGAGACGCCCTGCGCAAGATTGTAAATCGATTTAACACCACAGTCATCCTGCGTAAGGACAAATTCCTCATCCAAAGCGCCACCCGTCCGAATCTTCCCTGATTGAAAGTCTATTTGTCTAAACTGCCTTCAATGGAGTGATACACATCGCACCCCGCCTGTGCCCGCGTTCGTCAGTCTGTATGCTATATTCGCCCTCCGCGAACAAGGGGATGCCGCATGTCGTTGGGTAGAAAGGTCTTCGCAGCACCTGCCAGACTATGGATGAAATGGCCGCTTTGGGGCGGACTGCTGGCAACATTGCTGTTGGCGAAGCACGCCTGGGTACTGTTCGCACCCGCCGAGCATGCCGTCCCCGGCACGACGGTCGCAACACAGCCGGCGCAAGCCGAACAACTGTTCGGCGCCGTCGCTACTTCCTCCTCGTCCGCGTCGCTCAACGGCATCCGGCCCATCGGGATATTCGCGCACCGCGATGCGGGGTTCGCTGTGTTGCTGACGGAACGGGGGCAGGTCGGCGTGGCGCTCGGCAAGGAAGTGATGCCCGGCATCGTGCTCGCGGAGACGCATGCGGACCATGTAGTGCTGGAACAGCACGGTATCAAGCATCGCGTGGACCTGAGCAAGGCTCCCGCTGCCGCCGGCGGCATCACCCCGGTTCGTAGCGATCCGGCATCCGCTGCCCAGATACAAATGCTCAACCAGTTCACGCCGGAACAACAAAAGATACTGCTTCAACAGCAGCAAGGATTAATAAGGGGAAGACCTTGATCAACAGCATCGTGCGACTGACCCTGCTGGCATTCAGCCTGGCTTTCCTCATCGCGACACCTTGTCACGCGGAAAAGCAGGAAGAGCTGGTCTCGCTGAACTTCGTCAATGCCGACATCCAGGAAGTGATCCGCGCCATCTCGCAGATCTCGAAAAAGAACTTCCTCGTCGATCCGCGCGTGAAGGGAACCATCAATATCGTCTCGGCCACGCCCGTGTCGCCCGCGCTGGGTTATGACATCCTGCTCTCCGCCTTGCGCCTGCAGGGCTACGCGGCCGTGGAATCGGCGGGCGTCACCAAGATCATTCCCGAGGCCGACGCCAAACTGCATGTCGACTCCCTCGCCACAGGCCGGGGCGACAAGCTGGTCACGCGCGTGTTCGTGCTGAAATACGAATCCGCCTCGCAACTGGTCAACGTGGTGCGCCCCATGATCGCGCCGAACAACATCGTCGTGGCCTATCCTTCGAGCAACGCGCTGGTGGTCACCGACTATGCCAGCAGCGTGAAGCGCATCGAGAAGCTCATCGAGTCCATCGACCAGCCCAGCGCCGACGCACCGCTGCTGATCCCGGTCAAACATGCTTCGGCAGTCGATCTCGCCAACATCATCAACCGCCTGATGCCTGAGGCTTCCGCACCGCAGACCGGCGGCGACGACAACCAGCGCTTCGTGCTGCTGGCCGACAGCCGCACCAACGGGCTGCTGCTGCGTTCGGACAATCCCGGCCGCATCGCCCGCGTCAAGCAACTCGTGGCGAAACTGGACGGCGAAGCCAGCACCCCCGGCAATATCCATGTGGTGCAACTGAAGAACGCCGACGCCACCAAGCTCGCCCAGACCCTGCGCTCGGTGATGAGCGGCGACACCTCTGCGCCATCCGCACCCGCCGTACCGCAAGGCGCCATGCCACAGGTCGCCGGCACCGCACCTTCCGGCGGAGGCATGATCCAAGCTGATACCGCGTCCAACACACTGATCGTCACTGCCTCCGAGCCGGTCTACAACAACATCCGCTCCGTCATCGAGAAGCTGGACGTGCGCCGCCCGCAGATCTTCGTCGAGGCGCTGATCGTCGAAGTGACCGCGGACAAGGCCGCCGAATTCGGCGTGCAGTGGCAGAACCTGACCGGCATCAACCAGAGCGGCTCCAACATCATCGGCGGCACCAATTTCGGTGCGGCCGCCGGCGGCAACAACATCATCACCGCATCCGGCAACATCACGACGGTCGGACAGGGCCTGAACATCGGCATCGTCAACGGCACCACGACCATTCCCGGCGTCGGCACGGTGCTCAACCTCGGCATGCTGGCGCGCGCGCTGGAGACCGACACCAACGCCAACATCCTGTCCGCGCCCAACCTGATGACGCTGGACAACGAAGAGGCCAAGATCGTGGTCGGCCAGAACGTGCCATTCATTACCGGCTCGTACCAGACGCCGACTTCCGGTAACACCAACAACCCGTTTCAGACCATCGAACGCAAGGACGTCGGCCTCACGCTGAAGATCAAGCCGCAGATCATGCAGGGCGGCACGGTGAAGTTGCAGGTTTATCAGGAAGTGTCGAGCGTGGTCGCTTCAGCCTCGACCTCGGCCGGATTCATCACCAACAAACGCTCGATCGAATCCAACATCCTGGTGGACGAAAACCAGATCGTGGTGCTGGGCGGACTGATCCAGGATTCGGTTAACAACGTGCAGAGCAAGACGCCGCTGCTCGGCGACATCCCCTTGCTTGGCCACCTGTTCCGCTACGAGACGCGGCAACGCACCAAGACCAACCTGATGGTGTTCATCCGCCCCTACATCATGTACCAGTCGGACGGTTACCAGAAGCTCACCGCCGACCGTTACGAGCAGATGAACAAGAAGCGCGAAGATGCGCGGCTGTCCAACCACTGGTTCCTGCCGAACGACGACAGCGAGAAGCTGCCCGAACTCAAGGCCAAGGAACTCCCCGCTGCCAGCGCACCGGCTGCAACGTCGCCCGGCCCGGATGCAGCCAGTGCACCGGTCGCCACGTCCGCTTCCGGCGCAGCCAGCGCTCCCGCAGCCGCCTCCCCGGCCGACCTCTTCGCGCAGCCGTGACCCAGCCCGCGATCAACCGCCGCGCCGCGCGCCGCCTGCCCTACACCTTCGCAAAATCGCACGGCGTGGTGCTGACCGAGTGCGAGCAGCGCGCCGCGCTGGCCGTGCGCCGCGACGCGAAGCCGGAGGCCATCGCCGAGGTGATGCGCCAGTTCGCGCTGCCGGTCGATGCCACGCTGGTCGATGCGGAAGAGTTCGAGCGCATCCTGAGCGATGCCTACTCGCAGGCCGAAGACTCCACCGCCACGCTGCTCGACGATGCCGAACAGGACATGGATCTGTCCATGCTGCTGCACGACCTGCCCAAATCGGCCGACCTGCTGGAATCGGAGAACGACGCACCGGTGATCCGCATGATCAATGCGCTGCTGGCACAGGCCGTGCGCGACAACGCCTCGGACATCCACATCGAGCCGTTCGAAACCCGTTCGGTGGTGCGCTTCCGTCTCGATGGCACCTTGAAAGACATCGCCGAACCGCACCGCGCGCTGCATGCCGCGATGGTTTCGCGCATCAAGGTGATGGCCGACCTCGACATCGCCGAAAAGCGCCTGCCGCAGGATGGCCGCATCGCGCTACGCCTGGCGGGTCGCCCGGTGGATGTGCGCGTCTCGACCCTGCCCACCGGACACGGCGAGCGCGTGGTGATGCGCCTGCTCGACAAGGAAGCCGGACGCCTCGATCTCAAAAAACTCGGCATGAGCGCAACCGCGCTCGAAGCCATGCTGCGCCTCACCGCCCAGCCGCACGGCATTGTGCTGGTCACCGGCCCCACCGGCTCCGGCAAGACCACCACCTTGTACGCCGCACTGTCCTGCATCGACTCTTCCGTCACCAACGTGATGACGGTGGAAGACCCGGTGGAATACGACCTTGATGGCATCAGCCAGACCCAGGTCAACCCGCGCATCGACATGAGCTTCGCGCGCGCGCTGCGCGCCATCCTGCGCCAGGACCCGGACGTGATCATGATCGGTGAGATTCGCGACCTCGAGACCGCGCAGATCGCCGTGCAGTCCAGCCTCACCGGCCACCTGGTGCTGGCCACGCTGCACACCAACGACACCGTAAGCGCCGTCACCCGCCTCACCGATATGGGCGTTGAACCTTTCCTGCTTTCCTCGAGCATTGTCGGTGTACTCGCGCAACGCTTGGTGCGCTGCCTGTGCCCGGATTGCCGCGAAGCCTACAAGCCGGATGAAGCAGAACTCGCGCTGCTCTCCCGCTTCGGCAAACCGGACGTAATCTACCGCCCGATCGGATGCGCCAAATGCAACCAGACCGGCTACCGCGGCCGCACCGGCATCTATGAATTGCTGGAAGTGGATGACAAGCTGCGCAGCATGGTCCACTCGCGCGAAAGCGAGCAACACCTGCGCGACTACGCCATGAAGAGCGGCATGCTGAATTTGCGCGACGACGGATTGCGCTGGGTGGTCTCCGGCAATACTTCGCTGGAAGAAGTGATTCGCGTGACGCGGGATTGAGGTGGCGGATGAAGCCTTTCAAAAAACTATCGATTGACTCCGCCGTTCGCCCTGAGCTTGTCGAAGGGCTGGGTGTGTCGAGTACACGTTGTGGGAGCACAATGTGAGCTCGCGTAGGGCGCAATAACCAACGGGCATTGCGCCGTATGTGTGGCGCCTAAATATCCGGTGCAATGCGCTGCGCTTATTGCACCCTACGATACTGAAATGCAAAACCAATTTGCCACAGAGGACACAGAGATCACAGAGAAAGCCGATTCAAACCGCCGAAGCCGTGCCCGCCGCCTCATTCTCTGTGGGCTCTGTGTTCTCTGTGGCTGATTGTTTTAGTTTTTGTTTTTTCTAATACATAACCCATGACCGCCTTCCACTACAACGCACTCGACGCCACAGGCAAGCCCAGCAACGGCATGATCGAAGCCGACTCGGCTCGTCTCGCCCGCGCGCAATTGCGCGAGAGCGGTCTGTTCGTGGTCGAGCTGGATGCGTTGTCCGACACTTCCACACAAAAAGGCGCGCGCAGTTTCAACCTGCCGTTCCGCAAGCGCATCCCGCTGTCCGAAGTCAGCCTCATGCTGCGCCAGCTCGCCACGCTGCTCGAAGCGGGCTTGCCGCTGGAGCAGGCGCTGGCAGTGCTGATCGAACAGGGCGACAACGCGGCCATGCGTCAGGTCATCGCTGCATTAAGGTCGGAAGTGCTGGCAGGCAGCACGCTGGCGCGCGCGATGGAAAAACACAAAGACACCTTCCCCGAGATCCACCGCGCGCTGATCCGCGCCGGTGAAGAGTCCGGCGAACTCGCGACGGTGATGGACAAGCTCGCGACCTACTCCGAAGGCCAGCAGGCGCTGCAGCAGAAGATCGGCCTGGCCATGGTCTATCCCGCCATTGTCATCTTCGTCGCGGTGCTGGTAGTCGGCGGCCTGCTGCTGTTCGTGGTGCCGCCCGTGGTGGAAGTGTTCCAGCAGACGCGCCAGGAACTGCCTTTCCTCACCAAGGCGCTGATCGCGTTGAGCGATTTCCTTTCCGCCACCTGGCTCTATCTCATCGCCCTCTTCGTGATCGGCGGCATCGTCGCGCAGCGCGCGCTGCAACAGGAAGCCTTGCGCTTCCAGCTTCATCTTAAATTGCTCCGTCTGCCCATCGTCGGCAAACTGATCCGCGGCAGCAACACCGCGCGCATGGCCAGCACCTTGTCCATCCTGGTCGGCAGCGGCGTCGGCCTGCTCACCGCGCTCAACGCCGCATGCGGCGTGGTCAACAACCTGCCCATGCGCCGCGCGTTGGAAGACGCCGCCGCCAAGGTACGCGAAGGTGTGACGCTGAGCCGCGCGCTGGCCGCTTCCGGCCTGTTCCCGCCCGTGCTGGTGCACCTCATCGCCAGCGGCGAACAGAGCGGCCGCCTCGACACCATGCTGGACCGCGTCGCCAAACAGCAGACACAGGAAGTCTCCGGCTTCACCACGGCGCTCACTTCCATCCTCGAACCCGTGCTCATCCTGTTCATGGGGGCGGTGGTACTGCTGATCGTGCTGGCGATATTGCTGCCCATCATCCAGATGAACCAGATGGTGAAGTGACGGCTTATCCCCCCTTTAGAAAGGGGGGCGAGGGGGGGATTTGCGGACTGAGGCGATCCGCCAGACCGCTCAAATCCCCCTTAGTCCCCCTTTTTCAAAGGGGGAGACGGTAGTAAACAAGTTTTAATTTTACAGAGGAAGCAAACGATGAAACTTACACCCCGTAACCAAGGCTTCACCCTCATCGAAGTAATGGTCGTCATCCTCATCATCGGCGTACTGGCCGCGCTGGTCGTGCCCAAGGTGATGAGTCGCCCGGACGAGGCGCGCATCACCGCCGCAAAGCAGGACATCGCCACCGTCACCCAGGCGCTGAATCTCTACAAGCTGGACAACCAGCGCTATCCCAGCACCGAACAGGGGCTGGCGGCACTGGTGAAGAAACCCACTGTCTCGCCCATCCCGACCAACTGGAAAAGCGAAGGCTATCTGGACCGCGTACCGAAAGACCCGTGGGGCACGCCTTACCAATACCTGCAACCCGGCGTGCACGGCGCCATCGACGTGTTCAGCTTCGGCTCAGACCGCGCCAGCGGCGGTGAAGGCAACGATGCCGACATCGGCTCGTGGCAGGACTAAAACAATCAATGAGAACAAATCCGTTCGGACTGAGCTTGTCGAAGTCCGTAAGGTCGTTCATGTTTCGACAAGCTCAACACGAACGGGTTACTGGTTTAAAAAAGAATGTTGAGCGCGGCTTCACGCTACTGGAGATGCTGGTGGCGCTGGTCGTCGCCAGCATCATGCTCTCCATGGCGACGCTGCAACTGATGCCGAGCGCGCAAACCGTGTTGCGCGAAGAGTCGCAGCGCCTCGCCTTCCTGATGGAAAACGGCGCGATGAGTTCACAGGCGGGGGGGCAATCGCTGGCCTGGTCCGGCACCGGCAACAGCTACCGCTTCTGGAAGCGCACCAGGGAAGGCGAGTGGGTGCGCATCGAACGCGACAACCTGCTGCACCCGCGCAACCTGCCGGAAACGGTGCGCATCGGTGAAGTCAGCTTCAACGGACGTCGCATCGAACCGGGCGCGCTGGTTTTGCTCAGCCCCGAACTGTCGGCGAAAGATTTCCGCGTGAGCCTGCACAGCAGCGAACTCGTTTCCGATATCGTCGGCAACGGGCTGGGCAAGGTGGAAGTCGTGGCGGGGAGGATGCAATGAACTTACTACATCTTTCGCGGCGAACATCTCTTCTCCGCCGCTTCAAGGAAATAAGCGCGCCGCGATATCTACTCCCCTTTAGAAAAGGGGGGCAGGGGGGATTTGAGGTGGCAGGAAAATCCCCCTCGATCCCCCTTTTGCAAAGGGAGAAGAACGCAAGTTTGCAGTCCGGCTTCACCCTGCTCGAAGTTCTCGTCGCCCTCGCCATCCTCGCCATCACCATGGCCGCCGTATCGCGCACCGCCAGCTCCAGCATCCACCATGTCGAAGCGGTGCGCACGCGTGTAATCGCGGACTGGGTGGCACAAAACAGGTTGGCACAGCACCTGGCGCGCGCCGACTGGCCCGCGCCGGGCATCCAGACCGGAGAAGAAACGCAGGCCGGACAGACCTACCCTTGGCAGGAAGAGATCATCGCCACCCCCAACCCCACCATGCGCCGCATCGTTGTCAGCGTGTATGCGCCGGACGATGCGAAACATTCGCTGCGGGAGTTGACGGGATATCTGGTGCAGTATTCGCGCTAAAGAAAAAATGACGAGCATGAATAGAACACACATTTCGTTTCTGGCCGTTTTGTGCAAACTGCGCAAGCCGATCTTCGCCGGCGCATTCGCCTTGCTGGCCGGGTGTGCCGTCGAACCGGCCAGGCCGACTTTCTTTGCCCCACCAGACCAACAGCCTGCCGCGCTGGCCTCGGTCATCGGCGCAAGAACGACCTCGGGCTACACGAGCGACAGAACCACGTATCTGGCTGCGGTCGATGGCCTGCCTGTCGAGAATGCAAAAGAGAATTTCGCCCAGGCGATCCGGATCGCCCCTGGCTACCGGACATTGACGGTCGCGCACGCCCGCGACTCGCTTGTGGCGACTTCCGAAGTCACCACCGAGTTGCGGGCGGGGCGCACCTACGCCCTCAAGGCTGAGCCGGCTGCTGCCGATACCGCCGCAAAAAACAGCCAGGGAGATGAGCTATACGACATCTGGCTTGAAGATTCCTCGACCCGGGAGGTCGCTGGCGTAAAGCATCTGGCAAAACTCAATGCGGTCACCGACAACATGCCCGGTTCCGCCAACAACTTTTCCGATCCCGCCATCAACGGCGCTGCGGGCGAATTCCTCATCCGGCTGGTAGGCATGGTGTTGGAAGCGATGATCGAAACGGCGCTTGCGCCGGATAGCCACCGCTCCGCAGGCGGCCCCGTCTATTCCGGCAAGCAGCCTTCACGCGGCGGCGAAAGCGCTCCACCAAAGCAGGTCCCTGCCCCCAATCCTGCGGTGAAAGATCCGATGCCCGGCAAGTCAGCGCCGCCGGGCGATGCACCGCCTGGAAAAATGAAAATCATGATGCGGTTGAGATGAATTGAAAGCCCCTCACCTAAAACCATATGGCTTCACCCTCATCGAACTGCTCGTGGCGCTGTTCGTGTTCGCGCTGCTGGCCGTCACCGCCTATCGCGGCCTGAACGCGGTAACGCAGACGCGCGCACATATCGATCAGGAAACGCGCAAGTGGCAGGCACTGGAGCGTTTCTTCGCGCGGCTGGATGGCGAGACGGCGCAGGTATTGCAGCGTCCGGTGCGCACGGCGAACGGCGCGGAAGCGCCCGCCTGGGCAGGCACGCCTTCCACGACCGAAAGCCTTGAGGATGTTCAACTGGCGTTCACGCGCAACGGCGGCTTCGATGCCGAGGGTGCGCCGCTGCCGCCGCAGCGCATCGGCTATCGGCTGCGCCAGGGCAAGCTGGAACTGTTGCGCTGGACTGCGCTGGATAGCGCCCCGTACAATGCGCCGTCGGTGGATGCGGTGCTGGAAGATGTGAACGAATTCAATGTGCGCCACCTGACCAGCCGCATGACTTGGGAGAAACAGTGGCCGCCTTCTGTTGCCGATGCCGCGCTGCCCAAAGGGGTGGAGGTAGAGATGGTATTGAAGAGCGGCGAGAAGCTGGTCCGGTTCTTCTCACTGCAATGAATAACAATACACAACGGGGCGTGGCCCTGGTGATGGTGCTGCTGATCGTGGCGATGGCGACCACCATCGCCGCTTTCATGGCGCAGCAGCAGGGTTTCTGGCAGCGCGCGATGGAGAATGGCCGCGACCGCGCCCAAGCGCGGCGCATCGCCGAAGCCGGGATAGACTGGGCGCGCGCGGTGCTGGCGGACGACAAGTATGTGGACGACAGGTCGGGGAGCCCGAACGACCACGCCAGGGAGATGTGGGCGATGAAACTTCCCGCCATTCCGGTGGAAGGCGGCGAAGTGCAGGGCACCATCGTCGACCAACAGGGCTTGTTCAACCTGAACAACCTGGTGCGCAACGGCACGGCGAGTGCGCCCGATCTGGCGCGTATGCAGCGCCTGCTGGCCGCGCTCGGCCTGCCACAGGAACTGGGCGGCGCGCTGACGGACTGGATGGATGCGAACAGCGAGACATTCGCTAACAGCGCAGAAGACGAGTATTACATGAATCTCGCCAAGCCCTACCGCTGCGCCAACCGCCCGCTCTCCGACATCGGTGAACTGGCGTGGGTCAAAGGCTTCGATGCCGGCATCATCAGGCGGCTACAACCGTTTGTGAGCGTGCTGCCGGAATCGGGCACAGCGGTGAACGTGAACTTCGCCCCGCCGGAAGTGTTGATGGCGGTGCTGCCGGGATTGTCGCTGCAGGATGCACGGCAGCAGGTGACACAGATAAAAGAGGCGCCATTCAGAACCATGACAGACTTTTTGCAGCAACTGCCCAGGAGCGTGACACGGGACGCCAACATGAACTTAAGTGTGAGCAGTCAATATTTTCTGGTAACCGGGTATGCCACCCAGGGCGACGGCGCCTCTGCAGCGCACGCGCTGCTGAAGCGCAACGGCATCTGGTCGACGCAAGTCAGAAAGAGTCTGCAATGAAACTGCGCATTTATCTCACCGCACACTGGCAAGATGCTGCCTCGCCCTGCGCCTGGGCACAGCTGGACGATGCGGGCAACGTGCGCGAATCTGGTATCGGCACGTTGGCTGCGATGCCGCAAAGCGACGATGCGACGGTGATCGTCGCCGCCGAGCGGGTGCTCGCGACTGCCGCAATCTTGCCCAAAATCAAACGCAGCAAGCTTGAGACCGCGCTGCCGTTCGCGCTCGAAGATGCATTGATCGACGACGTGAGCGAAGCCCATGTCACGCCCGGCGCGAAGCTGCCGGACGGTCGCACTGTGCTCTACACGCTCAACAAGAGTTGGCTGGCGCGCTTCCTCTCCGCCGGCACCGCCGCCAAGGTGCGCGTGCGCCGCATCGTGCCGGAGTTCTCCCTGTTGCCGACGCGCAGCGGCGAATGGAGCGTGGCGTGGGACGGCGCGCAGGGTTTCCTGGCGACGACGCACAGCCTGGGCGGTGCGCTGGACAGCGGCAGCGATGCGCTCGCGCCAGTCGGGTTGCAACTGCGTCTGCAACAGGGTGCACCCGCCGCGCTGCGCATGTTCGCGCTGGGCAACGAAGTGCAGGCACCGAGCTGGGGCATCAAGGTTCCGCTCATCCATGAGAAGCAGAGTTTCGACTGGCGCAAGGCGGCCATCCCTGCCGAAGCCCCCAACCTGCTGTGGGGCAAGTTCGCCCCGCCGCCGCGCATCAGCGAATATTTGCCGTGGCTGCGCCCGGCCCTGATGGCGGCGCTGTTGCTGGCCGGTGTGGAGGTGACGGTCACCAATCTGGAATGGGCGCTGCTCGCGCATGAGAAGCGCCAACTGGTGAACGATATGACCGAGACGTTCCGCGAGACCTTCGGCGCGGATGCCACCATCGTGGACGCCCCCTTGCAAATGCGGCGCAACGTGGCCCGTCTGCGCCATGCGGCGGGGGTTAGCGATGACGCGGATTTTTCGCCGCTGCTGGAAAAATTCTCGGGCGCGTCGAGCGGCGTTCCCGGCAGCACCTTGCGCACGCTACGCTATGACGACGGCAAACTGGACATCGAGATGACGCTCGCCAGTACCGGCGCACTCGACACACTGCGGCAGCGCATCGCCGAAACCGGACTCGTGGCGCAAGTGATGGACACGCAGGATGCGGGCGGCGCGATGACCGTGCAGTTGCGTATCTCGACGGGAGGTGCGCGATGAAGAAGTTGATCGCCAGATTGAAGGCTGACCACTGGGATACGCTGAGCGCGACCGAGCAGAAGACCGTGAAGCGCGGCGCCTGGGTGCTCGTACCGTTGCTGACGTACGGACTGCTGTGGCAGCCCGCGCATGAAGCGCTGCCCAGACTGCAGGCCGTACTGCCGCAACTGCGCGCGCAGGCCCTGCAGATGCAGTCGCTCGCCGGACAGGCGCAATCGCTGCGCCAGCAGGCGCAGCTCGCCGTGCTGGATAGCGATGCGTTGAAGACCGCCGTGGAGAAATCGGCGCAGGCCGCCAACCTGCCGCTGCTGGTTGTCCCGGGCGAACAGAACAGCGTGCGCGTCAGCGCCGAGAGCATCGTCTTCGCGCAATGGCTGCAATGGCAACATACGCTGGAAAGCACACAGCATATTCGCGTGTCCTCCGCGATGCTGGTTGCCACACCCGAGCCTGGCATGGTCAGGATACAAGCCACGCTGACCAACGGAGCGGACCTGTGACGTTGCGTCGCCGTCTGTTGCTGGCATTGGTATTCGGCTGCGTGTTCTTCGCCGGGCTTTTGACCTTCGCTCCCGCCTCGCTCATGGGCTATGCGCTCGAACGCGCTTCCGGCGGAACATTGTCGCTGGCGCAGACGCAAGGCAGCGTCTGGCGTGGTTCCGGAGTGGCACTGCTAAAAAACAGATCGCGTTACCAGACCCTCGGCAGTTATCGCTGGCAGCTGAATCCGCTGAATGCCTCGCTACAAGTGCGGTCCGGAGAGTCCGCGCCCATGACCGTGCGTTACATTCCCTTCAGCGGCCGCGTCGCTATCGACAACCTGGATATCGCCCTGCCCGCCTCCTCGCTCGAACTCGCCGCACCGCAGCTCGGTCCTTACCAACTCCAGGGTGCGCTCGACGCGCACAGCGACCATCTGGCGCTGGATGCATCAGGGTTGAGCGGGCAGATCAACGTGAACTGGATGCGTGCAGCTTCCGGTCTGTCCGAGATCCGGCCATTGGGCGACTACCGCATCGTGCTGCAGGGCAACGGCCCGGCTGTGAAT
>Ga0209520_10001326_pt1 | contig 14057 bp, 9 predicted proteins | sample Rifsed16ft1_FD_184009 | JGI IMG/M metagenome (GOLD analysis project Ga0209520, IMG submission 184009) | Soil microbial communities from Rifle, Colorado, USA - sediment 16ft 1 (version 2) | ecosystem: Environmental > Terrestrial > Deep subsurface > Rock core/Sediment | place: Rifle, Colorado...
AGGAGTTTCACCTATCTGCTGAGACAGTTCCCGCGCTCGGGCATATACTCTTTCCACCTCGGGAGATGCAAAACCCTTAGTAATCCTAAGCGGAGCGCCGATGGCGATTTGCAATGTGAGCTCTTGCTGAGTCCGATCGGGTGTGTCAGGCAGAGTCTTCAGCAACTCCAGTCCCTTAGTGAGGTGACTGACAGCCTCGATATTAGCCGAATGCTGGACAGCTCTCTGACCTGCCCTTTGCCAGTAGACAATAGCCTGCTTTCTAAGGCCTGCAACAGTGTAGTGATGGGCTAGAAGTTCAGGCTGAGTCTCGACGGTTTCTGGAAATCGCTCCTCTAAGACCAGCGCAATTTTCTGATGGTACTGCTGCCTTTTGCTCTTTAACAAGGACTGATAGGCCGCCTCCTGAATCAGGGCATGTTTGAAGAAGTACCTAGCCTGAGGCGGAAGACCCCTCTGGTAGAGAAGTTCTGCCTCCACTAACTCGTCTAACCCTTTCTGCAGAGTCACCTCGACTAGAGGCGAGACGGCCTTGAGTAACTCATAAGTAAACTCCCTACCCAGTGTAGCTCCCAGTTGCACCACCTCTTTAGCTGTAGCCAGCCGATCAAGCCTTGCCATGAGTGAGTCATGCAGTGTGGTAGGAATCGCAAGCGGTGGCAAGGGTCCTGTAAGCTCATAGTGCCCATCTCCTTCCCTTAAAAGCCCCGACTCCAGCACCGTCTTGGTCAACTCTTCCACAAAAAGAGGCACCCCATCGGTCTTGGTCACCACCTCCTGAACCACCTCGACCGGAAGAGCCTTGCCTCCTGTCACTCTCTCAACCATCACCTCCACCTGTTTTCGGGTTAAGCGATTTAGTGTGATCTGGGTCAGGTGCGAGCGCATGGCCCATGGAGGAATAAAATCTGGACGAAAGGTGAACAAAGCAAAGATATGGGTCTTTGGTACCTGTTCTACAAGGAGACTTAGGTACTCCAGGGTTGAAGAATCCACCCAGTGGAGGTCTTCCACTATACGCAGCACCGGCTGCTTCTCCCCTTCCTTGAGCAGCCAAGCCAGCAAAGCTTCCAGGGTCTTCTGCTTCTGCCTTTGGGGACTTAGAGTGAGAGGTGGATAGCTCTCATTAAGTGGGATAGAAAGCAATGAGGCAAAAAGAGGCACGATCTCCTCGAGGGAAAAACCGTACTGCCCCAGGACCACCTCAAGCTTGCCAAGCTTTTGTTCGTGGGAATCTTCCCTTCTAAACAACAGCCTCTGCAGTTGATCAATAATAGGATAAAGGGCGCTATTCTGGTAATAGGGCGAACAGCGGCTTTCTATCCTTACATGAGTCTCTCCCGATAGCCGCTCTTTCAATACCTGCATAAGGCGTGATTTACCGATTCCTGGTTCTCCACAAAGTAACACTACCTGTCCCATCCCTTCCTTCACCTTCTCCCAGCGCTCCAGCAGAAGCCCCACTTCCTGCTCCCTTCCCACCAGTGGGGTTAGCCCTTTAGTGATAGCCACCTCGAAGCGGCTCCGGACAGCACTCTCCCCAAGGATTCTATACATCTGAACCGGAGCCGAAACTCCTTTCAACCTGTGCAGACCGAGATCACGACACTCGAACAATCCTTCAGTTAGCCGATAGGTGACGGAGCTAATTACCACCGTATTGGGTTCGGCCAAATCCTGCAACCGAGAAGCGATGTTTAGTGTATCACCCAAGGCAAGTTGTTCACGTCTTTCTCCTCTTCCTATCTCTCCAACCACTACAGGACCTGTGTGAATTCCTATACGTACCCGCAGGGATTGTTGTAGCCGCGTATTATGTAAGGGCAATTCATGAATTACCCCTACGATTTCTAATCCAGCACGCATTGCTCTCTGGGCGTCGTCCTCGTGGGCAAGGGGATAACCAAAGTAGACCAGCAGACCGTCGCCAAGATATTGAGCAATATGCCCTTCAAAGCGGTCAATCACCTCTGCACAGACCTCTTGATAGATACGCACTACATCGCGCAGTTCTTCGGGGTCTAGTTGCTCCGAAAGAGCAGTAGATCCCACTAAATCGCAAAACATCACCGTCAATTGGCGGCGTTCTGGCTCATCTTTACGTTGAGATTTTGGCTGTTGAGATTGTTCCGTGAGAGATATTCCACATTCCCCACAGAACTTAGCCTGTGGCGGATTCTCAAATCCGCAATTCAAGCAGCGGTTCTTGAGTGTTGCGCCACACCCATTACAGAACTTCATCCCCTCTGGATTTTCAAAGCCACAGCTTCGGCATTGCATTCCCGCGACCCTCGACTTTGTATGTTCTGCTTTCTTTTACTGGCATAGCTTCAATTACGATTCTATTAAATTTCATATATGAATACAAGGAAAAATTTTGCATTATCCCGTTGTATGCATATATCTAAATTTTTTCTTATAACTTACTACTTCAAAACCCCTTCCCTTCTTAGTCTCTCAATTGTAATCTCAAAAGCTTTAACCGTTCTTTCCACATCCTCATCTGTATGAGCAGAGCTTACAAGGCCACCGAGGTGGAAAATATCCACCCCTTCGGTGAGCATGGACAACTGAAAGAGTCGAGCAAGGTTTTTCTCAGCTCCAATTTTGAGGACCTCTGGCGGAAGCATTGGATGTCTAATATCCCCAGCAGTGAAATTTCTAGGTGCTATTCCTAGAGCTATATGAAATACAGAGCTGTCACCATAAACACAGCCTCTAACCTCATAAGCTTTAATGATCTCATTTAAAGCCTTTCTTATTTCCGCTGCCCTGTCTGCAGCCTCTTTTTGTGGAATTCCAGTTGAAGCTATATCCAAACACGCAATCCCAGCAGCAGCAGAAACCGGATTAGCATTAAATGTTCCCTGATGCTTTATCTTCTTTTTCTGATTTCTATCTTCATCCAGACTGAATTCAAGTGGTTCCAATATATCTTTTCTCCCTACAACAGCGCCCCCTGGAAATCCTCCTGCAAGTATTTTTGCAAGTGTTGTTAGGTCTGGAATAATGCCATAAAGACCCTGAACACCTCCAGGAGACCACCTGAAGCCTGTCACGACTTCATCAAAAATAAGAAGCACATCGTAAGTTTTTGTGAGTTCTCTTAGCCTTTCAAGAAACCCATCCGGGGCTGGAACCTTAGCCCAGGAACCACCTGTTGGCTCAATTATCACACCTGCTATGTCTTTGTCCTTTTTTAGTGCATTTTCAAGAATAGACAAATCACAGGGAAGAGCAATTACAGTTCTTAAAACCTCTTCTGGAATCCCTACAGGGGGCAATTCCCAAGGTGGTCTTTCTCCGACTACAAGGTAATCTTGCCATCCATGAAAGTGTCCATGGAATTTTATTATCTTGCTTTTTCCTGTGTAAGCACGTGCGATTCTAAGAGCAAGAAGCGTTGCTTCAGTGCCAGAGCTTGTAAACTTCACTCGTTCTGCTGATGGAACAAGTCTTTTTACTATCTCACCCCATTTTATTTCAAGCTCACTTGAGCCACCATAATGCGTTCCTTTAAGAACGGCTTCCCTCACAGCATTAATCACCTCCTCTCTCCCATGCCCTAGGAGAAGCGCACCGTGCCCCATTGCAAAGTCTACATATTCGTTTCCATCAACATCCCATTTCCTTGAACATTTTGCCTCACTTACATAAATTGGAAAAGGAAGGATAAACCTGGTGTCGTGTGTTACACCACTTGGAAAGATGTTGAGTGCTTTTTCATATAGAGCCCTTGATTTAGGTCTTTGTTTTATATACGTCTCTTCTATCATTAATCTATCTCCTTAAACTTTTACTACGTGGTAGGAGCGGCTTCCAGCCGCGATTCTTGTCGCGCCAGGCCTGTCCTAGCTTGCTGAAGGAATGGCGCTCCTACTTCAATCTCATCTCCTTAAACTTTTGCCAAAGTTAAGTTTACCCCAAAAGAACAATATAATGACAGCCAACTCATCGAGCGCTAAATACAAATTCAGAAATATGGGTTGAAACAAGAGAGCATTAAGAGGATAATAAGATAAAGGACAAGCTATATGAAAATTATTTTTTATCTAATCCCTCTGATTGTTATTCTAGGTTGTGCTAAGTCATTGCCGCAAAAAGAGGCGCGATCTATTAAGCCAAAAGAGACACCCACCCTTAAACAAAACAATGTATTTAATGCTCCATTCAGCGAAGTCTGGTCTGCTACCCTGCAAGGGCTAAAATGGATGAAGTGGAATCCAGCCTTTTTAGAAAAAGAAGATGGTACTATTAGACTCAAGGAAGCCTACGTTTATACAAAATCAGGAAGGCTATTTAGAAACTATCGCTGGCCCTCTAAAGAGGAGGCTAAACAATCGGATATAGATGATTACGTTGACAAAGTCGTCACCTATGACAAAAACATATTTGATTTTGATAGACCGGTTTTTTCTCAAGAAAACATGACAATAGAAGTAATTAAGCTCTCAAAATCGCAAACTAAGGTTAACATCAGCTATAAAATCAATCTTTACTTAGACTCCGGTAAATTTGCAAGTGGAGTTAAATCAAGTGGATACATAGAATCGTTGCTTTTCGAGCAAATTAAAGAGAGATTAAATGGTAAACCCTTGTCGTATGATAACAAAATTTATGGTCAACTCGTTTTATTGATTTTACAGCCTATATTTTAACTAAGCGACGTCAATCTATGGATCAAGAATTAAAGTTTAAGTTACAGTTCCTTTTAAGTTAAAATAACAAAAAGGATAAACAAACATATGGAAAGCATTTTAATAATTCTTGCTTTTGTTATAGCTATTGCGCTTATATTTTGGCTGGATAGGAAAGGTAAAACGGAGAAATCAGAAGTAGAAAGAATCTACAATGAGATTTTTAAAATCTTTAATAAGGTTAAATGGGGTATCACAATGGGTGAACTAAGAGAGGCATTCAAAGATAAGGAGTTTGTGACTTCAGAAGAATCTGGAGAGGTAATGGGCACGGGCTTTATGGATAAACTAGAGGGACAGGATATTTTCATTAGCTTCTATTTTCCTAAAGAAGACAAAGACACACTAATTAGAGCTGATTATTACCTTATTGGTATGCCCACATCAAAAGTTAATCCATTATTCAGCAAGTTCATAGAGAAATATGGAACCCCTCTTCCGCAAAATAGCGGTGATCAAAAATCCAGTTCATGGGATCTAGGAAATAGCGTTCTTACCCTAGAACCAACCGATGGCGAAGCATTACAGATACAGCTATGGAGTAAGGAATTTTACAATAAAATTAATAAAGTGATCTAGGCGCGGGCCTGAAGGGATTTAGCCGCTCTCCTTGCTTCCTCCGTATTCTTCAACCCGAGCTGACTTGCCTGCACAAGAACTGCCATTTTGCCAGAGTGCTTATTTTCATACATGATCTGATGCACCTTCGGAATCTCATCATAAGAATATGTATGAGATAGCACAGGCTTTATTATTCCCTTTCTTATTAGCTCATTTGCACGAAGGCATTCAAGTGCATTAGCAAAGTGTGATCCTATTATCCGTTTTTGGTGCATCCATAGGTGTCTTACATCAAAAACACAGTCATATCCCGATGTTCCTGCACAAATAACAATTCGACCAAATCGGCTACATGTAAATACACTCGTTGGAAATGTAGCCTCACCTACATGCTCAAATACAACGTTAGGATTTCTCCTCTCTCCTAGTATCTTCCAAATTGACTGGCCGAATCGTTTCATATCCTCAAATCGCTTTGCTTTCTCCTCTTCTGTCTCCCCGTGTCTGAACATCAGGTGAGGAAAATGTTTTCTATTGATCACACCCTTTGCTCCTAGTTCCATACAGAGTTCAGCTTTTTCATCTGAAGACACAACAGCTATAACATCAGCACCTACCATCTTACAAAGCTGTAGCGCAAATACCCCTAGTCCACCAGCAGCTCCCCATACAAGTACGACTTCACTTGGCTGAAGCTGAGCTTGAGTAATTAACATCCTATAAGCAGTAAAATAACAAAGTCCATAGGAGGCAGCCTCTTCCCAAGTAAGATGCTCAGGTTTTGGAAGCACTTGCTGCGCCTGAACCTTTGTAAATTGTGCGAAGGAACCATCTGGCGTTTCGTAACCCCAAATCCTCTGGCCACGGCTAGCCATTGGGTCATAGCTAATAAAATCATATGGCGTTTCAGTACGGGTAGTGTGTGTTTCGCTTTCAATATTGCAGTGAAGAATGACTTCGTCTCCAGGCTTCCAGCTCTTTACATTTGAACCAACCTTCCAGACTATTCCTGAAGCATCGCTTCCAGCAATGTGATAACTCTCTTTATGAACATCGAGAACAGAAATTGGCTCTCCACGGCCTGCCCAGATCCCATTGTAATTCACACCTGCTGCCATAACCAAAACAAGCACTTCGTTGGGCCCAATATCAGGAACAGGCATAACCTCCTCTTGAAATGACTTCATAGGCTCTCCATGACGCTCTTTACGAATCACCCATGCACGCATCGTCTTAGGAAGAACTTCCAGATCAGGAACAACCCCAAGAGGTATTGGCTCCGCAATGTCTGCTCCACGCACTGCATAGGCAAGGCTTTCCATATCAGCAGCTTCTTTAACCCCTACATTTAAAGCACTCTCGATCGCTTGTTCTTCATTGACTTTATTTTTGGGTGCGCGTTTAGCTTGCCTTTTGCCTTTTGACATGATTTCTCTCCAGATTTTTGATTTTTGTTTTAAGAAGGAATTTCAGAGCGTTAGTGTAACTAGAGAACCGAATAAAAGCAAGAATCTTGTGTAGTTTCTCATATGGAAAGAAGGCACTCCCGATTTAATCGGGGAAGGCCCACAACGAAACCCACCCATCGGTTTTGGTTTACTAAGGCTTATCTTTCTCGCAGTCTATGGTGGTATCCTCACCGGGGCCTCCAGCGCATTCATCCATACCATTTCCACCATCAAGCTTATCGTTGCCGATATCTCCAAAAAGCTTGTCGTTGCCATCACCACCGCAGATTACGTCATCACCTTCAATGCCCTTTATAGTATCATCCCCATCTAAGCCGTGGATAACATCCAGCTCTGATGTACCGCTAATGGTGTCATTCTCAGTTGTACCAACTATGGTAGCGGTAAGTTCCTGGCAGGTGATCTTAGGTTCACATGCGTCTCCTATACCATCGTTATCAGCATCAGACTGATCTGGGTTGTGATTCATAGGGCAGTTGTCATTTGGATCAAGCACTCCGTCACCGTCTGTGTCTGGAAGAAAAACCTGGATGCGATGATTGAATACATCTGATACGTAGATGTTACCATTGCTACCTACTGCTACGCTTGATGGAAGACGAAACCTGCCGTTTCCAGAGCCGATTAATCCAAACATAAAGATGAAATTACCGATTGAATCGAACTTCTTGATGCGATTATTCCTCATGTCTGCCACATAGATGTTCCCGGTGCTATCCACCGCCACACCTCTTGGTTCATTAAACTGGTTAGCTTCTGTACCTTCAGTACCGAAGCTAAGAAGGAAATTCCCACTTGAATCAAACTTCTGGATGCGGTTATTAAAGGTGTCTGCGACGTAGATGTTGCCATCACTATCCACTGCTATGCCGGATGGTTCGTCAAATTGACCGTCGCCCGTACCATCAGTGCCCAATTTAATTAGGAAATTACCGCCCGTATCAAACTTCTGGATACGGTTATTCTTTGTGTCTGATACATAGATGCTGCCGTTGCTATCCACTGCAACGCCTTGTGGTTCCTTAAGCTCCCCATCACCCGTGCCCTCAGTACCAAATTTAAGAACGAGAGCACCGCATGAGTCAAACTTCTCTATGCGATGATTGAACGTATCTGCAATGTAGATGCTCCCTCCGCTATCCACAGCTACACCTGTTGGAGCCTTAAACTGACCATCGTCTGTTCCAAATGTTCCGAACTTAAATAGGAAATTACCACTTGAATCAAACCTCTCTATGCGACTGTTGCCAGAGTCCGAAACGTAAACGCTCCCTCCGCTGTCTACTGCTACGCCTAAGGGGGAATTAAACTCTCCATCGCCAGTGCCAAAGGTGCCGAACTTAGCTATGAGATTCCCACTTGGATTAAACTTCTGTATGCGGTTATTCTTTGTGTCTGCAACATATATGTTCCCAGTGCTGTCCACTGCTACGCCTAGCGGTTCTTTAAACTGACCGTCACCGGTGCCTCCGGTGCCGAACTTAAATTTGAAAATCCCACCTGGGTTAAACTTCTGGATGAGGTTATTGAGTGTGTCGGCAACGTAAATGTTCCCTTCTTTATCAAGAGCCACGCCTGATGGAAAATTAAACCTGCTACTTGAGCCAATCTGAGATTTGAAATTCCCAGCTGGATTAAACTTCTGGATGCGATTATTCCTTGTGTCTACAACGTAGATGTTTCCATCGCTATCCAGTGCTATGCCTGAAGGGGTATCAAACTCACCTTTTTTAGAGGCGTTAGTCCCAAACTTGAGTAGGAATTTCCCACTCGAATCAAACTTCTGTATTCGATCATTGCCTGTGTCTGCGACATAGATGCTCCCTCCACTATCCACTGCTACGCCGAATGGAAGACTAAACTGACCATCGCCATCGCCATTGCTGCCTAACTTAAGTAAAAAATTCCCGTTTGAATCAAACTTCTGGATGCGATGGTTAAGCACGTCTGCGACGTAGATGTTCCCTTCACTGTCCACTGCTACTCCTTGTGGAAGATTAAATTCCCCATCCGCCGCTCCAAATGTGCCGATACGCAAGATCTCATCTCCAGCAGGGCCTAATTTGAGAACCTGATGGGCGGTGCTAAGGCTAACGTAAATATTTCCATTCCCATCAAGCACAATGCCACTCGCACTTGTTAAGGCAGACTCCTTTAACGGAATGCTGAACGAAAAAACCTGTGCATTCGCTTCCTTTATACTTACCATGGATGACAGGAGCATTAGGGCGATGTTAAGAAATAATCCCTTTTCCATATTTCTATTCTCCTTTTAGTTTACTTTTATAGAGATAACCCATTTTGACTTTCTACAATATTAGGGCGGGCATGATGGTCTCCCGCTAAAAGCACAAGGTGTAAAAAACACTCTTCTAAACTATCCTTGGAAGCTTTAAAAATTACTAGAAGACTCCTCTTTGGCAGGAAGTGTTGTTGATGTATGAGGCAATAGACGATTTTGGGGGCTGACAACAAACTACCCCTATAAGCTATCCCTCAGTTCTATTACTTTTATCAGATTAACGGTAAAAATCAAGTAGTATTTTTGGGGCAAAATTATTACTCAGCAATAAGTGGGATATTCTTGTGTGTACCACAGACTGGAAAGCCCGGCTTTAAGGTGTTGGAAAACACCTCCTTTCGCAAGCCGCTCTTTTCTTTTCGCTAGGCGGGACTTTCCAGTCCCGCATTAGAAGGCTGGGGTAGAAAACCCTGCCTCGCCTTCTTCCTTGTTTCCAACGATTCGCTTAAGTTTTAACAAACGATCAAAAATGGAATTATTTGATTGCATTTGCAACAGGTTGGTTATCTTTATAACAGAGCAATAGTGATAGATAAATTAATAACAATGGCGATTATTTCTAACAAAAGATCAAATATCCCTTTATCATATTTGATTCATTGTATAAATTGTACTAAAATAAAATACAGCCAAAAAGGATGAGTAATTGGCACAAACTTTGCGAATATATTTGCAGATTGGAGGTTAACTATGAGTGAAAGTGAAGTAAAAATATGGGAACAAGTTGATGTAGATAAAGGTACTGATGTAGCAAAGGAAATAGACGAATTCGAAAAGGTTATTAAAAAACTTTTAGAAGGTGAAATCCACCCCGAAAGGTTCAGGTCACATAGACTCCTTTTTGGAACTTATGGGGTCAGGCACCACGACGAAGGGACATACATGCAGAGGATAAAAATCCCAAGTGGATTTATCACCTCAGAACAACTCCGTACAATAGCAGATGCTACTGAAAAATTTGCTGGCTCAGGGCATGGACACCTTACAACTAGGCAGGATATTCAACTTCACTTTGTAAAGCTAGAGAACGTTTCCGAAGTTTTAAGAATGCTCTCAAGGGTGGGAATAACGACCCGTGAGGCATGTGGAAATACTGTAAGAAATATTACTTCGTCTTTCCTTTCAGGAATCTGCCCTGATGAGGTTTTTGATACCCTACCCTACGCCTTATATGCTACTAGGTATTTCTTAAGGCATCCGTTAACCTCAACGCTTCCAAGGAAATTCAAAATTGCGTTCTCGGAATGCGAAAACGACCATGCAATGGTAAAGATTCACGACATAGGTTGTGTTGCACAAAAAAGGCAAAACGGAAGAGACATATACGGATTTAAGGTTTATGTAGGAGGAGGCCTCGGCGCTATTCCATTTTATGCAAAAGAAATAGCTGACTTCGTCCCTGTTGATGAATTTTATCCACTTGCTGAAGCAATTATCAGAATCTTCCATGAATACGGCACAGGAGAGAGAAAAAACAGAAACAAGGCTAGAATTAAGTTCCTTATAGCAAGAATCGGGTTTGATAAATTTAAAGAGCTTGTTATGAGGGAATTTTCACGACTCAAAAGATTAAAACCAGTAAGTGAAGACCTTGAAAGATATGTTGAGAATTTCCCACAACCCGCTCCAGCACTAAATGGAAGAGAAGGTGGCTTAGAAAACGCAAAACGCCTAAAAAACCTGATTCATAAACCGAATCTAAACGACGAGGTTTATAAACTCTTTCTCCAAAAATACACCTTTAAGCAAAAGCAAGATGGATACTATGGAGTTTATGTAAAGCCGCCTATAGGTAACGTGAAACCGGATGAATTCAGATTCGTTGGAGACCTATGCGAGCTTTACGGTGCGGGCTACGTGAGGATTACACCTCATCAGAAGGTTCTTGTCCCGTGGGTTGGTGAGCAATTCCTGTATGATTTTTATGCGGAACTGAAAAACCACGGGTTCGTTGGCGGGATGAATGAAGCAGTGCGTGAGATTGTATCTTGCCCTGGCGCATTCTCATGCAAACTCGCTGTTACACACCCATACAACCTTGCCGAATTTATTGGCGAAAGGGTTGAAGACCTTTCAGGGCTTCGTGTAAACATCTCAGGTTGCCCTAACAACTGCGGGCAGCATCATATTGGTGATATAGGGTTTTATGGGGCATCTTCAAAGGTTGGGAATAAGCTTGCACCTCACTATGTAGTAATGATTGGCGGGAATCCATTTAAGCAGATGGAAAGATATGGACAGCTAATAGGAAAAGTCCCTGCAAAGAACGCACATCTTTTTGTAAAGGCAGTCGCTGATTTCTGGAAAGGGAACAAAAAGGATGGAGAGGAGTTCTTTGAGTTTATTGATAGAGTGGGCCTTGATGTATTTAGACGGATTCTCGCAAAATTTGTAAAAGTTGATCCTAATGACCCTGAAATCTATGCAGAGCCAGGAATAGCTGAGGAGTTTAAGATGGAGGCAGAATCTAGGGGAGAATGCGTAGGTAGCTTGCTCGACCTAATGGCAATTAACCTCTTTGATTCTATAAGAAACATATACGAGGGAGAGGATGATATGAAGGAAGGGAACTGGAAAGAGGTTAAAAGAAAATGCCTTGATTCCATACTAAAATGCGCAAAGATGTATGTTTACCTTGACGGTGTTGAAGTAGATAAAGAGGAAGAGATACTTACGGAATTCACTTCACGAATAGCCCCAAGAGATTGGCTTTGCCATGACTGGTCTCAGGTGAAAGAAAGATACCTCAAATGGAAGAATTCCGAGGATTCAAAAGCCGTTGCAGAAGAGGTATATAACTATACTAGAGATCTTGTGAAAGACTGTGACATGGCATTTATTAGGTTGCAACCGAACCTTAAAATTCAAGCGTGTCTAAAAGAGGCTGAGGAGGCACATATTCCAGGGGAATGAAATAGTGTAAACGAGATCAAGCAGGGCAAGCCAAAACGAATTGTCTTGTTAAAAAAAATTTTCTTGGAATCTTAAATAATCAAACTTCGTGCCACTGTAATAATGTTTTGATTTAACTAACGCGTGATGATTTAATAGAGATTAATAACTAATGTCACGCACGGATACACTCAAGGTAAGCATAAAGCTGTCATTCCCGCATGTATTTAGCGGGAATCCAATGTCTAAGCCCTTCATGGATGCCCGATTAAACTTGTCCCCGCATGTATTAAGCGGGGAGCATTCGGGCATGACAAAGTGTAAAATATGCGTAACATGATTTAATAATTGTCAGATGTCTGAAAAGCAGTCAGTCATTTTTCGTTAATGTGTCTAAGACACCTTGAAGACATTGAAATAATTTATGGCATAAAAATTGCACTAAGTCTTTTTTAAAATCCAATGCGATAAGGAGTACAAAAAGATGAAGAACATTAAGAGAATGAGACATGTACTTGCGGTTGTTGTCACTTTGATAACTATTTTAGCAATGCCTGATATTTTATCCGCACATCAGCCGGGGTTTACAGATTCCTTTATGCTAGAGGATTGCAACGGTTTTTCGTCCACCGGAAGCAATCCCTTTTTCATCTTGGAACCAGGTTATCAGCTTATTTTGGAAGGAGAGGAGGGTGGAGTAGACATGCATCTTACCATAACTGTTCTCAATAAGACAAAAACGATAGAGGGTATAAAAACCAGAATTGTGGAAGAAAGAGAAACCCATGATGGCGAATTGGTTGAGGTCTCAAGGAATTTCTTTGCAATATGTAATCGGGATAACAGCGTAATCTATTTTGGAGAAGATGTCTTTATCTGCGAGGATGGCCTTGTTCAGGTTGGGGATAATTTTCTTTGTGACGGTGAAGAGCCGAGCCACGAGGGTGCCTGGCGTGCAGGCGGGCCTGATGACGATGGTCTAGCGGAGCCTGGTATTATCATGCCTGGAACCTTTCTCTTAGGATCGAGATACTTCCAGGAACTAGCAGATGGCATTGCTCTGGATCGCGCAGAGCATGTGGAGATGGGGCTTGAGGTGACCACTGAAGCAGGCACATTTGATGAGTGTGTGAAGATAGTAGAGACAACTCCTCTGGAGCCAGGTGCGAAGAGTGAAAAGATCTACTGTCCTGAAGTCGGACTAGTCGTAGACGATGTGTCGGTGCTTACCGAGATAAATGAGTGAGGCGATAGAATCGAGAGATCTCGAGTTAAAATAGCTCGATGATTAAACGTTTAATCTGCCCAGGTAGGAAGTTATGGAATCTGTGGGAGCAAGAAGGTAAAGGGTATCGCTTCTTCTATCGATTTCCTTCCCAAACCTTTCTTTAACTCTATGACGCACTTGCCATGCCTTCTAGCACCTTTAGTTTTGATATTTCACCAAGCGCTATCAATGTATCACCTACTTGAATGATACTTCTTGATGTTGGACTAAATTCCATACGGCCAGTAGGTTTCTTAATTGCAACAACGATAATTCCTAATTCCCTTCCAATACCACATTCATCTAGTGCGAGTCCACCGAGCTTGGAACCTTCTTTGATTGTTACCTCCTCCATTTGGAGTTCGATATTTCCGCTTTTTGTTGCAAATTCTATGAAATCCATGACAGCGGGTTTCAATATTATATGGGCTATTTTGAGCCCACCTATATGATATGGTGATACAACCCTATTAGCACCAGCCCTTAACATTTTCTGTTCCGCACCCTCATCGCTTGCCCTTGCAACAATAAAAAGATCTGGGTTTAGCTCACGGGCGCTGAGGACGACAAATAGGTTCTCAGCATCAGTAGGCAGTACTGATACCAATCCCTTTGCCCTTTCTACCCCTGCCCTTTTCAAGGTTTCGTCACTGGTAGCATCTCCATAGAGAATAAGAATATCCTTATCGTCTAATGGAACCGGATTCTTTTCGATAACCACAAAGCTAATACCTTTGTCTTTTAGTTCTTTACATACTATAGAACCCATCCTTCCATAACCGCAGATTATATAATGATCCTTTAATTCGTTAATTTTCTTTTCCAATCTTCTCCTCCCAAGTACCTCTTGTAATTCACCTTCTAAAATA
>Ga0209520_10001329_pt1 | contig 14048 bp, 6 predicted proteins | sample Rifsed16ft1_FD_184009 | JGI IMG/M metagenome (GOLD analysis project Ga0209520, IMG submission 184009) | Soil microbial communities from Rifle, Colorado, USA - sediment 16ft 1 (version 2) | ecosystem: Environmental > Terrestrial > Deep subsurface > Rock core/Sediment | place: Rifle, Colorado...
CCGCGCTGGCGGCGAACCATCTTGGTCTGCGTGCACGACCTGCTGAGCCGACTTCAGAAAGCCCTTGGCAACCGCTACGGCATCGAGCGTGAGATTGGTCGAGGCGGAATGGCGATCGTCTACCTCGCTCAGGATCTCAAACATCGCCGCCGCGTCGCCATCAAGGTCCTGAGGCCGGATCTGGTGCCGACCCTCGGCCCCGACCGATTCCTCAGGGAAATCGAGATCGCGGCACGGCTCACCCATCCCAATATCCTGCCCCTCCATGACTCGGGAGAAGCTGGCGAGCTGCTCTACTACGTCATGCCGTACGTCGAGGGCGAAACGCTGCGAGGCCGGCTGCAACGGGAGCAGCAACTGCCGCTGGACGAGGCCGTGCAGATCGCTCACGAGGTCGCCGATGCCCTCGGCTACGCCCACTCACTCGGGCTCATTCACCGTGACATCAAGCCCGAGAACATCCTTTTCCAGGCGGGGCACGCGCTCGTCAGCGACTTTGGCATCGCCCGGGCCGTGAGCCCGGTGACGCGTACAGCTGGCGCGCAGATGACCGCGAGCGGCATCACCCTTGGTACGCTGGCGTACATGAGTCCCGAGCAGATCGCCGGCAAAAAGGACCTGGACAGCCGTACTGACCTTTACAGCCTGGGCGGCGTGCTCTACGAGATGCTGGCCGGCGAAGTCCCGCTCGGCCCAAGCACGAGCACCCTCCCGACGGAGGGGCCGGCGGCCGAGATCCGAGCGGCTCGGGAAAGTGTCTCGCTGCCTCTGGCGGGCGTCATCGCAAGAGCCCTGGCGAGGGCGCCGGCCGATCGCTTCGCCACCGCCGCTCAGTTTCAGGATGCGCTACGCGCCGCGAGCGTCCCGCGCACCGCAGAGCCGGTGGCACCCAGCGATCGAGCCAAGCGGGGCTGGCCAAAACGGCTCGCCGGGGCCACCGGAGTGCTGGCACTCGTAGTGGCCGTAGGCTGGTACGCGGTCGGCCGCTCCAGTCCGCTCGACGTCCACCGCGTGGCCGTGGCGCCGCTCGAGGACCGGACGGGGGAGACCCGGCTGGCGCAGCTCGGGGAATTGGCGGCCGATTGGATCACTCGAGGGATCTCCCGCTCTGGGGCCTTCGACGTGATCGCGGCGACCGTGGCGAGGGACGCGTGGACCGCGGCGGACGCCACGCCTGGGGGCCAAGTCCGCACGCTCGCCGAACGTACTGGCGCGGCCGTCATTGTGTCCGGCGCGTATTCGTTGGACGGGCCGCTTGTCCGATTCGACGCCGAAATCGTGGACGCCAGAACCGGGCGCCTGGTCACGGACATCGAGCCAGTGACGGCCGCGGGGGATTCCGCCATGCGGGCCGTCGCGTTGCTGGCGGAACGCGTGACCGGGGCACTCGTAGCACGGCTCGGTCCGGAGCCCGTGGGCACGCTGGTCTCGAACCCACCGAGTCTCGAGGCATTTCGCCAGTATCGACTTGGCCTGGAGGTCTTTTCGCGCGGCGAGTGGGACCAGTCCATCGTGCACTTCAAGCGGGCCATCGCGATTGATAGCACCTACCCTCCTCCCGTGGTCTGGGCGGCAACGGCGTATAACAACCTGGCGCGGCCGGGGGCGGCCGACACCATGCTCATGACCATCGGGTCGCTGGTGGATCGCCTGATGCCGCTCGAGCGCGTCAACTACGAGTGGCAGGCCGCGGTGGCCCGCGGCGACCGTGCGGGCCAACTCCGCTGGGCCGAGGAGGGGTACCGGTTGGCGCGCAGCTGGGCGTACCCTTTCGGCCTCAACCTGGTGAGATCCAACAGGCCACGGCAAGCGCTGGAGGTGCTCTCTCGCTATCCTCGTGACACGCCCTTTGCAAGGAACTGGGCCCCGTACTGGGAGCGGTCCGGCGAGGCCCATCACCTGCTGGGCGAGTATAGGCGAGAACTGCGGCTCGTTGGGCAATGGCGAGGGACGAACCCGCCGCAGCTTCGCGATCTGCAGGTGGAGGTCCGGGCGCTCGCAGCGCTGGGGCGCCGGGCCGACGTCGAGCGGCTGCTGGAGTTGAGTCTCTCGCTTCCGGCTCAGGGGCAGGGCCGGGCGCGCGTCTCGCCCACGCTGCTTGCGCTGGTCGCTGCCCAGGAATTCCGCGCTCACGGATACCGCACCGCGTCCCACGCGGCGCTCGATCGGGTCATCGCGCGAATCAGGAGCGGCGCCCTGGGCGACACCGAGCCATACACACTCGGGCGAGCCGTGTACCTGAAGGAGCGTTGGACCGAGGCGCGAGCCGTCTTCGATCCTCTCGCGCATGCCCGCCCCGAGAACGTGGACTACCTTGGCTTCCTCGGCGCGACCTACGCTCGGCTGGGTGAGCACGAACGTGCTGCGGCGGTGGACAGCCAGCTGGCACGCGTGAATCAACGGGACATCCGCGGGCTCAATACCCGCTGGCGAGCGCAGATCGCCGCGTTGCTGGGCGATCGAGAACTGGCCATGCGACTGCTGCGGCAGGCCGCTGACGACGGTATCCCCCTTGGGATCGAGCTGCACGCCGATATCGACTTCGAGACCTTGCTCGACTATCCGCCCTTCCAAGCCTTCATCAAGCCTAAAGGCTAATGGCGACGGTCGCATGACATGGCGCTGGCTAACTCGGCGCTGCAGCTGGCGGGGGAACCCTCGCGCCCGCCGGCGGGTTAGGTACGTACCACCTCAACCGGAGTCTGAACGGTGAGAAAGTCCGACGGCGATTGGAAGAAGCAGTTGACACCTGAGCAGTACGCCGTCACCCGGCAAAAGGGCACCGAGCCGCCGTTCACCGGGAAGTACTACCAGAACAAGGAAACCGGCGTCTATCACTGCGTGTGCTGCGGCAACCCGCTGTTCGTCTCCGACACCAAGTTCGAGTCCGGCACGGGCTGGCCCAGCTTCTGGAGACCAGTGAACCCCGAGGCCGTGCGCACCGAGGACGACCTGAGCCACGGCATGCGCCGCATCGAGGTCCTGTGCGCCAAGTGCGACGCGCACCTGGGGCACGTGTTCGACGACGGGCCCAACCCCGCGGGACTTCGCTACTGCATCAACTCGTGCGCGTTGGACTTTGAGGCGGGGAAAGAGAAGCGCAAAGGGTAAGGGGTGCGGTGAGCGGCCCCAGGACTTGGAACAGGCCTCGTACAGCTCGATGAGGCCGCCAAGATCGAGGGCCACGCCCAGCGTTCGGCAGAAGCCCAAAGGGGTTTGCCCATCGAACCGCGTAACTCAAGATTGCTAAGGCGCTTAGCAGCGCCCGAAACACCTGGACATTACCCTCCGCCGGCTGCCGTCGGAACCGGTCCCGGCGGCGGAGTGTATGCGACATCGGTCGCGGGATCCACGTCCCATCGAACCTGGAGCCACTTACCGGGGAGAGCACCATGCACCGTCCACTGCTGGGAGTTCTTGCGGTCACCCTTGCCTGCGGTGGAGGCGCCGACCAGGCCGGCGGCGGCCGGGAGCAAACGCCGGGCGCAGCCGCCGCCCCGGCCGGCCGTGCCACCATCACCGGCACGGTCACCTTCACCGGCACGCCCCCGCAGAACCCCGCCATTGACATGAGCGAGGAGCCCACGTGCAGGGCCAAGTACCCCGAGCAGCCGCGGGATCCGGTGGTGGCGGTCAATAACGGCAAGCTCGCCAATGTTTTCGTGCACGTGACGGGCGGGTTGCCGGGCGGCACGGCCTTCCCAACGCCCCAGACTCCCGTGGTCCTGGACCAAAGCGGATGCCTCTACCACCCGCGAGTGCTGGGCGTGATGGCGAATCAGCCCATCGAGATCCGCAACGGCGACGCCGTCCTCCACAACATCAAGGCGGTGCCGGCGGCCAATCGCGGCTTCAACATCAGCCAACCCACAGAGGGCATGCGGTCCGAGCGGCGTTTCAGCCAGCCGGAGGCGGCCATCCCGATCGAGTGCAGCGTGCACGGCTGGATGCATGCGCGGGTGTTCGTGATGGATGCGCCGTATTTCGCGACGTCCGGCGACGACGGCAGCTTCCAGCTCACGGGCCTCCCCGCCGGGACCTACACGCTGGAGGCCTGGCACGAAACGCTGGGCACGAGAACGGCAACAGTGACGGTGACAGAAGGCGGGACCGCGAACCTGTCCTTTGCCTTCGGTGCGTAACGACGCGCCCACCGGGCAACGGACGCACGAGTGCGTGAAGGGTGAGGGGTAAGGGGGCCACCCCTCACCTCTTACGCCGTCCCAGTTCCGCCCGTCGCCCTCCCCGCCTTTAAGGATTCTTCACCCAATCTTCGACCCCGTTTGCCCACCCCGGCCGCTTCATACACCAGGACCAACAACCGCTAATGCCAGGGCCTTCCACCAGAAGGGGCGCCGATGGGGAGTACGCAAGTTGGCCCCGCACGTGAGTCGGTACGCGCGCCTGCGCGTCCGGCTCCGAGAACCCTCTCCGTACCACAACACGTTCTAGAGATCGTCTCGGACCCCGGAGAGGGCGCGCAGAAGTGCGGCCAGATCTTCGGTCGCGTCTCCGCCAAGATGGGCAACGGGGTCTGGACGGTGGAGATCATTCCGGCGGAGATCCAGCCGCCCGCGCGAACGCCACCCAGTGCCAGTGGCAACCGGGTGCGAATCGCCACCGGGCCGGTCACCAACTGGGGCGACTCCGCCAACCTGGTCGTAGCGTTCAACGAGCAGGTGCTATTGCACCGCCACCACCTGGGCGCGCTCGCCGGCGACGCGGTCATTCTGATCGAGGCCATGTGGGCCACCCACGAGGACCCGGACATCCGGCGGGCCTGGGCGGTCGCCATGGAAGAGATGGCGGACCGGGCCTATCGGTTCATCCCGGTGCCGATGGAGGAGCAGTCGCTCACCGTGGTGGACAATCCCCGGAAGGGCAAGAACATGTTCGTCCTGGGGATGCTGTCGTGGATCTACTCGCGCGACATGGATCGGATCCGCGAGCAGATCGCCGAGGAGTTCCGCAAGAAGTCCAAGACGGTGTTGGAGACCAACGTCGCCCTGCTGGACCTGGGCTACCGGTGGGCCGAGGAGCACCTCGATTTCCGGATCGAGGTACCCGCCGCTCCAGCGGCCGGTGCCATGGTGGTGATGAACGGGAACCAGGCGATCGCCGTGGGCGGCATCGCCTCCGGCATGGAATTGTGCGCCATGTACCCCATCACGCCGGCGACGTCCGCCTCCCACTACCTGAGCGAGATCTTCGAGCGCTTCGGCGGCGTGGTACACCAGTCGGAGGACGAGATCGCCGCCATCGGGGCGGCCATCGGCGCCTCGTACGCGGGGAAGACGGCGTTCACCATCACGTCGGGACCGGGCCTCGCCTTGAAGACCGAGTTCACCGGCCTGGCGGTGATGACCGAAATCCCCCTGGTCATCGTGGACGTGCAGCGCGGCGGCCCGAGCACCGGGTTGCCCACCAAGGTGGAGCAGTCGGACCTGCTGGCCGCGATTTACAGCCAGACGGGCGACGCCCCGCACGTGGTGATGGCGCCCGCCACCATCGGGGAGTGTTTCACCTGCATGACCACGGCGCGGCGTCTGGCGGAGGCGTTCCGCACGCCGGTGATCGTCCTCTCGGACGCCAACCTCGCGACCGGCGTCCAGGCATTCCCCCGACCCGAGGTCACCGAACATTGGCTGGCGGCCCCGCCGGACCTGGGGCCCGTCGCCGAAGGCGCCAAGCCCTACGCCTGGGACCAGGACACCGGACTCTCCCGGCGAATCCTCCCCGGACAGCTCGGCGGGATGTACACCCTGACCGGGCTCTCGCACGACGAGGACAGCCACGTGGGCTACAGCCCCGACGTGCACGAGCGGGGATGCCGCATGCGGAGCCGCAAGATGGCGGTGTTGCAGCAGATGCTGGAGCCGCCCACGGTCCGCGGCGATCCCAGGGGCGATCTGCTGGTGGTGGGCTGGGGCTCGACGCTGGGCGCGATCGAAGAGGCCGCGGATCGCGCGCGGGCCGAGGGGCTCAAAGTGTCCTCGCTCCACCTGCGGTTCCTCTCGCCGCTGGAGCCGGGACTCAAGAAGATCTTCAAGGGATTCAAGCGGGTCATGACGGTGGAGATCAACTACAGCGACGATCCGGCCGACCCCCATATCACGGACGAGAACCGGCGCCGCGGCCAGCTATCCTGGTTGCTCCGCGCCAGCACCCTGGTGGACGTGGATTGCTGGACCCGGGTGCCGGGCGAGCCGCTCCGGCCAGCCGATATCCACCAGGCCATCCGGACAGCCGTGGGAAAGGGAGGCCGCCCATGACCGACTACACGTGCTCCCTGCTGAGCTGCGCCACGGACGACGACCGCGCCTGGGACCTGGAGGACTATGCCGGTCCCGCCGCCAAGTGGTGTCCGGGTTGTGGCGACCATGCGGTGCTCACCGCGGTGGAGCGGCTGCTCGAGGCCGAGCAGCTGCCGCCGGAGCGCACCATGGTCGTGTCCGGGATCGGCTGCTCCAGCCGCTTCCCCCACTACCTGAAGACGTACGGGTTTCACGGCCTCCACGGCCGGGCGTTGCCGGTAGCCGTCGGCATCCGGCTGCGCCGGCCGGACCTGCACATGTTCGTGGTGATGGGAGACGGCGATTGTTGCTCGATCGGCGCCGGGCACTGGATTCACACCACCCGATACAACCCGAAGATGGTCGCCATGATGCTGGACAACGGGGTGTACGGTCTCACCAAGAACCAGACCTCACCCACCAGCCCGCGCGGCCTGGCGAGCAATACCCAGCCCCGCGGCGCCTACCTGCCGCCCCTGAACCCGCTGACCGCCACGCTGGGCGTCACCAATGCCTCGTTCGTGGCGCAGACCGGCGACTGGGTGCCGGCACATCTGCTGGCCACGCTGCGGGCCGCCTATCACCATCACGGCTTCGCGTTCGTGCGCATCCTGCAGCGTTGCCCGCAGTACACCGACGACCTCTTCAAAGAGGCGATGCGCCATCCGGACCTGGTGGAGCTCCTGGTGCACCCGGACGGCGTCACCGCGCCCGAGCTGGAATCGCTCTACCAGAACCGGCGACCCCACGATCCGTCGAACCTGCACGAGGCGCGGCGGCTGGCGGAGCCGGACGGCAAGATCCGGCTGGGCGTGTTCTACCGAAACGAGGACCTGCCGGTGTACGACGAAGTCCGCAGCGTACCGGCGCCCACCGGAGCCGAGAAACTGGCGCTGCTGAACACGGAGCTTGACCGCTATGCCATCTGACGATCGGGTGCGCGACGCGCTCAACGCGCTTACGGGGCCGGCGCAGGCGTTTCGGTCCACCCTGGCCCGGACGGCGGACGAGGTCGGCCACCTCGTGCGGGTCCGCGCCGCCACCAAGGAAGCCAGGGCTGCCCGGTTCGCGGCCGAGCTGGGAACCTTTGCCGGCGGCCGCATCGCGGTGGACCGCTTGGCGCAGACCTTCGAGCACCAACCCAGCGTTAATGGTGGCGCGGCCGCCGTGCTCCGGCGGTCGCATGAGACGCTGGTCGCCCTGCTCAACCGGGGCGAGGACCTGTTCCTCGTCACCGTGGACCAAGGAACCAGTCTCCGCGACGCGGTGGCGACTCGTTTGGCCGACCTGGGCCGGGCGTTCGGGGCGGCGCGGGTGGCGCGGGACGCCCAGAGCGGCGCGGCCACGGATCGTCACGCCCCGGCGCTCGAGCGTTTCCCCTTCGCACAGTGGAATCGCGCCGAGCGGAACGTCGCCCCGCCGCTGGTGATCGACGTGCGCGGCGCCGACCTGTGGGCCGCCGGCCTGGCCGAGTTCCTCGACGGGCACCTGAAGCTGGTCCTGGTGGTGACCGGCGATGCGTCGCCGGCGCCGCTGGCGCGGCTGATCACGCCCAACGTCTACGTGCAGCAGGCGAGCGCCGCTTCGGAGCTGGCCGGCCTGAGCGCCTCGGACGGCCCCGGCGTGGCGGCCCTGGTCCCTGACACCGCGGCGCGCTTTACCCACGATCCCAAGGCCGGGCGGTCACCGTCCGAGCGCCTGCGGGTGGCGTTCATGCCGGCGGCCGCCCCGCGTAAGGCGATTGACGGGATCAGCGCGCCGCAGCAGGCCGATGAGCTGGCGATGCTGGCCGCGCTGACGCAACCCATGGCCCCCGCCACGGAGGCACGTGCCGGGGCGGCGGCCACCGCGGATCCCGCCGACCTGCTGGCGGCGTGGCTCCTGGCGCAGACCCACGCCGGCTCATGACGCAGATCCTGCTGTCCGTGCTGGTACTGGGCGGCCTGGGACTGGTCTTCGCCCTGCTGATCGCCCTGACGCACCGGAAGTTCTGGGTCTTTGAAGATCCGCGGGTTGACGCCGTGGCCAACATGTTGCCCAACTCCAACTGCGGCGCGTGCGGGCAGGCCGGATGCCGGGCGTTCGCGGAGGCGTTGGTCAAAGGCGCGGTCCAGGCGGCGGGCTGCACCGTGATGAGCCCGGGGGATCGAGAGGATGTCGCGGCCTACCTTGGAGTGGACGCCGGCCAGGCGGCCAAGCGGGTTGCTCGCCTGCTCTGCGCCGGTGGCTGCGACGTGGCACCGAACCAGGCCGAGTACCGCGGCTACGCCACCTGCAAGGCCGCGGCGGCCGTGGTCGGCGGCGGCAAGGCCTGCGCCTGGGGATGTCTGGGCCTGGCCGACTGCGAAGTGGTGTGCGATTTCGACGCGATCTACATGAACGAGGCGCTCCTGCCGGTGGTTATCCCGGAGCGGTGCACCGCCTGCGGGGACTGCGTGGAGACCTGCCCCAAAGATCTGTTCACGCTGATGCCGGAGGACTACAAGCTCATCGTCCAGTGCAAGAACCTGCTCGAGGGCGACGACGCGACGGCGGTCTGCCGCGTGGCGTGCAACGCGTGTGGCCGGTGCGCCCTGGACGCGGCGCCGGGCGTGATTGCCATGGTGAACGGGTTGGCAGTGGTGGACTACGGGAAGAACGAGTTGGCGGGCCCCGAGGCGACTGCGCGCTGCCCCACCGGCGCGATCGTCTGGGTCGAAGGCGCGCAATTCCAGAAGACGCGTGCCCCCAAGCTGATGGAGGCGGTCGCATGATTTTCGGGCGGAAGGATCCGGAGCCGGTGAAACCCAAATACCCGGGTATTCCGGCGGCGGTGGACGGGACCACGGCCGTGGTGGAAGTGGAGACCGCGGCGTCGGAAGGCGCGGGCGCGTATCCGATCACGCCCTCCACCCAGATGGGCGAAGGATGGGCCGCGGCGGTCGCCGCCGGCAAGACCAACGTCAACGGGCGGAAGCTGATCTTCTTCGAGCCCGAGGGCGAGCATGCCGCCGCGGCCGTGACTGCCGGGATGAGCATGGCCGGCCTTCGCGCCACCAACTTCTCGAGCGGCCAGGGCATCGCCTACATGCACGAGTCGCTCTATGCCGCCGCGGGCAAGCGGCTCACCTACGTGCTGAACGTCGCCGCGCGGGCCATGACCAAGCACGCGTTGAACGTGCACGCGGGTCACGACGATTATCACGCGGTGGACGACACCGGGTTCTTCCAGCTGTTCGCCAAAGGGGCCCAGGACGCGGCCGATCTTACCCTGATCGCGCACCGGATCGCCGAATTGGCCTTGAATCCCGGCCTCTGTGCGCAGGACGGATTCCTCACCAGCCACGTGATCGAGTCCATCCTGCTCCCGGAACGGGAACTGATAAAGGAATACCTGGGAGACCCCTCGGACCTGATCGCCTCGCCCACGCCGGCGCAGCGCTGGGTGTTCGGCGAAACGCGCCGCCGGATCCCTGAGCTGTTCGACCTGGATTACCCGGTGATGTTCGGCGTGGTGCAGAACCAGGACAGCTACCAGCAGGGGGTGGCGGCGCAGCGGCCGTTCTACTTCGACCACGTGGCGCCGCTGGCGGACCAGGCGTTCGCCGAGTTCGCCGCGCTCACCGGCCGGACCTACGGGCGCATCTGCACCTACCGGCTCGAGGACGCGGAGTATGTGATCGCCGGCCAGGGGTCGGTGGTCGCGAACGCGGAGGCCGTGGTGGACTACCTGCGTGAGACGCGGGGCCTCAAGGTCGGCGTGCTCAACGTCACGATGTTCCGTCCCTTCCCCGCGGACCTGATCACGCGGGCGCTCAAGGGTAAGAAAGGCGTGGTGGTGCTGGAGCGGGTGGATCAGCCGCTGGCCGTAGACCAGCCGCTGCTCCGGGAGATCCGGGCGGCCGCGGACAAGGCCCGGGAAAACGGCCGGTCCAAGAACGGGCGGCCCTATGCCGACCTGGCTCAGTGGAGCGGCGCGGATGCCCCGGACTTCTACTCCGGCTGCTTCGGCCTGGGCAGCCGTGACCTGCAGCCGGGCGACATCATCGCGGCCGTGGACAACATGCTGCCGGGCGGCAAACACCGCCGCCAGTTCTACTTAGGGATAGACTTCGTGCGCGAGGGCACCAAGCTGCCCAAGCTCCAGATCTGGCAAGAATCGCTGCTGGAGCAGTACCCGGACCTGACGGATCTGGCCCTGCACGCGACCGACGGCGCCAACCTCCTGCCCACGGGCGCGACTTCCATCCGCATCCACTCGGTGGGCGGCTGGGGCGCCATCACCATGGGCAAGAACCTGGCGCTCACCGCGTCCGAGCTGATGGGGCTCCACATCAAGGCCAATCCCAAGTATGGCTCGGAGAAGAAAGGGCAGCCCACCACCTTCTACGCCACCCTGGCGCACGAGCCTATCCGGCTCAACTGCGAGCTGTCGCACGTGAACGTGGTCCTCTCGCCCGACCCCAACGTCTTCCGCCACTCCAACCCGCTGGCGGGCATGGCGGAGGGAGGCGTGTTCATCATCCAGAGCGACAAGTCGCCCGAGGAGCTGTGGGACAGCCTGCCCGCGGCCACCCAGCGGACCATCCGCGAGCGCCACATCACGCTGGGCTACCTGGACGCCTTCAAGATCGCGATGGACGAGGCCTCCGAGGCCGAGCTGCGCTACCGCATGCAGGGCGCGGCATTCATGGGCGCGTTTTTCCGGCTGGGCCCCTTGATGGAGCAGGAGCGCGTGGGCCAGGAGAAGCTGTTCGGCGGGATCGGCGCGCAGATGAGGAAGAAATTCGGCCACCTGGGGCAACGGGTGGTGGACGACAACGTCCGTGTCATTCGCCGCGGGTTCGACGAAGTCCGCAGGCTGGACGTCGAAGCGCTCCCGATGCGGACCGAGGAAGCCGGGACCATTCCCACCATGCCCGACATGCTGGACGGCTCGCGGGTCCGGCCCGGACTGGCCAACCCGGGGCGCTTCTGGGAGCAGGTGTGCTACCTGTACAAGACGGGGCAGGACGGGATCGCAGACCCGTTCGCGGCGATCAGCGCCATTCCCGCCGCGTCCAGCACCATCCGCGACATGACCGACGTGCGGTTCGAGGTGCCGGACTTCATTCCGGCCAACTGCACCGGCTGCGCGCAGTGCTGGACCCAATGCCCGGACGCCGCGATCCCGGGCGTGGTGACCGACATTGACGCCGTGATCAGCACGGCGGTCGGGGCGGTCGCCGCCGACGGCCGGTCCATGGACCGCTTCCGCCAGGTCGTCAAACCCCTGGCCAACGAATCCCGGCGAATCCTCAAGACCGTGCCGTTCACCACGTTCGGGGACGTGTTGACGCAGGCGTACCAGACCGTAGGCCCCAAGCTCAACCTGGATCCCGAGCGGCGGGCCGCGATGGACGCCGACTTCGCGGCGGTGCACTCGACCCTCGCCGAGTTCCCGCTCGCCAAGACCAGCCCGTTCTTCGACGGGCCCGAGTCCCGGGAGAAGGGCGCGGGCGGGTTATTGTCGATCACCATCAATCCCGATGCCTGCAAGGGCTGCAACATCTGCGTGCAGGTCTGCCCCGACGAAGCCCTGCGCACGGTGAAGCAGACCGACGACATCGTGGATCGGTTGCGCCGGAACTGGAAGCTGTGGCAGCGCCTGCCCGAGACCCCGGATCGCTACATCAACATCGCGAGCCTGGAAGAAGGGATCGGGGTGCTGTCGTCACTACTCCTGAAGAAGGCCAATTACCGCTCCATGGTGGGCGGTGACGGCGCCTGCATGGGGTGTGGCGAGAAGACCGTGGTCCACCTGGTGCTCTCGGCGGTGAACGCGTTGATGCTCCCGCGGGTGTCGAAACACGTGAAGGACCTGGATGAGCTTCTGGCCAGGCTGGACGAGCGCGCGCGGAACCTGCTCGCGTCCGACGCCGACCTCGCCGCCGTGAAGCAGGGCGGCGCCAAGGTTGAAGTGGCGCTGGATCCCGCCAAGCAGGCGCAGGTGGACCGCATCGCCAGGATGATCGCGGACCTCAAGGACCTGCGGTGGCGCTACACCGAGGGGCCCACCAGCCGCGGCCGGGCGACGCTGGGGATGGTCAACTCGACCGGCTGCTCGTCCGTGTGGGGCAGCACCTATCCGTTCAATCCGTACCCGTTTCCCTGGGTGAACCACCTGTTCCAGGACTCCCCGTCGGTGGCCATCGGGATCTTCGAAGCCCACATGCGGAAGATGGCGGACGGCTTCGTGACCGTGCGGCGTGCCCGCCTGGAGCTGGATGGCGAGTACGACCCCAAGGTGCACGAGCCCCAGCTCGCCAGGTTCGACTGGCACCAGTTCAGCGACGACGAAACGGCCCTGTGCCCGCCCATCTTCGCCACCGGCGGCGACGGCGCCATGCTGGACATCGGCTTCCAGAACCTTTCGCGGCTGATGGCCTCGGGGAAACCCATCCGCGTGATGGTGCTGGACACCCAGGTGTACTCCAACACCGGCGGTCAGGCCTGCACCAGCGGCTTTACGGGCCAGGTGAGCGACATGGCCCAGTACGGCAAAGGCCAGCACGGCAAGGAAGAGACCAGGAAGGAGCTGGCCCTGATCGCGATGGCGCATCGCAACGTCTTCGTGCTCCAGTCATCCCAGGCGGCGCCGGCGCATCTCCTGGGCGGCGTGCTGCGCGGGCTCCAGTCTCGTTATCCCTCGGTGCTTATCCTGCACTCGCCCTGCCCGCCGGAGCACGGGCTGGGTGACGACCAGGCGCCTGACGCCGCCAAGCTCGCGCTGGAGGCGCGTGCCATCCCGCTGGTGCTCTACGATCCCGCGGCCGGAGCAACGTTCGCGGACCGGTTGAGCCTGGACGGCAACCCGTCCATGGACGAGGTCTGGCCGACCTACGACCTCAAGTACCTGGACGAGCAGGGCAACGAGCAGACGATGGAGCTGCCGCTCACCGCGGCCGACTGGGCCGCTACCGAGGCGCGATTCAAGAAGCACTTCTCGGCGGTTCCCAACGACCTTGCCGAGGAGACCCTGGTGCCGTTCCACGAGTACCTCCGGCTCACGGCCGAGGACCGCGACGGCAAGCGCCCGTTCATCCACGTGCTGGACCGCGACCGCCGGCTGGGCAAGCAGCTGGTCTCCGACGAGATGGTGCAGCTCGCCGTCGACCGGCTGAGCTTCTGGCACCTGCTCAGGGAGCTGGCCGGGCTCGAGATCGGCGACACGGCGCGCGGGCTGGTACAAGAGCAGCTCGAGGGCGACTTCCAGCAGCAGCTGGACGCGCTGCGCGCGGATTACGAGACGAAGCTCGCCGACCTCCGGGCCACTTACCCCGCCACCATCGCGCGCCGCATGGCCGAGGCGCTGTTAGGCGCTGCTCAGGACAACCTGTCCCTCGCCGACATCCTGACCCAAGCGCGCTCTCTGCCGCCGCTACGCAGCGGAGGGGCGGCAGCGGCCGCAGTGGCCGCAGAGTTGGTCGGGGGTAGACCTGCGGCCCCTCCAGCCCCTGCGGCCCCTCCGGCTCACACTGCGGCCTCTCCGGCCCCTGCGGCCGCCACCGCGGCGACGGCTGTCGCCGAAGAAGCCGAAGCCCTCGTCATGGAGCCCTACATCGACAGCGATCGGTGTACCACCTGCGATGAGTGCACCAATCTCAATAGGCGGATGTTCGCCTACAACGACAAGAAACAGGCGTACATCAAAGACCCCAAGGCCGGGACCTTCAAGGACCTGGTGACCGCGGCGGAGAAGTGCCCGGCGCAGATCATCCACCCGGGGACGCCGCT
>Ga0209520_10001337_pt1 | contig 13976 bp, 7 predicted proteins | sample Rifsed16ft1_FD_184009 | JGI IMG/M metagenome (GOLD analysis project Ga0209520, IMG submission 184009) | Soil microbial communities from Rifle, Colorado, USA - sediment 16ft 1 (version 2) | ecosystem: Environmental > Terrestrial > Deep subsurface > Rock core/Sediment | place: Rifle, Colorado...
CCTTTAGAGATTAAGCTTGACAAGACCCTTTGGGAGAAAACTAACCCTTCGGTGCGGTCTATGTTAGCCAGCATATTCTCTGGAAAAATAGATAAACGGGAAATGACATCTGCCAATAAGACCAGCATATAATCTACCAGAATGCAGCTATCCGGAATAATCACTCTCTCTACTGAAGAGTGAGTGATGTCTCTTTCGTGCCATAAAGTCATATTTTCCAGAGCTGCCAGGGCATTGGCCCGCACCAGGCGGGCCAGACCGCAGATTCTTTCGCAGGAGACCGGGTTGCGCTTATGCGGCATGGCTGAGGAGCCTTTTTGACCTTTGGAAAATGGCTCTTCCACTTCCTGGATTTCGGTGCGCTGCAGGTTTCTGATTTCCAGTCCGATTTTTTCAGCCGTTCCGGCTAGGATGGCTAGAGTCGTCAAAAATTCCGCCTGCCGGTCTCTCTGTAAAACCTGAGTCGAAACCGGGGCTGGCTCCAGACCCAGCTTGGTGCAGACGTAAGTCTCGACCTCAGGATCTAAATGCGCATAATTTCCCACTGCCCCGGAAAGCCGGCCGACTGAGACGGTCTCGGTTGCCCTTTGCAGACGAGATATATTCCTCTGGTTTTCGGCGTACCACAGAGCCAGTTTCAAACCAAACGAAGTCGGCTCAGCATGCACACCGTGAGTCCTGGCGATACAGGGAGTGCGTTTATATTTCAGGGCTTTCTCTCTTACAACTTTACCCAGCTGGATTAGATCTTCTGTAATTATTTTGGCAGACTCCTTCATCCGCAGGGATAAGGCTGTATCCTCCACGTCATAAGAGGTCATCCCATAGTGCAAATACTTGGAATCAGGACCTATATTCTCCTGGAGGTTATTCAAGAATGCCACCAAATCGTGGCCGGTTTTTCTCTCTAACTCTTTGATCCGGTCTAGGGAAAAGCTGGCTCTCTTTTTAATAGTTTGATAAGCCTTTAAGGGGACTAAACCCAGTTTAACCTGGGCTTCTGCGGCCAAAAGCTCAATCTCCAGCCACTTTGTAAACTTATTCTCCTCTGACCAGATCGCCCCCATCTGGGGGAGGGTGTAGCGCTCAATCACCTATTCTAAGCCTTCTTCAAAAGCTCCAGCAAGGATTCAGCCTTATAGGAATTTCTGAACTTTTCCCAATCCTCTAAGAATCTTTTCAGACCCACATCTGTCAAAGGATGTTTGAGGAGTTGCTCAAACACCGGATAGGGCATTGTGCCAATATCCGCGCCCATCAGGGCAGCTTCCAGGGCGTGCATCGGGTGCCTTAGCGAGGCTGCCAGAATTTCGGTTTCAATTTTGTAGTTATCAAAAATCTGCCGGATCTGGCCCACGACCTCCATACCGGTCTGGCTGACGTCATCTAATCTCCCCACAAAGGGAGAGACATAAGAGGCTCCGGCCTTAGCAGCCAAAAGAGCCTGCAGGGGCTGGAAAATCAAAGTGCAGTTAATCCGAATTCCTTCAGCAGAAAGTTTTTTGATGGCTTTTAAACCTTCTTTAATTATGGGGACTTTCACTACGATGTTGGGGTGAATCTTGGCTAATTCCTGTCCCTCTCTAACCATACCATTGAAATCAGTGCTGACTACTTCAGCCGAGACTGGACCATTTACGATAGCACAAATTTCCACCAAGACAGCTTTGAAATCTTTCCCCTCTTTGGCAACCAGGGAAGGATTAGTAGTGACCCCGTCTAAAACGCCCAAGCTGGCGGCTTCTCTTACTTCTGAAACACTGGCAGTATCTAAGTAAATTTTCATGATTCCTCCTAAAACTTCACTTCCACTAAGTAAAGCCCGCAAGCCGGAGCAGTCCTGCCTGCTCTTCTTCTATCCTTAGCCTGCAGGATTCTCTGAAACTCTTGGGGCTTAATCTTTCCTCGGCCTACCTCCAGCAAAGTTCCCACTAAGATTCTAATCATAGAGCGCAAAAACCTATTTCCTTCAATCTCCAATTCCAAGAAGTTGCCACTCTTTTTCCAGTTTGCTCTCTTGATTCTACATATATTAGACTCTTTCTTCGATTTGGCAACACAAAAAGAGGAAAAGTCGTGCTCTCCGAGTATCACTTTAGTTGCCCTTCTTACTGAAATCAGATTTACTGGAAAGCGGTACGGCCAGAAATAACCTCTATGTAAGGCGCTCTGTCCCAAGAGAATACGATAACGATAAACTTTGCTTTTGGCATCCCGGCGGGAGTTAAATTCCAGAGACACTTTCTCTACCCTTTTAACTAAAATGTCTCTGGGGAGCAGAGAATTTAGAGCTGGAAAAAACTTTTCAACCGGTAAGTTTAACTTAGTCTTGAAATTAGCCACTTGCCCCAAGGCATGAGCTCCAGAGTCAGTCCGTCCCGCCGCAATCAGGTTAACTTTCTCCTGCGTCAGTTTCTCCAATGCTTTCTCTAATTCCCCCTGAACTGTCCGCTCTCTTTTCTGCCTCTGCCAGCCGGCAAAAAGAGTGCCGTCGTACTCGATGGTTAGCTTGATATTTCTGAGGGCGCTCAAGGTGGTACTTTAGTCAATATATACAGGGTGACTATATTGTCAAATGGCCTGCTTGACATTCTCTAACCCTACCTTTAATTCAGCTTGAACACGTGTCAGAATTGCCGGTCGAAGAGAGCATCTATAAGAGAATCTTCTTCTTAGGGGTCTTAAATGGCATATTTTTTAACGTCTCCGGAGTATTCCTTTCTGCCTCCACCATCATTCCACTCTTTGTCAGCAACCTGACCGATTCTAAGATCATCATCGGGCTGGCCGGCAGCATTGAAAACATCGGCTGGTATCTCCCTCAGATTGTAGCGGCCGGTTTAACCCTGCATCACAGCCGACAGCTAAGAATCTACAAACAGGCGGCCTATTTTAGAATTTTTTCCTTTGCGCTATTAGTATTAGCGGTGTTTTTCCTGCCTCTAAAAAATCCGGCTCTCTGTCTGGTGGCGTTTTTGCTCTTGTTGACACTTTACTCCCTCAGCGGAGGAATGGCGGGCATCGCCTTCATGGACATTGTAGGCCGTTCTGTCCCCTCTTATAGGCGAGGAAGTTTTTTTGGACTGCGGATGACCATTGGCGGAGCCTTAGGAATCTTAGCCGGTCTGGTTGTCAACTCTCTTCTAATTGAGTATGAGTACCCTTTTAACTTTGGGGTAATCTTTTCTCTAGGATTTCTATTCATAGCCCTGGGTTTGTTTTCCTTCTTTTTTGTCCAGGAGCCGGAGCTGAAAAATCCCCGCGCCAAAAGATCTCTGGTAGAAAACATCAAAGAGGCCTATTCCTTCTTCCAGTCGGATAAGAATTACAAAACCCTCTTCTGGGTCAGGACCGCCATCAGCAGCTTTCTATTAGGGTATCCTTTTTACATCATTTTCGCCAAACAAATAATGTATTATCCAGCCGGCTCGGCCGGAATCTTTGTCTCCTATGAGATGGCCGGATATCTGGTCTCTAATCTGTTGTGGGCCTATCTATCTGACCGGGTCAGCAACCGACTGGTTATGCTTTTGTCTGCCATTTCAGCCGCTTTGGCACCTATTTTTGTTTTGGTTTCCTTGGCAGTGAAACTTCCCCTGCATCTGTTTGCTTTTAGCTTCTTCTTTTTGGGGGCTACTGCCAGCGGGCTGTGGGTGGGGTTTATTAACTACCTTTTGGAAATCGCCCCGGATGACCAGAGGCCGCTCTATCTGGGGTTTCTAAATAGCTTGATCGCCCTGACCCTGTTCTTGCCCCTCTTAGGAGGTACGATATTAGAGTTCAGTTCTTATCAGTTTTTCTTTAGCCTCATCTTTGGTTTGGCTTTGCTTTCGGTTTATCTAGCCTTTAGATTGTATAAATCAGAGGCCAAACCAACCAGTTAGAGATGAACCAAGTCAGTGGCCTGTCTGGAAGAGAAAAACTCTTTCTGCTTGGCCTGTTTGTCTTTAGCCTGGTCTTACGGTTAGTTTATCTACTGCAGATAGAATCCAGCCCCTTCTTTTACAATCCGATTCTAGACTCTTTGTTCCACGACCTATGGGCTAAATCTATTGCCTCGGGAGACTGGCTGGGAGAGGGGGTCTTCTTCCGGGCTCCTTTCTATCCCTATTTTCTGGCCCTGATTTACAAGATTTTCGGGCCTGATCTTTTCCTGGCTAGGTTGATCCAGCACCTAATCGGTAGCTTCTCAGTGATCTTGGTTTATCTATTGGCTAGAAAGCTCTTTGAAAGAAAGACTGCGGTTATATCAGGCATCCTAGCTGCCACTTACTGGATTTTCATCTACTTCGAGGGAGAATTACTTCTGGATGTTTTACTGGTCTTTTTCGATTTGCTCTTGCTTTTGCTTTTATATCGGGCTGCGGAAAAGCCCAATTTTTGGAGCTGGTTTTTGGCAGGATTAGTCTTGGGTCTGTCTGCCATTACCAGACCTAATGTTCTTGTGATTGTACCTTTTATTCTCATTTGGCTACGATTGTATTATAGTCAAAGCAAAACTTGGCTTGTGCCGTTTAAGCACTGGGTTTATGTGGGAATAGCAGCAGCCCTGGTAATCCTGCCGGTTTCTATCAGAAATTATATTGCTGGAGACGATCTTGTCCTGATAGCCTCCCAGGGTGGGATAAACTTTTTCATCGGGAACAACCCCTACTCGGATGGAACCAGCGCGGTAGTTCCTGGTTTGGGGGATGACTGGGATTATGCCGACGCAGTGGTTTTGGCAGAAAAAGAAACCGGTCGAAAGCTCAAGCCTTCTCAGGCCTCCAACTATTTTTACAGAAGGGGTTGGGATTTCATATTCAATCAACCTCAGGAGTCCCTGCCTCTGTTGTGGAAAAAGCTCTATTTATTCTGGAATCGAATTGAAATCAGCAATAATCAGGATACTTACTTCTTCCAGAGATACTCTCAGCTCTTACGTTTTCTGCCGACCGGGTTCTGGCTGGTGGGGCCTTTGGCAATCTTGGGAATTCTCCTGGCTCTTAGGAACTTCCGGAAATATTTCCTGCTGTTGCTTTTTATCCTGGCTTATATGTTGACTATTGTTTTTTTCTTTGTGGCCGACCGCTTCCGTCTCCCCCTACTTCCTTTCTTGATGATTCTGGCTGGTTCTGCTGTGGTTCGTCTATGGGAAATACTTAAATCCAAAGCCTACCCGAAATTAATCCTTCCTGGTTTGATTTTGCTGATTGCTGTTTGGCTTTGTAACTCAAATCTCTACCGCCTGTCCCAGACCAACTTTGCCCAGAGCTACTTCAGCCTGGGGAATCTGTATCTGAAGCAGAATCAGCCGGAGAAAGCCCAAGCTTACTATGACTCGGCTTTAGTTTGGAATGCAAGGCTCCCCCGGGCTCATCTGAATCTGGGAATAATTCATTTGAGAAGAGCCAATCTGGATAGCGCTGGTGCGGAGTTTGCCAAGGTGTTAGGCATAAATCCATATGAAGAGAAAGCCTACAATAATCTCTCCACTATCTATAGGCTGAAGGGTGAGCATCAAAAGGCGGTCAAATTTGCCCGGGCCGCAGTCGAACTGAGGCCTAACTACAGCACCGCCTACGCAAACCTAGCCCTGGCCTTTCAGGCCTTAAATTTAGCTGACAGCGCAGAAAAGGCGTTAAAAGAGGGCTTGAAAATATTGTCCGAAGATCTGCAGCTGCATTATTATTTGGGGGAGCTGTATCTGCGAGGACAAAAATTCCAAGCGGCTCAAGAACAATTCCAGGCAGTCCTGGCCAGCTCCCAGGGGCTGGATATCCAGACTTATGACATTTCCGCTTTCGGGCAGAACCAGACTCAAACCGAATTCCGACTGAAGTCTCAAGCCGCCTATAATCTGGGCCTGATCTGGGTCATAAAGGAAGATTTAGACCGGGCCGAGGATTACTTCAGGTTAGCCCTAGAATTTCGACCTGACCTGGCTCAGGCTTACGGAAATCTGGGAAAAATATCCGAGCTGAGAGGAGACTTCCAAGAGGCCGTGAGGCTATATACCCAGGCCATTAATCTGGAGAAAGAAAATCCAGTCTATTATTTTAACCGAGCAGTAAATTATGCCAATTTGGGGAGAATCGATTCAGCCCGGGTTGATTTGGCTGAGTGTCTAAAAATCGACCCGGCTTTCCAGCCCGCCAAAAAACTTCTGAGTCAGCTGCCCAAATAATAAAATGTTTTTGCTGAGAATCCTGCGCAGTGATTTGAGAATAGCATTCTTATTTTGAGATGATACAACCTGAGAGTTGTCTCGTCCGACCGGGTCGTGCAGATATTATTCTCAGATCGGCAAAATTCTGAAGAAACACCAAATCACGTGAGAACTGAAGATTGCTAGGCCCCTTCTGATGGGCTAATCTGTTACCGCAACCCAAAAAAAGAATATTAAAAAAGGGAGGTTGATTCTTTCAACCTCCCTTAAGTTCGTTTGAACCCAAGTCTGGTATTGCTTTCCTTAGCTGGCCGTCGGTATCCCGAACCAGTTGAGCATCTGTTTGGTAAGTTCAACCGACTGACTCATCTTGATAAAAGATAGAGGGAAAGTAAATACCGCGGTTCGGAAAGTAGGTCCCTGGTAACGCACCGCCACCGGTTTGCCGTGCATCACAGAAGCTCCTCCGTAGGCCGAGTTGAACTTGTAAATAGTCTCAGCCTTGGGAAGGTCCGGAAAATCTGGATGGATAGAGTAAGTCACGATGTAGTTGACGTGAGGAACCTTATCATAAAACAAGTATTTGTCATTTATCGCGGGGGGGCTGTTAGCGGTCATCACCTGAGCTGAGTCAGTTTCGAGCAACAGGGGCCAAGACGAAAAGATAGGGTTATCATCCCGATTCGCACCGCTGAATTCCTCATTGCGACCAGCCGGGTAATTAGGCCAGGGAGGTTGGTGCCAGGTACAGCTCCCCCCGCTGCAGGTGCTATCCGGATAGCGGTTGCCATCCCAGAAGGGCATAAAGTAGCGCTCTAGTCCACAATAGGTTTTACCCACATCAATATTAAACCCTGACTCTCCGGCACTCAAGGCAGTGCTCAACTCACTCAGGAATGTCTTGAGTCCTCTGGGAGATGGCTTGAAACTCCCTGAGGTGGTGAAATTGCCGACTCCCATAATCCAGAGGTTGCCACCTACATCCAGATATTTTATCAGCTGTCTGGCCAGCGGGTCGGCGATGCCTGCACCTCTATCTTGATTTACAACAATGACAAGTTTATACTGAGAAAGCAATCTCTCATCCGGGGTAAAGTTGACGTCACCTGCCATCTGCCAGAGACTTTCAGCCGGATGATTCGCGTTGGCCAGCATCTGGGTGTAGTAGATTCTGTACAGGTTCGGGTTATTGGCCTCTCCATATGCAGTCGCCCCGAACTTGGTTATGTCCACTATTAGGATTTCCTTATCGAAGCTAGGCTTAATCACATAAAAAATAGTCTGAGCTGGTGAGGCATCTTCAATGAAGGCATCATCTCGGGATTGCATTCTGAACATATGATAACCGGTCTCTAGTCCAGCGGGAAGGATGGTACCCTTGGCCTTTACCCATTCATCCCCGTCATTCGGATCATAAGAGACCGCCAGAAGGTTGCTGGTATCCGGGCTGAGAGTATCAGACTCACTGGTTCCCAGGTAAAACAATTTCCAGGAGAATTCTAAAGGCGGCTCACCTAAGGGATAATCCAGCGAGTCACTGCCACCCCAGGCAATGGGAATTCCCTTCCAGGTCCTGGTGGTGTCGGATAAACTGTAGTAGATTTCTTGATTATCAAACTCGATCTTCGAGTTAGGGGGGTGGTTGGTCCTGGAAAACGTCCGATAAATCACATTTGAAGTTGCGCTCACATTGTCCACCGCCCTAAGAAACAGGAACTGCAATATTATCACATTGGGATTAGCCGAAGCAAAGAGCTGAATCTCATCGTTAGTCTGGCCGGCTCCCACTATGGTCACCAACTCCACCGGCACAATCACTTCCTCACCTAACGAATCAAGGGTTTTCCCCCACTTAGTCAGATCTACTATCCAGAAACTGTCCGGGATCGATTCCAAAAAGTTTACAAAGTCTGTGTCCACCCCCAAGCTGTCCACCCCGTATCCCAAGAGCTGGATCTGGCTGGCCTTGAATACGATGTACTGGTATTTGGCCACGAAGCCATCTACATCTTTGCCAAACCAGTAGACTACTGGTTGGCTGGTGAAGGTGGTTCCATCTTCTGGAATGTTAGCAAATTTTATGACTGGGTTTATATTTCCTGGTCTGGTTCCCTGTATATTGCATTTCAACCCCAAACTAGTTATAAGTAACCCGGTCAAAACCAGTCCGTAAGATATAACCAGAACTTTAGACTTTCTCATTTTCATTTTGTCCTTTCTAACTGTTCGCTCCCTTAGAATGCTAAAGCAAAGGAGAAGCGATGCGCCTCTTCCAAGAGCCCGAAATCGCGGTAGGCGTAATCTATCCTTAACTCTGACTTTTTGTTATTGAAAGGCAGCTTCAGTCCACCACCCAAGCTCACTCCTCCTAAGTAAGAGTCCTGCTTGAATTGGTTCCCCAACCGGATTGCAAAGGTTTCATTATACCAATATTCGAAGCCCAGATTATATTTTTCGATATTGTCGTTGGGGTGGCTTAATTCTGCTGCCAGAATGGCCCGATGGGAGTGGTTCTGGATCAAATTGATGGCGCCTCCGAATTTGAAATTGGCCGGCAGTGGATAGGCTCGTGAAGAACCTGTATTGAAATTTAAGTCCGGACCGAAGTTACTTATGATCATGCCAATCTTAAACCCTCGGAAGCCGGTGTTGTAAATTGTCCCTACGTCAGCGGCCCAGCCTGTGGCTTTGAAGTCTTCTTTTGCCTTCGTAGTGATATTGGTGAATCCTTCTCCGAAGTCCTCACCAATATATTTTCCAGTGATCCCTATGCTTAGGCGGTCGGTGAGGTTGCGGGCATAACTTAGGGTGACCGCGTACTCTTTGGGATTAAAGGTCTGGCCACTGGCACCTGATATCGGGTAGAGTTGATCGGTCACCGCCATTTCCCCTGCGTCCATGTAGTAGACCGCCGCTCCCAGTGCCCCTCCCAGTTTGTTTACCGGAAGAGCCAGAGCGACAAAACTGAAGTCGATATCAGCCAAATAGAGTATCTGAGTAAACATTACCTCCTTACCCGGCACCAGGGCTAAACCAGCCGGGTTGTAGTAGACCGCCGAGGCATCATCCACGGTGCTGGTAAAAGCATCCCCCATGGCTACTCCTCTGGCAGATATACCTATTTCTAAGAACTGTGCGCCGGCCGTGCCCACCTTGGCCTGCCCCCAGACTAGGTCAGCCGGCAGCCAGATAGCTAGCAAAGTGAACAATAGAAGGGTCTTGCTTCTCATTTTTTCTAACTCCTTTTTAGCTACTTAATCAGTACGAATTTGCCAATTTGACTCCCTCGCGCCGATTCGACGTGGTAGATATAGATTCCGGCCACTACTTCTTGACCGTTGCTTGAGATCATATTCCAGTTTACCTCGGAGTTATTGGGACTGTTGGGGCCTGTATTATCGATTACCGCCACTTCATCTCCGTCTAAGGTGTAAATCCGTATCTTGCACGGGCCTGGCAGCTGGACAAAATGCAGCAACTTACCGCTTGGTAGATTTCGGTCTTCCCCAGGATACTCCTCGGTAATCTTATAGGGGTTGGGGAAAACCACCACCTTCTGGTCAGTAATGTCCAAAGGTGAGGCCAAAGGCCAGACTTGTTTGGCATTTACCAACGGGCTGGTCTCCAGAGGAGAAAGACCGGTTTGAGGGTTACCATAATCAAAAGCCGAAACTGCGATGTAAACCGGCTTGCTGGCGCTTAAACCTCTGATTGGATATTCATACAGATAGTACTTGGCCGTGTCCGCCGGGGTAATCAGGCCTAAAGCGATGCTGTCCCTATATACTTTTATGGCATCCAGACCTTTATTCCAGTCCTGGCGGTCAAAGTAGACCTTTTCTCCAGTCCTGAGACTGACTGAAGAGGTTACCTCAATATCTCTGCAGTACCCGTGCACTTCGTATGGATTGGTAAGGGTCCAGACTTTGGGGTCTGGGCCAAAGGCACCTGGTAATCCACAGTTAGGGATACAGATACAGTTTTTGCCATCAAAATCACAGCAGGGATCGTCCTCGGCAAACAGATTTACTAGAGTGGCAGAATCAAGGGAAGCAAGTTTGAGTTGCCATTTATTGGTGCCGGGGTTATAGACATACATCTTGAAGTCCCGTTTGTCATAGGAATCCAATAGTGCATAATCATCGGGAAAGCCGGTATAGCTGAGGAAGACGCGATACCCTTCAAAATCCGCCTCGTTGCTGAAGTAATCCAGACCGGTCTCGGTTTGGTGGCCATTCCATCTGACTACCACTTCTCCCTCTTTGGTCTTAAATTGCAGATCGGGAGGCACCGGGGGGGGTGGGCCGGCAAAATCTGGTATGCCGTCACCTTCATAATAAACTGTGTCCCCTTCACAGATTCTGTACTTGCCTTTATTCCCATCGGTGGCACCGGTCAGGGTATCCGGGGTATCAACGCCCGGGTTGTCATAAACCCAGCCGGCCCAGCGGGCATTGGTGGCAAAATCAGAAAAGTCTTTCCTGTTTAAGTATTCTAGGACTGCGTTCACGTCAGTGAAATTACCATTCACAATCTGCCAGTCACTAGGTAACACGTGGAAATCTTCCCCGGCTAAATAGGCTAAAGTTAAGAAGAGTGGCTCCCCAGGTTTAACCGAGAAAGGTCCAAAAGATAAGAGATATCTGGTATCGTAACCATCGGCAATATTTGTTTTTAACGCTTCAGGGGGTAAAATCCAGCCTGAATCTGCCCAGATGGGAAGAGCGGCCATAAGCTGGTCGTAGTCAAATTCGCCGTTGGACATAGCAAAGTATTTGCTGGGATTACCCTCCGGTGTACCCAAGGTCCCTGCCCCAAACCCGCTTGGCCGTCTCGCTATGCTTTCTAAGGTCCAGGGGCCCCAGTCCAAATTGGCGTCATTTCCATTAGAGTTCCACCAGTTAAAAGAGGTCTTGACCTGACCCGGAGCCTTGACCACTCGGGTGCCAGCCAGAGAGGTGGGACTGTACTGGGGAAGGAAAACCTTTTGTATATTATCAGGACAAATGCAGTCAGAAAGGCCTTCGTTGTCTCCGGTCCAGGCTACGTTGAGAGTATCCTCAAATTCAGTCGGGCAGCGGAAAGATGGCACCGTGGATTTGAATCCACTGACGTCGTCTTCGAAACCACCCGCGTCTACATCATAATTATGATTATCAGCGTCGATGTAGAGAGCCAGATAGACCCCGTTGAGTTTATTGGCCCCTATGTTTTCTAAGATATAGTCAAACAGAACGAAGTCCTGGGAATAGTCGTAGCTCCAGGCGTAGCTTTTTTGAGTAATCTTAATGTTCAAAGGCTTGAAAGGGCCATCAAGGTCATCCGACTCGCACAAGGAAGGGTCGCTGCAAGTATCCGCGTAGACCGCTATGAAATCCTGCTCTGACACCGCGAAAATGGAGTCATACGGAATGGTACAATCTCCCTGCCGGATTCCGGAGGAACGAATGGTTCTGGTCACAAAGGGTTCTACGGCTATCATCTCATTGACTGCCGACCACCCGTCAGCACCTACCGTGACTAAGGTCTCAGCCTCAGCCCCTTCCCCTACTACCGCTCCCACCCAGAGGGCTCCCTGGAACAGGTAGCTGACGCCGGTCCCGCCCGGAAACTCTCCGGAGGGGGCTGATTTTCTGGTACAGGGGTCGCGCAGACGTCCGCTTTCGCTGCCGAAAATGCCATAATTGCTGACCGAAAGCCAAAACTTTCCGACATTGTGAACCCGTATTTCATGTTCAACCGCCGCGGTTTCGGCTCGGCCGGGGAGTCTCTTGGTCTCCGCTTCTTTCTTGGTCCGAGACCAAGCCGTGGCAGCCAAAACCAGCAGGCACAGAACCACTATTACGAATATGAACTTTCCTGGTCTTCTAAACATCTAACTGCCTCCTCTATTCAAGATTAAAAGAACATTGAAATACCGACTTGAATGTTACGTCCTGCTCCTAAGTACAGGGGATTTCTGTCTCGGTCTGTACCGGGTAAGATTAAACCACCTATGTTCCTGTTTGTGTCCGGTCGGCCGGTGGTATCATAAACCTTTTCCACGTTCTCCCGGTCAAACAGGTTATAGACATACAAGGTCGCTGAATAGTTCATCTTCCAGATTTGGAAATCTTTGTTCAGCCTCAGGTCGACCACACTCCGAGAGGGCATCCTCTTGTAATTCTTGGGAATCTGTTTATCCTGCAACTGGCTTTCAATGCCCGGAAAAGTTCGATCCGGGGTGAAGGGGAAACCACTGCTGTACTGCCACAGCAGATCAATTCCCCACTTGTCCGGCATCCTTACCCCAAACAAGCGGGGGTGGTCCCCGTCCGGAACTCTGAGATCCAGATTAAAGGTGAGCTGGTGGCGGACATCCCAATCTAAGGGGTATTCCCGCAGGGGGATAAACTGTACTCCCCCCAAATCAAAGGAGGCATAGTAGTTCGAAACTTCGGCGGAGTTTTTTCCGTAGGCATAGGCATACTGGTAATTGAAATAGCCATTGACGTAGCGTCCTTTTTTCTTATCCAACTGGACTTCTAATCCTCGACTGCGGCCATAGTCTACGTTGTCGTAGAAGTCGAAATCCCGGCCCTTATAATTAACTTTGACCGTGTTGAGCAGACCGAACTGGTCCTTGTAAAAGCCGGAGATGTCCAGGGCATATTCATCTGACATAGCGTACTGAATCCCCAACTCATATGAGATGACTCTGAAATAATCCAGATTGTAGTTGCCGATTATCCCAGCGGCGGTGCCGCCCTGAGTGGCCCGGCCATACATAAACCTCAGCTCTGGCAGCTGGTAAAAGTGGCCGTAGTTAAAGTAGACCTTGGCCACATCCGAGACCGGATAAGATACCCCCAAACGGGGGGAAACCCGGTTGCGGCTCTTCAGAGTCCGTTCACTGGTGATGGTCTCGACAAAGCTCCCCTCAGAGATTTTGCCGCTTCCATCCGAGGGGGCCCCTTCGATTTTCTGGATTAAATTTTTAGACTGCAGATAAAAGTCGTATCTTACCCCCAGTTTAGCAATCATCGTCCCGTACTCGATTTTATCCTGTAAATAGAAGGCCCCTTGCACTGGTTCCCGGGTGAAGAAATCTCTGAAAACTCCGTGGTCCGGCCAGGAGCCGTTGTCTATAAAGGTTCCGGTATACCGGATGTAGGGGTACCTGATATCAGCCATTTCGAGTCTGTTGTAGAGCAACTCAAAGCCGCTTTTTATCTCATGCTCGCGGCGAACCTGGCTGGTAAAACTTCCTTTAAGAGTCCAAATCTCACTGCGCCGGTCTTGGTAGTAGGTACGGCGCTCATACCCCCGGTCATAGAACCCATCAATGAAATCGAATTGTCCGTTGCCGTTTTCATCCGCGAAAGGCTCCCCCGGGTCCCATCTGGCATTGGCTCGGTCAAACTTTCCGTTCTGGTTCAAGTCTATGAAAGGAACTCCTTCGGACCAGGCCTCATTAGGCCCGTCGTATTCACCGTTATTGTTAAGGTCATGATCTTCCGGGCCATAGGTGATAAACTGATCTAACACGTAATCGTAGTCATCATTTCCGTTCAAATCCTGGAAAGACTCGCCTAGGTCATAGTGACCGTTAGCTGGTGTGCCAGGGCCGGGTTCGTCGACGAAAGGCTCATACGGATTGAAAACCCCATCCCCATCTACATCCAAAAACGGCTCACCTAAGTTGATATCTCCGTCGAAGTAAGCCTCCGGTTCATCCACCCCTTGGGCTCCAGACGCTACGGTTAGCCTTTCTGGATTTAATATCCCGTCTCCGTTGGTGTCCCGGAATCCTTCGGCATCATCCCACTTTCCATCTCCAAACGTATCG
>Ga0209520_10001364_pt1 | contig 13799 bp, 24 predicted proteins | sample Rifsed16ft1_FD_184009 | JGI IMG/M metagenome (GOLD analysis project Ga0209520, IMG submission 184009) | Soil microbial communities from Rifle, Colorado, USA - sediment 16ft 1 (version 2) | ecosystem: Environmental > Terrestrial > Deep subsurface > Rock core/Sediment | place: Rifle, Colorado...
GGCGAATGCTCATTGGGGCAGTCACCGGAGTTGTGGATCAAACTCCTAATTTGCGGCTGGGGGCTATCAAACTCTTTCATACCCAATCTCCTTTTCACCTAATTTTAATTCCTAGTATAGGTAGGGACTTAAGAAAAGTCCCTACCTATGTAATCAGCTATGAACTTAAATTACCTTCCCTGCAATTCCTTCTGGGAGTCGGCCCCAGGGATCGATGTACTCAATAATATCAGCTTCTAAGCACAGCACATTCTTGACATAGTTGATGTGCTGATCCGCTGCCTCCTCAGAAACTGGGCCTGTTCCATTAATTCTGATCCACACAGTCTCCAATTTTTCAGGGGTGCCAATACGAGCTTCTACTAAGTTTCACAAGACGTAAAAGCCAAGGTTTGGAAGCTCCAGTTTAATTATTCTCATCAACTTTATTCCTATTTTTAACTGCTTTTTACGCAGCGGAAACCGACGTCGTCGTCCCAGCCGTCGGGTCCGGCCCCGGTGCGGTTGGCCACACGGGCGTAGTACTGATCGTTGAGCCACGAGCCGCCGCGCAAGACCCGGTCAGCGCCCCGGGGCTCATCGATCCAGGCACGGCCATCGTCAGGTGCCCCCTGGTAGTTCCCGTGCCAGTCGTCTTCCACCCACTCCCAGACATTGCCGTGCATATCGTACAGGCCAAAAGGGTTGGGCTCTTTTTCGCCCACCGGATGAAGCTTGCTCTCCGAGTTTTTATCATACCACCCTGCCCGATTTAGATCCTCTTCCGCATCGCCGGTATAGTACCGCGTGTGGGTCCCCGCCCGGCAGGCATATTCCCATTCCGCTTCGCTGGGCAAGCGGAGACCAGCCCAGGCCGCATAGCGCCAGGCATCCTCCCAGCTCACCCCGACCACCGGTTGGCGGAGGCTGTTGAACCGCCGATCCGCCCAATACTCCGGTTCCTTCACCTCGGGATTTTCCCGGAGAAACCGCCCATATTCCTCATTGGTCACCGGATAGCGCCCCAGGTAGAAGTCCGGCACTTGCACCTCATGCAAAGGCCCTTCATCATTAGAGCGCTCCGATTCCGCTTTCGGGGACCCCATGTGGAAACGACCGCCGGGAATTCGGACCAGCTCGTATCTCCCCGGTTCAGATATCAGGACCTCCTGGCCACAACATTCTATATGCATTGGAGAGAATCTTTTGAGTAAATCCCACCTGGTCACAAGGCACCCTTGGATTTTGTTGATTTCCAACACCACATTCTCCAGTTCACAATCTGCCTCTATAAGAGAGCCAGCTGGTACAGCTATGACGATAGTTGCCTCTGCATAATATATTGGCATCAGTTCTCCTTTGACTTGTTGGCAAGGTACATTACAATCCCCTGATTGATTTTTATCAGGCAGCTCTCTAAATGCCTCGCTGTAGCCAAAAGCTTCTCTCCTCCTTCTGCTTTTGCGATACTACTGATGGCGTCAGCCACTTTTTGGGTGAGTTCCTCAACTTTTTTTTCTGCCCCAGGATACAGAGGAGAAAAACTCTCAATAAAAAGAGATAGCTCTTCTTTCAGCCTATTGCACACCTCCATCAAGTTTCGCTCATTCTCCATCGGGATACCCGATACGTTTTGCATTTCTTTCCTCACAGATAGCTTTCGCTTTCGCTAAGGCTATTTCAGGAGAGTTGTAGTCTCCTTTGACTCTAAGCTTTGCAGCCGATCTTTTTAACCCCTTTCCTCCAGTTTTGGGTATCCATTGAAAGATACCTAAACTAAATGTCTTTTGGCTTGCGAAATGGTGCTGCCCTGTTGGCTTACAAGCTCCATCAAAGTCCCACTGATAAGGAGTGGGATTCTTCTCTTCTTTGCTCACTTTGTTTCTCCTCTCAAATCGATATACCTTTTTACTGCTATTTTCTCTGTGGAAGATTCCGCTACGCTTTTTGCGCAACGAAACCCGTAGTTGTAGCTCCGATGCGTCGGGGCGTCGAGGGTGCGGTAGGCACACCGGAAACTGTCGGAATCGTCGAGGCTCCACGACCCGCCCCGCAACACCCGAGCTGTTTTACTTTCATCATACCAGTCCTCGCACCACTCCCAGACATTGCCTGACATCTGGTATAGTCCATAAGGACTACACCCATCTGGATATTCCCAGACGCTGCAGGTCGTCTCCGGACCCTGGTTCCCAATCCACCTGCACCGCTCCCTCTCCCAGTCGTTCCCCCAGGGATATTTCCGACCATCGATCCCCCGAGCTCCTTTCTCCCATTCCAACTCAGTTGGAAGTCTTAGATCTGCCCACTTACAGTAGGCTTGTGCATCTTCCCAACTGACCTTGGCTACTGGGTGTTCTGGATACTCCCAGCGTTCTGGAATAGAAGAATAGCCTGTTTCTTTCACGAACTTATTATACTGCGCGTTGGCCACTGGATGTGCTGCCAGGTAGTAGGGAGGGAGGTGAACTGGTACCTTTTCATCTCCTGCTAGAAACTTCCCTTCAGGAATTAAAATCAGTAGAGTCCCATCTTTATTTCTCAGAAAACACGGATCTAAGTTCACTAGACTTTTCTCTTTTTCTTTCTCTGACGCATTTTAATTTGCTTACCAGACTCATGATAAATGTTCACTCCTATTGGTTTGTCGCGCTCCTTCCATTCCTGATATATCTTCTCCACAGTAGCATCATCTTGAAGCTCAAGAGTGGGGATAAAATGCACCCTATTTAGATGCATTTCTCGGACTAATTCAGCGCGTCTAAGCATCATCGCTACCTTCTATCCGCAATACGGATTCATCATCGTGCAGTCGTGGCAAGCTTCTCTTTCTCTTCCACAGAGCTGGCAGAGAATCTCTTTAGCTTCGGGATTCCACCATTCCGTATAGGCCTTGCCATCTCTAGTGATACGAAGCCGAGTTGGCTCTCTGCCTTTATTGAACAGGGAATTAGCGTAGCGAATAGCCTCCTCTTTACTAGCGAAAGATGTTCCAATACCTGAGTTGGAGTAAGGGCTTTCCAAGTAGAGAAAATATGTGTAGCGCTCTGGGAAATAGGTAATCCAGACCTTTTCCCCTCCCGTTGCTTGCCTCTGCCATACCACTGAAGTGGATTCCATGTTTCCTCCAGGATCGATCTTGGGAGAGGGAGAGTTGCCTCTCCCCCTCACGTGAATATCTACTTCTGACGCACTTGCTCTACGCCATGCTCGATGGCATAGAACTCCTCAGTATACTTCCTATCTTCAGCCATCCCCATGGCCTCTTCGATGGCCTTAGTGCTGTCCAGGCATCCGGTTCCAGTATAACCATGGGCACTCACTTTTGCCTTTCCATCCTTACTTATTCTGATAATTACCTTCTTTGCCATCTTCTGCTCCTCTCTTTTAGAGCTGGGCCTGCAACTCTTCTGGCTCTTCGAGTTCTAGAACCACTTCTCCTGCCTCATAGTCGTAGGTGCGATAGACGCTGACACCTCGCATCTGCGCAGCCTCGATTGCGGCCTGAGCGGCGGCTTCCTGTAGAAGCAAGCCGCAGTTTTCTCCTATTTCTCTTGCTACTTTTCCGGCCCAGAAGTCTGTCTTGAGGTCATACGTACCATCCTGATTCTTGATGACCCCCACCTCGTAAGGTGAATCCTTCAACTTGATCACATAGTCGCATGGGAAGGATTGAGAATATCCACGATAGCTCTTAGCCTCTGTTAAGGTTAACCTCATCGCAGCACAGGCTTTTTTTAGAGCTTCAATAGAACGGATTTTGCATGCAATCGAACTTTGATGAGACACGCTTAATCTCCTTCTCTCTTAGTCTAGTTGAATCTGCCTTTTCAGGCGCCCGGTAATCTTGGAGACATCTGACATCTCGCAAGCCTTCTCTGATAGGCCCTCTAGCGCTCTGCGAAAGTGCTCTTGCAGCTCCGGAGTCTCACGAATTTCCTTAGCTTCTTTGTTCAGCCACTGAGTTTCAAGCTCTTTTAATTGCTTGGAGATCTCTTGATCTCCTACAAAGTTTAGCTTCCTGAATCGATCTACGAAGTCCCTTAGGGACTGCATAGTGTTTTCCGACACCACCTTTCCTTCCCCGATCATTTCTGCGACATGTGTACAGATGTCATATGTTTTTTCTCTAAGCTCTTTGACCACCTCCTCTAGGAATCTTCCAATTTGTTTTTCTGCTTCCCGTTGATAGTACGCTGCTGTTTCAGCATTCACTGCTAGCAGCCCATTCTCTCCTGGAAGAGAGACTGTTAGAAAGTTGTAGACAAACTCGAACTTGCTCCTCAAGGCCTTATGGCCAGGCAGAGCTACTTCTATCCGTTCGAGAAATGAGCTTACGAACTCTTCTTCTGACAATGTCTTTCCGCTTTTCTTCCAGAGCTGCTGAGCGGCTTTGCGGAATCTTGGCTCTGCTCCTACTACCAGCTCATCGTATCTTTTCAAAAGATCTTCAGCTAGACCTTCGTACTCTAATTTATAAGTTTCCAGTTCCTGCTGTACTTCTCCTAGAAGCTTAACAGGAACGAAGCTTAAATTACCGATTGGGAAGTTGAAGCTCCGAGCTTTTACCATAGATCGAGCATTCATCTCCGTTCTTCGAAACTTGTCCGCTTCTTCTCTTGGGAGAAGATACTTTCTTCCGAGCACCATTTCTTCTGGTACATCTTCTCTGGAGAATCCAAGATCTGCTGGATCTAGCTGTACCTGAAAACTCCATCTGCGTATGTGCAGATCCACCAAATATCCCTTTTCAAAAATATTCTCAAACATGGTAGCCTCTCAAATCGATATATCTTTTACTTTTTTTTATTTCTGCAGCAGATTCCTCTATGCTTTTTGCACAACGAAACCCGCCGCCGCTGCACCGATGCGTCGGGGCGAGGTCGAGGCGGTCGGCACACCGGAAACTGCCGGTATTGTCGTAGCACCACGACCCGCCCCGCAACACCCGATACTTCCCATGCGTCGGTGGCTTCAGGTCACCCCGCCGGTACCGATCATATGCCTCGCTCTCGAACCAATCCTCGCACCACTCCCAGATGTTCCCCGCCATCTGGTACAGTCCATAAGGACTACACCCCTCCGGGTAACTCCAGATGTCGCATGTCCTCTCCTGGCCCCGGTTCTTGTCCCACCGGCACCGGCGCCCCTCCTCCCAGTCGTTCCCCCAAGGGTACTCCCGGCCATCGATCCCCCGGGCCCCCTTCTCCCATTCCAATTCACTTGGCAGGCGTAGGCCCGCCCATTGGCAATAGGCCTCCGCTTCATACCAGGAGACCTGAACCATTGGATGGTCCTCCTTGTCACCGTAAGGTTCATAGCTACTCCCCGATTTGCGCACGAAGCAATCGTTGTCCAATAAGATCCACTTCTTCGGGTCCGCTTCGCTGGGAATAGAAGAATAGCCTGTTTCTTTCACGAACTTATTATACTGAGCGTTGGTCACTGGATGAACTGCCAGATAATAGGGAGGAAGGTAGACCCGTAATTTATCTTCCCCCGCCAGGAACTCCCCCTCAGGGATCAGCACCAGTAGAGTTCCGTCTTTTTGATTTCTGATAAAATTCAGCATATTTTTCTTTCACTAGACAAATAGGTAGAGAGTTTCCTTAACTCTCTACCTATTTGTCTAGTTGAATTACCCTCCTTCCCTTTTTTGAGGGCTCTGTCATTCCCATAAGCACCAGGTCAGAGACACTTCCAACTTCCTTATTAAGAAGAAGTATTGAAGGTGTGTTCTCCCAGAGCATAACCCGGAACACAGAAGTAACTTCCATGCTGCTTAGCTCTATGTAGCTCAGCTCTAGTAGGTCGGTAGAGGTCTCATAGTAACCTTTCCACTCCCCCGAAGGAGTACGGACAGCTAACCCATGCCGACGACCTACGGGAGAAGGAGAGACACTACGCCACCACACTACATTAGGAATACCTAGTGTGGTCCAGCCAGCATACCCTCTGCCCTGATCCAATGCTGGATAAGTCCAGAACATACTACTGCTGTTTTCTCCTTCTTCAAGTCGAGGTCGGAACCATGAGACTTTTCCCTCGGCCAGTTCTGTGAAGAACATTCTGCCCAAGGAATCATCACAGATCTTGGGAACTAGCATATCTAGCACCTTTCCCAAAGTACCCAACTACCTCTCGGGTGGTGGGAGTTAGATCTGCCTCCAGTCGTTGCAGCAGGCGTTCTGCCCAGTGCATCCTTGTTTGATGCCCCTTGGCTTCAAAGCTGTTTGGATGGAGCTTGGCCAGGCGCTCTTTGCGGCACTGGATGTTCTTCTTTACTGCTTCGAGCATCTCTGCAGAAGAAACTTCAAAAGTTTCCATATGCTTCTCCTCAAGAAGAAGCCAGGATCGATCCTGGCTTCTTCTTGATCCTTTGCTAGTTAAGTGTGGGGTCAATATCGACCCTTCGCTTTCGAGGTTTCTCTTCAGTTGTGACTTTTACTCCGGCAGAGGCATTTCTAACCCCCTGCTTTGCAGCCCAGTCTCTCATAGCTTCAATCTCTCCTCCTTTTAGTCTAAGGGTGGGAATGCGCTCATTAAGAGCATCCAGGATGTCTTTAGTTTTCAGCGCTCTCTTCTGCTCAAGGGCCGCCAGCATTGCCTGTTGAATGATCCGCTCAATATCATCCCCGGAATATCCCTCTGAAGCACAGGAAAGTTCTTCTAGAGCAAACTTCTTGGGGTCTTGCTTGCGCTTTACAAGATGAATTGAGAAGATCTCCCTCCTGGCCTGCTCGTCAGGAAGATCAACGAAAAATATATCGTCGAACCTCCTTAACAGCTCTCCAGGCATGTTTTCTATCGAATTACATGTTGCCACAAAGTACAGCGGCGCTTTGGTTTCTTGGAAAAACACTAGATATGTAGAAAGCACCCTGCTGGTCACTCCACTATCAGTTGAGCCGGAGGACTTAAGCCCAGAAAATCCCTTCTCGCACACTGTTATCTCTCCCTTACGGGAGCAGGCAGGTCATTTCTGCCTACCTCTCACGATCGCCCGTGAGGTCGGACTGTATCTTGACGGTCTAAGCCCGGTGAGCCTTTTTCGACCGCCCGGGGCGTGCAGTCTCTGAGGGTTCCCAGCCGCCTACAGGAGGGCGTTGGGTCTTCCCTGCTGGTTTTCTGCAATGGCCACATTATCACCAGGGCCTCCTCTTGCCTGGTAGCGCCATATACTCAGGTGTTCCAGCAAACAGCCCCGTTACGAGGCCGATTAGTTGACCTCATCCATCCAAACTATAGCGGGAGCTACGCTCTCCATTAACATACAGGAGTATCGTGCTCTCTCCTCACTCATTCCTACAAGAGAACCGAAGATCCTCCCCAGGTCTAGACGAAAGAGTGGCCACTGAAAGATAGAGGCTGCCACTTTGGAAGCCAGGGACTTTCCGGTTCCTGGAACTCCTGTGAGCATAACTCCAGAGAGACGCTGCAGCCCGAACTCTTTGGCTGCGGGAGTAAATGCCAATCTACTCCTGGTGAAGTATTTCTTTAAAGCAGTAAGTCCCCCAAGACTTTCAATAGGCTCGATTTGATCCCAGACTTCTAAAAGTCCGGTCTTTTTAATTGCCATTGCCTTCTGCTTCTGGACCGAGGCAATCGCCTCGGCATTGTAAGACTTCGCCACGATTCTTGCTCGTGCGAAGGCATCCTCCGCTTCTTTACAGGTAAGTCCGCAGGCGGCCTCGATCAGGTCACTGCGAACAGAAGCAGCCACTGTTTCCTTGACCGCTTCTGTGACATCATCTAAAATCACCCCGAGATCCTCCCTATTGGGAAGAGTCAGTTCTATGGGAGTAATTCCCTTCTCCAATTCGGGCGGAATGAACGGGGCATAAGAGAGAAAGACAAAGGTTTTTCGAGTTGCCGAAAGCCTTGACAGCGCACTTTTAATCTTCCTTATGTTCTCTGCAACCTTGAGAAATGGGTGGTAATCCCTCAGAACCAGTACTGTGCCATCTGGAGCGTCGATGGCTGTCTTGATTGCCGAAGTTGGGTCTTTGGCATCTATCATCTTAGCCTTGCCAGTTTTTACTGCCCAGCCTTCTCCCAGCTCCCAGATCCATACTTGACGATCTAGAGCTTTCGCGGCTGCTATAATTTCTTCTTCAGCTCTTTCTTCCTCATAGCTAGAAACCCATAACGCTGCATATCCTGCTGCCAGATATGCTCGAATCTCTTTTTGAAAATCCATTTTATTATTCTCCTTTCTCGATTGCTTTGACTATACACTCGGTGTTATAGTGGCAAAAACCAGCACCATCTCCTAACACGATTAAAAGATCTCCAGTGGATACTTCAACTTTTTTTCCGCATCCAACACAGATGGTAAACTCTAGGATAAAAACTGCAACTGACGAAAACTCATCTAGCAGACAGTCTGCACTGCGATGAATTTTCCGGTCCCTCTCCTGCTCAAAAAAGGGCTCATTATCTTCGATAGGAAGCCCGCAGTTGTAGCAGAACACTTCCTTCTTGTTTTCTTCTGAGTTCATGTTTGCTCCTTAAGATAGATCTTATTGAGTTCTCTCGATTGAGATTACTCGGTCGGTTAGTCCGTTGATTAAAACTGTGGTGCTCTTACGATTGCTATATTGATCTTCTCCTATGTAATAGAGGCGAACACGCTTTCCTAGCATGTCCTCTCGAATAAGATCTGGAGGTCCTGCCTTCTGCAGGACCTCAGTCATCGTAATATTGCTCTTAGTGGTAAGGTAATAGTAATCTTCCACCTTCATTCCCTGGCCAAATGCCAGAGATGCTTGGAAAGTGAGACCGGCTAGGAAAGGCCAGGTCTTTCTCATGATTTTCTCCTAAAGCAAGAGGAGGGGGGGAAATTCCCCCCTCCTCTTATTTTTTCTCCTCCCATATTCTTCCGTTTGTCAGAAAAGATCGACTAAAGACGGATGAGAAATTCGTCTTTACCTTCTCGGGCGTCGAAATCTTGGGGGTGACTCTTCCTCCAGCTCTTCTAACTCCTCTTCCTCTTGTCGCATGGGCTTTCGGGCTGTCTCTGCCAGCTTGTCCTTTTTTGACTGCCTTGTCTTGCGCTCCTTTGGAGCTTCCTCCTCCAAAGGGTGGGAGTGCTTCCTAAGCGTAGGATCTTCTATCGCTGGCTTTGTCTCAGGCTGCTGATGGGATTCTTGATTCTCCAAGAACTCTTTTCTGAGCCTAGTGTCTGTAGTTTTTACCAACCGAATTAGGTCGGCTAAGTCTCCGTTTCCATAGACTTTGATGCTCCACTGGTAGTCCCCCTTCGCATTTCTGGTTACTTCCAGGGAGTTCGGTTCATCGGTTCTCGTTGTTACTTCTTTATACGACATTTTGCCTCTGCTTCCTAAATTGTGTCCAAGTGTGCACAAACACTTGGACAGGTTTTCAGTTCACGCTTCATCCAGGATAGCTTTCTAAGAAAGTCTTATATCCTGTCCACGTGCTTTTTTAACCTCCAGATGAAGCCACTACCTTGGAGGAGTCTTTTAAGAGGAGACTAACCTCATAGCTTCTCTCTCAATATTGATTGCTCCTTTGTATTTACTTCCCTTCGACACTGATCATCAGAGAGGTTGAAGACTAGGGAAGTATCCATCAACATCATCTTAGCGATGATTCAGTCTACTGTGTCTACATAGGTAGGGGCTTTCCTTAAGTCCCTACCTATGTATCGATTAGAGGTTTAGCCCCCGGGCCTCCAGTCTCTTGAAGAACTCTTCCAGGGCTTGCACTATGAGTACGCGCCTTGGGCACTCTGTGGCCCAAGTCAAGTCATTGAGTTTCTTCTGTATCTCATCCGGAATTCCCCGGATAAACATTATCCCCAACTTTCCTGGCTTTGCACCACCCCCTTTCCTCTTATTTTGGGGGAATAGAATCTCCTTTCTTTTAGTACACCCAGGTGGGCTACAAGTGCCTCTCGGATCAGCTCTGAAGTGTTCATGCTGAGCTGGCTTGCCGCTGCCTCAAGCTCCTTAAACAGGGAATCTGGGCAGCGAAAGCTTTTATACCGGCCCCGTGTCTCAACCTTGCGGCTCCAATTGAGATGTATCTTCTCATATGTAGTTTCTGTTTTCTTTTCCACCAAATCTCCTTATCGTCCTCCACCAGGTGACGAGAAATATCAGCGCCCCAATGAAGTAGGCGCCTCCTTCCCAAAACCTCTCGTTCTGCATAAAAATCCCAGACACCAGCAGCATTCCTGCAGACATATACCAGGGAAATCTCCAGAAGCGATTCATCTGGTATAGCTCTCTCCTTAGAGCTTGCCTCATCTCAGTCAGATCAGTTTCTCGGGCTACTGCCACCTCTTCAAAACAGGCGCAGCACCATCCCGTGTTGGGCAGAATCATTCTGTCTGTCTCGGTGAGCCTTCCCTCACATCTACAGCAGTGCTGTAGATTACGTGTTATTTGTCTCATTTTTTCCCCCCCACCTCTCTTTAACTACTGATATTACTTCCTCTTCCTCTCCTTCTAGAAGCTCTGCTAACTCTTCTTCTAGCGGAATAGATTCTGTGTCTTCTATCAGCCCGGAGCACACTTCTTCTACTCTATCCTGAAGCTTCTTGTCCAGCCATCGAAGCTCTTCCTTGAGCACAGACATGGGAACCCTACGTTTGATAAACAGCTTTATGGTTCGATGGAGTATTTTTAACTCTGAGTATGTCCAGAGCATTTCTGACTCCTATTTTCTTAAACAAATAATATATCACATATGTGTCACAATTTCAACTGCTCTTTCAAGGCTCCGATATCGGAATCTAGCTCCTGAAGAGCATAATCATAACCAGTGAATCCCCAGCATTCGTCTCGTTCCTTGATGCTGCTTCCTAAATTGTGTCCAAGTGTGCACAAACACTTGAACAGGTTTTCAGTTCACGCTTCATCCAGGATAGCTTTCTAAGAAAGTCTTATATCCTGTCCACGTGCTTTTTTAACCTCCAGATGAAGCCACTACCTTGGAGGAGTCTTTTAAGAGGAGACTAACCTCATAGCTTCTCTCTCAATATTGATTGCTGCATTGAGATCACGATCGTGAGTCTCATTACAGTTTGGGCAAGTCCATATTCTGTCTGATAGCTTTAAGTCTGGATTTCTAAATCCACAATCAGAACACAACTTTGAACTTGGAAAAAACCGACCCACTTTGATAACTTGGCTGCCAAACAACAGAGATTTGTAAACAAGTTGTCGAATGATCTCTCCAAAAGAAGCATCAGATATCGACAAAGATAATCTTCTGTTCCGCTTCATTCCTTCAGCATTCAAGTCTTCAACTCCAATGATCCTGTACTTTGAAGCTATCGTTGTAGTCATCTTGTGAATCAGATCTTTTCTCTTGCAAGCAACTTTGTAATGAAATCTTGCAAGTTGCTTCTTAACCCTGTACCACCTACTGCTGCCTTTTATTTTTCTTGACAGTTCTCGGTTTAACTTCTTTAACTTTCGCAATTCTTTCCTGAACAATTTTTGGTTCTCAAACTGCTCATTATCTGAAAGCTTTGCTAAAGTTTTTAATCCAAGATCAACTCCAACAGATTCTTGTTTGAAACTTACAGGATCAGAAATTGTTACCTCCACATGGATAGCAGCAAACCACCAACTTGCTGTTTTAGAGACAACAACTCCCATGACTTTACCTGCAAATCTTAAGGATTCTGTCATGTTTACCCAACCAAGCTTGGGAATCCTAATTTGATAATCTTCGAGTTGAATCTTATCGTTATTCAATCTGAAAGATTGTTTGCTTCTTTTCCTGGATTTGAATTTAGGGAATCCTATCCAGGATTTTCTTTTTCCTTTTTTGTGATCAAAATAGTTTTTGAGCGCAGTCCCAAGATCTTGAAAAGCCCCTTCAGCAACATCTTTAGCCACATCATAAACCCAGGGAAACTCTTCTTGTTTAATCTCATTAAACTGCTTTTTGATTGTCATCACTCCGAATACGGAACCGGCTTCGGAGTGAGAGTTCTTCCAGACAGCCAACCCCCAGTTGTAAACAAATCTCTTGATTCCTGAAGCTTGATTGAAGTAAGTTTCTTGCTCAGGAGTTGGATTGAGCCTAATTTTGTGAGCTAATATCATCGGATAAAGCCTTCTTTAGAGCTTTTCGATAGTTTCTCAATCCATATAATCTCGAACTGAAACAATGAACAATAGAAAGCATATCCTGAATCATTTCTTGCTCAGGGCTTAAGGTCTCTATGTTCATAACAACGATATTGCAGCCATTATTTTTAGCCAGGTGTTCTATCAGATCAAATCCAAACCTGGACAGCCTGTCTTTATGAACAATAACCAAAGTTGAAATGTTTCCTGATATTATTAAATCAATTATTTTCAAAAGCTTTGGACGTTTGAAATTTAATCCCCCTCCAATCTCTTCTATCCATTCATTTACATTTAAACCTCTACAAGCACAAAATTGTTCAAGCATTTTCTTCTGATTCAAAAGATCAACCTTTTGGCTTTGACTTGAAACCCGCGTATAAACTATCACTTTCCTTTCTTTTTTATTCACTACTCCGACAGTCTTAAACAAATGCTCTTCCGTATAAACTCTCCTGTTAGATAGACTTCGAGATGGAACCAACTTCTTTTCTCTATCCCATCTCTGGAGAGTTTTTACAGAAACCCCCACAATTTTTGAAAATTCTGATATTAAATAAGTGTTCATATAAGCATTTTTACACACAAACGAGTATTTGTCAACTACCTAGAAATTAACAACTCCTAATCCAAACTTGAGGACCTCTTTTCCTATTCCCCAACCACCTTCTCTGGAAAACACTTTTGCAAATTATACACTCCTTTGCTTCTATTCCTTGATATGTATACAATTTCTCACCACATCGGGGGTTTGGACAAATGCCCCTCATCAAAAGATCCGTATGTTTTTTAGTTAAAGATCTCCCCAAGGCAATCATCGACTTTAACCCCAATTAATATTCTTTTTATGTTCTGCAAGTACAACACTTAACTGCTCTTTACACATCCTCGCACTCAAATCCTGCATCAAATTTACAAACTTATTCATCCCTTCAAATTTAGTACAAATTATCTGTGTAGCCTCAAATTCTCCATTTATGTTCCTTTTCATTGCCAATAAACACAGCTCAGTTTCATGAACTTTCTCAAAATCTTCAAGATAAGTATAAACCTTTTGAATTGCATCATCAGCTATTCCTTTTAAATCATCAGGAATCAAATGAGCATCATCCTGACATTTGCGTATATGAAACTTAAATTTTCTTAGCTTCAAACACATAGGGCATAAATCAAAAACTATAGGACTCAATAAAGTTCCAGTCTGTATTGCCACTTCTAATCTTTCTGTTTCATTACAAATATCACAATTACTAATTGTTGATCTTCCTTCTCCTACTACAAATACACCCTGATTAAATTTTTCTACAACTCTTGGATTCAATTCCACTTTTGTTCTCCTTTCTCAAAATCTTTTGTTGTGTCTTACTGCCCTGGTTTTATTATAATTCATCTTAGCAACAATAGCTTCTCCAATTCTCCAACCCCTCAATCCTCCAAGACTTAAAACCCTTATTATTATATCAGCAGCTTCCTCCTCTGCCCCCCAAAGCTCTTTAATATGTTCCCCCTGAGGAGGTTCAATTTGACGAAGAGTTTCAAGTAATTCACCAACCTCCCCGTAAATTAACGAAAGCAATTCTCCTACATTTATCGAATTTTTATACCAACCCTTATCCTTTGCAATCTGATAACATTCCTCCTGAATTTTATTACAAGCCCGAATAAATACCTTTTCTTCAAAAATTAACTCACTACCATTCATCACAGTTT
>Ga0209520_10001366_pt1 | contig 13787 bp, 17 predicted proteins | sample Rifsed16ft1_FD_184009 | JGI IMG/M metagenome (GOLD analysis project Ga0209520, IMG submission 184009) | Soil microbial communities from Rifle, Colorado, USA - sediment 16ft 1 (version 2) | ecosystem: Environmental > Terrestrial > Deep subsurface > Rock core/Sediment | place: Rifle, Colorado...
TCTGGCAGCGGGATTGTGGAAATAACCGCATCGCAGTCAATTGTTTTTTTAATACCCTGTTGAATGTAACTTATACCTTCGACGGCACCATTGTTTAAATTAAAAATATGTTGCGACAGAAAACAAAAAGGCATTGTTTGCTATATCCGCCATATCCTTATCCTCCATATTAATCTGATAATCCAGCTTGAATACGGTATCCTCCGTATAACGATAGTTAAGGCCTGGCGTAATGCTGTTTCTTAGCCAATTAACCCTGTCGCCGCTGACAATTTCAGACGTTTGCACCTGGTCCCACCTCAGAACACCGGTAAACGTTGAATTATCTGTAAAAAACTTAGGCGCCAAGGTTTTTAGGCAGGTGGGCATAAAATGATACCTTCCTTCTACATAATATCCCCACATGGAGTCCGCAATACCCGCAGACCTAGCCAATGCGTCTGTCTCGATAAACGCATAAGCGCCTTCACCGACAAGTTCAAAAGGCCCTTTTTGATATGCAAAATCTAATGCAGGAATAGTTATTTGATTCTCATTAGCATCATCGTATCGTTGTGTATAAGCAGAACCACCGAATTCTAAACCAATAAATGGGCTAAAGGTAACGCGCCCAACAACGGCGGGGCTTTGATTCTCATTGTCGAACTCGAATCCACCTCTTGAGCTTCTAATGCCTTTGCTTAAACTAAAGCTCTTTTTCCCAGTCTCATCCAAGCCATGAAATACACCATTGGTGACATAAATTTCATAATCCAATTTACTCAATTCGGAAGGATACGTGCTGCCAAAAAAGCCCATTCCAACATCGGTAAGGGTTGTTGGAATAATAAATTGATCTACCAGTGGGCGGTCAGTGAGATCCTGTAATGGTGAATCATGAACTAAATTAAACTTTCCTAAAGGGGTGAGGATAAAACCGCCCCTCCAATTGAGCCAGTCTGTTATCAAAAAATCGATGGTTGCAAATTCAAGAATTACCTCTCCATCCCTGCCCGCCGTGTTCGAATTCAAGTTCTGCGGCAAGTTTTACGCGGTCTGAAATATCCGAGTATATGAATGGTATAAACCTCGTCTGGTCAAAACCATTATCACCGCCTTCATCCTCCGTAGCCCTGAACTGGAAATCCATATAACCGCCCAGATAAGTATTTCTACCAAACCTTCTCAGAAACGGTTTTGTATATACACCACCAAAGGCAGGCGCAAGTTTCTTTTCGGACAATTCCGCACTCTTCCTCGCAAGATAAGATTCTTCACCCGCAGCCCCTTCAGGGGCAACAGCCAGTTCCTTTTTCTTAACTTCTTCCTTTAAAGATGCAATTTCTTTTTCCTTCTGAACATCTTTTTCCTTTAATGATGCTATCTCACTTTCCTTTTGACTGTCTTTTACAATTTGCTGCTTGAGCAGATCCTTTATTTCTTTCAATTCCTTTTCGAACATTTCAACTTTGCTTTTTAAAGCCTCTGTTTCCGAAGATTGCGCGAATACATCGTTAATACAAAAAGTTAGCGCTAACGATACTACGATAATAAGACTCAAATAACGCATAATTAGACCTCCTCAATAAAATTAACAAAGACTCATTCTCAAAACATTTTGAAAATTATATAAATTACTCATTAACGCATAATTTACCCCCCCCCATTAGAATAAGTTAGATACAGATACAAATTTAATACGAATTTTTATTCCAACTAATTTTTTTAATAATACCACGCACTTGCTTCCGGGTCTCTGATTTTGGATTCTTTTATCATGGGCATTCTAAACAGAAATAAGACTCAGTCTCAATATGATAAAATAATTTAATAAATAGTCAAGGATATTTTTAAAATAATTGCAAACAGGTTGAAATGATTTTTTAACAAAAAGCCGTAAACCGAGCGCAGATCCCTGCTAAATCAAATAAAAGACGTCTAACAGGACGGTGTTTTTCATTAAATCCATTACAAAGGAGAGGGTGGAGAGAAATGAAGTATACAAAAGACGATAAATAAAAAAGGGTTGTGTCGCAATTGCTACACAACCCTTTTGATTAGTAGAGTTACCGCTATCTATTCAACAATAGGTATAAATTCTCCCGTAACGCCGCCATCGTTTGTATATACCGTTGGCATGTAAAAGGTATTTTCTGCGGCCTGATCTATCTTTTGATTGCATTTTGGACACCTCCTGTTGTGTGGACCTCGGCTTATAAACCTTCTCCCACACATAAGGCAACTCCTTTCTGCTTTATCAGCATAAACATTCTTTAAGGAAAGATTTTTTTCATTATATTTTTTAAGAATTTTACGCCTTGGTTTTTCTTTCTGCTGGACACTCACCACAATGGACTCCTAAAAAAGTTAGAAATATAACATTACAATTTCGACTTAAAAAACAGAATTATATACAATATTGTTCCAAATGTTTAAATTATTTTTTAAAATATATACTAACTTTAAACACTATAACTACTTAAATAGAATATTATTTTTACTTGTATTTAAAGAGACGCAGCGTATAATAAAATCTCTTAATTTTCTAACATAGATTTAACGGGGCGTAGCGCAGTTTGGCTAGCGCGCCTGCCTTGGGAGCAGGAGGTCGGAGGTTCAAATCCTCTCGCCCCGACCACATGACACGGGGGGTTGGAGGCTACGGCATCCAGCCTACCAGATGTAATTTCCCGCCCCGCCGATGTCAGGATGAATATTCTTTATATTACCCCTATGGCTATCATAATCGCCTTTTCTATTTCGTTCATCTTTTCGTCACGTATCTTGCCCGCAAAAGGACCCCTTATTACCTTAATTATAAGTAAGGATTTGTCTATCGTTGTTACCTGTTCACATTTAGCCATTGATGCCTTTGATAAACCGCCTTCGCCCTCTTGAAGTAAAATATGTGTAGGAGATGGCCTTAAGTTTGTAGACAGAGGAATGACAATTATATCATTGGCTAATTTATTTCGGATATCTAAAGAGACTACCAGAGTAGGACGATTCTTAATATCCTTTGGCTTTGAAGGCAGATTAACTAAATATATCTCTCCTCTTTTTTGCTACTCAATCATCCCATGTCCTCTTTGCACTTTCTACCGCTATCTTAGTCCATTCTCTGTCTTCCTTCTTCTCTTTTTCTGTAAGAGACAGATAATAAGCCTCGATGTCTTTTTCAATTGCTCTTTTTTTAGACTTCAGCAATGAATCACGCAGCATATCTTCCATTACCTGACTTCTTGGGGTTCCTTTTTCTTTTGCAATTTCGTCTATTTTATTAACCACATCATCGCTAATTGTTACTGTTAGTTTTGCTTTACGCAGGGTACTTGTAGATGGCATAATCAACCCCCTTTCAATCTTATTCATTATAAGATAATTAGGGGTTTATTTTCTCTTTTTAGATTTCACTACCTTTTTTGAAACTGACTTTTTAACTGCTTTCTTTGGTTTTGCAAGAGGCGAAGGACGGCAGAGCAGTTCACCTTTTGGCGCAAGACGACCGCAGGAATCACAAACGTATTTCAAATTGACAACCTTGGGGGCACACACATGCCTGGGATCACCCGTTACTGTACCACAAAATCTGCATGAAACGACCTTCTCTGCTACAACTGGGTTACACAGGTGTCCTTTGTCTGTTGCGACCAGACCACATGTCTGACAAGTATAAACATTACCCATAATTATCCTCCCTTTCTATACATTTTTTCCCCGATTAGGACTATATAAAGTTAAAATATATTTTAACATTTCTTCTTTTTATTGGGTGGATTGTTTCCATTGCATCTATTGCCGCTATTATATATACCCCCAAGGGGATTTGAACCCCTGTCTTCAGGCTGAGAACCTGACATCCTGGGCCACTAGACGATGGGGGCATGAAAATGCAAGGAAGTTATAAAGACTTGTAAGTTCCTACCTATAACAAATATTTATAAATAGTAAATAAAAAATACCATATTTATTTTGCGAAGTCAATAAAATTTAGACATTACTTTGCTTTAAAATGCGTGTTGAAACACTAACATGGTTTAAGGCGCAGCACATGGCTGAGTACAGAGCTTTAGAATTGTTTAGTGAATAACCCTTTCTCCTGTTTTTGTTATAGTTATCTTGCCAAAGTCCTCCATCCTGCTTAATTCTTCCGTATTAAAGACAGGACCATCAATACAAACCCGCTGGCCACTACAGTCACATTGACCGCATACGCCAAAACCACATTTGATATACCTCTCCAAAGAAACCTCACATTCGACACCGTGTTCTTTACATAATTCAACTACCTTGTACAACATCCTTTCCGGACCACAGGCATAGACATTCCGGAAGCGTTGTTTTTTAAGTAAGTCCTTGAATAAATCAATGGTTGTTCCTTTGAATCCTGCAGTTCCGTCATCGGTACACAATTTCATACCTTTAAAACGTTTCTGATAAAGTATTTCTTGCGCAGTTCTTGCCCCCTGTATAATAGTCTCATTCCCCAAATGTTTCTCGACAGCAAGATTTAATCTATCAATAAGAGTTGCCAGAGACGCCATTCCGATCCCGCCTCCCATAACACACGAATTTGTATCTGGTTTTAAGCTAAATCCCCTACCATAAGGACCGCGTATTCCAAGCATATCCCCTATCTTTTTACTGTGGAGTACATTAGTAAATATTCCTCTTTTTAAAACAGAGATACCTACGAGGTCATCTTGCATATAAGATATAGTAAAAGGTTTTTCATCGAGGAGTGGTATCCATACCATGACAAATTGCCCCGGCTCAAAACTTAAATCAAGCTTGAAAAAAAAGGTTTTAACACCCGAAGATTCTTCCTGAATATCGCAGATTTTCACCATCACTGGCTGTTCAATCATGTGCTGCACCTACAATGCTTTTTATACTGTCGAAACCGTTTTCCTGCATCCATTGACTAATTTCTTCACATACTTTTTTAAAAACATCAATACCGCGAGAATAAACACCCGTTCCTATCCCAATGGCCGATGCCCCAGCCATTATCATTTCAATGGCATGCCTTCCCGTGGAAATACCCCCGACACCAATAATAGGAATTTTTATGGCCTTATATAAATCATACACACATCTTACGGCAACGGGTCTCAGGGCATCGCCTGTAACACCACCTACCTTAAAGCTTAAAATGGGCTTTTGGGCTTCTATGTTGATGATCATGCCCGGCCCCATCGAGTTAACTGCCGTGATAGCATCCGCGCCTGCATCCTCCGCAGCCTTTCCAATCGTACAAATTTCGGGAATATTGGGAGATAGCTTAACGAATATCGGCAATTTGGTTACCTTTCTTACTGCAGATGTTATGTCGAAGGTTGCTTGTGGCGTGCCGTGTCCTGCGAGCAGCCCAAATCCTGGTGTGTGCGGACAGGAAAGGGGAATCTCTATTGCTGAAAATCTTTGGGCAGAAAGACCCTCGACCACTCTCGCAAAATCTTCCTTCTGTGCGCCGATTACACTGGCAATGACCGGAACGCCGACATCCTGAAGGTTGGTAAATTCCCTGGCGGCTGCATCAACACCCGGATTCGAATATCCCACGGCATTTAGCATCCCCGCCTCAAAGGTGATAACCGTGGGATTTTTGTGTCCCTCCCGAGGTTCTACACTAATAGACTTAATCGTTACAGCGCCCGCACCATTCTCTGCAACCCGTTTCAACAATGCCTTTGTCGTGCCTAGTATCCCGGACGCCAGGATGGCAGGATTTGTTAATTGGATACCACATAAGTTGACAGATAAGTTTATTTTGGACATTAGATTAAGTATTATAGTAACCGTCGTGTACGTGTAAATGTAAAAATAATTTTATAGATGATTATTTATAAGATTTACTTGACAATCAATTAAACTAATATAAATATAGTATCTTAATTTTTTTGTAAATAAAGATTAAATACTACGACTCAAGGGTTGTCAACTATTTATGAAAATTCTTGGAATTGATCCAGGAACACAAGTTGCCGGTTACGGCGTGATAGAAACGATAGGTTCAAAGACACATGTCATCGAGTATGGCTCTATCAAAGCCGGTAGAAACCTGAATTTTCCACAAAGACTAAAGACAATCTACTGCAAGATTATGGATATTATTTCTAAACATCAACCCGATCAAATGGCTATCGAAGAGGTTTTTTACGGCAAAAATATAAAAGCGGCAATAAAGATTGGCGAAGGAAGGGGTATTGTCTTTTTGTGCGCGGCATCAGCAAACATCCCCATTACTGAATATGCTGCAACGGTTGTAAAGAAGGCTGTTGTAGGCAATGGGAATGCCCACAAGAAACAGGTGCAGGAAATGGTAAAAATCATTCTTGGATTACCTGAAATCCCTTTTTCCGAGGACGCATCCGATGCGCTTGCCCTCGCAATTTGTCACAGTCATAATCTCACATTATGAGTATAAAAAATCTTAAAGAAATACCGATAATAACATTGTGTTTATTTTAAAAGAATTTTAGGGCAAAGTTATTGCGGAGAATTTTCCAGTGAACTGGATATTTACGCCATTTAAAATTATTGGAAATTATGCCCATACATTCATAAGGGAACTAGGGAGGATGGTGTGTTTTCTCGTAACCTCCTTCTTTTGGGTAGTGTTTCCTCCATATTTACTCCGAAGAATTGTTAAGCAAATTAATTTTATTGGCGTAAAGACTACCCTGGTCATCGTTCTGACAGGATCATTTACGGGAATGGTGCTGGCATTGCAGACGTATTATGCCTTAGTTAAGTTCGGCGCTGAAACGAGTCTGGGTTCTGTGGTAGCTCTTTCACTAATCCGGGAACTGGGACCAGTTATTTCTGCCTTGATGGTTACGGGACGCGCTGGTTCTGCATTAACGGCAGAAATTGGAATTATGAGAATTTCTGAGCAAATTGACGCACTAAACGCAATGGCCCTAAATCCATATAAATATCTCATCATCCCAAATTTACTTGCAGGCATCATATCGCTCCCTCTCTTAAATGCTATCTTCGTTGTAGTTGGAGTTTGGGGAGGATATGCTGTGGGTGTGGGACTTACGGGCGTCTCCAGTGGAACCTATTTTGGCGGCATCAGCGATTTCGTTAGTGCGAAAGACATCCTTGAGGGTCTGTACAAATCCTTAAGCTTTGGTATGCTGATAACCTGGATAAGCTGCTATAAGGGATATTTTACCGGATACGGGGCAGAAGGCGTAAGCAAGGCAACCACCCAGGCCGTGGTGCTTTCATCAGTCACGATACTGATATGGGATTATTTTATGACGTCGATATTATTGACTTAATCTGAATAACCAATGATTGAGGTTGTCGATTTATACAAAAGTTTTAACGACCACGAGGTGCTTCGGGGTGTTAACCTAAAGGTAGAAGAGGGACAAACTCTGGCCTTGATAGGAGGTAGTGGGAAGGGGAAATCGGTACTCCTCAAGCTTATTATCGGCCTTACAAAACCCGATCGGGGCAAGATATTAATAAACAATCAGGATATCAGCAAGCTGAGAGGAAAACTGCTAAGACAATTAAAAGAACGATGTGGCATTGTCTTTCAGGGAGGCGCCCTTTTCGATTCCCTCACCGTATTTGACAATGTCGCATTCCCTCTCAGGGAAAAAACCAGGATGAAAGAATCGCAAATTCGGGATACGGTGCTTGCGGAGTTGGCCAGAGTGGGCCTATCGGGCGCTGAAAATAAATATTCTGCCGAGATAAGCGGCGGCATGAAAAAACGTGTTGCCCTTGCGCGATGCCTTGTTATAAAACCCGAAATAGTCCTTTTTGATGAACCGACGACCGGACTCGATCCATTAATTGGAAAAGCAATACACAAACTGATCAGAGATTGCCAGAAAAGTCTCAATTTTACTGCACTCATGGTTACTCATGAAATACCTGCAATTTTTTCTTTGGTAGATCGTGTTGCTATGTTATATAATGGCAAAATTATTGCTTCAGGAACGCCAGCAGAGATAGAGAACTCACAAGATCCTGTGATTCATCAGTTCGTGCATGGAGAATTGGAAGGCCCTATTCCCATACAATAAACGTGTTCCCAATAATCTAAAAGGTGACAAATATTATGAAGAAATTTGACGTTGAAATTATTGTTGGCATCTTTGTTTTCTGTGGTTTGCTTTGCCTGGCTTACATGTCTGTAAGGCTTGGGAAGGTCAACCTGTTGGGAGACCACCATTATCCGGTAAACGCTGTCTTTAGCTCTGTCAAAGGACTCAAAAAAGATACGGTAGTGGAAATATCGGGAGTTGAAGTTGGTAAGGTTGACAATATCAAGCTGATCGATTATCAGGCTGTGGTTACCTTGCTTATTCGAGACGACATCGAACTCCAGGAAGACGCCATTGCATCGATTCGTACCAAAGGACTTTTAGGAGAGAAATATGTAGAAATAACCCCTGGCGGATCGGATACATTGATAAAACCCGGTGATTCATTACATCAGACAGAACCGCCGATTGATATAGAAAAGTTGATAGGAAATTTTCTTTTTGGGACGGTAAAGGAATAATGAAATGAACTATAGAAAAATTACATCTGCACTATGTATTGGTATGCTTTCATTGGCTGTTATATCTCCGCTTCTGTGGGCAGGAGAACCTGGAAAATTACTTATGGAAACGATAGACAAAGGCTTTGCCATTCTCAAGGACCCTTCCCTAAAAGGCGATGAAAAGGCGCAGGAACGCAGGCAAAAGTTATGGGAAGAGATTTCCCCCATTTTTAATTTTGAAGAAATGTCCAAAAGGGCTCTTGGCCAGCATTGGAAAAGCCGTACACCTGAGGAAAAAAAGGAATTTGTGGAATTGTTTACCAATATAATGAAAAACGCTTATATAGGAAAAACCGATACGTATTCTGGTGAAAAAGTTGTTATTATCAGTGAAAAGCAAGATAAAAATTATGCCACCGTACAAACCAAGATTATCACAAACAAACGAACTGAAGTATCTGTGGATTATAATATGCTCAATAATCCGGGGAGATGGACAATTTACGATGTGATTATTGAAGGAGTGAGCCTGGTTAATAATTATCGCAGCCAATTTAATAACATCTTGATTAAATCGTCCTTCAAGGAACTTATTCAGAAGATAAAAGAGAAAAAACGTAAAGAAGAAACGTCAACAAAGTGAGAAAATAACATTACAATAATGCTGGGTATCAGGAAAGGAGAAAAACAAGTGAGAAGTTCCGTTTTATTGATGTTCGTTTTTATTTTTACAATTTGTGTATGCAAGGCATCTGTCCGGGCAGAATCTTCACCCGTTTCAGAAGGACAACCAACTGAAACTCCACAAGAAGAAAAAACTCCTGTCATCAACAAAGCGAATGAAGACGGTGAATTGAAACATACCGTTTCAACGGGACAATCGGATAACACGAGAGAAGAGGATACAACTCCTGCCATTGCAACTCAAGAAGACGAAGAATTACAACATGATGATGTAAAATCGGAACCTCCATTGGTTAAAGACCCTCTTCAGCCATACAATCGTGCTATCTTTACCTTTAACGATAAGGCTTATCATTATTTTATTAAACCAATATACACCGGATACAATTCCATGGTACCTGAAAAGGCACGCGTAAGTGTCAGGAACTTTTTTACAAACGTCAAAATGCCTGTCCGTTTTTTCAATTGTCTTTTCCAGGGTGAATTCAAAGGTGCAGGTACGGAGTTGGCGCGTTTCGTTATTAATAGTACCGTTGGAGTGGCAGGATTCTTCGATCCGGCAAAATCAAAATTCCATTTGGAAAGACAAGAGAGAGATTTTGGTCAGACTCTTGCCAAACACAAGATGAATTCCGGCATTTACATAGTGTGGCCTTTTATCGGACCATCAACTGTGCGTGATACGGCAGGATTAGCAGGAGATGCCGCATTGAATCCATTAAGCTGGATTTCATATTTCTTCCTCACACCGCTTGAGGGCTTTGGGAATTATTCTTATGACACTGTTAACGATCTCTCTATAGATAAAGGGACAACTTATGAGAACATAACAAAACCAGCCATCGACCCGTATATTGCACTCCAGGATGCTTATGTACAAAACCGAATTAAGAAGATAAAAGAATAATTTTTGGTATATTAACGCATGGAAAATGCCATACTGAAGGCGAACATACTGATTGAAGCGCTTCCCTATATACGTTCTTTTAGAAATAAGATCGTCGTAATCAAGTTTGGCGGCAGTGCAATGTCCAATGAAGACGTACTGACAAATGTACTCCAGGATGTTGTATTCATGAAAACAGTTGGCATAATGCCTATATTAGTTCATGGCGGCGGCCCGCGCATCAGCGAGGAGATGGCAAAACGGAATTTAACCCCAAAGTTTATTGAAGGACATCGTATAACTGACCGGGAAACACTTGATATAGCCAAAGACGTCCTGATCAATCAGATCAGCGCCTCCATAGTAAAAAGGATCTCAGAGTTGGGGAATGAAGCTGCCTGTATCTGGGAAGACGGATACTGTCCATTAAAGGCAGAAAAACACTACATCGAGACGAAAACAGATAACGGTGACTCCAAAAAGTTAGATATCGGTTTTGTCGGTAAGGTAACATCAATTGACAAGGACAGGTTTTTGAATTTATGCACCACGTGTACGATTCCCATTGTACCACCCATTGCAAAAGGAACCAATGGTGATGTTTATAACGTCAATGCAGACAATGTGGCGGCGTTTATTGCAAAGGCACTTGGCGCAGAAAAGCTCGTTTTTCTTTCAAACACGCACGGCATCATGACAAGACCCGACGACGATACCTCCTTTGCTTCCACGTTGCACGAAAACGAAGTCCACGAACTCATTGATAAAAAGGTAATCAAAGATGGTATGCTACCAAAGGCGCTGGCTTGTATTAGCGCTCTTAAGGCAGGGGTAAAGAAGGCACATATTATCAATGGGCTGATACCGCATGCGCTCTTATTGGAAATTTTCACCGATAAGGGCGTCGGAACACAGATAATAATATAAATAAAAATCATGAACACAAAAGAGATTAAAGAAATCTACGATCGCTATGTCATCCCGAATTATATTCGAAATCCCATTCTGCTGGTCAGAGGAAGCGGTGTGGATGTTTGGGATGCAGAAGATAAACGATACCTCGACCTTTTTTCAGGCTGGGCAGTCAGCCTGCTGGGACACTGTCATCCAAACGTCGTTTCGGCCATTCAAAGCCAGGCTGCAAAACTTCAGCACGCTCCTAATATCTATTACACAGAACCGCAGGGATTACTGGCAAAACATATCTCTGAAAAATCTTTCAGCGGACAGTGTTTCTTCTGTAATAGCGGCGCTGAGGCAAATGAAGCAGCAATCAAGCTCGCCCGCATACACAACTCAAGTTCAGGTAAATATAAGATAATTACTTTCTCCAATTCGTTCCACGGGAGAACGATTGCTACGGTCACAGCGACCGCACAACCAAAATATCATAAGGGATTTGCACCACTGCTCGAAGGGTTTTCCTATGTTCCATTTAACGATCTGGAAGCTCTAAAAAAAGCAGTAGACGATACGACCTGTGCCATCATGCTGGAACCTATTCAGGGTGAAGGTGGGATTAACATCGCCACAAAAGAATTCATGCAAGGCATTAGAAAACTCTGTGATGAGAAAGGATTGTTGCTCATTCTCGATGAGGTGCAATGCGGCATGGGAAGGAGCGGAAAATATTTTGCTTATCAGCATTACGGCATAGAACCTGACGTTATGACATTAGCAAAGGCGCTTGGCGGCGGCGTGGCTATTGGAGCTATGACGGCTAAAAAAGAATTTGCGAAGAGCCTCGTCCCCGGCAGTCATGCCTCCACTTTTGGCGGAAATCCACTGGCTTGCGCCGCGGGAATAGCAGTGTTTGAAACGATTGAAAATGAAAACATCCTTGACAATGTAAATAAAATTGGTAGTTACGCCGTAGAACGATTGAAATTACTGCAAAAGACATATAAGGTAATAAAAGAAGTCCGTGGCGTAGGACTCATGATCGGGATTGAACTTAATGGAAATGGCTCAGAAATCATCAAGAGTTGCATCCAGGCGGGATTATTCCTCAATTGCACCCATGACACTGTCATTCGATTTATGCCCCCGCTCAATGTTAAAAAAGAGCACATTGACGAGGGCTTGAACATTTTTAAAACGGTTCTTTCTAAAACTTAATTTACGAGAGAATGACTATGAAATGTAAGGATTTAATTTCAATTGCAGACCTTTCACAAGCGGACATTGAGGAAATATTTAACGTCACAAAGGAACTCAAGGAATGGCATAACAAGGGATATGATGAAAAATGTCTAAGCGGCAAAATACTAGGCATGATTTTCGAAAAAAGTTCTATGCGTACACGAGTTTCCTTCGAAGTGTCAATGGTACAATTGGGCGGCAATGCCATTTATCTGACACAAAACGATATAAACCTTGGTAAGAGAGAAGCCGTAAAAGATGGCGCAAGGGTGCTGTCCCGTTACGTAAACGGGATTGCTATCCGTACTTTCGGTCAGGACACAATTCAGGAACTGGCCAGATATGCCACCGTACCTGTCATTAATGCACTATCAGATTATCTCCACCCATGCCAGGCGCTCACTGATCTGTATACTATCAAAGAAAAATTCGGCGCCTATACAAATATTAAAATAGCTTTTGTCGGGGATGGGAATAACGTTGCGCGGTCCCTGGCTCAAATTTGTGCAAAACTGGGTATTCACTTCCACATTGCCTCACCAAAGGGATATGAACTCACGCCCGATTTTGTTTCCAAAACCAAACAGATGGCAGATGGAAACGATCTGATTCATCTCTATCAAGACCCAAAAGAAGCCGCTGAGAAGGCGAACGTGCTTTATACGGACACCTGGGTTAGCATGGGACAGGAGGCAGAGGAAGAGGTGCGCAGACAGGCATTCAAAGATTTTCAAATCAACAGCGACCTTTTGAAACTAGCAAAGGATGACGTTAAGGTAATGCACTGTCTGCCAGCACATCGTGGAGAGGAAATTACGGACGAGGTTATTGACGGCCCCCATTCCATCGTATATGACCAGGCAGAAAATAGACTTCATGTAGAAAAAGCCCTTTTAAAACTTTTGTTAAGAAAATAAAAAAACTATTAAATAACTATGAGAGTTGACAACCGAGCACGTGACGAGCTGCGTCCATTAATCATCAAAAGGCACTTTACCAAATACGCCCCAGGGTCTGTGCTTGTAGAAACTGGCAATACCAAGGTAATCTGCACGGCCTCTATAGAAGAAACTGTCCCCCCTCATATAAAAAACACCGGTGAAGGCTGGCTTACGGCAGAATATTCATTACTACCAGGTTCCACACCCATAAGGGCTCCGCGGGAATCTGTTAAGGGGAAATTAACGGGAAGAACCCATGAAATCCAAAGACTCATCGGCCGTTCTTTACGCTCAATCATCAATCTTGCCCTGTTAAAGGAACGAACCATCTGGATCGACTGTGATGTTATCCAGGCAGACGGCGGTACACGCACCGCAGCTATTACTGGAAGTTACGTAGCACTGATGGATGCCGTACAATGGCTCATGAGCAAAAACCTTATTAAAGAAAACCCCCTTCTGGACAGTATCGCAGCCGTAAGTGTCGGGATTGTGAATGACGCCGTCATGCTAGACCTCTGCTACGCCGAAGATGCCGCCGCACAGGTAGACATGAATATTGTGATGACTGGCAATGGTAAATTTATTGAAATACAAGGCACCGGGGAAGAATACACTTTTAATGATGAACAATTAG
>Ga0209520_10001367_pt1 | contig 13784 bp, 14 predicted proteins | sample Rifsed16ft1_FD_184009 | JGI IMG/M metagenome (GOLD analysis project Ga0209520, IMG submission 184009) | Soil microbial communities from Rifle, Colorado, USA - sediment 16ft 1 (version 2) | ecosystem: Environmental > Terrestrial > Deep subsurface > Rock core/Sediment | place: Rifle, Colorado...
AGGCCAGCCTCGCCCTGGCCCATGCGCTGAACGATCAAAAAGCCAAAGCCAGCGCGCTCAGCCTCCTGGGAGCACTTTTGCTGGCACAAGGCAAGACAGAACAAGCCGAGGCCAGTTTGCAAGATAATCTCACCTTGTTTCGCAGTCTCGATGCCCCTGCGGGCCTGGCCCAAACCCTTAGGCGGCTGGGCGACAAGCTGCGGCGAGTATGCGCGCGCCAGACAATTCCATGAAGAGAGTCTGATCATTGCCCGTGAGATTAGCGACCAAAAGACAATCGCCAGTAATCTGAACGAACTCGGCAGGATTGCCAGTAACCTCAAAGCATGGGAAGAGTCCGCTCGCTGCTATCAAGACAGCCTCATGCTCTTCAAAGCCTTAGGTGACCGGGGCAGCGCCGCTCTGGTCCTCAACAATCTCTCGCTGGTATTTTCGGCGCAAGGGCGACATGCCGAGGCCCTGCAATTCTGCCAGGAAGCCCTGGCGGTCTTTGAGGAGATTGGCGACCGCATGGCTACAACGCTCATCCGCGACAGCTTAGGTAGCATTGCCCATGCTCTTGGCGACGATGCCCAAGCCAGACAGCATTTCAAGGATAGTTTGGCGGCGGCAATGGAAATCGGCCTCACCCCTTCGGCCATTCTCTCATTAGTCGGTCTCGCCAAGGTCCGAGTATCTGCAGGCGACAGAGAGCAAGCATTGGAGTTGTTAGGTCTGGCCTTCAATCATCCTGCCTGCGACGCCGAAGGCCGGGAGCGCGGCGAACCGCTCCTCGCCGAACTGCGCACTGTCCTCCCGCCGGACGTGGTGGAGGCAGCGCTGGAGCGCGGAAAGACGAAAGACCTGAACGCAGTGGTGGCCGAAATCCTGGGCGAAAAATGAGAGGCCGAGAATGGGGGAGAGTCAGGGGGTAGACATCGGCGCGAATCCGTAGTCAAATAAACAGGCAAGCGCCGGGGATTTCGGGCGCGACTTTCCGGTATACTCATCTCGGCAACCGGATGTGGTATGGAGGTAGGCCTATGTCTAACAACTTTCACGCTCAAGAAGAGATCGCAGAGCGCGGCTTTTCGCGCCGCCGGTTCCTGATGCAGGCGCTGGGCCTCTCCGCCGCCGGGTTGGCGGTGGGCGGCGGCGCGGCGTGGACCAGGAGCCGGCTGGAGGCGGGCGCAGAGGCCGAAGCCGAAGCGCGGGTCTTGCAGACTCAGCTGGCCGATGTCTCCGCGACGAAGTCCGCGCTCGACCTCTCGGTGTCCACGCTCAATACGCATCTCGCCGATCTGCGTTCACAACTGGACGGCGCGCTGAGCCAGAACGGGCACCTGGCTTCGGCGCTCTCCGTTTCCCAGCAGGAAGCCGCCGATTTGAAAACGCAATTGGCGAACAAGCAGGCTGAACTGGATGTGACCCACGCGCAATTGTCCCGATCCAAGGAGTTAATCAGCCTGTACGATGTGCTGGACAGGATTGACCTAGATGCGACCGTCGAGGCCGGCCTGGCCGCCGTAGCCGGAGGCTTGACCACCTCCCTCAACTTGATCCCGGCGCTGCAAGAAGGTCTGGTCAAAGCCAGAATCCTGCTCGCCGATTTCGAGCAGTCCCTGCCGGATATTCAGGCAGCGATGAACTGGGTGGGCGAGCAGGTCGTCATCCTCAAACTGGGGTTGTACGCGATTGAAATCGCCGCCCAGCGGACCATCAACGAACTGATCACGGGGCTGGAAGCCGTGTTCGGCGGGTTCGTCAAGTTCATCCTCGATCACCTGCCCTTCGGCGTCGGCGAGAATGTGAGGCAGACGCTGGCGGTGACGCAGAAGCTGCTGGTCAGCCTGCCGGACGTGGCCGACGGATTGAATGAAAAGGTGCTCGGCCAGATTTCGCCGCGCGTGAATGAAGGCGCCAAACACTGGAAGCGCTCGTTGGTCGAGCCGATCCGGGAGAAGGCGCTCAGCCCCACCGGGGAGTTGCTGCATCAACTCTCCGAAACCAACGCCGTTTTCTCCAACACGCTTCAAACCCCCGTTAAGACTGCGTTGGAACAGCGCGCCGAGCTGCGAAAGCAGATCGAAACCTTTCGCCAGGCTCACAATCTCTAACGCATCTCAAACTCGAATTGATGCAAATTGACTGCCCGGCCTCGTATCTTTGAGGCCGGGCAGTCGGTTGATTCATCAAAGACGGAACGGCGATGGCAAAACGCCTTATCCCCCGGCAGTCCTCTAAACTTCTGCCAAAAGACGATGCTATACTGATGTGGAACACCTATTTTCGGTTGTCCATTCAGTGAAGGGTAACTTCCCCGCCGCCGGAGTGATGGCGTTCGCTTATTTTTCGAGTTTAGGCTAACATATGCGAACGTCACCTGACCCGGCAGCGGGGAGTCTGTAGGACAGTCGCCAAACTTATTTTAAACCAAGGTGATGAACAAATACACTCCTGCACCTCAGAGCATATCAGTGGCTTACCTATCCCCCGGAGGTATCATGCCCCCCAAAGTTCTGGCATGCAACCTTATCCTGCGGCAGTGGGGTCAGACAGGCCTGATCGAGACGTCGAAGACATTCGCCTCCCTGGACGAGCTATACGCCTATTGCCTGACGGCGGGCGATGAAGAAATTGTTGACCGGATTGTCATCCAGGGCAAAAATGAGGCCGGCCAGTTGTGTGAACTGACCTTTGTTTTCCAATCCATTACCGTCGCCCCTCCTCCCCAAAAAACATAGACGCTAATTGACAACTCTTATCCGACCCCGGCAGAGAGAGCGCTGGGGTCTTTTTCTTGGTTCTCCCGACTTGAGCGGGATTATGGTCAAAAAGCCGTGAGGACGAGCAAGCGGAAGTGATCAAAGTTACGATAGCCAAAGCCCCGCCGATTGAGCCACTTGATTTTGAGATTGACGCCTTCCGCGAAGCCATTGCTATGCCGCCCGTCAAAATAGTTCAAGATCCGCTCCCACCAGTTTGTCAAGGTTTTGATGAAGGCTTGCAGCGCCTTCAATCCGCTGGCTTCCACCCGAGCGATCCAGTCCTGCAGGCCTTGTTCGGCGGCTTGGCGATCGGGCGTTTCGTTGAACCAGCGCCGAAAGTCTTCTTTCAGGTCGTAGCATGCCTTCAACTCGGGCGAGGCGGCCAGCATGGTCTGAAGTTTCACCTGCTCTTCAGCCGTCAAGTTCTCCGCGTTCTTCACCAGCAGCCACCGACACCCTTTCAACAAGGCCTGGGTCGGTTCATCGGCTTGTTTCTGGATGGCGCGACGCGCTTTCGTCACGGCGTCATTCAGGTTCTTCATCACATGAAAGCGATCCACCGTCAACCGGGCGTTGGGCAACTTCGCCTGGGCCGCTTCGTGGTAGGCGTCCCACATGTCGGCGCAGCAGACTTCCACCGCCGCACACCAGTCTGCGCCCCGTTCGTCAAACCAGGCTTCCAAACTGGCTTTTTTCCGGTCTTTCAGCACGTCCAGGACGATCCCCAACTCCGGCGCGGAGATGACCAGGTAATACCGCCCGTGGCCTTTGTGGGGCGCAATTTCACGCTTCGCGAGGCACAAGACCCTCACGCGGGGATAGCCCCGCTGAGCGAGCGTTTTTTTGCCCACCGCTCAAAAATGCCCTGGACGATGTCTTCGCTCAAGCGTTCGTCGCGGGCGACTTGGGCGACCGATTGCCGACGGACTTGCTCATAGATGAACTGCTCATAGCGGGTCGTATACTCCAATCCCGGTTCCCGCCACGCCACCCGCTCGACAAACGTTTTCTCGCAGCTCGCGCACTCAAATCGGCGGGGACTGTAGCGCAACCAACACCGCCGGTTCCAGATGGGTAAGTCTCGGATCAGTTGCGGTTCGCCGTAATCATGCACGGCCAAACTGAGTTGCTGACAAGTAGGACACAGACCGGCAGCCACCGTTGACTCGATGAACAGGTTCAGGCGGTTTGGCCCTACCAGTTGATAATGGGTCACCTGGACATTCGGCAACCCGAGCAACTCTGTCAGATGATCGTATTTGGCCATTGCACACCTCGCTGGTCAGGAAGATGTGACAATGGTATCAAATCTCGCCAAAAGGGCTTACCCCGTCAAAGTCGGGAGAGCCTTTTTCTTTTGCCTGAGCATGTCTCTGGATAACTCTATTAAGGTATATCGTCGTAGTATTAGGCGCTGGGGATATGTGGGAAGTGAGATCTTAGCCTCTCCCGACTGGAAGATATAGGGACTTTACCTGCCGATGACCAATATATGGGGCCAAATCAGCCTTTTAGTTTCCACAGCCTACATGTGGGTTCAATGTGGATGGGTTGGATAGATTTCAGCCAGGCACGGGGTCATTTTTCAGGAAGCAAATATCTAACCGGTTTTTACTTCCTACCCCAATATATGGGCATGTAGTTTTTCAAGCACTTGAACACGGTTCTAACCTATGTATCAATCTCTCCCCAAAACGGGGGGTTTTTCCACAGTTTCCACCGAGTTATCCACACCGAAAAGCATCTGGATGACATAAAAGCATTCACGTGCTAGTGTATTGCCTCCCTACCAGTGGCGTGTCGTATCGCTATTTAGGGCAAGGAGAAATAAAAACCGGGAGGACTGACAATCAGCCCTCCCGGTTTTGCCTCGGCGGGGAGTTCAGACAGGGATCCCTGCCTGGTTATACAGCCTTTCACGGATCGCGATGAGCTGGCGACGGATAGAGTCGTCGCGCTCGACCATGTCGGCGACCTTCTGGCAACCATACATGACGGTCGTGTGATCGCGGTCGCCCAGCGCCTCGCCGATGGCCGGGAGGGAGGCGTCCGTTTCCTCGCGAATCAGGTACATGGCGACCTGCCTGGCCCAGGCGATGTCCTTCGAGCGCTCGCGACCCTTCAGGATCTCGGGCGAATGGTTGTAAAACGCGGCGACGGTTTCGATGATCTGCGGCGACGACAGGGTGCGGCGGCGGGGCAGCAGGTCCACGAGGGCCGAGTTCGCGAGCTCGAGGCTCAACGGATGGTCGGTCAGGTCGGCGTAGGCCATCACGCGGGTCAGCGCCCCTTCCAACTCGCGGATGTTGCTCTGCACCCGGCGCGCAATCAACTCGATGACTTCCGGATCAATCTTGCGCCCGGCGCGCTCGGCCTTGGAGCGCAGAATCGCCTGTCGCGTTTCCAGGTCGGGGGGTTGAATATCTACCGTGAGGCCCCATTCAAAGCGGGAGCGCAACCGCTCTTCCAGCGTTACCATCGCTTTCGGGGGACGGTCTGAAGTGATGACCAGCTGCTTGTCCTGCCCGTGCAAAGTGTTGAAGGTGTGGAAAAACTCCTCCTGCGTGGACTCTTTGCCGGCGATAAACTGAATGTCGTCAATCAGCAGGACGTCGATGTTGCGGTACTTCTCGCGGAAGGTCTCCGTCGTATGCCTGCGGATCGCGTTGATGAGGTCGTTGGTGAATTCTTCCGACGAGACGTAAAGCACCTGCAGGCCGCGCGCGCCGCACGCGTTGCCCACAGCCTGCAGCAGGTGTGTCTTGCCCAGCCCCACGCCGCCATACAGGAAGATCGGATTGTAAGCCCTGGCCGGGTTCTCGGCGGCGGCGAGGCAGGCCGCGTGCGCCAGCCTGTTGCTCGGGCCGACGACGAAGGTTTCAAACATATACTTGGGGTTCAGGATGGCCGGAACGGGCAACGGCCCCAGAGTTTCCTGACCCCCGTTGGCCGGTTCCACGCCCAGGGGGCCGATTTCGGGCCGGGCTTCGTCCTTCTTGTTCCCAGGCCACACCACGAAACGCACCTCCACAGTCCGGCCCGTGACGCTGGTTAGCGTGCGCTTCACCGTGCTGAGCAGGCGGTGGTCCAGCCAGTCTTTGGTGTAGGCGTTTGGGACGCCGACGACATACAAGCCGTCCTCATACGTGAGCAGCGCCGTATCGCGCACCCACGTATCGAACGTGCCTTTGCTCATCTCAAGCTGAAGTTGGCCGAGCGCGGCCTGCCATACTTGTTCGGATTGCATTGAGCTGCTGCCTCACACGTAAAAAGATGTGCCGGAAATCTTTCGCCAGCGAATACACAATCACGCACCGGACTTATGTTGCCCCAGCCGATGTCTGCGAACGATGCCCCTACCTGATTGTGGTTGATTCCCTGACGGCGTCCCAGATTGTAACAGAGTGACCAAGTTGATTCAATACTCTTCCCCTACGCAAGTGTAAAAGAATCGAATCTTTTAAGAAACGCCTACCTTAAGGGAAAGCGATGGGTATCGGGTTCAGGTGATCCTCTGTTCGAGGTCAACGCCTCCCCCTACGGATGCCCAGATGGAGATGAGTCAACCCAACCTATGGGGCTAATTTTTATTCGCGACCCAGCCCACGAGATTTCTAACTTAAGAAATTCCTATCAGACATTGAGGCGATGTGATCGCCTGACAAGCCTCACACTTGATGTTTCCGCGGGGTGATTCAGTCGGCGGAGAAGACAGGGACGAACATCGCGCCAGAAAATTCGCAGAGACGTGCAAAACCGAAATTTTCTCCACAGTTCTCCAGAGATTAGCCTAACCTGTCCACACACTTATCCACTTTTACGCCGGTTTATCCACAGAAACAGGCTGCTTATCCACAGGGTGAAGCAAGGGAGCGCCGCGTTTCCCGACTGAGTTGCGCCCGGAATGCGCAACACGCAGACATAGGACGCGCAGCCTTCGGCTTCACTGCTTTCCATCCAGGCGGCGTGAACACCTGCCCCCTGCGCGGCGCGCACCCGCTGAAACCGGCCCTTTCGCCATCAGAGTATAATCAGCGCCATGCAGCACGCACTTTCCGCCCGTCTGCTCAGATGGTACGCCAAGTCTGGGCGCAAGCTTCCGTGGCGCGGGACGCGCGACCCTTACCGCATCTGGGTTTCGGAGATCATGCTTCAGCAGACACAGGTGGAGGCAGTGATCCCCTACTACCGCCGCTGGCTCAAGCGTTTCCCCACCCTGCGCGCCCTTGCCGCCGCGCCTCTGCACGATGTGCTCACTGTCTGGGAAGGCCTGGGGTATTACAGCCGGGCGCGCAACCTGCATCGCGCCGCGCAAAAAGTCACGCAAGAATATGGCGGGCGACTGCCGCGCACGCCGGAAGGCCTGCGCGTCCTGCCCGGCATCGGTCGTTACACCGCCGCGGCTATCGCTTCCATCGCCTTTGGCGTGGATGCCGCCGTCCTCGACGGCAACGTCAAGCGCGTCTTGGCGCGTGTTTTTGATTTCCGGGAAGAGGTGAGGTCATCTCAGGGCGAGAAAAAACTCTGGGCGCTGGCCGAGAGCCTCACGCCGCCGGGCCGCGCGGGCGATCACAACCAGGCCCTCATGGATCTGGGGGCGACCATCTGCACCCCCCGCGCCCCCGCCTGCGCGGCCTGCCCGCTCCGCGCGATGTGCACGGCTCACAGGCTGGGCGTGCAGCTTGAGCGCCCGGTCACCGCGAAGCGTTCGCCCGTCCCGCAGCACAGGCTTGTCTCGGGCGTCATCCGCAAAAATGGCCGTGTGCTGATCGTTCAGCGCCCGGTCGAGCAACTCCTCGGCGGGTTGTGGGCTTTCCCCGCCGGGCAGTGCGAGAGCGGCAAAGACCAGGCCGACTGTTTGCGCCGCCTGCTGCGCGGAGAATCAGGCATCGAAATATCCGTCGGCCCCCAGATCCAGACGCTCGCCCACGCGTTCACCCACTTCCGCGTCACTCAGCACGTTTTCGACTGCCGCTGGCGCAGCGGCTCGCCCCGCAGCCAGAGCGGCGCGCTCGCCAGATGGGTGCGCGTGGCGGAATTGAACCGCTACCCCATGGGCAAAATTGACCGGCAGATCGCCGTGCGTTTATAGACAGGACAGGTAGAATAGACCCTCTCGACACAACAGGCAACGACATGATTCTTTGTGAGCCATCTGATTTGAAACTGGGTCACGGTACTCACCCGGGCGAAAGCGGCAAGAATAACGAGGACCACTACAATGTTTCTGTGTTCTGCACCGAGGACGGGAACGAGGTCGTCACCCTCGGCGTGATTGCCGACGGCGTCGGCGGGAACCGCGCCGGCGAGGTTGCCTCGGCCCTCGCCGTGAAGACGATCACCGAGGCCGTGCAGAAGAGCCAGGACCGCGACTACAAAGGAATGCTCGAGCTGGCCGTCGTCCAGGCGGCCTTCGTCGTGGCCGAGGCGGCCCAGCAGCCGGATTACTACGGGATGGCGACGACTTGCGCTGTGGCGCTTGTCGCCAGCCGTCGCCTGTACACGGCTTACGTCGGCGACAGCCGCCTGTACCTCATCCATAAGCAGAGCATCCGCCAGATCAGCGTGGATCATACCTGGGTGCAGGAGGCCATCGAGCATGGAATCATCACGCGCGCGGAGGCCAGGAAACATCCCAACCAGCACGTGCTCCGCCAGCACCTGGGTCGGGACGCCAACGTGAAACCGGACTTTCGCCTGCGCCTCTACGACACCGAAACGCCGGAACAGGCGCAGAAGAACCAGGGCTTCCTGCTCGAACCCGGCGACCAAGTGCTGATCTGTTCAGACGGGTTGAGCGACCTGGTGGAGCCGGAGGAGATGCTCGAAAAACTCGCGCAGCTCGAGCCGCAGCCGGCCGTGGACTCACTTACCCTCCTCGCGCGCGCGCGCGGCGGCCACGACAACATCACCCTCATCGTGATGCAGGTCCCGGACTGACGCGCCTCCCCTTGCCCCGGCCTCGCATGACCGATCCTGTCCGCCTCGAGATCTTCAAGCATCTTTTCGCCTCGGTGGCCGAGGCGATGGGCGTGACGCTGGGGCGCACAGGATATTCCCCGAACATCAAAGAACGGTTGGACTATTCCTGCGCGCTGTTCATGGGCGACGGACGCCTGCTCGCGCAGGCCGCGCACATCCCGGTGCACCTCGGCGCGATGCCCGCCTCCGTCCGCGCGGCGCTGGAACGCTGCGCGCCCTTCACTCCAGGCGACGTCGTCATCCTCAACGACCCCTACCTCGGCGGCACGCATCTGCCGGATATCACGATGGTCTCGCCCGTCTTCGTCTCTAATCTCCAATCTCCCACTCCTAATCCCCATTTTTTCGCCGCCTCCCGTGCGCATCACGCCGACATCGGCGGCATGTCCCCCGGCTCGATGCCGCTCTCGACTGAGATTTATCAGGAAGGCGTGATCATCCCGCCGCTGAAGATCGTCGAAGCCGGAAAGCGCAACGAGGCCGTGTGGCAGCTCATCCTCCGCAACGTGCGCACGCCGGAGGAGCGACAGGGCGACCTCGCCGCGCAGCTCGCCGCCCACGCCATCGGCGCACGGCGCATGGAGGAGATCGTCGCGCGTTACGGCCTCGCGGAGACGCAGCGGTACGCCGAAGCGTTGACGGCGTACACCGAGCGCATGGTGCGCGCCGCCCTGGCCGCTATCCCGCCGGGCCGGTATGAATTCACCGATTACCTCGACGACGACGGATATCAAACCGATATCCCCATCCGCGTCACTCTCACGGTCCCCCCTACGCCTCTGCCCCCCGGCGCCTCCGCGCTCCTCGTGGACTTCACTGGAACCGCGCCCGCCGTGGACGGCAACCTCAACGCCGTGCGCGCCATCGTCGAAAGTGCGGTGGGCTACGTGGTGCGCTGCCTCGCGGGAGCCGATCTTCCTATGAACGCCGGGGCTTTTGCGCCATTGCAGATCATCATCCCGCCCGGTAGTCTGCTCGACGCGCGGCCCCCGCACGCGGTCGCCGCCGGGAATGTGGAGACCTCGCAGCGCGTGGTGGACGCGCTGTTCGGCGCGCTGGCGCGCGCATTGCCTGATCACATCCCTGCCGCGTCGCAGGGGACGATGAACAACATTACCTTTGGCGGGCGGCATCCGGTAACGGGCAAGCCGTTCGCGTATTATGAGACCATCGGCGGGGGCGCGGGGGCGGGGCCTGTAGAGACGCGCCACTATAGTCCCCGAAGCGAAGCGGAGTGGGATGGCGCGTCTCCACCACACGCCGCCAGCGGCGTTCACGTCCACATGAGCAACACGCGCAACACGCCGGTCGAGGCGCTGGAGTATGCGTTCCCGATGCGCATTGAACAATATTCACTCCGGCGCGGCACGGGCGGCGTGGGCCGCTGCCGGGGCGGCGAGGGATTGCGGCGCGACATTCGGTTTCTCGTCCCGGCTCAAGTCACCGTGCTCTCCGAGCGCCGCCGCCGCGCGCCGTGGGGATTGCGGGAGGGCGGCCCCGGCGCGCGCGGGCGGAATGTGTTGATAAGAGAAGGAGAAGAGGAAGAGTTGCCGGGAAAGTTCACGCGGGCGGTGGAGGCCGGGGACGTGTTGAGCATCCGGACGCCCGGAGGCGGAGGGTGGGGCAAGGATGAAGGCTGAAGGATGAAGGATGGAGACGGAAGAGGAACTACACAATACGCCGCTCTCGTTGATGAGGCGCTCACCTTCGCCGCGCGCGCCCACGCCCGGCAGGTGCGCAAGGCCACCGACATTCCCTACATCGTGCATCCGGTGGGGGTGATGCTGGCGCTGCTGGAGTCCGGGGAGAACGACCCGGAACTGCTGGCCGCGGCGCTGCTGCACGATACGGTGGAAGACACGGGCGTGACGCTGGCCGAGTTGCGCGAGAAGTTCGGGACGCAGGTGGCCGAGATTGTACAAGGCTGCTCGGAGCCGGACAAGCGCGACACGTGGGAGGCGCGCAAACAGCACACGGTGGCCTATCTCAAAACTGCGCCGCGCGCGATCCAGCTTGTGTCCGCCGCCGACAAGCTGCACAATATCCGCTCGATGGCCGCCGATTATGCCGAGCAGGGGGACGCGCTCTGGTCGCGCTTCAAGCGGGGGCGCGCGGACATTGCCTGGTATTACCGCGCGGTCACGGCGAGTCTCAAAGAAGGTGAGCTGCGGGATCATCCCCTCATCCGGCAGTTGGACGAAACGGTCACGAACTTCTTTGGGGATGAAGGGTACGAAATTCAAAGGTAGGTCACCCTTGCAGTGTGGCGATTCCTGTCACCGAAGCCGTCACGCTTTGAGCGTGACCTACCCGCAAAGAGACTCAAAACGGGAATCGCCGAGGCGATGCCCGTTTTCATTCACTGGGGGAGCAGGGTCACTCCAACGCGCCCTCGAAGGCCGCGACGAGTTCCTCTTCGGGCACAAGTCCGAACCATTCCTTGACGACGTTGCCGCTGCCGTCGAGCAGGAAGTATTGCGGCTGCACGCGGAAGCCAAGCGCCGTCTTGAAGCTGTCGGTGCGAGAGTCGTCAATGTCCAAGTAGGTGAACTGTATCCGGTCGCCGTACTTTGCTTCCAGCCCATGCACGATGGGCTTCATGCGCTGGCAGGTCGTTCACCAGAAGGCGAAGAACTCGACGAACTGCGGCTTGCCTGCCGCGAGGTTCACGGTCGCCGGGTCGGTGGGGGTGAATTCGGTTTTGATGGCCGGTGCAGTGGCGGAGACAGCCTCGGTGGGGGCGCTGGTGGGTTGGGTCGGGGCCGGCCCCTGGGGGGCAATCGCCGCCGGGGCCGGGCTGGCCGCCGCGCAGGCCGACAATATCACAGACAGCAGCGTCGTCAACAAGAGCATCCTGCGCATCCTGTCACCTCCTTAATCAGTGCGGCATAGACTTCCGAAGTTTCGCAAACTTCGGAAGTCTCACCAGTCTAGCCCCACATTCTTACGGCAGGATTAATACGATTTTGCCTGGCGGGCCAGTGAGGGTATTATTCCCGCCATTCCCCGCCGCCTCAAGGAGACAAACATGGCCGCCGCATCCGCTCCACTCGTCAACGACAAACGTGAAATCTTCGGCTGGGCAATGTACGACTGGGCGAACAGCGCCTTCAGCACAACGGTCGGCACGGTGTTCCTCGGCCCATACGTGGCGAGCCTCGCGGCCGCGGCGGCCAAAGCGGAGTTCCTGCTCCGCAACGGCGTCGAGTGGAACGAGAAGTTGCATCCGCCGCTGCTGGCGTCGCTCTTCGGCCTCCCGGTGGCGCCGGACTCGTTCCTGCCCTATTGTGTGTCCATCTCGGTGGGCTTGCAAGTGTTGTTCCTGCCCATCCTGGGGGCCATCGCCGATTACTCCCACCTGCGCAAGCGAATGATGCAAATCTTCGCCACCTTCGGCGCGCTGGCGACGGTGGCGATGTTCTTACTGACGGATAGCGTGTGGTGGCTGGGCGGCCTGTTGTTCATCCTCGCCAACCTGGCCTTCGGCGCGGCCATCGTCTTTTACAACGCCTATCTGCCGGACATCGCCAGCGAAGATCAGCGCGACCGCGTCTCGTCTTACGGCTGGGCGATGGGGTATCTCGGCGGCGGCCTGCTCCTGCTGCTCAACCTGGCGCTCTATCAACTCCGCGACCAGATTGGACTGGAGACCGGGTTGGCGGTGCGGATCAACCTGGCCTCCGCCGGGGTGTGGTGGCTGGGCTGGGCGTTCCTGACGTGGACGCGCGTGCGCCCGCGCCATGCGGCCCGCGCGCTGCCCCCGGGCGAGAATTACATCAGCATCGGCTTCAAGCAACTGCGGCAGACCTTCAGCGAAGCGAACAAATACCCGCACACCCTGCGCTTCCTGCTGGCCTACTTGATCTACAACGACGGCATCCAGACCGTCATCGCCATCTCGGCGACGTTTGCCGCCGCGCCGCTCATCCGGGGCGGCCTGCAAATTGAGCAGGGCACGCTGACGATGATCATTCTCATGATCCAGTTTGTGGCTTTTGGGGGCGCGCTGCTCTGGGGACGGCTGGCAGGCCGGGTGGGGGCCAAAAACGCCATCCTGATCAGCCTCGTCATCTGGGCGGCGGTGGTGATCTATGCCTACTTTGGAATGAGGGGCGACAGCCGCGTGACGGAGTTCTGGATTCTGGGCGCGTGCATCGCGCTGGTGCTGGGCGGGAGCCAGGCCATCAGCCGCAGCCTGTTCGCGCAGATGGTTCCGCCGGGCAAAGAGGCCGAGTTCTTCTCGTTCTACGAGATCAGCGAGCGCGGCACGTCGTGGTCGGGGCCGCTCATCTTCGGGGTGGTGAATCAGTGGCAGGGCAGCCTGCGCCCGGCCATCCTCTCGCTGATCTTCTTCTTCGTCGTCGGCGTGATCCTGCTGGCGTTCAACGTGAACGTGCCGCGCGCCATCGCCGAGTCCGGGCGCGCGCAGGCTCCGGCGGGCGCGGCGGATTGAGCCACAGTGGGCGACCAGGCTATGCACCCTCACGCGCAGTTGATCCAGAACTTTTACGCCAGCTTCCAGCGCCGGGACGCGGCGGGCATGGCGGCTTGTTATCACCCGGAGGTAGTCTTTTTCGACCCGGTGTTTATGCGGCTGGAAGGGGCGCGGGCCGCGGCGATGTGGCAGATGCTCTGCGGACGCGCGAAGGATTTAGAGATCAGCTTCTCGAATGTCAGGGCGGACGACCAGATCGGCGCGGCGCATTGGGAAGCGATCTATACGTTCTCGAAGACGGGCCGCAAGGTTCATAACCGCATTGACGCCAGCTTTGAATTTATAGACAACCGGATCATCCGGCACACCGACGTGTTTGACTTGTGGAAGTGGGCGGCGATGGCCTTAGGCCCGACCGGTTTGCTCCTCGGCTGGACGCCGGTCGTGCAATCCGCCATTCGCAAAGACGCCCGCCGCAGTCTGGAGGCCGCTATGGAGAAGCTGCCATGACCGCGTATGTGATTGTGGATATCGAGGTGACCGACCCGGCGGGCTACGAGGATTACAAGAAACTCGCCGCGCCCACCGTCGCCGCGTACGGGGGCAAGTACATCGTGCGC
>Ga0209520_10001391_pt1 | contig 13726 bp, 10 predicted proteins | sample Rifsed16ft1_FD_184009 | JGI IMG/M metagenome (GOLD analysis project Ga0209520, IMG submission 184009) | Soil microbial communities from Rifle, Colorado, USA - sediment 16ft 1 (version 2) | ecosystem: Environmental > Terrestrial > Deep subsurface > Rock core/Sediment | place: Rifle, Colorado...
CGGCACGACCGACTTTGCGATATACAGGGAGGGAAGGATGGATTTGGAGGTAGTGGAGCCGGAGCGATGTACGCCGGACTTTACCAAGACAACATCGATAACGATCCTTCATTTACAAACACTTTATTAGATGACTATCGGCTTTCCGATCTTTCACCATGTATTGGTGCCGGTATAGATTCGATAGAAGTTGCAGGTGTTTGGTATAAAGCCCCACAATTTTGCTTTAATGGAAATCTCCGTCCAAGCCCATTTGGTTCGAAGCCCGATGTTGGTGGTTGTGAAAATCTTTTAGCTCTCCCGGTTCCTGTAGAACTCATTTCATTCACAGTAACTGCGGATGGCAAAGAAGTAACACTTAACTGGTCAACTGCTACTGAGTTAAATAATCACGGCTTTGAAATACAGAGGAAAGCTTTTAACAGTGACTTCGCCACAATTGCCTTTGTAAAGGGACAAGGAACAACTACTCAAAAGAATGACTACAGCTTTGCAGATAGAAACCTTGATGAAGGAAAATATTTCTATCGTCTCAAACAAATGGATTACGACGGAAAACATAATTACTCTGCAACAGTAGAGGTTGATGTAAGATTACTTGATAAATTCGCGCTCGATCAGAACTATCCAAATCCATTCAATCCCACAACAACTATAGGTTATATACTTCAAGAAAAGTGCAATGCAAGACTAACATTGTTAAATACAATAGGAGAAGAGATTGCAGTGTTAGTAAATGAAGAACAAGATAAAGGTTATCATAAAGTAGGGTTTAATGGATCGAAGTTAACTAGCGGGGTTTACTTTTACAGAATTCAAACTGGAAATTTTGTTGATACAAAGAAACTGATCCTCCTTCGCTAATACTTCGGTGAAAAGGTTTTGCGGAGGTAGAGATTTAGAGGAAAATTTAATGAGGAAACCGCTTTAAAAGAGGAAAACTGTCGGGCTTTGAGGGCAAAAGTCCGACAGTTTGAGTGTCATCTTGTGGAGGGGTGCTATGCTTAAAACTATTATCTATTTCTCGGGTAAGAATATTCAAGCAGCGTGCCATTCGAATAATCATTGATTACTTCTCAAATTCAAAACAATTAATTCAATAAATGGGGAAATCGTAATTCTTACGTTGAAAAAGACAGTTTTACATGTAATTATATCTTGATGAAAGTAAAAATTCGTCTTTGTGAATAAAGAGTATTTTAGGACTTAATTTTTGTAGCTTTTAGTGGAAATGGGAAGGATACTGACTAACATAATTTGTTAAGTATGTCAGTCGGTACTGTTGTGTCATCATAAAGGAGGGATGCTATGCTTAAAACTGTGAGAGTAAATGATACAATCAAAATGCCATCTAAAATTGCTTGTATTTAATCTGTTCTCACCGTTATATTTATCTTACTTTCAGAATAATTATATTTCAAAAAGATTTTGAGACATTTATTTTAAGGGAAAAATGATAAATACTTTTGATGTTGAAGTCGAAATAGATTACCGCGAAGAGATTCTTAAGCTTAAAAAAGAATTGAATGCTGTAATCTTAGCACACTACTACCAGGAATCCGAAATTCAAGATTTAGCTGATTTTGTTGGAGACAGTCTGGAACTGGCAAGAAGAGCTAAATCAACAGATGCAGATGTAATAGTATTCGCAGGCGTTCATTTTATGGCAGAGACAGCTAAGATTCTTAATCCGAATAAGCCTGTTTTATTACCTGACTTAGAAGCCGGATGTTCATTAGCAGATAGTTGTCCCGCCCCTTTGTTCAAAGCATTCAGAGAGAAGCATCCTAATCATGTTGCCATTACCTATATCAACTGCACAGCAGCGGTTAAAGCATTAAGCGATATTATTTGCACATCAAGCAATGCAGAAAAAATCATAAACCAAATACCTAAGGATCAACCGATTTTATTTTCTCCGGATAGAAATTTGGGCAAATACTTATCAAAGAAAACCGGTAGGGATATGCTTTTGTGGGATGGAACTTGTATTGTTCACGAAACATTCAGCGAAAGAAAAATAATTGATTTGCAAACCGAATACCCGGAGGCAAAACTTATTGCACATCCTGAATGTGAAGATGCACTCTTAAACCGAGCTGACTTTATTGGATCAACAAGTAAACTCTTAAAGTTCACTCAAGAAGATTCAAGCTTAAGCTATATTGTGGCAACAGAGGTTGGAATAATACATCAGATGAAGAAAGCATCACCGCATAAGTTGTTTATTCCTGCTCCGCCAGAAAAGAATTGTAATTGCAATGAGTGTCCTTTTATGAAATTGAACACGCTTGAGAAACTTTATCTTTGTATGAAAAATGGTAATCCTGAAATAACTATGGATAAGGAAACTTTAGCCAAGGCATTAAAACCAATTGAACGAATGCTTGAAATGAGCTAAGATTTTTTTAGGATTATTTTGAAAGTTGTTCCTTCGCCGATGACTGAACTCTTAACAAAAATTTTTCCTTTGTGGTAAACTTCAATTATTCTCTTTGATAAACTTAATCCTAAACCCCAACCTCTTCTTTTAGTGCTGTATCCAGGCCGGAAAATATCCTTTCTACTTTTCAGATCAATTCCTTTTCCGTTATCTGTAATATCAACTTCAATTTCTCTTCGCAGTTCCTTAACGGTTATTTCAATTTTTCCCTGCTTATGATCAATTGCATCAAGAGCATTTTTGATTAGGTTCTCAATAACCCATTCGAATAACTCGGCATTTAATTCTGCGTTTGCTTGTTTCTCGCCTACCAAAATAATCTCAACGCTTTTTCCTAATTGAGGAAGCCGACGATCGAAATATTCCTTTACTTTATGAATCTCCTCATAAACGGACAGCATTTTTAATTCTGGAACTGCACCGATTTTAGAAAAACGATTGGTAATCTTATTCAATTTTTCAACATCATCCGAAATTTCATCAGCGATATCTAAAACCCTGTCTTTATCCTGGTAATGCATTTTAAGCATTTCAATCCATCCCATTAAGCTTGAAATTGGCGTTCCAAACTGATGAGCGGTTTCTTTTGCCATTCCAACCCAAATATTGCTTTGCTCACTTTTTTTAATATTGCTGAATCCGATGTATCCGAGAATTATAAACAGTGCGGCTATAAGAATTTGAAGATAAGGATAAAATTGTAATTGGTCTATCAGCTCTGAATCACCATAATGAATTTTTTGAAGAATAATACTATCCGCATAAGTAACAAGAATTGGATTATGCTGTTCATCCATTTTCTTAATTTTTTTTTCGAATAAATCTTTCAATTGTGTTTTAGATAGGGTAGTATCGTACTTAACGTTTCGTATATCGCTTAGGTTATTAAGATTTAAAACATTCTGCGCATCGGTAATAACAAGAGGAAAATCTATAGGTCTGATAATGTTTTCAAAAAGGAAAGTCAGATCGGCACCAGAATCTGTTGTGTTGGCAATATATTCTATGCCCTTCGCATACAGCTCAACTATTTGCTTTTCTTTTTCCTGAAGCTTTTGTACCAAATTCTGAGTATAGAATAATGTTCCCGCAGCTATAAGAATAGCAATTATTAATAAAAAGATTTTGAAGTTTACCGAAGCAGGTCCGCCGGACATTTTCATGGAGGTAAATCCAATTACTTATGAATTAATTAAAACCGAGATAAAGTTATTTGATTTATATCAAAAATCGTGTGCAATTATTTGGTGTTATTTTTAGTTCATGTAAAACGTTTGATCTCTTTTAGGACCGACCGATACAATTTTAATTTTCATTCCGGCTTGTTTAGAAATAAAAGTTAAATATTCTTTGGTTTGGATTGGCAAGTCGGCAAACGACCTGCAATTAGAAATATCCATTTTCCATCCTTTAAGAGTTTCGTAAACTGGAGTGATGATTTGAAGTCTCTCAAAATCAGTTGGAAATGACTTCAAGAGTTTTCCGTTTAGCTTATAACCGGTGCAAACTTTAATTTCAGGAAAATCACTTAGCACATCGAGTTTGGTAATTGCAACTTCATCAATTCCATTTATCATAACAGAATAGTGAACTAAAAATGCATCGAACCATCCGCAACGTCTTGGTCTTCCTGTTGTAGCACCAAATTCAACACCAATTTTCCGGAGTTTTTCGCCGTCATCATCTAACAATTCTGTTGGGAAAGGTCCATATCCAACACGCGTTGTGTATGCTTTAACAATACCAATTACATTATTAATTTTATTTGGAGGAATTCCTGTACCTGTGCACGCTCCACCGGATGTAGGACTTGAAGAGGTTACAAACGGATAAGTTCCATGATCAACATCCAAAAGTGCACCTTGAGCACCCTCAAGCAATATTGATTTTCCTTTTGTGATAGCGTTGTTCAGATATGCAGGAACATCTTTAATGTACTTGTCAATCTTCTTGTCAAATTCTAAGTATTGATGGATTATCTCTTCAACATTAAGTTCTTCTTTCTCATAAACTTTTTTTAAGAGATTGTTTTTTTCTTCCAGATTTTTTCTAATCTTTTCTTCGAGAGCTTTCTTATTTAATAAGTCGACAATCTTAATTCCTTTGCGGGCATACTTATCAATGTAGCATGGACCAATTCCTCTTCCGGTAGTTCCAATTTTATTTTCTCCGCTTTCTTGAATGGAATCAAGAAGCTTGTGATATGGCATAATCAGGTGGGCATTGTGACTGATGAATAATCGTCCGTCAACTTTAATATTATTTTTTTCGAGGAGAGCAATCTCATCAAGAAGTGCTGTCGGATCAATCACAACCCCGTTTCCAATTACGCAAACGACACCTTCGCGTAAAATACCTGAGGGAATTAAATGGAGAATGTATTTATTGTTTCCGATTTCAACCGTGTGACCGGCATTGGCTCCGCCTTGATACCTTGTTACGATATCATATTTTTCACTTAAGATGTCAACTATTTTACCTTTGCCTTCATCGCCCCATTGGCTGCCGACAAGTACTGTTACGCTCATGAATTTTCCTTTGGTAGGTAGAAAATAAAACTCCGAATTAAAAATCCGGAGTTATAGAAAAAAAATATTTAAGATTTTTTACTTAGCAAAGCTTGCAACTGCTTCTTCTATGGTTTTATACGTCTCGAATATTGTTATAAGCTTTGTAATTATTAACAAGCTTTCGATCTTGTCAGTAACGCGAGATAGTCTGAATGTCCCCTCGGATTTTTTCACGGTAGTCAAACCGCCAATAAGCATTCCAAGTCCGGAACTGTTCATAAATTTTACATCATGCAGATCAACAACAATATTTTTTTTGCCCTCATCAATAAGTTTATGCAGCATATCATTAAAATCTTTCGTATCCTCACCGCCCATAACATTTCCTTTAAGTTCAATTACAACTGCACTATAACGTTCGCTAATTTTTGTTTTCATGAAGTACTCCTTAAAATTTCATTGAAATTTAATTAGATGAATTTTCTAAAGCAAGTAGAAAACTTTAAATATCACATCTATCCATTAAAAAAGAATTTTGACTAGTAATTAAGAGAAATTACAACAAAATATTGATTATGGGTAAGATAACTCCAATTTATTTCGCTAAAATTAGAATTAGATGAACATAAATCTTTTTGGATTATTATTATCTAAAACTTGAGTATTTTTATCAAAGAATTTAACGGACTTTTATTTCCATCCAAGCAAGTTCAAAGAGTGATGGGACAATTGATTGATATGAAAGTAGAGAAGTTTGAAGTTAACATGGGAGTTGATGATTCAATATTTGTAAAACCAGGGAAGTAAGGGTTAGTTTTAAAGGATTTGAATAATGCTTAAAAGATTATATGAAAACTTGTCATAAATTAATTTTTGGCAATTGTATGGATATGAGCGAAATAAGTGATTCTAGTATTCACTTAATTGTTACCTCACCTCCATATTATAATGCTCCTTTTGATTACAATGGTCTTTTTTCTAGTTATGAACAATACCTAGGTGTATTAAAGAATTTTGCAAAAGAATCTTATCGAGTATTAAGTGAAGGGCGTATAGTTGCATTAAATATTGACGATATGTTGGTAAATGGTACAAAATATCCGATTGTTGCTGATGCCACAAAAATATTTCAAGATGCTGGTTTTCGTTATCGCGATAGAATTATTTGGAAAAAACCCGATGGATATTTAAGAATAAGTAAAAGAAGCGGTGTAATATTACAAAATCCCTTTCCGATGTATTATTATCCCGACAATCTTTTAGAAAGTATAGTAATTCTTCAAAAAAGTAAATTCGATTATCGTTCTATTTCAAAAGAAATTCGCGAACTTTCCAAGATTGATAAAAAGGAATTTCAAAACAATAATTGGCATAAAACCCTTTGGGAAATGACCAATGTTTTACCCGGTTCAATACTTGAAAAAAATGTTGCGGCTTTCCCAGAGCAATTACCATATCGAATCATTAAATTGTATTCATATGTTGGTGAAACTGTATTAGATCCTTTTTTAGGAAGCGGCACTACAATGAAAGTTGCTCGTCTCTTAAAAAGAAATTCGGTTGGTATTGAAATAATTCGTGATTTAGAAAAAATAATAAGAAAGAAAGTTGGCTTCGACACAAATTCGGATATATTTAATAATGAAGATCACTTTGAAATCATTGAAAGAAAAATTGACAAATATAAGTTTGTCACTCTTGAATATATTGAAAAGAAAAAATCTAAGGAATCAAAGTGAAATGAACATTACTGCGAAAATTACTGGAATAAAGTATAGTGTAAACAGCACGGACGATTTACCTGAACTTAGTTTTAATGATTTAAATATCAATTCGGCTCCGTCTTGCTTTTTATTATCTGACAAAAAGTATAACTATGGAATTTCAAAATGGGTTTCTCCAAAAAGGACGCGATCATATCCTTTCGAAAGAGTTTATAATTCTCTGAATGTTCCCAAACGGATTACAGTAATTCCCATTATTAAAGATGAAGGAGCAAAAGGAGATCGGGACTTTATACAATGGGACACTGTTTCGTTAATGAGTCTTTTAGACGTCTATGTAATTCTTGCATATTACAATAATGCCGTCATTCATCCTTCACGAGAAAACAAGATTACGAATCAAGAGTTTGATAATTACTATGTTAAAAATAAAATTGTGGAGATTAGCAATTATCATAGCTCTGCTCTGCATTGGAATTTAAAGGAGATAAAAGACACCCTTCCTTCTCTTATAGATATTGTTCTTGAAACATATAATCGTTTACAAAAAGAATTAAAGGTTGCATTTCATAATTCGAGTGGAATACAAAGCTTCAAAGATCAATTTCAAAAAGGTGTAGCCGATTTTATGGATACATCACGAAATAAAGCTAAAGAAGCACAGAGTAGAGAAAAGCAAACCACTCAACCAAAAGAATTTCTTTCGACTGCTACCAAAGCGACTATAACAATAAAAAATTACCTTGGTGGTATATATTATTTTACAACTGATGAAGTTGAAGTTGTCGACAAAACCTTATACTTAATTGAAGGAAAACATTCCATCAATTCAAAATTGCCTAGTATAGGTGATATAAAAGACGGACTTCTAAAAATGGTTTTATATTGTAATCTAACTGATGTAAAAGTGAATGATGTTGATTTTACACCAAAACCTGTTTTGAAATTAACATCCACAAACATTTCTGGAAAAATTACATCAAATAGTATCTCTTCGGAAATTGATAGTTTTAAAACTGTTAACAGCTTCAACGAAAATCAAATCAGTGTTATTAACCATCTTTTTGCTGAGGCCCAAACAAACCATTTTAAAGTTATAATTGAAGGTGTTTGAGTAATGGTCAAAAGTCCATTAAGATATCCTGGTGGTAAAAGCAAAGCAATAGATTCAATCTCGAAATTGATACCAAATTTTAGAGAATTTAGAGAACCATTCGTTGGCGGAGGTTCTGTTTTTGTTTATTTAAAACAAAAATATCCTTCAAAATATTTTTGGATAAATGATATATATAAAAATCTTTATCATTTTTGGAATGAGTGCAAAGAGAGTCCAAATGAACTGATTGAATCAATTCTTGAATTTCGTTCCAATTATCCTGATGGTAAAGAACTACATAGGTTTTTATTAAATAACATAGATTCAATTGATAGCATTCATAAAGCAGCCGCTTTTTTTATTTTCAATAGGATTACATTTTCCGGCACAACTGAAAGTGGCGGTTTTTCCAATGCAGCTTTTCATAAACGTTTTACTGAATCTAGTATCGAAAGAGTAAAATCCCTTTCAAGAATCTTAGAGAATACTAAAATTTCTAATTTAGATTACGAAGAAGTAATTTCAACTGATGGCGATGATGTATTCTTATTTCTTGACCCACCTTATTATTCTGCGACAAAATCCGCATTATATGGCAAAAATGGAACGCTTCATAAAATATTTGACCACGAAAGATTTGCAAATGTAATGAAGCACACCAATCATAAATGGTTGATTACTTATGATGATAGTGATTATATAAGAAACCTTTTTTCTTTTGCCAATATCACAGCTTGGGACTTAACTTACGGGATGCGTAACGTTAATAAAGAATCGAATCAACTTGGGAAAGAGTTGTTCATTTCTAATTATTCTCTAAAAGAAGACGATAAAAAACAACATGATTTTTTCCCTTATTCAAAATCAATTGTAAATCTAGCTCTAGAATAAATTGCATAAAGTACGCCGGTCAACATGACGAGGATTATCCATTGCAATTTCTATATGGCTTAAAAGTTACGATAGTAATGAAAAGTTACCAATTCACGTAGTTTTTAAATCAATAATTCCCTCAATGACAATTTATTTTAGCTTAAACAACTCTTTATTACCGTGACTACAAACACAGATCGATTCATTGTGTTTTATACTATTATGGAACCAATTCCTAATTACTTCGTCTAAAAAAATGAAATTCAACAAGAAAAAGGTCGACTTGCAAAATCCGCAGATTTTATCTTTAGATGATGATTTCTCTCTCATAAAAAGATTTATTGAAGGTGATGAAACCACATTTAGATTGCTTGTTCAGCGCCATAAAGATAAGGTTCGTAATCTAACTTACTTAACTCTTGGCTGTGATGATTCAGTTGATGACATCGCTCAGGATGTATTTTTAACTGTTTATAAAAATCTGAACAAGTTTCGTTTCGAGTCGCAATTTTCAACCTGGCTGTACAGAATTACCGTTAACAAATGCAAAGATCATCTGAGGAAAAAACGGATACGAAATATTTTTATAAGCATAAAAGAAGATGAACAAGAACCGGTTTATCATTCTTCACATGAAGAGAAGGATACGGCAGAAATAGTTAGAAAAGGTATTGAAGAATTACCGGATAAGTTAAGAATTCCCCTTATGCTCAAGGATTTAGAAGGATTGAGTTATCAGGAAATTGCACAAACCGTTAATTGCGAAATTGGTACGGTTAAATCCCGAATTTTTAGGGCACGGGAAGGTTTAAGAAATATCCTAAAGCCCTATGAAAAGGAGCTTATGTTATGAACAAATTTTACAAAGAATATGAAATGCTTTCCGCTTACATTGACGGAGAGCTTACCAAAGAAGAAGTTAAATATATTGAAGATAAATTAACAGTCTCGAAAGATCTTCAGCAAAAGTTAATTGAACTGAAACGAATTAAAGAATTATCACAATCATCATTTCAAAAAGTTACCGAGTCTCCATACTTTGAAACTAAGCTAATAGCCAGCTTAAATTCTGAGAATTCCTCGGGATTCAAAATGAAGAGATGGATTCCTATACTCGGTATTTCCTTAGCTACAATCGTTCTCATGGTATTTCTAAAATCTAACCCCCAATTTTTTGAGACGGTTATTGAAGAACAAAAAACAAAATTAGCCGGGCTTTACACTGAAAATTTAAAGCCGCTGTTTATTACCGCTGGTTTAACTAACGAAGATGTTTTTGACTTTGCACTATACCGAAAACTTCCTCTTGATAAAGAGCACGGTCAGTATTTAATGCTTGGTTCTAATGCAGATGGGTCTGAATATTTTGAAATTAAGACTGCTTCGATAGCCGAGACCAATAATGACTTTGAGAAATTTGTTGCGGTATTAAATCTCAACAAAGAGCAAAAAATGCAGATTGATTCTATCCTTAAATCATATGCTGATGATATGCAAGAGCAAATCCTTGTTAACGAAAACAATACAGTTGCAATCAGTCCCAAACTTTGGAATTATAACAAAGCAATCTTTGCAGACATTATGGCATTTGCGAAAGATGCGAACGGTGAGCAATTCGCAAAAATAGTACCTGCCGGTTTTCGTGATATTGATAGACCTCAGCTTGTAGAAATTGCGCAAGTTGTTAAAACCGCCAGCGACAGCGATTATATTTTTATGACACCGGATACAATTTTTGTTGAAACTTTTAGGTTCGATAGAGATAAATTCGATAAAGAAATGAAACATATGCAAATTGAGCTGAGGAAGAATTTGAAGGAAGTTGAAAAAGAATCGCATCAACAAAATTTTGTATTCAATTTTGATAGTAATATTGTTAAGCTGAAAAGTCATGGTGGCTGGGATAAGAATTTCGAAGTATTTTTTGACACAAATATTTGCAGGGTTAATATTCCTAACATGAATATTAATTTATCTAATATTCCGCTACCAAATCTGGATGAGCTTGAGGCACAAATTGAAGCTGCAACAAAGAACATAAAATCCTTCTCAATTAAAATTCCAAAAGAAGGAAGCATTAGAAAAAAATTTGAGTTCAGAGTGGATGTTGGCGATTCATCTCAAAAATTTAATTTTGATATAGATATACCAAATTTCAACACACCGATTCTACCAGATGCATTCATGAATGATTCATCATTATATAATAATGAAGCATATAGATTTAAAGCTGATTCGCTTTCGAATGCAATTAAATTATTAATAAATGACTCAGCAATTTTTAATCAGAAAGATTTTCAGTTTCAAATGAAAGAATTTCAAAAAGAGATGCGGAAACTGAGAGAAGAAATGCTCAAGCTCCAAAAAGATTTGCAGAAGGAGCCATCAAAAGTTAAAACGGATGAGCCGATAGAAATTTAGATAATATTTGAATGTTCGCTAATAAAACCCGAAGAAAACCTTCGGGTTTTTTGTTGAAGGAGGTTCAGCTAAGAAATCAGTGTGATTTTATCCGTGTTTAAAACCTTTCTTAAAAATTTGCTCAGAATTATAAATCAAGATTTGTGTATTTTTGCGCTCATCTAAGCTATTTGCCGTTTATCTAACGTTTCTTTAAATACATAAGCTTTTGTTCTATTTTCTCCTGGGAAATAAAACACTTAAAAACGACAATAGTTATTTGTGAGTATACCAATAATTTTTGAGCTAAATAAAAATAATTTTATTTCATGATAAGCAATATATCCGCCGTAAATCTTCTGAAAAATTTAAAAATACAATTACTGCTTGTATTAGCAGCAGTGTTGTTTATTTTGAAATTATTTTTCTCACCGGTCGAATCCTTCCAACTCCTTTTGCTTAACGAAATTTTTGTAATCTCGGCTGTAGCATTTCTTCTTTTATCTATCAATGATTTTATAACAGCCGGCAAATTCAATTTGCTATCCCTGGTTATGAACTTAGGAATATTGAATGCAATCATGTTCTTTTTCATAACCTTTTCAGATTCCATTCTTAATTTGTTTTACAGCAATCTTGGAGATAAAATAAAAAATCCGGATTTAATTTATACGATAATATCCTTCTTTTATGTTTCAATTTTTATCAGTTCACTTGCTTACATCTTTTTAACATTTAAACAGTTTTACTTCACCAGACAGAAGCGTGAACGGAACATATATTTCAATACTATGACCATATTCTTTCTGTTATCGGTATCGACTGCCTTTTTAGATAAGTATCCCGGATTATCATACATTAATAATACTTTTTTAATTATATCAATTATTCTAATCGGTATCAATTCGATTAAAATATCCTGGATTGCATTCCTTTCAAAAAAGGAAAAGGTGCTGCTTCTTGTTTTATCTGTTGTAATTTTAACATTATTCGTTTTGAATCTGTTAAAAAGCGGGGACGATACAACACACTACAAAATACTAAATGGCTTTTCACCCGCGCTCAATAATTTTTTACAGTTGATGATGATATACGGAATCGGATATTTCAGCATCCTGTTCTTCACAACTTTGTTTCATATTCCCACAGCCGAAGCGTACGACCGTAAAGCAAAGGAAGTCTCTTCACTTCAATATTTCAGCCGGTTGATTACCCAGGTTTTAGACTTTAGTGATTTAGCTGAAACGATCACCGATATTGCCATTAAGGTTTGTAATGCAGATGCAAGCTGGATGGCATTAAAGCATGATAATGAGAATAAAATCATTGCCAATAAAAATATCGGATTTGTGGATGCAGATGCTCTAACAGGATATATTTTAAGCAAATCTAATTCTTCTCCCGAAGAAATTGAGAGAGCAATTTACCGTTTAAGCTCGCTTAAGGATGTTCCTCAGTTTTCCGAAAAATATTCCGGTTTAACTGTATCAGTACTTCGTGCGCATACAGAGGTAAAAGGATATCTCTTTGCGGTAAAAAAAGGCGATTCGATTTTTGATGATGAAGACAAGGATGCACTTAATACTTTTACAGATTATGCATCGGTTGCAATTGAAAACGCAAAACTGCTTGAAGAATCAATTGAGAAGGAACGGCTTGAAAAAGAGCTGGATGTTGCCCGTGAAATTCAAAGAAAAATTTTACCAGACAAAAATCCTGAATATTCCGGTTTAGATATTTCTGCTACATTTATTCCAGCTTTTGAAGTTGGCGGTGATTACTATGATTTCTTTGAAGTAACTGAAAACAAATTAGGTTTTGTGATTGCCGATGTATCGGGTAAAGGCATTACTGCAGCATTTATTATGGCTGAAGTAAAGGGAATTTTTGAATCGCTTTCTCAAACTTCGCTATCACCAAAAGAAATTCTTATAAACGTCAATCAAATTTTAAAAAGAACATTGGACAGAAAAAGTTTTGTAAGCGCAGCGTATGGTTTACTCGATCTTAAAGAAGAAAAAATGTTTTTAGCCCGTGCCGGTCACTGCCCAATTCTACTTATTCGTGATGGTGTTACGCAAGATATTAGACCATCGGGTTTAGGATTGGGATTGAACTATACACCGTATTTTGCTTCGACTCTTGAAGAAATTAAGCTGGATCTTAAAGAGAATGATGTTTTAGTCTTATTTACTGATGGAATAACCGAAGCGAAAAATTTTGAAAAAGAAGATTTTGGAGAAGTGAATTTTGAAAGAATATTGATTGAAAACAGCCACTTAAGTGCAGAAGAAATTTCGAATGAAGTTATAAAAGGAGTAACCTTATTTTCTCAGGACACAACACAGCATGACGATATTACTTTAGTTATTTTTAAGTTGAAACAAAAGTTTAATTTAATTGGAGAACAAGAATGGCAGAATTCAGTACCTCAATCAAAGATCAGGGAAGTATAAACGTAGTTTATCTTAAAGGTTTTTTAGATGCTCACACAGCACCCTCGCTTGAGAATGCCTTTTCAGGTCTAGTTGATAAGGGCAGATATCAAATCGTGGCTAACTTTAAAGACCTTGCATACATCAGCAGCGCCGGTTTAGGAGTGTTCATGGCTTTTATCGAAAAGATTAGAGAAAACGGCGGTGATATCAAGCTTTCCAGCATGAGCGATAAAGTATTTAAC
>Ga0209520_10001400_pt1 | contig 13675 bp, 7 predicted proteins | sample Rifsed16ft1_FD_184009 | JGI IMG/M metagenome (GOLD analysis project Ga0209520, IMG submission 184009) | Soil microbial communities from Rifle, Colorado, USA - sediment 16ft 1 (version 2) | ecosystem: Environmental > Terrestrial > Deep subsurface > Rock core/Sediment | place: Rifle, Colorado...
CGGGGATATATCGAAACTCCTAACCGGGACGGGACGATGGAAAGGTTTCCGATTATGTCAATATCCATTGCGGTGTTCAAGAATACCGGGTCGACATTTAGCCACATTGCGGAGATTTCGCATATGCTGGCGGATTTGAAAAGATATGTGAAGTCTCTGCCAGGGAGTAATTATGTGGTGGAGAGGAGGAGGAAGTATTAAGTCAACCAAAACTTATGATTGTCGCCATTCATCCAATTTCTTCAAGGCATTTCTCTGGTGATTGACAAGGTCCCCAGCAATCCTGGAAATGTTCTCATTTTTCTCATCCGGTGGTAAAGCTAGCTGTGGCACCTCAGTTAACTTTCCGTCTGGACCAATTATCCCACAAAGAGAAAACCCCTCGTAGCGTAGCGTAAACTGGTCCAAATTAAACTCACCCCCGAAAATTTCGGAGTGAACCACTATAATCTTCTGAGTCGTCAGCACCACTCTGAAAATCATCCTGGTGGTCTCACCTACCATAATGGCCTGCCGGAAGAAAATCTCCTCTCCCACGTGGACCGCCTGTCTGCCGGCATAAAGGGAAGAAAGGCTGGCCGAGACTTCGTCCACCACCTTGAGAATTTCGCCTCCGAACTGCATCATCAGATGAGAAGCCATATTGGGAAACAAAACTCCCAACTGATGTACTTCAATCAGCCGCCCGTTCAAATCCCGGTCTGCCTCTTTGAAAACGTCTGCAAAACGTGGAGAGATTCTGTCAGTACTCATGGCCTAGATTTTCAAGACCCCCTCTTTCATCAGGATTACCCCATCCACCATCAGGGTTGGTTTCAAAATGATACCGTCCAAATGGCTTCTGACTGAAATCCTTCCACCCATCGACATATTGTCTCCCAGAGCCATATGCACCGTGCCTAAGACCTTCTCATCTTCTAAAACCGAGCCGACTAATTTGGCTTTGTCATTAGTTCCGATGCCCAACTCGGCAACATTGTACGCTAATTCACCGGCTGAATCTAAAATCTGCTTTAGTTTCTTAGCTTGAGCTCCACCGGAAATTTCACGGACAAACCCACCGGATACTCTCATTTTAATCGCTTTCTTCAACTTTCCGATTCCGGCCATTGAGCCATCGACTACTATGGTGCCTTCGGCTGTCCCTTCAACTGGAGCTAAGTATACTTCCCCGGCGGGAAGGTTAGAGAAGTTACCGGAATTATGAATCAAGCCTGTATCTGGCTCTACCTTCCTTCCCTGGATTGACATAGTAATTTCTGTTCCAGCCGGACTGGTGACTCTTGCAGTCTTAGCGCCCTGAATTCTGTCTGCCAGTTTTCTGCTTCTCTCGGCAATCTTTTGATAATTGGCATTCAAGGTCCGCTTCATAGTGTCAATGGTGATAGCCGGCAGAGTGGCAATTCTGGCGCCGGCAGCCGAGGCTTCTCTTCTGGCTTGAGTATGAGACATCGATTTGCTGGTTGGTATGATCAATATCTGGAACTGTTTCATCATTTCTGCAATTGAAGGGGGTGGTTCATCTCCGTGTCTTTCACCAGGCGTTATTTCTACTAAAACTGTATGCTTAGAAATCCTCTTAGCCTCTTCGAAGAAATAGTACCCAATTTTGCGCAGAGGCTCATCAGTTATCACCAGCACAGATTCATCCGGCTGAAGATTAAAACAATGTTTTAGAGCGTTTCGCGCTGCTTTTCTAAGTAAATCCAATCCCGCTCCTAAGCTTTCTTCACGTTTCTATACAGGAACCAGACTACGATGGCAAAGAAGAGTACTGTAACTACCTGAGTAACGCTGTGCAGAGTTACAGCAGAAACACCCAAGACCCTATCCAACCACCAGCCTTCTCTGACGCTCCACCATTGGGCTTCCAAAGGAGAGCCAATTGCTCCCAAGAAGGAGAGAAGAAGAACTATACCCACACCAACTAAGGCGTCTCCTGCTACCAGACCGGAACCGTAAAGAATTCCTTTGTCTTCCCGACGCTTCAATTCCTCCGCAGAGCTGATCTTCCGGAACAACCAATAAACCATTCCTCCCACAAAGATTGGAGTGGATAAAGCGACCGGTAAATACATTCCTATGGCCACCGGCAAAGAAGAAATTCCCAACAGTTCAATCGAGAGGGCGATGAGCATCCCGATGAAAACGAAGATCCAGGGAAGAGCCTGGGTGATTACTCCTTTGACTACTAAGGACATTATAGTGGCCTGGGGAGCTTCAAAAGTTCCGGTCGGACCAAGCCCAAACTTAGCGTGGAGTAAAATAACAATCCATCCCATAAAAAATGCCGGAGCCAGTACTCCCACAAACTCGGCAATCTGTTGCTTCCTCGGGGTCGAACCGACCAGGAATCCCGTCTTTAAATCCTGGGAAGCGTCACCAGACATACAGACCGCGATGCACACAATACTCCCAACCATCATTGCCGCAATCATAGTGGCCGACTCGCCAATCTTGCCCGGCATTCCCAGCGCTACAAAGATGACCGTCGTAACCAAAAGCGTTGCCAGAGTCATTCCTGAAACCGGGGAAGAGGAAGAACCCACAATTCCCACAATTCGAGCGGCCACACTGACGAAGAAAAATCCAAAGATAACGGTCAAAAGCGCTCCAATAAACCCAAGATGGGTTCCGGGTAGTAGCCAGATTATCACAGCTACCAAAAGCGAACCGAGCAGCACCACTGACATTGGAATATCCAGAGCTGTTCGCTCTAAGTTTCGCTGGCCACCCCTTAAGCCATGTAAAACTTCCTGAAACCCTAGCCTGAAGGAACTGAAGATTACAGGAAAGGCTTTAATCAGACTCACAAACCCACCAAAGGCTACTGCCCCAGCTCCAATGTAGACAATGTAGTTGCTTCTAAGCTGAGCCGGGGTCAGCTCAGGGATTGGCAGTGCAGCCGGAGGAACAGCCGATGTTATGAAATTGCCCAGAAATGCAATCAGGGGGGCAATCCCTAAATAGCCCATAATTGCTCCGGCTAACATCAATGAGGCTATTTTGGGGCCAATAATGAAACCAACTCCAAGTAAAGCAGGTGAAGCCTCAATCCCAACCGAAGCCCCTTTGAAGAATCTTAAATCCCAGACCGGCCGGTCAATGCCAAACTTAAAACCGCTGACAATGAACTTGTAGATCGCTCCGATTCCGACCCCGGCAAAGACGCTTTTAGCTTTACTTCCGCCTTCATCGCCGGCCATTAGTATTTCAGCACAGGCAGTTCCTTCTGGAAAGGGGAGTTTGTGGTGCTCTTGAACGATTAAATATCTTCTGAGAGGAATCATAAACAGAATTCCCAGAAATCCTCCTAGAATAGATATAATGATGATCTTCCAAATCGGAATAGTCACTCCCCAAATCAGAAAAGCCGGGATGGTGAAGATTACTCCAGCCGCCAGCGACTCGCCGGAAGACCCAATAGTTTGAGAAATGTTGTTCTCCAGAATCGTCCCTCTTTTAAGAACTCCTCTTAAGATGGCCATGGAAATCACTGCCGCCGGAATTGAAGCAGAAACTGTCATCCCAACCTTTAGACCTAAATAAGCATTGGCCAGACCGAAGATTATGGCTAAGACCATTCCTAGAATCAGAGCCGCACGTGTGAATTCAGGAATCTTCTGGTCCGCTTTGATAAATGGCTCAAAATCCTTTTGGAGCTGGATCGGCGCTTTAGGCTGTTGCATTCTTCCTCCTCACCATCAGTTTTGAGATAATTGCAGCCAACCTAAATCTAATCCGGAAAACAGTCAAGCAAAAACTGCTATTTTCTATCAAAGTACTTTCGTGTGCTCTTGCTAGAAAACATTTCGCTTGTGTTCAGGGCAGAAACCACTAAGTTTGTCCTGAGAAGATTATGCATAACAGAATTAGGGTTTACCTTTTTATTTTGATTGCAGTTGTCGCAAACGTTTGTTTAGCGAAAGAGCAACAGCACCCAACTGTCAAGCTCGGCGAAGACCAAAGTTTTCAAGCTTATCAGCACTTTGTCAATGGCGATTTGTTAGAACTTTCCGGGAATCTGAAGGCTGCCGTGGAAGAGTATCGAGCCGCCCTTAGACTCAATCCGGCACTGCACGAGGCCCGCTATCATCTGGCCCAAATCCTCTTTAAGTTAAGAGACGTTGAGGCTAGCCTGGAGCAAGCACTGTTGCTCCCCATGGAAACTATCGAACAGTTGAAGTTAGTGGCAGCCCTGTATAATGCCAAACAGATTCCCCAAAAGGCCAGAGAATATTACCAAAAAGTGGTGGAAAAAGATTCAGCAGATATAAACTCTCTATATGCCTTAGTCCAGCTATACCACCGGGATAATCAGATTGACAGCGCTAGTTTTCTATTGCGGAAAATATCCGGAGTGGCTCCCCCCAACAGTCAGACTCACCAGCAAATAGCAGAGTATTATTTCAGATTGGGCCGGCTCTCTGAAGCCATATCTGAATATCAGAGGGCCATCGATTTGGATTCATCTAACTCTCAGGCTTATGCCGGACTTGGCCTGGCCTACGAGAGCCAGAAGGACCTCCGCAAGGCATTAGATACTTATCTGGTTTTACAGTCCCAGCTGGCCAGTAACGTCCTGCTTAGCCAGAAGCTCATAGGACTCTATTATAACCTAAACTTCCTGGATAGCGCCATCGCCCAAGCCAGGACTGCGGCAGAGCTATTTCCCAATGAAATCTCTCTGAAGAAGCTGTTGGGGAGTCTATACTTTGCGCAGAGAAACTATGCCCAGGCCGAGTCACTTTTTAAGGGGCTGTTAAAAGCCAACCAGAATGATGAAGATGCTATCCTTCACTTGGGTAGAATTGATTTATTACAGAAAAACTATGCTGGGGCAGAAGCAAGATTTAGACAAGTCTTAAGCATTAATGATACGCTGATGGACGCCTGGTTCAGCTTGGCCTCAACTTATATTGAACAGGGAAAATACTCTGAGGCTGACAGTCTTTATCAGGAGAGCATCGCCAGATCCTCTGATACGGTCAGCGTGTATTTGGCCAAGGGAATAGGTTACGGTCGAGCCAAGAAATATTTTGAAGCCGAAAAGTCCTTTAGGGTAGCGTTAGAAGTTAGGCCAAAGGATGCCGGTATACTCTTGGCTCTAGGAAACCTACATCAACAGCAAGGCCAGAACCAGGTAGCCGAGAAATATTTTTCTCAAGTGTTGGACCAGGAGCCTGATCATCCGGTGGCCTTAAACAACCTGGGCTATCTGTGGGCCGAGCAGGGAGTAAAACTGGATAAATCCCTGGAGATGATCGAACGGGCCTTAAAACAAGAGCCTAACAATGCGGCTTTTCTCGACAGTTACGGATGGATATTGTTTAAGCTGGGCAGATTAGTTCAGGCGGAGGAGTATCTGAAAAAAGCCCAGGAAATGCTCCCCACCGACCCTGAAGTCCATCACCATCTAGGAGACCTCTACCACAGCCAGGGTAAGTCCAAATTAGCTCTGCAAAGCTGGCAGAAAGCCTTAGAATTAGATCCTGATAATCAAAAGCTAAAACAGAAATTAGGAAGCTCCAAAAAGATTTCAAGACAGACTCCTTGAGACCTCATTGGCTGGCTCTAGTTCTGCCTTTGATTTTTTTAGTAACAAGTTGCGCCAAGAAGGGTTTCCCTCCTGGAGGACCGCCTGATCTTACCAGCCCTGAGATAGTGTCAACCACACCGGGGAACGGAGCTACTAGAGTCCCGACTGTTTCGACAATTAAAGTTTTGTTCACCGAAAGGATGAACCGCAAAAGCGTAGAGAACTCTGTTTTCATCTCCCCGCCGCTGGAAACCGATTTGAAGTGGAAAGGGAATAGTCTGGTCTTACATCCACTTAAAGAACTCACAGCAATTCGAACTTATTCGGTAACCCTTGGCTCTGATTGTCAGGATTTGCAAGGAAACCGCTTGAGGAACTCTTACTCTTTTGCATTTTCCAGCGGGGAAACAGTGGATAGTGGTGCCATAACTGGGGTGACATATCATAAAGATAAACCGGAGCAGGGAATCGCTGTCTGGGCCTATGTCTCCAATGACGAGGAAGTAATACTTCCCTGGCAAAGAAAAGCAGATTATGCAACCCAAACGGGTCAAGATGGGAAATTCGAACTGCGCTACTTGGGACCCGGACGCTATCAGATCTTTGCTCTTATGGATATCAATCGAAATCAACTTTGGGATCCTGGCAGCGAGCCTTTGGGATTGACTTACAGGGAGATTACCTTCTACAACCAGTCAGTGCCAATTGACAACCTACCCTTTCTGCTGGTAAACCGGGATACCTCAGCTTTTTCTATCCTGAGTTGCCAACTCTTGGATAAGTCCAAATTGAAGCTCACTTTTAGTAAAGATTTAGCAGCTCTTCGGCCGAGCGGGGTTACGGCTTTTAGTATCCTCACTGATACGCCAGAGGTGCTTGAACCAATATCTGTTTATCAAGTTTCCGGACAGGCCAAGACCCTTTATTTGCAAGTACCAGAGCTGGATCCCCAAAAGATATATCGTGTCAAGGCTGACAAGATTACATCTCAAGATGGGAGTATAATCGATTCAATCTCAAGTTCCTGTCAATTTACCGGAACTGACAAATCAGATGAAACTGCTCCAGAAGTAGTGCACCACTCTCCTGGTAAAAATGAGTCAGGTGTCAGACTAAACCCAGAGGTTACACTCCATTTTTCTGAGTTGATGGAACAGAACCTGATTGAAACCGGGTTTGATCTGGTTGATTCTTCCGGCCAGCAGATCAAGGGGAATCTGAGCTGGAATGATGCTTTAACTTTAAGCTTTGTTCCCCTGGAGAAGTTGCAGGCAGAGATGCACTATACCGCCAGACTGTCTGGCTCTGCGGTTAAGGATCTAGCTAGGAAATCTCTGAAAGACAGTCTATATGTCTTTGGTTTTCAGACCCTAAACCCGGATAGCACTGGTTCAGTAACTGGCTCAGTCCGGTTTGGAAAAGACAAATTCTTGGGAAAGGTGATTGTGAGCTTAAAAGCCCTGGATAGACAGAAGATCTATCGTGAAATGGTGTCTCCTGAAAACAGTTTTCTATTCAACGAGGTGCTGCCGGGAAGGTACGCACTAGAGGGCTTGGTAGATTTTGACAACAACGGCATCTACTCCTTTGGAACAGTCAGACCATTCAGTCTGGCAGAACCCTATGCGGTTGGCCCGGATACGATAGTAGTTCGCCCTCGCTGGACCACAGAGAACATAATCCTGAATTTTTGAAGTCTCCTGCCACCTGCCTGAGTCTGCCGGACAGCTTCTGAGCCCGCATAAAATCTACAAATTCCCTTTGACAGATAAGCTGAATTCTGTTAGAATTAGGAAAGTTTGGGTAGGTTGGAGGATTTTATCAGTATTTCAGGATTGCCAAAATGAACAAGCGGATTTATCTGGCTGGTGCCATTGCGGTCGTTTTCCAGTTGGCTTGGTCTTCGGCCGAGATCAGAGATTTCAAGCTGGAGGCTTATTTCTTTCAGAAAGTCGGTGAGCCTTTCCAGCTGTATGTTTCAGAGGCGGTCGATGGCTCAGGCAACCTGGCCTCAGGTATTATCCAGGTAAAAGTAAAAGCTGGAGATGGTTACTCGCCGGATAGTTTCCCGCCAATCTTGAATCCCATAGTAGTCGCCAACGGCACTGGCTCAGCCTTTCAGGTTTTGACCAATGTGGCGCCCACCATCCTGGAAGGTACAGTCGATACGGTGCGACGCAGCTCTAACACCATCTTTGTTACCTCAGGTGAACTACATCACTTCAGCTTAGATCTGCCCTCTCCCCAAACCAGCGGCCAGCCCTTCAGTTTTCCTTCTCGATTGATAGCCAAAGATAGGTATGGCAATCCGGTAGTGAATTTTGACGCGGCAGTAGATTCAGTCATAATCCTGGCTTCGGACTCCGGAGTTATGTCTAATAACGTCTTTAATACTACTCAGGATTTTGTCTTAGGTGAAGCCGATGTTTCTGCTAAAAAAACAACTTATACCGGGAGAGGTGGATTTGTAGTTTTCCAGGCCGAAAGTCAATCAGGAATTACCGGACTCAGCAGTCCCATTCTGGTAAGGAGTCTGAGGATTGAAAATGTGGACGCTAGCCCCGGGACAGTCAAGCGAGAGGATACTCTCACTGTCACGGTGCAGGTCTTCAACACAGCTGATATCAAAGGTACTGTAACCGATTTGGACCTGGATTTCAGTCAAGGAGAAATCAATCACTATTTGGTGAATGCCACACTCCCGCACACTCTTTCTCCCAACAACAGTTTCGATTACTCATTCAAGGTTCCGATTCCGGCTGACTACCCTGCCGGGACCAATCAGGTTTCTGCCAAACTCTCAGGTCTGTTCAATAGTTTTGTGATCCGAGATAGCTCCGCTGGGGTGGATTCTTTTCTGGTCACTGGAAATCTCAGTCTTTTGTACGTCTCAGGAAGTTTCAAACCTCGTTTAGTCTTTGAAGGATCTTTCCCTTTCAGCTACACCATTCAGCTGTCCAATCCTTCCTCTGCCTATGCACTGTTAGATACCAGCAGTTATTTATTTATTGCGGATACGGCATTTGACCATATTCGGTTCAATCTGAAGCAACAAACCGTAATACAGGCTGGAGTGGATTCGGCCTTTCTAAGTTTCATAAGCCGGGCAAAAATAATTCCCCCCCAACTGGCAGCCGGCAAATATCCTGTGAAACTTGTACTCCGAGGATACGAAAACGGAATATACCCTTATTCCGACTCTGTTGTTTTACCCGATTCTCTTGAGATAAAGAGTTTTAGAAAATTAGAATACGTATCGGAAAGCCTGGAGCCTGATACTGCTGCCTCCGGCAGATACAGCAGATTCTCCTTTGAGGTCGAAAATTCCTCTGACTCTGCCATAACGATCTATCTCCCCTCCAGCGTAGCGATTTTCGAACTAAAAAGCGGAGCAACAGAGTATCACCTCAGTGCCCGACTGGTCGCCGACAGCTACTTTCAATCCCTAGAGCCAGGTGTCCACAAATTATACCTGGATAGTTTGTTTATACCAAGTAATTATCCTTGGAGCAAATACAGTTTCTACCTAAATCTGGACCACCTCCCAGTACCAGACTTCTACATAAGCGTAGGCCTGAACACTTACGATTCACTCTATGTTGCACCTCCTGCTAATGCTCAGCGCCTGGTCATTACTCCCATCTCATCGGTTGAGCAATTCATATCACCCGGCTCAGATAAGCACCTACTCACACTGGCTCTGCGCAATCTGGATCCCAATACTTCCCACTCGATTGCATTAAATGGTTTCAGCGTGAGTTTTGCAGGCGCTTCGGCTAAAGAACTTTTTTCTGGCTACACCGCCGAAGTGACAACAAGGGATTGGACAATCAACGACTTTTCAGTTGATGGGGACAAAGCCCCAATTCAATTTCCAGAACCTCTCCTCCTTGCTCCTAATCAAGAAGATACAATAATCTTCATAGTGGATTTTAAGAGGGAGATAGAGACCAAAAGCTTTGCAGTGACCTTGAATCCGGCTGATTTCCCGGCTCGTGATTATTTCCAGGGACAGACCGGTCCGCCAATTCCGGTTACAGGGCCCTCAGGAGAAGTATTAAGTTTCCAGTCCCAAGTTTATACTCTCTTGTCTGCTTCGTTTGAGAACTCAGCTTCCGTTTATCCCAATCCCTTCAATCCTGATAAAGAAGAAGCCAACCTTATTTACAATGTGGTGCCAGCTTCGTCAGTGACCCTGCAAATATTTACCCTGACTGGCGAGAGGGTCAAATCTTTCGAGAATCCAGAGAATATCAACACGTTTAAGTGGGATGGAAAAAATTCTGATGGAAAGATGGTGCTTTCTGGTGTATATTTGGCGCTGCTGAAAGTAAAAAATACAGGAGAAGAGGTAAAACTCAGGATCGGTCTGGTGCGTTGATATGAAATCTGCAGAAACTAAGACGAGAAGGCTGAGACTGCTTGGCTTTGCCCTATTCTCTCTGAGTCAATTCATTCAACCCAGCTGGGCAGGCTCTGAAGCCGGCAGAGAGAACCTGTTTCTCCTGGGAGTAGACGCTCGGGCTCTGGGAATGGGGGGAGCCTTTGTCTCGGTGACTGACGGGGCTTCTTCAGTCTATTGGAATCCGGCTGGTCTGGCTCTCTTGGATAGGGGGGAAGCCTCATTTTTGCACGTCAGTCTCTGGGAAGAGACTGTATATGATTTTCTGGGGTTGGCCTATCCTACCCTCGATTTTGGCAGTGTTGGAATAGGAGTATTCCGGCTGGGAACTTCAGATATACCCAGAAGGGACGCCAGCAATTTAGATCTGGGCAGGTTCGATAACACTATTTCTCTCTATTCAGTCAGTCTTGCCTCCAGTTTTCCTTTCTATACTAAAGGAGGGATGAGCTTTAAGATTTACAATCAGTCCCTGGCAGGAAACACTGCTACTGGAGTCGGCTTAGACTTAGGAATCCTGGCCACACCCAGTGAACATTTTAGCTGGGGAGTAAATCTTCAAGATCTGTTGCGACCCACTCTGCAATTGACAAGTAAGAAGGAAAGGATTCCTTTTAACCTTAAAGCGGGTGCCAGCTACAGCCAGGAAATTGACTTGGTGAGCATAATATTGGCTGCAGATTTGGATAAAACCCAGGACCGGGAAATTGAATTCCACCTCGGGGCTGAGATCGGCCTCCAGGACGCAGTTTTTTTGAGAGGTGGATACGACCGGGGTTATACCACCTGGGGAGGAGGGGTAAAATGGAATTGGCTCAGGGCTGATTATGCCCTGAAAACTCAGCCGGACTTAGGGGTAACTCACCGCTTATCGCTGACCATCCAATTCGGCCAGGGCCTAGATTCCAGAAGACTGGCAAAAGAGGAGAAAGCTAAAAGAGAGGCAGAAGCAGTACATCTGAAAGCAGTCCAGCAGAAAAAAACAGCCTATTTGGCAGAAGCAGAACAAAGCGAGGAAAAGGGTGATTTTTTTGCCGCTTTGGAGTCGTACCACAAGGTCTTAGCGCTGGATTCAGGGCATAAGTTTGCAGCGGAAAAAACTGAGGCTCTCAGAGGACAGATCGAATCAAGCTCCCAGGAACGCTCAACGCAAATTGCCAGAGCCACCTTGATCGAAATCAATCTATCCAAAGCCAGGGAATTATACCAAAAAGGAAGTTACAAACTGGCCGGGGAGCATACCCGGGAAACTCTTGATCTGGATCCAGCTAACTCGGAGGCTTTGGCATTGCAGCAGAACATACAGCTTGCCCAGGCAGAGAGAATCAGTCAGCTTCAAACAGAGGCCAAAGCTTTCTATGCAACAGGGGATATACAGCGAGCCATCTTGATCTGGACTCAACTTCTAGATTTAGATTCCACTAATCTGGCTGCCCAGGCCGGGCTCAGAGGGGCCAGTACCAGGGTAAGGTTAAACGCCCATATTAAATCCGGAATCGAATACTTCAATTCTGGAAACTATTCCGCGGCCCAACAAGAGCTGTTCTCAGCCGTTACTATTTCTCCCGGTGATCCGGTTGCAACCGACTATCTTCAGAAGGTCAGGGCCAAGCTGGAAAAGACTACCACCTTAGAGGATTTGAAAAAGGACCCTCAAATCTGGCAACTCTATCAGGAAGGACTGGAAAGATACCAGAGCGGAGATTATCAGGGCGCCCTCCAAGCCTGGCAGGAAGTCTTAAAAATTTACCCGAATAATAAAAACACTCTCAGAAACGTTGAGCAGGCAAAGCAAAGGTTAAAGTGAGGGGAAAACCTTAACAGGGATGTTCAAAAAATCGCCTCGAGAGAGCTTGCAGACCTTTCCAGCCCAGCCCCAGAAGCTCAAAGAGATCCAGGCTTTTGTAAGCCAAGCCTGTCTGAAAACTCGTCTCTCTGCCAAAGACTTAAAGTCTATCCAGCTGGCGGTTGAGGAGGTGTGTACAAATATAATCAGACATTCATACCTATTCAGTCCAGGCAAAATCACTATTACAGTCCAAACATCTAAGGATAGCGTCGCTTTGACAATTGCTGACCAGGGCCGCCAGTTCGATCCGACTGAAATGCCAGACCGTACTTTAGTTCAGTATATGAAAACAGAGCGTAGGGGAGGCCTGGGGATTCAATTAGTAAAAAAAATCATGGATCAGGTCGAGTACAGATATGAAAACGGAGAAAATCAACTGAAGTTAGTCAAGAGATTCTCCAATGTTCCCAACGAACCGGTTTCCGGGACCAAAAGAATGCCCCTGAGAACTAGGCTGATCTGGGTTAGTTTTCTACTTTTGTTTATAATTGCTTCAGCGAGTTATTCTTACCTGGCCAAGAGAATCGAGAACTCTATTACTACCAGAGCCCTGAGAAGTGCTGCTGAAATGGTTCAGACCCTGGCCCGTAATTCATCCGAACCTTTATCTGCAGGAGATGACCTGACCCTGTCAAATCTGGTTCACAGCTTTAGCTTGGGAAGGGACATAGCCTATCTCTATATTCTGGATACTTCCCGCACAATTTGGGCGACTGCCAAAGACCCTACCCGGGTTTTAAGCCGCTGGGACCCTCCTCGGGAACTGGACAAAACCAGAATCGAACCTCAGAGGTACTATGTCTCTGAAATCGGAGAGATTTATCACCTTTCCGCACCAATTCGTTTAAGCCAGAAAAGGATCGGAGCGGTTCAGATTGGCATACTGGTTCACTCTATCGCCAGAGAGGTAAAGGGCGCTAAAAAAGAACTGGCGCTGATCAGTTTTCTCCTGCTGATAGGGGGCTGGATCGGAATCTACTTTCTATCCGGCTTGGCAACCAAACCTATGCAGGAATTGAAGGAGAAAATACATTTGGTCCAGGAAACTGGTGAAGTCAGCCAGGTAACCCAGGAGAAAAACGAAGTCGGTCAGATTCTTAATGCTTTGGCAGAAGCCACCGTCAAAATCAAGCAATCCCAAAAGGCCAGTTCCCAGAAGGAACAAGTAAAACGGGAAACCGAGCTGGCCGACGAGATTCGCCAAGCGCTTTTACCCAAAGAGATTCCCCAAATAAAGAATGCTCAAATCGCAAGTCTCTATAAAGTAGCTCGGGAAATAGGGGGGGACTATTTCGACTTTGTCTGGGTGGATGAAAATTACCTGGGAATAGCGGTTGCAGATATAGCTGGCAAAGGGGTATCAGCCTCATTGGTTATGTCAGCCATTCGAACTGCCCTAAGACTACAGGCCCGGCAGAATCAGGATCCGGCAGCCGTGCTTGAAAAAATCGACTCATTCATAGCGGCGGAAATGCCCAAGGGAATGTTTGTTACCATGTTTTATGCCATCCTCGATCTACAAACCAAGGAAATGAAATGTGCCTCGGCCGGGCACACTCCGGGTTTGGTGTATCGTCTGGCCGAGAATAAACTAATCCGCTTAAACCCGAAGGGCTTGCCTCTGGGTTTGACTTTTTCGGTTTCCGGTCAGAAACGGGACTCACTCACTTTCCAGATGGCAGAAGGAGACTTGCTGGTGTTGTACACTGACGGTGTCACAGAGTGCTTGAATCCACAGGGGCAGCAATATGGTCTTAAGCGATTGACGGAATTCCTTCAGACGAACGGTCACTTAAACTCCGATCTCATTGCCAAATCTTTAGATCAAAAGTTGCTCGAGTTTTCAGGTAGAGCTGAACCTAAAGACGACATAACTTTAGTCATT
>Ga0209520_10001411_pt1 | contig 13633 bp, 13 predicted proteins | sample Rifsed16ft1_FD_184009 | JGI IMG/M metagenome (GOLD analysis project Ga0209520, IMG submission 184009) | Soil microbial communities from Rifle, Colorado, USA - sediment 16ft 1 (version 2) | ecosystem: Environmental > Terrestrial > Deep subsurface > Rock core/Sediment | place: Rifle, Colorado...
CCCGGCGATGCGTTCGTTCGGCGGGAGCGTGAGTTGGCCGTCGAGCTGGCCTCGGCGGTTCACGACGTCATAGATGGTTTCCTCGTGGTCGGCGGACGATTGGTGCGGCACCAGGAGGCGGCCGTCGCTCGCTTCGAGTAGTGAACCCGACGGACGGAATGGAGACAACGTGGCCGGCCAATCCGAAAAAGCATCGGGCGATGTCACCGGGAGGTTGTTCTCCTTGGCCATCCGTGCCATCGCCGCGCGCTTCTCACGATCGTTCATGTTGATGGACGGAATCGGAAGGGGAGCACCGCGCGTCCATTTGCCGTCTGGAGCACGCCAGTCCACTCGGTATGGTTCGACACGCGCGACAGCCAGCCAACCGTCCTGGAACAGAATGAACTTCTCACCCGCGAAGAACGGGTTGATGCGCATCGTGACAGTCGAGAGTCTGCCGTCGGCGTCGTACCGAGCTTCCACTCGGGCCGGCTGGCGCCGGACCGCGGTGAGCGTATCCACCGTCCCGCGCGCGCGCGACACGAGTACGAGCGTGGTGCTGTCGTCCTTGCCGATGATCGAAGGGCCCGGCTTGGGTGGAGGACGGCGCTGGGTCAGCACGTGGCCGAAGGTGTCCGCACCGCTCACAATCCCCGCTGCCGCGAGAACCGCGGGATCGTCGGGTGGGATCGTCGCGACGACGCGATCGCCGTGCAAGAGAAGCCAGCGGCGATTGGCATTGTCGGACATGACGCTCGAGTCCGCCGCAAGCCCGTAAACTGTACCCGCGCGCGCGTACTCACCGGGCCCGCGGCCCTTGTGACTCACGTCCACTACGGAGCCGTTCCTGAAATCAATAACGACCAGGCCGCGGTCGTTTGGATCCGAGACGATCACGCGTCCGTCCTTGAGTTCCCGCACCGATTCCACGCGTGTGAACTCGTGGTCCAGCCTGCCGCTTGGCGGAGCGAGTGGGGTGATCCGGATCGCCTGTGCGAGCGCCGCGCTCGGCAGGAACAGGACAGCGGCGACGAATGGATATCGCATCCCTACCTCCGTTCCGACTATCGTACCACTTCATACACGGCGATGTACTCCACGCCGAGCTCATCGCGCCGGAGCACCAGCACGCTTCGCGCGTTGCCGCCGTCGGCGATGGCAATTCCGCCGCCGGGAAGCCACGCGGCCGCGCGCACGCGATGCAGCTCGACGCCGTCGCGCCCGATTTCCAGCCGCGGACCGCTGAGCCGCCATTCGGGAAGGGGCTGCTGCTGGGCACTCAGGTTCGACGAGGCGACGATGAGCGCCGTCCACAGGCAGCCGATGCTACGGTCGCTGACCGGAGTCGGCCTGTCCAACCGCCTCGGCTCGATGCGCCTGGCCGCGTCGTAAGCCGAAGGAGATCGAGTTCTGCTGCACCGCCAGGTTGAGCGCACGCATTGATGCTGTACCGCTTCCGCCGTGAGCGCAATCATCTGACGGGTGTCCGAACCGCGTCTGCAGCAACTCGGGGTCGGGGCGTCCCCGAAACTGCCTATGGGCTCGGGAGGCGAACGTCGAACGCGTTAGACTGGCGTTCGGCGACCGGGAGCGTCGCGCAACTGCCCGGGGTGGCTGGTGCGTTGGCGCAGAGAATGAGCGCCACGCGCAGGCGCCCCGTGCGCCAAGCGGGCTGGATCGGTGGATTCGCGTCTGGTGAATCGGAACTGACGAGTGGAATCTCAAACGACAGTAGACTGCCCGGTGGTACGACGCCAGCCGGGACGCCGCCCACGCAGGCCCATGCGATGCCAAGAAATAGCTGCGCAGTGCTGTCAGCGTCGGTGCGAGCGAGTGAGTAAATCGGTCCTTGATCGGTCGGCATGCAGCGAGCGAAGAACACCGGAGCCGCCGTGCGGTTCGTGTATGACGCGAGCGCTCGCGCAATGTATGTGTTGCCAACATGCCGAAGCGTGTACTTGACGGAATCCGTCTGCACAGGCGAGTTGTCGCGCGCGGGAGGCGCGGGCTCACCGGGCGGACGTGCCCCGCCTGCCGCCCCAACCGGGGATGTATCGCGGCACGAGAGGCACGCGACAGCCGCGGCCAAGCGCAACGTTGCAACGAACCCACTCATCGCCTGCTCGAAGGTCCTCGGGATCGCCCTGACGGATCAGGGCTCAGCTGCGCGGCCGAATGGCCGCACACATTGATGCTCGACGGCAAGGACGGCGCGCGCAGCCACCTGCTGCCGTGCGACGCCGCGACGTCGGCAATTCCACGCTACGCGCCCACTTGGCGAATGCGTTCGATTCATGGTGCGAAGCCCAGTTGCAAGCTCGCCACCTTCGGGTAGTCGGCGCGGACATTGATGCCGAGCCCGGCTTCGAGGTCCAGTCGGAATCGGCCGCGCGAGATTCCAAGAGCCGCGCCGCCGTAGGAGGCCGCGAAGGTCCAGTCGGGGCCTATGCTGCGAAGCTGCACAATGCGCCCGACGATGGGTTCCGCGAAGCCACGGAAATGGTACTGCCATCCGGTTGAGCCCGACGAGCCATACTGCACGGCGAGGCCAACTCCGCCGAAATACCGGACGTACGGCTGAAGCCGCTCATCGCATGAGGAAGACTGCGTGCAGTACCGTTGTATGGCCTCCAGATTGCGAAGCAGTGCCGCGTGTGCGCCAATGCCGACGCTGAACTTCTCGAACCGCCGAAGCTGGATGTCGGCGCGCAGGAGACCGCCTGCGCTGTTGCCGACCGTTCCGTAGTTCGGGGTACTCTCCGTCCAGAGAACGGCAGGCCCGGCCGCGATCGTCCACGGCCGGCCGGACTGAGCGGAGGCGTGGCTTGACGCTGCCAGAAGTCCGAGGCACGCAAGAACGAGGCGTTTTGTCATCGCGCGCCACCCACCGCGATGAACTGTCCCGGGCGGGCGGTCCGCGCGTCGAACTCGACGAACTCCCGCTTCAGTTGGATCGGGACGCACTCATCCAGAAGAACGCGCATCCGCGAGCGTGACCTCTTTGGCGTACTCCAGAGCCTCGAGCGCTTGCTCGCGGGTGACGGACGGGAAGTCGGCCAGGAACTGATCGAGCGTATAGCCGCCCTCGATGTAGTCCATCAGGGCGTGAAAGGGCACGCGGGTCCCCAGGAAGACGGGGGTGCCGCCCAGGATCTCAGGGTCTGAATGAATGACGTGCTGCGTCATCGGAGGCTCGTTTCGCGATCTCTGAATAATAGCCAAGGGCGAACTGGTGTGGCTCACTCCAATCCTCCAGTCACGTTCTCCCGCGAAGCGGGAGCGATCCTTGCGAGGCGTCGCTGCATCACGCGCGCGGACGGTGTCGGCGCGCTACGGCGCGACCATCGCGTACGCCGAGCAGATCACGAAGAGAGCGAGCACGGCGGGTGCGTTCCTCAGTCGGCGTGATGCGACTCGGGACCGCTCTTCCAATGCCGGCCCGGGCTGACCCCGGGCCGCATTCGCCTCACGAAACCGGCCGGTCGAGGACTTCGCGGATCCTCGCGCCCAGTTGCCGCGGCGTGAACGGCTTGGGCAGGAATGCCGTCGAGGCCTCGATGATCTCCTTCTGGAACACGGCCTCCTGAGAATAGCCCGACATCAGGAGGATCTTCGTTTCCGGACGCTCGGCGCGCAGCCGGCGCAGCAGCTCCGGCACGCGCATGCCCGACAAGACGCCATCCGACAGCACCAGGTGAATCACGCCATCGTGGGTCGCCGCGATGCGCGTCGCCGTCTCGCCGTCCGCGGCGGAAAGAACGCGATATCCCTGATGCTCGAGCGCGGTCACGATCAGCGCCAGGATCGGCGCGTCGTCTTCGACGACCAGGACCGTCTCCTGACCCTCGACGCCGGGGGCAGCGACCGGCGGAACGGCGGTCACCGTTTTCGCGTCGCTGGCCGGGAAGTAGCACTTGAAGGTCGTCCCGGCGCCCGGCTCGCTGAACGCGAAGATGTACGCTCGGCTCTGCTTCACGATGCCGTACACGGTCGCGAGCCCGAGGCCGGTGCCCTTCCCCTTTTCCTTCGTCGTGAAGAACGGCTCGAAGAGGTGCCCCAGCGTCTCACGATCCATCCCGGTGCCGGTGTCGCTGACGGAGAGGAGGACGTAACTTCCCGCCGGCAGCTCTCCCTGCTCGACGGCGTGGGGTTCGTCGAAGCGGACGTTGCGCGTCTCGATCGTCAGCGTCCCGCCGTTCGGCATCGCGTCCCGCCCGTTCACCGCGAGATTGAGCACGATCTGCTCGACCTGCGTCTTGTCGGCCCATACGCTGGCCAGCCGTTCATCAGCGGCCGTTTCAAGCCGGATGTCGGGGCCCAACAATCGGCGCAGCATCTTCTCCACGTCTCGAACGCTGTCGTCGAGCCGCAGGGCGTTCGGCTCGAACGGATGGCGTCGGCTGAACGTCAGGAGCTGCCGTGTCAGCGCCGTCGCGCTTCCGCACGCCTTCAGGATCTCGTCCACCCCGCCCGAGTGCGGGTGGTCCTGCGGGAGGTCCTGACGCATCAGGTCGGCATTGCCGATGATCGTCGTCAGCACGTTGTTGAAATCGTGGGCCACGCCGCCGGCCAGGCTCCCGAGCGCCTCGAGCTTCTGGGCCTGCCAGAGCTGCTGCTCGAGCGTCTTCCGGTCGCTGATGTCAATGAACGTATTCTCGATCCGCGCTTCTCCGGCCACCTCGTCGTGGAGCGTCAGGTTCGCGAGAATCCAGACCGGCTTGCCGTCGCGGCGCCGCATCTCGAGCTCGACGTTCCTGAGCTGTCCGCTCTTCTGCAGCTCCGCGAGCACGCGCTCGTATTCATCCGCTTCCCGGTAAAGCGTGGCCGCCGGCAGTTTCATCAGCTCCTCTGGAGACTCGAACCCGAATGCGCGGGCGAAGGCGTCGTTGCAGAGGATGATGCGGCCGTCCAGCGTGGTGGTCGCCACACCGGCGACGGTTTCGTCGAAGATCCGGCGGTACCGACGTTCCGCTCGGTGCCGGTCGGCCTCCGCTCGATCGAGATCCGATCCGATGCGACGCGCCAGGCGCGAAACGAGGACCGTCATGAGCGTCACTCCCGCGATGGCGATCCACCCCGTGACGAGCACGCGATTCGCGCCCAGCGCCTCGCCGAACCGGGCGTCGAGCAGGCCGAGGAACGCGACGAGGCCGGCGGTCGCCGGCAAGAAGGCCCGCAGCATGCGGGCGCGGGGCGACGGACCGGTGAGCGGCCTCAGCGGCCACACGTCCGGCCCGGCGGCCGCGACGATCGCCGACCCGAGCACGAGCAGACTGAGCGCCGTGGGAAGCGCGACCGGAATCGTGGAGCTGCCGTACAGCAGCGGGGAACCGTACGCGTAGCCGAGCGTGACGGTGGCTCCCACCAGTGCGGCCAGCGTCGCGCCGACACTCGCGTAGGCCGTGCGCAGACCGTACAGCGCGAGGGCGGCGGACAGGACCAGCAACGCTCCGGCCGTGACGGGGGACATGACGCCGAGCTGCACGCGTCCGAAGTCGCCGCCGGCGCCACCGAGGAGCTCGTCCAACCGCGCCGGAAACGCGAGGTTGACGAACGCGGCGAGCGCCACGGTCCACGCGAGCACCGAAACCGTGACGCGAACTCCTGCGCTGCGCTCCCACACCACGCGCGCGAACAGCGCGACTCCCAGCACGAGGAACGCGAGTGCCGTGGACGGCGCCATCGGGATGAAATCCAGCGGAGGGCGCACCAGGAGCGGCCACGCCATCGCCCAGCCGATGAGGACGATGACGCCGTGCGCAGCGACGGCGCTCGCCGCCACCGCGGCGGCGCGGGGCGCGCGGGACGTGAGCACAGTTCCGATGGTGAGCCTCGGTTTTGCGGGACTGCTTAACGCCTAGAAGCTTGCCACAGGCGGCACAAGGTGGGGGTGTCTCATTCTGACTCCCATCACGACACTTTTCGGCCAGGGGTCCGCGGGCCCTGAGCGATTCACGTCAGGGTCGTTTCGTCGGCGTGACCTGGATCGGCACCGCCACGACCGTCACGACGGGCTGGTCGAGCCGGCGATCGCCCCCCTCACGCGACTCCTCGCCGTACGTGGATCGCGGCGGCCGCCGCGAGTGCGGCCGCCATCGTGGCCAGCCCCATCAGCACGAAGCGCGGCACCACGATCGCGCCGACGTATGTTGGGCCGATGGACCGGCGCAGCCAGCGCCGCACGTACACCGCGAACGGCTCGCCCGCGACGCTCGCGTACGCCGCCGGCAGCTCGCTCGGCCCGCGCCACACGCGGGCGAACTTCTCCGGCCCGAGCGACCGCGCGAGGTGGTCGAGAAAGCGCGCGCGCAGCGTCGCGTTCCCGCGCCAGACGGCGGCGCGCTGAGACGCGAACACGTCGGTCGGCGGCGCGAGCACGCCACCCGGGCCGAAGCGCGCCGTCGGGTCGAACCCGGCGCCGAGCACGCCAGCCGCGCACGCTTCCAGCCGGCCCGCCGCGCACGCGATGATCCCGTCGGCACGTTCGTACACCCCGAACATCTGCCGCGCGAACGGCGTTGCCGCCCAGAGCGAATCGGGCAGCCGCGCCTGGGGCGAATAGCCGCTGCTCGCGACGAGCCATCCCTGCGCGCTCAGCGTTCGGGCCACCTGCGCCGACGGCGGCCCGAACGCAGCGTAGAACCCGCACGGACCCAGGTCCTCGACCTTCGGAAAGCCGGGAATCCCCGTGCGGAGCATGCTCGTCGTCGCGGCATCGCGCTGCACGACGGTCATGCGCTCTATGTGCCGCACGGGAACGCGCAGCACCACCACGCACCGGTCGCTCGCGCCGCGGTCCGGAAGGATGTACAGCAGGTATCCTCTCAACCGCGAGACGTCGGACCGGTCGGCGATCGTCACGACGAAGGCCACCCGCTCGACGGTGCCCGGCACCAGTGCCGGCAGCGCGTGCGCCCGCCGTGCGATCGCCTCGCGCTGAGCGACGGGGATGCGAGAGTCGAACACCGGGTCCGCGCCGCTTCGCACGGTGCGCACCACGGCCTGGATCGAGTCGGCGGACCGCCTCGCCTCCAGCCGGCGATCAAGCGTCCGCAGTCGCCCGACGAGTTGGTCGCGCTCCATCCGCTGTCGCAGGGCACTGTTCATCTGGAAGCGCCCGGGCTGCGGGGCCGGACGGAACACCACGCCGAGGAACACCGTGCCGAGCACGGCCGCGGCGATCCAGTTGCGCACCGTCAGTTCCACGGCGTGTTCCGCAACGAGAGGGCGAACGCGCCGGCGATCCAGGCGAGCGCGACCGCGAGGATGGCCGGCGTCGGCATCGCCTTCCGCGGGCGCGAGATCGTGAGTCGCGCGCGCCAGGCGTCGAGCAGTTCCGCCGGCGAGACGCCGGCCGTGCGTGCCAGCCGCGCGAGCGGCGGCGACGCACTGTCCGCGACCAGCCGGTCGAAGGCCCCTGCGCCTCCTCGCTCGAGCGCCGCGAACAGCAGCATCACCCGCGCGTCGTCGGGCATCGGCGGCTGGTACGCTGTCGCGGGAATGATCGCGACCGCCGCGGCGCACGCGTCACGCTCGCGCTTCGACGTGCACGCGAGCCAGGTGCCGGTGCCAAGCTGGTGCTCGAGCATTCCCCGCAGGTTCCTGAGGGCCTTCACGACGTCGGGATAGTCGCCGGCGTCGTACCACGCGTGCAGCGGATCCGCCACGGTCGTGAGGCCGAGCGTGCTCACGCAGGCACTGTCGTCGCCGGCGAGGCAGCGCCGCACGGCGCTCGACCCGGTTGCGACCGCGAGTCGAAAGGCGCGCTCCGAGAAGACGGCCGAGTCCCGGCCCGGCGCCCGGGGCGGGCTCACCCAGCTCCGGATGCCGGCGTCGAGCGACGCGTGCAGCGCGCGGCTGATCGCGAGCCCGAAGTTCCGGGCGACGTCGGCCGAGTCCGCCGGCCAGGGATCCTGCGGCAACGAGAGGTTCGTCGTGTCCACGCGCACCACCAGCGACAGCGCGCCGCGCTGCACGCGCGCCGTCTGGTTCGGGAAGATCCGCAGCGACGCGAGCACCGACGTGCGCGCGAGCGTGCGTCCGCCCGCATCCCCGAACGCCCGCCGCACGTCCGCCGCCATGCCCGCGACCGCCGACCGGACCAGCGACGCCGCGTCGTGCGTCACGACCACCGAGACGCCCTCGACGCGCAGGGTGTCGAGCACCGCCGGAGCCGGCTTCGCGGCCGGCGCCGGTGCGGCGGTCGCCGCCGCCTTCGCCTCCGTCGCCGATCGCCGGTCGAACGACGCGAGTTCCGCTTCCGTCCTCGCCTTCAGCGCCAGCAGCTCGGCGGTGCTCTGTGCCCGCGCCGGCGACGGCGTGAGCAGCAGGCCGAGCAGCGCGACACGCGCGGTACCGGTGGTGCGGCGCATCGCACGAGGCATCGCCGATTCAGACATCAATGAGCATCCACCCTTCAAGGAAGGGGGCGTACGGGCTCCTCGGCGAGAAGAGCCACTGGATCACCGAGAAGAGCATCGGGCGGTGCGCATGGTCCATCGTCGCACCGTAGAGCAGGTCGAGCACCAGCGTGAGGAGCATCCCGTAGAGCAGGACCTTCACGATCCTGGGGCTCGCGCTCACGATCGCGAAGAGCACCGCGTACACGGTGGCCGCCGCCACGAACCACCGCAACGCGAACCCGACCGAGTAGACGTGGAGCACGTTCGGGATCGGCACGATCCATCCGCCGGCGGCGGTCACGCCGGCAAGAAACACCGCCGGCAGCGCCAGCAGGAACAGTCCGGCCGCGAAGCGCCACGTCACGTACTGTGCGCGAGCGACGGGGAGGAGCAGGGCATACACGTGCTGGGTGCGCGTGTCGCTGTTCCACGTGGCGAGCGCGAGCCCGAGCGCCACCGCGGCCGCGTGGAGCTGGAAGAACACGCCGAAGCTTCGCGAGCGATTCAGAAGCTCCGGGATGAGGTACTCCCCCGCGCCGTCGAAGCTCATCTGCCCGCGCAGCACCCCGATCACGAGGAGCACGCTCGCGAGCGCGGAGAAGAGGAGGTATCCGCGGCTCCACTTCCACTGGGACCAGAGGATGGCGCGGAACATCAGGCGGCCTCCTGCGCCGCGCGCGCCGCCGGGGACGCGCTGCGGGCCGCCTTCAACAACGAGATGAACGCCTGCTCGAGATCGAGGTCAATCACCTCGTGCAGGGAAACGCCCGCCGACGCGAACCACGAGTGCATGGACGGCTCCCAGTTCCGCACGAGCCACTCCTCGGCGCCGCCACCGAGCGGCCGGCGCGTCAACGTGAGAAACGGAGTGGCGGCACCGCTGGGCGCCGCATCCGTCACGCGCACGCGCTTGATCCCGTTCCGGAACTCCGTCATCGGCAGCTCGGCGAGGAGTCGCCCGTGGTCCATCACGCCCACCCAGTCGCAGATCCGCTCCTGCTCGTGCACCAGGTGGCTCGAGACGAGCACCGTTGCCCGGCGCGTGGCGACGAACTCGGAGAGCGCCTCGAGCACCTCGTGCCGTACCACGGGGTCGAGGCCGTCCGTCGGCTCGTCGAGCACGAGCACCTCGGGACTCTGGGCAAGGGCGAGGAGCACCATCAGCTTCCCCGTCTGCCCCTTCGAGAGCGAGCCGACCGGCTGGCGCGCCGGCAGCTCGAACTGCGCGAGAAGCTTCGCGGCAAACGCTGCGTCCCAGCCGCGGTGAAACGCGGCGTGGTACCGCATCGCTTCCTCGACGGTGAACGACGGATAGACGTGCGGCCGTTCCGGCACGACGCCGATGCGCGCCAACGCCACTCTCGCGGCGCGCGGCATCGGGTGGCCCAGCACTTCGATCGTGCCGCGCTTCGCCCTCAGCAGGCCCAGGATGAGCCGCATCGTGGTCGTCTTCCCGGCGCCGTTCGGCCCGATGAAGGCGTAGATCGCCCCGGCGGGCACCGTCATGTCGAGCTGGTCCACCGAGAAGTGCTTGCCCGCGCGGTAGTGCACGGAACGCAACGAGATCACGGGTCCGCCAAGTGTATTAGTAGTACAATACAGTGCGCTCCTTGTCCCGGCCCGTCAAGGCCCCGCAGGCGGCGAGTGACCTCGACTGGCGGATTCGCCCCGATCGCGTGCCCACGGCGTCCAGCTCCGGATCGGGAGAGTCCTGGTTCGATCCCGGGAGGGGCAACTCAGACCACGTCTACTCGGGCCCGGTGCCCGGAGGCCGACGCGAGCCGCTCGTCTCGCGTGACGAGTGTGGCGCCCAGGCCCTCAGCCAGTGCGACATAGGCGGCGTCGTAGGCCGTAAGATTGCCACGCAGCGCCCAGATGCGGTCGAGAAGCGGCGCGTGCGGGTAGCGGGTGATCGGGAACCGCGCCAAGAGCTCGAGTGCTGAGCGCCCGCGCGGCGGTGTGAGCTCACGCCGGGCAGCGTAGCGACGCAGAACCTGGGCGACCTCGACGTCGAGAAGGTGCGGCGCATGCAGCGACTCACCTGGCGCGAAGAGCCGCGCCTCCACCCGTGGCGCGGCGTCCGTCTGCAGCAGCACCTCGAGAATCGCCGACGCGTCGGCGACGATCACAGTCGGTCACGCTCGCGCCGCACGGCGCGGGCGGGGGTTTCACGCGGGCGCACCGGCTCGAGAGCGGCGAGGCGCTCGCGGAGTTCGTCAACGGTCCAGCGCTCGGCCACCTGCGCCAATTCGCTCCGCAGGTAGTCGGAGAGAGTCATGCCGGCCCGCGCGGCGCGGGCGCGGAGAGCACGATGCAACGCATCGGGGACGTGGCGCACCTGGATCATCTTCGGCATGTGATGAACATGCAGCACATGTGCTGCACATGTCAAGACGGCGGCGCCGCGCGCCGTAACCGTGTCGGCAGGTTGCGGCGCAGCAGCGGGGAGCAATGCTCCGGTCCCGGCGGACGTCGGCCAGGCGCGCGGGCACACGCAGCGCGCCCGCAGGGACGCCTGCGTCACCGCGGACATCTTTCAGCCATTAGGCCCCGGTCAGCTTTGCATTACGAGTTGGTGACGTGTCTTGTGCCCTCTCACCGAATCCCGCATTGATCGGCGCGCCCTTGACGGACGGCGCTTCCTGCTCCACTGTATCAGTCAAGTACTACACTGATTTCGCGCGCAACCGCGGCGCTCGCCACGGTGTCTTACAGCAGATAGGCGCTCCCGCAACTTCGTTACCAGGCGGCGTATGCTCTCCCGCTTCCTCCACTCCCGCTGGTTCGTCGTCGTCGTCGCTCTCGTCGCGGTCGGCGTTCCCGTCATCTGGCGCGTCGCCGGCGGCGCCGGCCCCGCGGACGACGCCGTCGTCGCCCGCGTGCGGCGCGGCGACTTCCGGGTCACCGTGAAGTCCTCCGGCGAGCTGCGCGCCCCGAAGTTCGTCAACATCACGGGCCCGCAGCAGATGGTGCAGGCCGAGGCGTACAACGTCAAAATCCAGTCCATCGTTCCCGAGGGCACCATCGTCAAGGAGGGCGACGTCGTCGCCGAGCTCGACCGCTCGATGCTCGCGACCAAGATGGCCGACGTCTCGCTCACGCTCCAGAAGGCGATGGCCCAGAACGAACAGGCCTCCCTCGACTCCACGCTCAACCTCTCCAAGGCCCGCGAGGACATGCGCACCAAGGCGCTCGTCCTCGAGGAGAAGCGTCTCAACAAGGACCAGTCGAAGTTCGAGGCGCCCAGCGTCCAGCGGCAGGCGGAGATTGACCTCGAGAAGGCAGAGCGCGCGCTGAAGCAGGACTCGCTCGACATCAAGACCAAGACCGAGCAGGCGAAGGCGAAGATGCGCGAGGTCGGCAGCGACCTCGAACGCCAGAAGAACAAGCTCAAGATCATCCAGGAGGTGATGGGCCAGTTCACCATCCACGCCCCCGCGCCCGGCATGGTCATCTACCTCAAGGACTGGAACGGCAAGAAACGCGCCGTCGGCTCGATGGTGAGCCCCTGGGAGCCCACGGTCGCCACGCTTCCCGATCTCACGACGATGGAGTCGGTCACCTTCATCAACGAGATAGACGTCCGGAAGATCGCCGTCGGGCAGAAGGTCGAGATCACGCTCGACGCGGACCCGAGCAAGAAGCTCACGGGGGTCGTGACCGCCGTCGCGAACGTCGGCGAGCAGCGCCCCAACTCCGACGCGAAGGTCTTCGAGGTGAAGCTGAACGTCGAGAAGCCCGACACCACGCTCCGGCCCGGAATGACCACGGGGAACGCCATCGAGACGTTGGCCCGCAAGAATGTGCTGAGCATCCCGCTCGAGGCCCTGATGACCGACAGCGGCGTGTCGTACGTCTTCCGCCACACCGGTGTGCGTGTCGTGAAGCAGGAGGTCGAGCCCGGCCCGATGAACGACGACGAGGTCGTCGTGCGCCGCGGGCTCCGCGAGGACGATCGCGTCCTCCTCTCACCGCCGCCGGACAGGGACAAGCTTCCGTTGGAGCGCCTCCAGGGAGCGAGCACCGTGCCGAAGGTGGAAGCGAGCGATACCGCGGCGGGCGCGAAGAAGATCCCGGTGAAAAAGGCGGCGCCTCCGGCGGCGCCTCCGCCGGCAAAGGGGGCTCCCGCTTCCGCGCCCGCACGTCCGCCCGCCAGGAAGGGCTAGCCCGCCGTGCGGTTCCGCTTGGAGTCGCTCGCGCGCCTCCGCGGGCTGTTCGTCGCGCACGCGGTGTTCTCCGTGCGCACCGCGCTCGAGGCGGTCGGCCACAACAAGCTGCGCGCCGGTCTCACCTCGCTCGGCATTCTCTTCGGCGTCGCCTCGGTCATCGCGATGCTCGCCATCGGCCGCGGCGCCGAGCAGGAGATCCTCGCGCAGATGCGCCTCCTCGGCTCCAACAACGTCATCGTCGCGCCCCTCGTCGAGCAGAAGGAGGAGGAGGCGAAGGACGCGCCGAAGAAGGAGGTCAAGCGCTTCTCCCCGGGCTTGAGCTACGCCGACGCCGAGGCCATCCGCGGGGTCATCCCGCAGGTGGAGGCCACGAGCGCGGAGATCGTCCTCAACACCACGTTGACGCGCGAGGGCCGGCGCCGGTCGGGGAAGCTCGTCGCGGTGGACACCGAGTACTTCCGGATGATGAACCTCGAGCTGGCCGAGGGGCATCGCTTCACGCGCGACCAGGTGCGACTGGGGCGGCCCGTCGCCATCATCGGCCAGGGAGTCCGCTCGCGTTTCTTCACCACGGAGCGCGCCGTCGGCAGCACCCTCAAGGTCGGCGATTCCTGGCTCAACGTCGTCGGCGTCCTCGCCGACCGGACGGTGAGCCGACAGACCGCGCAGCGACTGGGCATCCGGGACGCGAACATGGACGTGTACATCCCCGTCCGGACGATGCTCCTCCAGTACCGGAACCGGGCGCTGGTGACGCAGGCGGAGATCGAGGCGGCGTCGAAGATGCGCGTCACGACCGGGAACGAGGCGACCAACGAAGACCCCGAGCAGCGCGCCGAGCAGCGCAACATGAACCAGCTCGACCGGATCATCGTGCGCGTCTCGGAGGCGCGGTTCGTCCCCTCCGTCGCCGACGTCGCGCAACGGATGCTCCAGCGCCGGCACAACACCGTGGTGGACTTCGAGGTGACGGTGCCCGAGCTGCTCCTCAAGCAGGAGCAGCGGACGCGCAACATCTTCAACATCGTCCTCGGCGCGATCGCCTCCATCTCGCTCGTGGTGGGCGGGATCGGGATCATG
>Ga0209520_10001417_pt1 | contig 13618 bp, 26 predicted proteins | sample Rifsed16ft1_FD_184009 | JGI IMG/M metagenome (GOLD analysis project Ga0209520, IMG submission 184009) | Soil microbial communities from Rifle, Colorado, USA - sediment 16ft 1 (version 2) | ecosystem: Environmental > Terrestrial > Deep subsurface > Rock core/Sediment | place: Rifle, Colorado...
CCTGCCTCGTCAGCCGGGATGCGGCGGCCGGCACGTTCGTCGGCCTTGGAGGGAACCAGTCCGACGCCGTACAGGAGAGCACCTACCAGTGGTCAAGGGTCACGGTGGTCATCTCCACCATGCGGCTAGCCGCCCTCCTCGAGGGCGTGGTTGCCCCCGTAACGCCCGTCAAGCCCAAGAGAAGGCCCGTCTATCAGGTTGTAAGGGGCGAGGGGGAGAAAGCCCGGGTCGTCTACACGTCCCCGTTCTTGGACGCCGCAGCTTTTAAAGCGGCTGAGTTGATCCGTCGGGGTGCGACGGGGGCGAAGCTGATCAAGAGGCCGCCGAAGCCGTGACTCCGCCGCCCGTCGACGCGAACCCTCACGTCACGACCTCGATGCTGTACCACGAGATCGACTCCGTGAAAGAGGTGTTGCGCGCTGAGCATGCAGCCACTCGCGTCGAGCTCGTCAGCATTCACCTGAAGCTCGAGTCGATCTGCAAGAAAATCAATGCTCGTCCAGCCTCACACTGGCTCGGCGGCAGGATCACCGGAATGATCGATCGGGTTGTGCCACTCGCAATCATCGCACTGGTGACGTGGATTCTCACGCATTGAGATGAGCCCTAGTTCGCTTGCGTTTGCTAAGGCAGCTTCGGCATTGCCGGCCACCGTTGTTTCTCGTATAGGTGTTCTCTGGCGTGAACTTGTGGCCATGGCAGCAATGTGTTTTTCTCGCATGGCAGGCCGTTGGTCCTGTGCCGCGCAGGACGTTCTCGCCGCGGGTGATAGGTTCAAGATGGGCCGGATTCACGCAGTTGCGAACGCGGCAAAGATGGTCGAGCGTCAGTCCGGCAGGGATCGAGCCGACGAGCAACTCGTACGCAAAGCGATGAGCACTGACGGTGCCGGCCCCGTTCCCCGCCCTGAATGCACTATAGCCCCTGGAGTTGATCGCCCCGTTCCAGAGCCAGCAACTAGCCGTCTTCTCAACGAATGCCCAGAAGCGGTCTGCTGGGTCACGCCGCACTGCCAGTCCCATTGCCCTATTAGCGCAGAGCACGCACCGTACTGCCGGCCGTTTCGAGATGGGCTTCCCGCAGTCTTGGCAAGTAGGCTTCGCCATGTCGCACCTCCTCGTAGGTGTCGGCCACGCCGGGGGCTGTGGAAGCAGCGCCCCGGCCTTCTGTTGGCCTCATTCTATCGCTCGCACACGACATGAGGCTCGCCGTTGCCCTGATCCTCACGGGGGCGCTCCTCGGGATCCTGGGCGGCCTGCTCGCGTTCAGCCTCGACCGGGAACGGCAAGTCCGTGCTGATGCGCAAGCTGACGTGTGCGAGCTGCGGGACGCTGTGGTCGACGTGCTCGTATTGGCCCGCGCCTCCGATGGTGACAGTGGCTTCTTCGATTTGTCGATCGCAAGGTTGCACCGGGTCAGTTGCCCGTGAGACCGGATGACGTGACGCACTGCTCGGACTGCTGCCAGCCTCTCTGGCTCGACGATGTGGATTGGCATGAATGTGACCCGGAAGCGCTGCTCGCGCATCAGATGCTTAGCGTGCCCATGGAGCCGGACCGGGAGCCCCTGTGAAACTCCCGACGACCACCTCGGCTACCGGACAGAGCGTTCAGATCGACGTCGCCATCTGCCAGTGCTGCATCGAGGCGGGCTGCGGTGATGGCACCAAGCTGGGCATGACGCTCGTGCCGGACAGGATCGTCTCATGCCCGGACTGTCATGGTCTGTGCTCGTGCCCGGGTTGCATAGCGGATGCGACGTCTTGAGGATCCCCGGAACCGCACCGGCCATCGCCTGGACGATCCGCGCGTTCGACCTAACCCCCGCCGACCAATCAGCGATTCGCCGAGGCTGGGGGACCACCAAGGCCATCACAGGCGGCGTGGTCGTCGATGCCAGCACGGGCGGGTACCTCGTCTCGAACCCCAAGGCGCTCGTGACCGCGTACATCGTCCCGGCCGTCGCCACCGCCCTGAGCAAGGGGCGGCGGGAGTACAAGCGGCTCGCGAACGGTGGCCCCACGAACGGAGAGGAGGCACCATGAAGCCGGCAGAGTACGACACCCTGCACCGGGAAATCTCGTTGCCCGTCGTTCGCGTGCGAGCCGGCACAGCGGGCGGCTCAGGCACGGTCATCTACTCGAAGCCAGACGAAGGCGGCGAGCACTCGACGTACGTGCTGACGAACCATCACGTCGTCGACAACATGATCAAGATCGAGGAGCGCTGGGACCCGATGCTCCAGCGCAACGCAAAACGGGACGTGCGCGGGATTCCCACTTGCGAGTTCTTCGAGTACCGATGGCAGTCGCGGGCCGTCGGGGCGTCCGCTGTCGAGGCCGATATTGAGGCGTACGACAAGGATGAGGACCTCGCGCTCCTGCGCCTGCGCAGCGGCCGGCCGCCAATGGCCGTCGCCAAGCTCTACCCGCGCGACGGCGAGCATGAGCTGCGGGTGGGCATGGGCGTGTATTGCGTCGGTGCCGGCCTCGGCGAGCCGCCGGTGATGACAGGCGGCTTTCTCAGCCAGTTTGGCCGGGAGATTGAGCACAAGGAGTTCTGGCTCAACACCGCCCCCGCCATTTTCGGCAACTCCGGCGGCGCCCTCTTCCTCGCGGACTCGCACGAGTTCATCGGCGTGCCCGCGCGCATCGCGGTGATCGCGCTTGGCTTCTCCGCGGATGCCATCACACACTTGCAGTATGCGATCCCGATCAGCCGTGTCTACGGGTTCCTTGAGACGCAGTGCTACCGGTTCGTCTATGACATCTCCTACTCCGAGAAGGGGGAGGAAGCAGAACGTAAGCGCCGCCTGGAGGCTGATCGTCTCCGGCTAATGTCGGAAGAAGTACGAGAGGGGGCAGCATGAGCAATCGCCCGAATCCCAACGCGCTCGTCGGCGCGGTAGCGGCGATCGTCGTCGTCTGCATCGCCGCCGTCACCTACCTCACCTCGATCGACAAGGACTTTACCGTCATCGGCTCCGCGCTCGGCACGCTCGTCGGCGCGCTCGCCGTCCTGATCACCGTAGGCATCCTCGGCATGCGCAGTGACAGTTCGGGCAAGTGACCCCTCACGCGGCCGTCTTCACGATCTACCCGGTACGGGTCCTCGCCCCCGACGGGGGCATCGTGCTCCTCACCCTCGCCCGCTCATGGTTGGACGCCCTCACCACCGTCCAAGTCCTGTTGCTAATGGACGGGATTCGGACGAGCCGCCGTGGCCGACGATGACCTCGACCTGCGCGAGTGGGAGCGCCTGGTCGAGTGGCGGTTGCGCCGGCTGCTCGAGCTGGGCGTCCCTTCGGACACTGCCGAGTTTCTCGCTTCGGCCCGTGATCTGGACTGGCATAGGGTGGAGACGCTGATCCGTGGGGGCTGTGATCCGGTGACTGCCGCCCGCATCGTCACCTAGGCAGACGGCGGCCGAGAAGGCGTCTGATCCGCACCAAGTTCCAGCCAACGCAAACCCAGCCGACAGTGAGGCCGATGGTGAGTCCGATGGCGAGGCCGGCTCAGAAACCCAATCGCCTACCCCTGAGCTGAGTGATTGACGGGTGTCATGATCCGCCGGAGGATGGGGCGATGGTCACGGAGGCTGAGCAGGAGGCGCTTAGCAGATTCTTCAGGGAGGCGGTCACGAGCCTTACCGTCGCGTGCGAACGACTTGAGGCGGCGTCTCGGCTTCTGGAAGACGACGAAGCACCTCGCTTAATTTCTCGTCCATCCCTACGAGCGCTTCCCGGATCGAGCCGTACCCCTCTGGCGCCAAATCGTCCACGAAGAACCCGATAGGCTGGCCTAGCGCTTCTGCGATCAAGAGCAGCATGTCGATGTCGGGGCTGTTCTCGCCCCGCTCCCACCGGCTCACCGTCATCGGCTGCACGTGAACAGCGGCGGCTAGCTGACGCTGCTTCCAGGGCTTGGCCTTCCGCGCCTGGCGGATCTTCTCGCCAAGCTCGGCGCGTCGATCGCTAACTGCGGTGGCTGCCTCGGTCATGTATCTGTGGAGAAGTGTGCGCGAGACGGCTAGAGGACTGTTAACGGATGTGTGGACAACCATTGGCTTGACATATAGCGGCTAGCGGGTGTATAGTCAAGTCGCGTGGAGTTCTCGACCAGACTCAGAGAGGCCCGTAAGAGCGCCGGCTTGACGCAGGAAGCGCTCGCGCGCCGCCTCGACGTGACCGTGACCACGGTGTCCCGGTGGGAGACCGGGGCGTTCAAGCCGAAGAGCCTGGACGAGCTGTACCGGATCGCGGACACCCTCGGGGTCCGACCTTCCGACCTTCTCGCGGGCAATGGGGACGTCGCACGTCGGGAGCGCGAGGAGCAGAAGGCGTGAGCCAGGGAACCCAGTGCGAGCGCATCCTCGCCCTCCTCGCCGACGGGAAATGGCATCTCGCCGCCGAGGTGTATCGGCTCGGCTGCATTGCACACAGTCGGATCGCGGAACTCCGCTCCCGCGGACATGTGATCGAGTGCGAACGGTGCGATGGTGAAGGAGCAGCCGCGTACAGGTACCGGTTGCTCGATGCCGGGTTGACGGAGGGGGACGAGGATAGGTCGCTGGGGACCGACAAGAGCACCGAGCCGCCCAGCCCGAGAATCTCTTCCTCTTCTCCCTCCGTGAGTCCGGTGGTCACTAGTCGCTGTTCTGTAGAGCCCGACCCGTGGTTGCCTCCTCGCGCGCATCGAGACGCTGGCGACCATCGAGACGCTGGTAACTACCCCTCCCCGCAGGCTAGGGGTGGTCGGGCTCTACAGAGCAGCGAACAGCTCACCCTCACGGTGGCGGCATGAGTCATCCGTTCATTCCTCTCACCGATCGCTCTGGCACCGTGGTCGCTCATGCTCAGATCGATGAAACAGATCATGCATGGCTCTCTCAATGGCAGTGGCGCTTCGGCTGTCGCGGATATGCCGTCCGGAGCGAAAATTCACGTACGCCACGGTGCGTCTACATGCATCGCGAAATCCTTGGCATCTCGCAAGCTGGGCGCCTTCTTCAGGGCGATCACATCAATCGAAACCGCCTCGACAACCGGAAAGCCAACCTCCGTATCGTCGACCCGGCTGGCCAGGCGCAGAATCACTCGGCGCGTCGTGGTTCGACCTCACCCTTTCGCGGCGTTTCCTGGCACAGCGTTACCGGTAAATGGCAGGCCCGGGTAGGCCTGGACGGGCGCCAGCATCACCTGGGAGTGTTCTCTACAGAGGAGGAAGCGGCCCGTATCGCCGCCCTCTTCCGCATTCGGTACATGCCCTACGCGACCGACAAGGTGGCGTTGTGACTGAGCGCGAGCATCGGCTGCGAATGCGGATCGACACGTTGCTCGCCGAGCGGGATCAGGCGCTCGACCTCGTGACCGTCCTCAAAGCGTCAGTGTCGGAACGACCGAGACGCGACCGACCTCGTTTCCGCTCTTGCCCTTACTGCGGTCGCCCCTGTTACGGACGCGCCTGCCACCACCACCGAGACCTCGTGCTGATCGAGGAGACGCTGGTTAGGTAAGCAACCGGCCTGCCGGAACGCTCATCGGGAGACGAATCCGGCAGGCCAGAAGGAGAACCATTATGGCACAAACGACAGACGAGAAGACCAGCCCGGAAGACAGGCTGCTCAGCGCGTTCTCCTGCCTCAACCGGTTGGACAAGGAGTTGGCGATGCTCGCCGTCCACGCCGAAGCCTCAGTCTCGGAGAGACGGGCGGAAGCGATCGAGGAAACGATACGGGCCGTGATGACCGTTCGGTTGCACTTGCGCTCGGCGACACGCGGCTGGGTCGACGATCCGCGCATGGTGCGGGATCAGGAGAAGCTCGCCGAAGCGTCGCATTACCTGGCCGGGTTTCGGGACACGGACACGGATGATGAGCGATGAGCCTGTACGACTTCCAGGAGTCCAAGCGAATAGACGCGGGGCGCTTTCCGTTCTACGCGCTCATCATGGCGGCCTGCCGACAGGCGGACGACATCAACACGGCCAAGCTCAAGCAGGCATGGCCTGACGTATGGGACGAGATGTTCGCTCGGTACAACGCCCCGGGCGGTTACTTGCCCGGCGAGAACGAGGCCGCGTGGTGACCGCCATTCCCCAGATCATCCGGGACCGCCCAGCCCAAGCCGGCATTCGCGCGTGGATGCTCTCACTGCCGATCCAGCAGCATGGCATGTGCTCTACCTGCTTGACCGTTCAGTTCGTTGCTGGCCGGCGCAGGAAGCATCTGCATTGCGAGCACTGCTACAGCGGGCCGGGAGCGAGGACATGAGTACCCTTTCCTTCGCCCCTCCGTCTTCAGAGATGGTTCGCTTCTGGCGGAAAGTCGATAAGCGCGAAGACGAAGAATGTTGGAAATGGACAGCGGCATTGACCGGTCCCGGCTACGGACAGTTCAATTACGGGGGCCGAAGCAAGACTGTCCTCGTCCATCGGTTCGCCTACGAGAGATTCGTCGGTCCAATCCCGGACAAACTCGACATTGACCACCTCTGCCGCAACCGTCGCTGCGTCAACCCTCAGCACCTCGAGGCCGTCACTCGTCGCGAAAACCTGATCCGTGGCGAAACACTGATCGCTAAGCAGGTCGCACAGACGCACTGCAAACGTGGGCACGAGTTCATACCTGAGAACACATCATACGGAACGAAGGGCGAGCGCTGTTGCCGCACCTGCCGACGCATGTACAGCACCGTCGCATGGCGGAGAAGGGAACGGACATGAGCGGCTTCCAGAGAGCATCCAAGAAGCAGGCAAAGCTCCGTCTCGCCCTAGTCGGCCCATCCGGCGCTGGCAAAACGATGTCCGCTCTTAAGATCGGGTCGCATCTCGGCAAGAAGATGGCCGTCATCGACACAGAGCGCGGCTCGGCTTCTCTCTACGCATGGAACCCGGATAACGGGCCAGCCCCCGAAGGGCAGTTCGTATTCGACGTACAAGAGCTAACCTCGTTCCATCCTCAGCAGTACATTGACAGGATCAACGAGGCGGAACAGGCTGGTTACGAAGTCCTCGTGATCGACGGACTATCCCACGCATGGATGGGCAAAGACGGAGAGCTGCAACTCAAGGAGAAGGCCGAGAGTCGCCCTGGTGAGAACTCCTGGACAGCATGGCGGCTAGTGACGCCGCTCCATCACGCCCTCGTCGATGCGATCCTCGGCTCACGAATGCACATCATCGCGACGATGCGCGCCAAAACCGTCTGGGAGCTTGAGGAGTACACGGACAGGAACGGGCAGAAGAAGAAGAAGCCCGTCAAAATCGGGCTCGCCCCGATCATGCGTGACGGGATCGAGTTCGAGTTCACGGTCACTGGCGACCTCACCCCCGATCACGAGTTGATCATCAGCAAGACTCGGTGTCCGGCGCTCGACGGGCTGACCTTCTCGAAGCCCGGGGCGCAGGTCGCGGAGATCCTGAACGCCTGGTTGTCGGATGGGACACCGCCACCGCCAGGCCCCAGCGTGGAGCTCGTCACGGAGATCGACGGGCTGCTCGGCCTGATCAACGGGGGGGCTGAGCCAGCACGATCTCATGTGGAGAAGCTGTACGGCACCCGTGACGTGTCCCGGCTGACCGAGGCGCAGGCGACCGAGCTGCGTAATCGGTTGGCAGCTCGGGCGGCTGAGGATGCGGGGCAGGAGACGATCTTCAAGGCACCGGACGTGAAGGTTAGGGGTCGGAAGCCGAACCCGGAGACAGGGAAATGACCTTGTACAAGTGCCTCGCAACGGGTCGCCAGTCCCCGTACGGACGGGGGGTGTGGACGCCCAGCCGGTGGAGAACCACAAAGGGTGAGCTGATTCCATGCCGGCGTGGTATCCACTTCTGCCGTGAGGATCAGATCGTGAGCTGGCTCAACGCGGAGCTGTGGACGTTCGAGGATGGCGCCCTGGACTCGACGATCGACGCTGGCGACAAGATGGTCACCCGGAAGGGACGAGTCCTGGAGCGCGTGCAGGCGTGGGACGCCCGGACGGCCAGGTTGTTCACTGCCGACTGCGCGGAACACGTGCTACCGATCTTCGAGCGCCTGCGCCCCGATGATGACCGCCCACGACTGGCGATCGAGGCGGCACGAGCCGTTGCTCGCGGTGAGATAGGGGCCGCTGCCGGGGCCGCTGCCGGGGCCGCTGCCGGGGCCGCTGCCTGGGCCGCTGCCGGGGCCGCTGCCGGGGCCGCTGCCGGGGCCGCTGCCGGGGCCGCTGCCGGGGACGCTGCCAGGGACGCTGCCAGGGCCGCTGCCTGGGCCGCTGCCGGGGCCGCTGCCTGGGCCGCTGCCGGGGCCGCTGAGCGTGTGTGGCAGACGGGGCGGCTGATGGAGCACCTCAGCGGACTGCCGGAGGGACAGCAATGAGCGTCGTCTTGGATAGGTCAATGCTCGAAGGGGCGAGATGGTCGATGGCCGCCCGCTGCCCCCGCATGGCTGCCTTGCACCTGAATGGGGAGATGCCCATGCTGCCGGACGAGGAGACGCTCGGGTACATGGAACGCGGGTTGCTCTACGAGCAGTACGCGCGCCTTCAGCTCGAGGAGCTGTACGGCGAGGTGGAGTACCAGCCCCGGATCCCCTGGCCGTTCGGGACGATCCACGGTGACTTCTACATCCCGTCCGAGCGGATGATCGTCGAGCACAAATCACGGACGAGTCTCGATGATGAGGATGCGGATTGGTTGCAGCTCGCCGGCCAAGTCATGTTCCACCCCCAGGCGGTCACGGGCGAGTTGTGGATCACTTCGCCAGTCAATCCGCGCCAGCAACGTCGCCTCCCGTTCACCCTGACGCAGGAATGGAGGGAACGGGTGCAGCATGTCGTCGACCTGATTGGCCAGCGCAATGAGCGGCTGCCGGACCGGGTGTGCGCCCATCCGGCGGAGGCTCGTTCCCACCTGTGCCTGTTCGCGTTGCCGTGCTTCGACGACTGGCAGCCATCGGAACCACTGACGCTTCCCAAGGATGTGTCCGGACTTGCTGAGGAGCTCTACCGGCTTGAGACGAGACGGATGACCGTTGGGCCAATCGAGCAAGCAGAGATCGAAGAGGAACGGGCCAAGGTGCGCGCCATGATTGCCCCCTGGCTCCTCAACGGGGCCGACTACCAGATCCCCGTCAACGGCGGCCAGATCCGTATCCGTCGCACCGTCTCAGAACCAGGTGTCACCTATGACGTGAAGGCTGCGATAGCGGCCGGACAGCTCAAGGCTACCGGGAGACTAGCCCGGTTTGCGAAGCCACGGAAAGGCGCCGAACGGTGGACTATCACCGCCATAGGTGACCCTGATATGGACAATCAAGAGCCGTTTTAGGAGGAACAGGAGATGGATCACAAGCAATATCTCGCCCAGTTCGATCAGGCGTACGAAGAGGCTGAGATGCCAGACGGCACCGGAGGCGCACTACCCGACGGGAAGCACACCGCCACCATCACCGACAGCCAAATCGAAGAAGCCACCTGGGGCTCGGTGCAATGGTCGCTCCGATTCGAGAACGACCAGGGATCGGTTCGCAAGTGGAACGCTCTCGATGTCCCCGAGCGACTCGGCTACGTCAAAGCCGACCTAGCGAAGCTCGGGTACACCGGCAAGCTGTCCGACCTCGACCCGAGTTCGTTCGTCGGCGCTGTCTGTGAGATCACGGTGCAGCGCAAGGTCAGGGACTCGGACGGGAAAGTGTTCACCAACGTATACCTGAACGCTGATACCGGCCGACAGGATAGCACGGTGACCGCTCGGGAGCCTGTGCCAGTCGGACAGTCCGACGACGATATCCCCTTCTGATGCTCAGCGGCCCCGTCATCTTCCTCATCTGCGCCCTGACCATCTGGGCTGCCGTCTGCCTGGACGACTGGTTGCGGGAGCGTCGTCAGTTCGAGGAGCAGGTCGAGATGTGGGCTGACCTGCTCGCCCGGCTGCGGGAGACGGAGAGGGAGGGGCGGTTGTGAGCTACGTCCAGATCCGCACCGAACGAGGCAGCGTCCGCGTCATAGCGTCGGAATGCAAGTACCGCCCCTGCCTGCATATCCACTGGAGCAGTCACGGGCGCGACGAGAAGATCAACCAGAGATCGGGTGCCAGAATCGTGGCCTTCCCTCTCGTCTGCATGAGAAACGAGCAGTACGGCTGCCCGCATCCTCTCCCGGAGCCGGAGAAGCCATGACCCCAGTCCTTGTCTGGCTTTGCTACGGAATCGGCTTTGTCTCGGGCGTCATGGTCGGATGGGGGCAACGGTCGTGATTTCCGTCCGTCTCGCCTGGCTGATTCTGCTCGGGGCGACCGTGGTGATGGTGCTCGTCGTCATCCCATACCGGGGCAGGCCGTAATGAGCACTGACCTGATCCGGGAAACGTTGAAGGTGGCCGATGACATCGAGCGTGGGCATGCCTACGTGCCAATCGAGAGAGCCACCCTTCTGCGTTCCCTCGCTGCCGCCCTGGGGCAAGCGGAGGAACGAGCCAGGATCGCCGAGACCGACCTGCACGTCAACTACCCGGAGTGGCAGACGGAGCGTGACCGGCTTGCCGCTGCGCTGGAGCGGGCGGAGAAGGAACGGGATGAAGCGGACGTATTCTGGGCAGCTAGACGCGACAAGGGCTGGCGAAACCGCGACCGTCTAGCGGCCATCGCTGAGTGCGACCGTCTCCGCGCCGAGAACGAACGGCTACGGGACAGGGAGATTCACTTCGCTCGTGTGCTGAACGTGCCCGATGACGGACGGTACCGCAACGACTGGGATAGCCGACTCGCCGCCGTCTTGACCGAGAACGAGCGGCTACGGGAGGCGCTGGAGATCGTCTCGGAGTGTGAGGGTCTGTGCTCTGAGTGCCCGGAGATGATTCGCGCCGCTCTCCGCGTAGATGACCCTGACGAGGCTGAGTTGCGCCGGGAAGCTGACATGCCGTGCTGACCACGTGCGCGACTGGACGAGCGGGAACCTGCCGTCACACCCCCTGCCCCACGAGCTACGTCGCCTGGCACGAATGGGCGGAGAAGAAGTCCCGGACGCACGAGCAGGAGCGTTGCCCTGGTTGCGGACTGTGGGCCATCTGGAGGAGGAAGCGATGACGGGCGCGACTGGACGGAGGAACTGCGGCCCTCCGCCGAGCCGTGCCGTCACCGCTCGGCCCCGTCTCTCGACCTGGAGGTCCTGTGAGGTACACAACATCGCGCTGTCTGTGGAAGACAGCCATCATCCTGCCGGCCCTGATCGTGGGGGCGGCGCTCATCCTGTGGCTCACCCCGACAGCGAGTGCTGCCGACTGCGAGCCCTACTACATCACCCCCGGATGTGGGACAACGACGAACGCGCCGAAACCAGACCCAGCACAAGCTGCAAGCCCACCCAAAGCGTCATGCCAGTCGAAATGGTGTGACCGGGTGCGGACCACTCAGCGGATCGCCCGGAAGCTCCTCGCCGGGCTGCAACGGTGGGAACGGGCGAACAGGAACATTTCGCCGCTCTCCGAGTCGCCCGTGCTCCTCGACATCGTGAGGGCCACCCGCGCGGAGAACCGTTCACCCTTTCTCACCGTCGCGATCTCAGGGAAGGAATCGAGCTTCGGGACCGCCTACCCGTGTCGCTCACCGAACGGCGACGGGGCCGGCCGCTACAACCTCACCGGACTAGCGAGCTGCTGGGCACCGGACAACTGGAAGACGATCACCCTCTGCGGCAAGACGATCAACGGCCCCAACTACGTGACCAGTTACGCCAGGGGCATGGGGCTGACAGCCCGGCTCATCCGGTGTCTCGTCCCGAACGCCCGCACCGTCTACGAAATCAACGGATACGCCGCCTCCTCAACATGGAAACCCGCCGTCCACTCAATCATGACGGGCATCTTCCGCGTTCCCGATCACGTGATGTGGCAAGCGGCTGTGAAGGCTGTGCGGTGACGTGAGCCTCAGATTCGTCGTCTATGGGGACGTGCAACCAACTGGGTCGAAACGCTCAGTCGGACACCGCAGGATCATCGACGCGAACCCTAAAGCCGCGGATTGGAAGCGTCAGGTTGCCCAGGTAGTCGGCCACGCTTTCGACGGCAACCGGCTCCTCGACGGGCCACTCCGACTGAAGCTCGTCTTCTACCGGCCCCGTCCTGCCAACCATTACGGGACAGGACGCAACCAGGGGGTTGTGAAGGGGTCGGCACCTAAGTACCCCGTAGGACGCCCTGACGTGCTCAAGCTGGCCCGCGGAGTAGAAGACGCCCTCAGCGGCATCCTTTACATGGACGACGCTCAGATCGTCTCTGAGAGGCTCACGAAGCTGTACGGGTCGCCTGCCCGCGTCGAGATCACCGTGACCGTGATGAGCGCATGACCACCAATCAGGCTTACCTTGACTTCCTCCGAGAGAAGGAACAGTACTCCGCGGACTCCGGCTTCGAGCCGCTCGAGCTTCACGATGCTCTGTTCGACTTCCAACGTAACCTCGTTACTTGGAGTCTCAGACGGGGTAGGGCTGCGATCTTTGCCGACTGCGGCCTTGGGAAAACCCCGATGCAGCTTGAATGGGCACGACAGGTATCAGAGCACGCTAACGGCAACGTGCTCGTCCTGGCACCACTTGCTGTCAGCGCCCAGACAGTTCGAGAGGCGGAGAAGTTCGGGATTCCGATCACGGCTGTGCGAGAGTCGGAGGATGTGCGCCCTGGCGTGAACGTGACGAACTACGAACGGCTCGGGCGGTTTGCGGACATGCCCTGGGCTGGACTCGTTCTCGACGAGAGCTCGATTCTCAAGAGCTTCGACGGGAAAACCCGTATCGCCCTGACAGAATGGGCAGCCGACATACCCTACCGTCTCTGCGCCACCGCCACGCCCAGCCCGAACGACTATGAGGAGCTCGGAGGCCACTCGGAGTTCCTGAGCGTGTTGAACCGCAGGCAGATGCTCGCAACCTTCTTCGTCAACGACGGACTAGAGGCCGCGCACTGGCGGTTGAAAGGCCACGGGGGCGAAGCGTACTGGCGGTGGATCGCAACATGGGCGCGGGCGCTTCGCGCACCGGCCGATCTCGGCTTCGACGATGACGGATTCCTCCTGCCCGATTTGCGAGTGTCACTCATTCAGATCGACGGGGATCAGGTGAGCGCGGATCGCCTCTTCGCGGTACCTGTGTCCACGCTCCAGGACCGACGGGAAGCCCGACGCGAATCACTGCCAGAAAGGGTCGCCATTGCGGTCGAGCTGGCGAACGCAGCCGATGGCCCGTGTGTCGTCTGGTGCGACCTGAACGCGGAATCCGATGCTCTGCGACGGGCAATACCCGACTCGGTGGAGGTGAAAGGGTCAGACACACCCGATGAGAAGGAAGACAGATTGCTGGCGTTCACAGACGGGCGGGCACGGGTGATCGTGACGAAGCCGCGGATCGGAGGGTGGGGCCTGAACTGGCAGCACTGCTCCCGAATGATCTTCGTTGGCCTCTCCGACTCTTACGAGTCCTACTACCAGGCGGTGCGCCGTTGCTGGAGGTTCGGGCAAACCCAGCCCGTCGACGTCACGATCGTCGCCTCACGGCGCGAGCAGACAGTACTCGAGAACGTGCGTCGCAAGGAACGCCAGATGGGCGATATGTTCGAGTCAATGATCCGAGCGATGGGGGAAACATAATCC
>Ga0209520_10001418_pt1 | contig 13606 bp, 9 predicted proteins | sample Rifsed16ft1_FD_184009 | JGI IMG/M metagenome (GOLD analysis project Ga0209520, IMG submission 184009) | Soil microbial communities from Rifle, Colorado, USA - sediment 16ft 1 (version 2) | ecosystem: Environmental > Terrestrial > Deep subsurface > Rock core/Sediment | place: Rifle, Colorado...
ACACATCCATTATCTTGAGCAGGTAAATGTTAAGAAAGATAACGAATCTTTTACTGTGAGTATAGACCAGAGGAAGTGTATTGGTTGTGGTATCTGTGTTGAAAATTCTGAAGGTGTTATGGATGTTATTGACGATAAAGCAAAGATCATTGCCGAAAAGGCTTCAACCTGGCATATCAAACCAGAATTTGAAAAGTGCTGCCCCTTAGGGGCAATTACGGTAAAAACTATTTAAAGGCATTTTGAGGTGTTTTTTTCTGTTTGACTCAAATAGCCCCAATAAGCCTTGATATTCACTATGCCATAATTGTCGGCACTGCAATTCAGACTGCCGAGGAGTTTGCTCAAATCGTATCGTTGGTTACCAGTGATAAAGCCATTACGAATTCCAACCTTGTGCCAGTGGTTTGGTAAGTGTTCTTTCAGCCGATTCAAGGATTATGCCAAGAATATACGAAGCAACAGACACAGATTTAAAGGTCATTGAACAACGCCAGCTGCTTGGTTGGAAACGGGAAGATGCCTTGCTTTATCAGCAGGAGTATGCTTTAAGTCCGGAACATCCGAAGATGTTTGAACGGCGGAAAGAGCATAAGGCCGGATATTACTCTCATTGAATGGGAACATACTGATTTTAAAAAAGTTTATGAACTGGTGAAGAGATGTCAATACCTGCAACACGTGAAAGCGCGCGTCAAAAAGTTAAGGAGCTTGTCCATAGCTTCAAAGCAAATGAAGCGGCCTATATTAACCCGGCCTCACATTACAACGAGACAGAAATTAGAACCCAGTTTATCGGTCCTTTCTTTCAGGCGTTAGGATGGGACGTATTAAACGAAAAAAGGTTGCCATTAGATTTGCGAGAGGTTATTCAGGAGGCTACCGTTGAGGTAGGCGAGGAAAAATTATCTAAAAAACCGGATTACGAGTTCCGCCTTGCAAGACAGCGAAAGTTTTATGTTGAAGCCAAGAAGCCGTCCATTAAAATTGAACGCGATAAGGCCTCGGCATTTCAAACACGAAGATACGGTTTTAGCGCCGGTTTACCTGTATCAATCCTTACTAATTTTCACAAACTTACAATCTATGATTGTGTGCCGATTCCGATCAGTGAAGACGACCCACGAAAGGCCAGGCTGAAGCTTTACTCATATGAAGAGCTGGAAAGTTGCTTCGACGAACTTTATGCCACGCTTTCACGCGAAGCGATATACTCAGGAAACTTTGACCGAGTTTATAGTCTGGAGGCTACACAGCGGGGTGCCGCGCAATTTGATGAATATTTTCTTTCACAAGTTAAAACCTGGCGGGAACGGCTTGCGGTTGATATTCATTTACGAAATAAAGGACTCGCTCCGTCAGAGATTACATATATAGTTCAGCGGCTTCTAAACAAGATTATTTTTTTGCGGATATGCGAAGATCGGGATATCGAAAAATACGAGACGTTAAAAAGCCTCAATGAACAGAGCACTTATGACGACCTTAAGAAATTGCTTCGACAGGCCGACAAGAAATATGATTCCGGTCTTTTCAGCCTGATTGACGATCCCTCGATGAAAATTGATATCGGAAGCGATGTATTGGTATCAATTACTAAGGAGCTTTATTATCCCCAAAGTCCTTATACATTTTCCGTAGTAGAAGCAAGCGTGTTAGGCGACATTTATGAACTTCTCATAGCACAGGAACTTGTACTTGATAATCGGAACAACCTTGCCCTTGTTGAAAAACCGGAAGTAAAGGCAAGCGGCGGAGTCTTTACAACGCCAAAGTATATTGTAGATTCAATTGTGGAGCGGACACTTGCTCCGGCAATCAGCGGCAAAACGCCTGCTGAACTGGCCTCTATTCATATTGCCGATATATGCTGCGGATCCGGCGTTTTTTTATTAGCCGCCTATGATTTTTCACTAAACTATCACCTCAATTGGTATCTAAAAGACGGCGCCGCAAAACATAATGGCATAGAGATTTATGAGATAGGGCAAGGAGAATGGCGACTTACCCTTAATCAAAAACGTAAAATCTTACTAAATAACATCTTTGGCGTTGATATTGATGGTCAGGCAGTAGAAGTAGCCAGATTCAGTCTACTTCTAAAGCTTATAGAAGATGAAACAAATGAAAGCATTGTAAACCATTTGTCTTACTATAAAGAGCAGGCCCTTCCGGCATTAGACAATCATATAAAGTGCGGAAACAGTCTTGTCAGCCCTCTTCAGTTTCAGAGTTACAATGAATCCGCAGATGATGCGCTTTTGGAACTAATTAATCCTTTTGATTGGGAAAAAGAGTTCCCTGCAATTTTCAATAAAGGCGGATTTGACATAGTTATCGGCAACCCGCCATATATACGAATACAAAACATGGTCGTATCTTCACCTGAAGAGGTTAAATTTTATCAAAGCTCGACATCCGGTTATACTTGCGCAGAAAGCAACAATTTTGACAAGTACGCTCTGTTTATAGAGCGGGCTGTCTCTCTCTTAAATCAAAAAGGCTTTTTGGGCTACATTGTTCCTCATAAATTTTTTGCGATCAAATCAGGCCAGAACTTGCGGAAGCTTATTTCTAATGGACGCCACCTGAATGAGATTGTTTACTTCGGAGTTCAGCAGGTTTTCGCGAAGAAATCAACAACGTACACCTGCATTCTCATATTGGCAAAGAGTCCGAACCCCGAATTTTCTGTTGAAATAGTTGATGATCTAAAAACCTGGCGTTACTCAAAACTCGGCATCAAGCAATCTCATCCATCAGAGGAGCTTGATGAAAAACCATGGACTTTTATCCAGGATAGCGCCAAGCTCCTTTTTAACCGATTGCGCAGGGAGCACCCTTTGCAACTGGAAACTGTCGCAGAAATCTTTGTGGGGGTTCAAACAAGCGCCGATAAAATCTATATCATACATCCGACAAAGATAGCAGACAATACCGTCAGTTTTACTGATGTCAAAGGAAAGAAATGGACAATCGAGCGAGATATATTAAGGCCAAGCCTGTTAGACTCGCCTCTATACCCTTTTTGCAAGCCTGAGCCGAATACATTCATCATATTTCCTTATAAAATCAAGAATAACGATGCAGAACTTTATTCGCCCGATGAGATGCGTAAACTTTTTCCGAAAGCGTGGAAATATTTAAATGCTCACAAGTCCAAGCTGATGGATAGGAATATTCAAGGTGGTACAGCGGATTCATGGTACAGATATGGACGTTCGCAAAGCCTGACTAAGTTTAATAGCGAGAAGATCATCCTGCCGATCCTGTCAACGGAACCTCGATACGCTTATGATGACAGAAATATCGTCGCCACAGGCGGTGGTAACGGCCCGTATTATTTAATTCGACCTTGTAAAGACACGCACCTGTCTATATTTTTCATTCTGGCAGTCTTATGTCATCCGTTAATAGAGGCTATGGTGCGGGCATCATCGAGTGCATTTCGCGGTGGATATTACTCTCATGGCAAGCAGTTTTTGGAGAGGCTGCCCATCCCTGACATAAATTTTACCAATGCTTCCATGAAAAACAATCACGATCAGATAGTTTCGTTGTCTAAAAAGCTGGTTGCTGTCAATGAAAGGATAAAGGCTTCAACTATCCCGAAACAACGCAATGTATATAAGCGGCAACGACTCCTTCTCAGTGACCAGATAAATAAGCTTGTGGAAGCTTTATATGGATTGAGTCCAACAGACGTAAAAGCCTCTGAAAGCGTGCAAATACCCACTTAAAGAAGAGACTATGAAACGACCAGTATCATATCAAAAAATTAGAGGCGGCTATTACACACCGAAACCGATAGCCGAGTTCCTTTCTAAATGGGCTATCCGCTCTATTCAAGACGAGGTTCTAGAACCAAGCTGCGGTGATGGCACTATATTGGAGACTGTTGCGAAAGTTTTGCTCAGTAAGGGAGCCAGTAAAAAAGAAACTATTGAGCGTATTCATGGTGTTGAGATAGACCATGAGGAAGCGCAAAAAACATATTTGCGTCTTTGCAATTTAGGCCTGACAGTCACTAACGGCACTATTTACAAGGGAGATTTCTTTTTGTATTGCTGGACCCAACTCGCGCCGGAACGCAATCTTTTCTCTTCCCATGATGCGAACGGCAGAAAGTTTGATGCAATCATCGGAAACCCGCCGTTTATTCGCTATCAACATTTTAAGGAAGAACACCGTGAGATTGCTTTCGACCTAATGAAACGTTTAAATTTGCACCCAAGCAGGCTTACAAATGCCTGGGTACCTTTCATTGCAGCGTCAACAATGCTTTTGAAGGACGACGGACGGTTGGCAATGGTCGTTCCGGCAGAATTGCTACAAGTAGGATATACAGCCGAGCTTAGATTATTTTTAAGCAATATGTTTAAGCGGATAACGATCTTTACATTTCGCCGGTTGTTGTTCCCTGATATTCAGCAAGAAGTGGTTTTGCTCTGTGCGGAAAAAAACGGGCATGGGCCGGAAGGCATAGATGTAATTGAGCTCAACGGTTTGGAAGACTTGACGTTGTACAATAATAACAGATATAAACAATCTGTATTTAAGGCGATAGACCATTCGACTGAAAAGTGGACGCAATATTACCTTACCCCAAATGAAATAGAGCTTATTCGGGAACTCAGAAAAAATGAACGCCTTCAAACATTAGGGAATCTGGCATCTGTTGATGTCGGCATTGTAACAGGCATGAACAACTTTTTCGTATTGACAGAAGACGAAAAAAAACGCTCATCTTTGGATGGTTTTACAAGAGAGATCGTTACAAGATCTGCGCATGTTGGCGGTCTAATTTTTCGGGAATTGAACCGGAAGACCATTACAGAGCAACAATTGCCCTCACATTTACTCTGTCTCCCTGATGTCCCTTTTGAAGAGCTACCTCAACGCACCCAGGCCTATGTAAAAAAAGGAGAGGCAGAAGGCTGGAATACCGGATATAAGTGCCGCATTCGAAAACGCTGGTACATAGTGCCTTCGTTATGGGTGCCGGATGCATTCATGTTGCGACAGATTCACCGCTATCCCAAAATTGTATTAAATCAAACAACCGCAACGTGTACTGATACAATTCATCGAATAAAGTTTCACAACGGCGTTAAAGGTGAACAATTGACAGCAGCGTTTATAAATTCTCTAACGTTTGCCTTTTCAGAAATTGTTGGACGAAGCTATGGAGGCGGTGTTTTGGAACTTGAACCTAGAGAAGCGGAACGCCTTCCAATTCCGTACGAACACGCAACCTCTCTTAATCTTGAGGAAATTGATAGATTACTACTATCCGAGAACATTGATGCAGTATTAAACATTACAGACAAATTATTGCTTCAAGAAAGGATGGGTTTATCAAAAAAGGAAGTTATGGCACTTCGACAGATATGGAAAAAGCTGACGGATAGAAGGATTGAAAGAAAATGATTTAGATAATAGAAAGGTCAGAGGCATTCGGGTTTTGAAAAGCATTTAGAAGGCATGCGGCTCTTGCGGCAAGAGACAGAAAGGCACATTGAGCGGATTATTGCCAAGACATAGAGAGGAAATAGTGAAGTATGAAGCTGAGTTTTGGGCATCGATAGTAATAATTTTTAAGTTCTTATTCTCCTCTGGCGCTGATCTTAATGTTAGCTCATCATTATGGTTTCACCGATGAGGGACTGGATTTCATCCCTTCGACTTAACTCAGGACAAGTATCAACTACGATATTAAATATCGCATGGGTAAAGAATTGGACACAAAGGATTGAGATTGTTAAAATAAAGAATAAAAATGTAGATAGAGTAGTAATGATAATAATTTGAAAATTGGAGGTCATAACTATGAATGCAATAAAAGGCATATATCATAATGGGGTAATTGAATTGATTGAAAAACCGGAAATGCAGGAGACGTCAGAAGTTCTTGTAATATTTCCTGACAAAAGGAAGAAAATAGCCAAAATTGGCGGTATCTTTAAAAAATATGACATCAATTACGCAGAGGTGGAAGAAGAGTTGAAGAAACTTAGTCTGAATTCTCAAAGGCATATATTGGATGAAATCGGTGATTAGGCATGAACAAATATGTTATTCTAAAGAGTCGTTTTGTGGAGTGTGTCAAATAGATATTTAGCATCGAGCTTTTCATGTTACAAAATCTGAATTATGTAGGAAATAAACAATTACTTGAAAATTACAAAATCGCTTTTTTGTGTTCTCGCAAATGTCCTGCAGATATAATCCTCAAATCGTATGACTGGGCAATTGAACAAAGAGAAAAAGATGTTTGTGTCATATCAGGTTTTCATTCCAAAATAGAAAAAGATGTACTGCGCTCCCTGCTTAAAGATTACAGGGATATGATTGCTCGTATAATTGCTGAGGTTTTAGAGATAGAGGAAAAAGTCAACACGGTTAAACCACTTCATGAAAAAGGTTTGAAAATGAATTCTTTATAATATAGAATTGCAAAAGACAGGAGATACTATGAATGCATATAAATATCACTCTATTGTAAAAGAAAATGGAATTGTTGAATTGCCGAAAATTCCCTTGCCGAAAGGTGCAAGGGTTGAGGTCATAATACTGCCGGAAGAAGAAAACTTTGAAATGATGCAGGCGGCAGAAAGCAGTATAAAATTCTGGGAAAATTCAACAGACGATGCCATCTGGAATAATGCTTAAACAAAGAGATATTGTTCTTATACCCATCCCTTTTACAGACCTGACCTCCCAAAAAAGACGTCCTGTATAATAAAATGTTGACATGGTATTTAAAAGAGCTATATAAGATTTACAGTCGTGGAGATGCCACTGAAGAAAGTTACTATTATGCCTTATCAGGTCTTTTTCAGAAATATGCAGAATCAGTTGGCAAGAAAAATATCTCCGTAACCACCCTGCCAAAAAAGACTGACGCTGGTAATCCCGATTTTAGAGTATGGGATGGTAATCAACATATCGTTGGTTATATTGAAGCAAAAGCGCCAACAAACGAATATTTGGATCAAATAGAAACCACAGATCAGCTTAAACGGTACTTAAAAACATTCCCCAATCTAATGCTAACCAATTTCCTCGAATTCAGGCTTTACCGTAATGGAGATCGAATAGAAAGAGTCTGTGTTGGCAGACCATTTGTTTTGCACAAACTCAAAACAGTTCCTCCAGTCGAAAATGAGCCAGAATTTTTAGAACTGCTTGAGAAATTCTTTTCATTCTCGTTGCCTAAGTTTTACAATGCCGAATCACTTGCAATAACCCTTGCCGACAAGACACGCTTTCTCAGGGATGAAGTAATTACCCAAGAATTAAGAGAAGAAGATGAAGGGAAGAGAAAAAGTATAACAGGGTTTTATGAGGCTTTTAAACAGTATCTCATAAGCGACCTCACAAAAGAAGCGTTTGCTGACCTCTATTCTCAAACCATCACCTACGGGCTTTTTGCCTCAAGGATCCGGGCAAAGAACGGTTTTAACAGAAAACTTGCCTACGACAACATTCCCCAAACCATTGGCATTTTACGGGATATTTTCCAATTCATTTCGCTTGGTAATTTGCCAAAGCCAATGGAATGGATTGTTGACGATATTTCAGAGGTCCTGTCAGTTGCCGATGTAAACAATATTCTCCATCAATATTTTCATGAAGGCAAGGGGAAAGACCCTGTTATCCATTTCTACGAAACATTTTTAGCCGAATATGACCCAGAAACAAGGGCAAAGAGAGGCGTATACTACACGCCAGAACCTGTGGTCTCCTATATTGTGCGTTCTTTGCATACGATTTTGAAGGAACATTTTCAGAGGAAAGAGGGATTTGCAAACGAGTCGGTCACGGTTTTAGATCCAGCGGCAGGCACATTGACCTTTTTAGCAGAAGCGTCAAAACTTGCCGTAGAAGAATTCACCTCAAAATACGGCAAAGGAGGCACGGAACGTTTCATCAGGGAACATATTCTTAGAAACTTCTATGCCTTTGAACTGATGATGGCGCCTTACGCAGTGGGTCATTTAAAGATGTCTTTTCTTTTAGAAGAACTTGGCTATCGCTTAAAAGATGATGATAGGTTTAAGCTTTACCTCACAAATACCCTTGAAATGGAAGAACTTCCCCCTCAAACAAGAATGCCAACAGTGGCTTCACTTTCTGAAGAATCGCATTTAGCAGATAAGATAAAGAAACAACAGACTATTTTAGTCATACTGGGCAATCCACCTTATTCAGTAAGTTCTGCTAACAGATCTGATTCATTTGAAGCAGAAATGAAACTGTATAAGGAAGACGTGCGTGATGAGAAGAATATACAGCCACTCTCAGATGATTACATCAAGTTTATCCGATTCGCTCACTGGAAGATTGACAAGGCAGGTGAAGGCATTATTGGAATGATCACGAATAACTCATATCTTTCCGGATTGATTCATCGTGGTATGAGAAAGAAACTATTGGAAAGTTTTAATGAAATTTACATATTAAATCTTCACGGCAATAGCCGTATTGGAGAGAAATGCCCTGACGGTTCGAAAGATGAAAATGTCTTTGATATTCAACAAGGGGTATCAATAGCGCTCTTTATCAAAGACAAAAACCAAAAAGATTTGGGTGAGATATTCTACCAGGACGTTTATGGCCTGAGGGAAAAGAAATACGAATACTTAAGTAAAAAAGACATTAAATCAACAATATGGGAAAGGTTGAAACCGTCTGAGCCCTATTACTTCTTTGTAAAGAAAGACTTTTCGTATCAGGCTAGTTATGACAAATTCTGGAGTATCCAGAAAATTTTTATTCACTCTTCCAGCGGCGTAAAGACTCATCGCGACCATTTTGTCATAGGGTTTACAAAAGACGAAATCAAGCAAAGGATGATGATATTTACCGGTGAGTTATCGGATGAATTGGTAAGGCAAGGATTAGATTTAAAAAATACGCACGATTTTAAGCTTGAAGAAGTAAGGAAAAATCTTAAAAAAGAAAATTGGATGGAATCAGTAGTACCTTATTCCTATCGTCCTTTTGATAATAGACATATTTGTTACAGGCCAGAATTGATTGACAGAGACCGTTACGATGTAATGCAACATTTATTGAAAGACAACTTAGGCATATGTGTAACAAGGCAATTATCCACCCAAAATTTTTCGCACGCCTTCATTACTGATAAAATTGGTGATATATGTTTTGTATCTATTAAAACTAGAGAAACAGGGTATCTCTTTCCCCTTTATATTTATCCAGCAAAGAGTAACCCTGAAAAACAATCTTCAGTTCGTAATTTAATGCTCTTTGAGCCACAGATTGATTATGGAGCAAGGAAACCAAATATCTCTCCTGGACTCATCGAACAATTAACAAAGCATTTTAAGAAGACACCACCTCCTGAACAAATCTTCTTCTACATTTATGCCGTCCTTTATTCCGATATTTATCGGACTAAATACTCAGAATTCCTGAAGATAGATTTCCCACGAATTCCTTTTGCAAAGGATTACAAATTGTTTGGTAAAATGGCTGAATATGGGAAAAGTCTCGTTGATTTACATCTGCTTAAATCACCGGAACTTGACCCGCCTATCGCCAAATTTCAGGGCAAAGGAGACAACAGAGTTGAGAAATTACATTATGACCATTCACAGTTGTTTATCAACAAAGACCAGTATTTTGAAGGTGTAGAACCCGGAGTATTTGAATATCAAATTGGTGGTTATCGGGTTTGTGAAAAATGGCTAAAAGATAGAAAGGACAGAAAACTATCACTCGACGATATAAAACACTATTGTAATATTGTCACGGCCATTAAAAATACTATTGAGATTCAAAAAAAAATAGATAATATTTACCAAAAAGTGGAAAATGAAAATCAGACATAAATTAGTGATCCTTCTGGTCGTGTTGCTGGTTACCTTAAACAGCGTAATCGCCTTTTTAATTTATAAACGGGCACGCCAGGAATTTACCAGAGAAGTTCGGGAAAAGGCCAAGTTGATTGCTGTGGAATTAGAAACCACCCGGAATTACCTTGCTTCCTCCCTGAAAGCATCCAAAATCGGAATCACAGAGCAGACAAAAGTTTTTATTCCTGCCGTTTCTGGTCATGCAATCGGAGTAAAATTTGCAGAAAAAACTGGTTATATTATTAAGCAGACCAGTGTTAGGTATCGCAATTTATTCAATAAACCTGATCCCTTTGAAGAAATGGTGCTCAGAAAAATGGAGGAAGACCACAACCTTGCGGAATACTGGGGTGATGACATCATAGAGGGGAAAAGGGTCGAACGTTATCTTTATGCCTTATATGTAAAAGAAGAGTGCCTGCTTTGCCACGGGGCAAAAGAACAGGCCCCGGAATTTATTCGAAATAATTACGATGCCGGTTACGATTATAAAGTAGGCGAATTACGAGGGGCAATCAGCGTTGTTATACCAAAGGAAATTGCCGAACAACGTTTTGCAGCAAACTTTATCTTTTTTATTACCGTCGGTTCCATCAGTATCGTGTTAATCGTGACTATTATTTTCCTGACAACAGGGAAATTTATGAAACCGATTGAGAAATTGACGACTACTGTTACCTCTATTAAAAATACCGGTGACCTTACAACGAAGGTGGATGTAGTGTCCAAAGATGAGGTGGGAAAACTCGGCAGGGCGTTTAATGACCTGTCCGTCAAGTTGCAGTCAACGTATGCCAGTCTGGAGCTACAGATTGCAGAAAAGACTGCCCATCTACAGAAGGCCGTCCTGGCTTTAGAACGAGCCAACAAGATGAAATCGGAATTTATGGCTAATATGTCGCACGAATTGCGCACACCGCTAAACGCCATAATCGGCTTTGCTGAGGTACTGCGGGACAAAATTTCCGGTGATCTGAATGATGAGCAGTTGGACTTTGTCAATGACATCCACGGCAGCGGGCTTCATCTCCTTCAAATGATCAACGACATACTGGATTTGTCCAAGGTTGAGGCAGGAAGAATGGAGCTTCAGTACGAGATTTTTCCCGTGCATGATGCCATCGAGGATGTGCATACTATATTAAAAGGACTTGCCAATAAAAAGCATCTTGAATTAAAGACCACGATATTGACGGAGGTAGGCGATATTGAGGCAGATCGTGTCAAATTCAAACAAATCTTATATAACCTGCTTTCGAACGCCATTAAGTTTACTCCGGAAAATGGACACATTAACGTAGATGCCGGCATCATGGATGATATGCTGCAGGTCTCGGTATCGGACACAGGAATTGGGATGAAACCCGATGACCAGGAAAAAGTGTTTAAAGAATTCTGGCAGGCTGATAGTTCTTTTGCCAGAAAATACGAAGGAACGGGGCTGGGTCTTGCCCTGACCAAAAGGATTGTCGAGATGCATGGGGGAAATATCCGGTTTGAAAGTGAATACGAGAAGGGGAGTATATTTTATTTTGCATTGCCCCTGAAAGCTCAATTGAGGAAAACAAAGCCAAAAGAGATTGAAGCCAAACCACGCCAAATTCCGGCCACGGGAGAAAAGGAGGCGAAGACAATCATGGTTGTCGAGGATGATCGTATGGCAACCGATCTTATTACTCTGTATTTAACGAATGCAGGCTATAATGTCATCGTGGCTGTGGATGGCGAAGAGGCCATTAAAAAGGCAAAGGAATTCCATCCGTTCCTGATTACCCTTGATATTATGCTGCCAAAGAAAGACGGATGGGACGTTCTTTCAGAATTAAAAAATTCGCAGGACACTGCGGACATTCCGGTAATTATTGTGTCAATCGTTGATAATAAAGACCTCGGGTTCAGCCTGGGCGCGGCCGAATATTTAATAAAACCCGTCGATAGAATAAAACTCATTAATACCGTAAATGCCTGCATTCCCGCAGAAAAGGATAAGGGCAAACTTATGAAAATACTGGTCGTTGACGATGATGAAAAGGCTGTTAAATATATGAGCGCCATCCTGGAAAATGCAGGCTTTGAGGTGCTCAAGGCATACAGTGGAAAGGCAGGGATCAATCTTGCAATGAATAGCAATCCGGACATCATCATTCTTGACCTTATGATGCCGGAAATCAGTGGGTTTGATGTTATCGAAAAACTCAGAACCCATCCAACGGCAAAGAGTATCCCCATCATTATCTGTTCCGCAAAAGATATCACACCCAAGGAAAAAGAAGAATTAAATGGAAATATTTTAGCCATTGTGCAAAAGGGCACACACACAAAGGAAGACCTCCTTAAGGCAATTAAAAAAATAGAACAGTTGCGTGTTAAAAAAGAAACCACATGAAAAAAATAAATACAGAGGTACAATACACGATAAATTTGTATCAGTTTAGTTTTTTGAAATTAGTATTTTTAATCTTACTCTGTGTCCAGGCGTTTCTGTGGTTGCTCATATAGTAATTAATCTTATTTTGTTGAAGGAAAAACAAATATGTCTGACAAAAACGTAATGGTCGTTGAGGACAACGAAAAAAACAGGAAATTGATGCGCGTGGTGCTCAAGGCAAAGGGATACAATATAATCGAGGCAACCACCGGCGAGGAGGCATTAAACCTCTTAAAAAATCAAAAACCGGATATTATCCTTATGGACATCCAGCTTCCGGGCATAGACGGACTTACCCTGATAAAGCAAATCAAGGCAAGCGTAGTTACTAAGGACATCCCCATTATCGCAGTGACCGCTTATGCCATGAAGGGAGACGAGCAAAAAATTCTGGATACCGGTTGCGATGCCTACGTCAGCAAGCCCATCAATACACAGGAACTGCCGCTCATCGTAGAAAAATATATTAAAAAAACATGACCAAGTCTAAAATATTAGTAGCGGACGATATCAAACAAAATGTGAAATTACTCCGGGTTATCCTGACCGCGTCTGGATTTGATGTGGTCGAGGCTTACGACGGTGAAGAAGCGCTGGAAAAAGCTAAGTCAGAAAATCCCGACTTAATATTACTGGATATCATGATGCCCAAACTCACAGGCTATGAGGTATGCCAGAAGCTACGGGCAAATGGAACGACAAAAAGCATACCGATTGTAATGATTACCGCACTGCATGAAATGGATGATCGGATCAAGGGCATTGATGCAGGCGCTGACGATTTTATCAGTAAACCCTTCAATAAAACCGAACTCCTTGCCAGGGTAAAATCGCTGCTGCGTATGAGACAAATACCTGCAAAGGAGGAAGAAACAAACGTCCTCGAATCGATCTTATCAGGGCTGGAGGAAGGCGTGGTTGTTACCGATGGGCAATGGAAAATTACGCATATAAACCAAACAGCAAAAGAACTCCTGACTATCCATGAAACGGATACCGCAAACATAGACCTCCAGACTCATCTGTCCCGCATGAACGTATCTATTCCTGTAGGCACCCTCATGACTACCCGTGAGAAAACAACTGATTTCCAAATATTACAGGCAAACACCCAGACACCTGTTTCCATCAACGCCAGAATGACAAAGTTATTTGATGACCATGGAACCGTGGTTAGTATTACCTTGATCCTGATGAAGGAAGGGAAGCATTAATCAAATCATACAATGGAATGGATAATAGTAAACATTAGAAGATATTTTAGAAGAAGTCGTGGGTGAAATTTATGATGAAG
>Ga0209520_10001442_pt1 | contig 13511 bp, 16 predicted proteins | sample Rifsed16ft1_FD_184009 | JGI IMG/M metagenome (GOLD analysis project Ga0209520, IMG submission 184009) | Soil microbial communities from Rifle, Colorado, USA - sediment 16ft 1 (version 2) | ecosystem: Environmental > Terrestrial > Deep subsurface > Rock core/Sediment | place: Rifle, Colorado...
AGGGCGGAAGGAAGTCGGGGCGAATGATGGACGGCTTGCCGACGTAGCCGATGAAATCCTCAAGCGTGAACTTGCCCATCTTGAGGTCCTTGCGGACCCAATCGCCCTCGACGCCAAGAAGCTGCTTAGAGCGCGTGATCTCGACGCCCAGGCCAGTCTCAAGCGGCTTGAGAAAGTGCTTCATAAACGTGGACTTGCGCGCGGTCTTGTAGTTCATGCGGACGCGGCGGACAACCGCCTTGTCCAATGGGCTGCCGTCATCGTCGAAAGACGCGGCCCAGTCGCGGATGACGACAACGATCTTCGTTGTGGGCTCATCCTCGCCCCTGGCGCGGGCTTCCTCGACCCATTCGGGCTTCGGGTCCTGGAAGTAGATGAACACGATGTCGCCAGCGAAGCGGAGTTCATCGGGCTCGCGGGTGCCAAAGCCTTCGTCAAGGCGGGAATCGAGTTCCAGGTCGGTGTCCGGGGTCGCCGTTGCTGTGGTCATTGCTGCCTCCAATGTGGTGTGATTGAATCATACAGAATTGGGTCGTTGGGTGTCAAGGTATGCTTAGCTCATGGATTGTCCCTCCTGGCCCAAAACCAAAGGCGGACGTACAGATAAGCAAGCCCACCCACGAATACCCAAAATAGCCAGTCCATCAGACAATTGCCTCCGTGAACCATTTGGGGATCAGCCGCCCGTACCTGTTGCGAAGGTACTCGAACGTCTTGTCCACGACGTACATGGTGCAGGTGTCGTCAACTGCCCGGACTCCCCGACCATAGCTCTGTGCCAAACGGGCAGCCGTCTTGTTCGCGTACCAGGTCTGGCCGCCCGGCATCGTCATGCGCTTCGCTGTCTGCGGGTCGCCCAGGTGCGGCCAGCTCAGCTTGCCCACTATCTGAAACCGGCACGACTCGTATGGCAAGTCTACACCCGTCGTCATCGAGGGCGACACCATAACTAACGCGGCTGTCGAAACTTTGAAATGTGAAAGTGATGCTGCCCGGCTCGCCCCCGTGTGACTCACAAGGCGTGTATCGAACCTCGACCGCGCCAGGTAAAACCGAGCTAGGTCGTAGTTCGACGTGTGGATCAGCCCCTTCTCGTCGGGGTGCATTTCCAATATCGAGTCCAGCTTCCTCACCCATCGCTCTTTGTCCTCCAGGCTCATGCTTTGGTTGACTTTGCAGACCGGATCGTAGACGACTGGCCGGTTCTCAACCGGGAACGGCGAGTCTAGGCATATGTAGGCATAATCCTCCGGCTTGAGACCAATTTCCAGTAGGTCCACTGGGTTTATTGTAGCAGACATGAGTAGACAACGTCTAGCACTAGATAGGAGCGTGCTGCGCGCGTGTTCGTTGACCATGACGGGCTTGTAGGTAACCGTCCCGCCCAGGCCGGTATCGTAGACCCAGCTATTCGGGTCGGCCTCCAGGCCCGCCGCGACGGTCGCCAGGTTCTCCAGGAGGCGCGTGACGGCAGTGTAGTCTCGGCGCGCCGTTGACGACGCCTGGCCCCAATGCTCGATGATCCCGTGGTTTGCGTGGACCCAATCCCCTGCCATCTTGCGGAGCGCCTGGAGCCACACGAGCGAGTCAGGCACGATGCCATCTAGGCCAAGTACGTGCATGGCGCGCTGCGTGATGTCCACGCTGAACCAGGAGCGAACGTGATCCTCGATCTCGTGGCACTCGTCTAGAACTAGGAGGTCCCTCCCACCTAGTGCCCCCCGCCGCCGCCCGCTGTCCATGAGATAATACTGGTAGGACGTGACGACCTCGGCAGCTTCGCGCGCTTCGGCCTTGCGGCGGTAGTAGTGGCAGGGGATTTGGTTGAGAGCGTCGGCGTGCATGTACTCGCAGGCTTCGCCCACGACACATACGCCGTCATCAGCCATGAGGCCAGGGAAGGCGATGCAGGCGAAGTTGTTGCGCCCGCGCATGTCCACGATGCCGGGAGCGGTCGTCGCGTACTGGTCCTGGAGCTGCTTCGTGGCTGTAAGCATCGCTACGTCCCATCCCATCATCCGAGCCAGACCCAGCGCAACAATCGACTTGCCGATGCCGGGCGGGGCCTCGACCACGACAAATTGTTGGCTGAACTCAAAGCCGGCGGCGATGTCGTAGATTAGGCCGAGCTGGCCCGGACGCCAATCAGCAACCGGAATTCCAAGCTCTTGCGGTGTCGAAAGAAGAGCCATCAGTCGTCCCACTGTACGAAGAACTCGGCGGGCGGTTCGGGCGCGCCGGCAGCCAACGCAATCAAATGCACAACACCTTCCTCGGCTTCGTCTTGATATGGCTTCATCAGCTCCACCACCGCCGGTGCCAATTGCTCATGCATGCGCCGTGTCACCGGCGTCATCGCCGCCATGAGAAGGTGGGCCAGTTCGTGTGCCACAAGATACTCAATGTACCGGCCTCCGTCATACCGCGCAGACTGGGCATCGAGCATTAGAAGCGCCGTCCGCTTGATATAATCGTAATGGCACTTTGCGCGGTACGTGCCGCCAACCAAGTTGCCAACAGTGATCGGGCCAAATGACCAATCGGTTAGGCGGTAGAGCGGGCCGTACTTGTTGACGAACTCCCACGCCCGCGAAATGATCTCATCATCCGTTAGGTGCTTCGGTTTCGCTGCCATGTGCTGCCTCCTGCTCAATAGCGAACAGCGCGTTGCGTGTTGCTTTGTAGCCATCGTTTGTCGCCATCGCCGCGTCATACTGCGCGCGAATGTAGCGGTCAGTCATACTGCGAACCATTCGCTCGAACTCTTGAAACTCCCTTCTGGCCGTCGCCGTCTCGTTAGCGCTTATAAGCTCATTAGCCAGCGACACAAGCGATTGGACCGACTTGCGCGCCGATTCAGACAAGCCGTGCATATATTCTAGGCGATCAGCCACCTCCTTTCTGGCTTGGAGTGCGACTACGAACGGGTCGTTGAACTCAATCTTCTTGAGAAGTGCAGAGAGGAACCAGGCTACGGCATCGCGGCATAGGTCGGAGCGAGATTGCCAGGGCAGACCACGTTCGCGCCCAAGCTGTATGACACGATCAACTTCACGTTCAAGACCGTCAGGCATGCGGAAGCTAACATGCGCGCCTTTCGCGTTCTTTGTGTGGCGCGGGAAAACCGTGTTGGGTGCCGCAAGCTCGCGGTCGTCGTCATCATAGCCCCCAGGCATTAGTGCGCCTCAAGCCAATTTGGGCCTTTGCCGAAGTCTAGCTTGATTGGTATGGGCCAACGGACTAGAGCATTCAGGTCACATTCGGTGTTGACGATGGCACGCTCGAACCATGCTCCATCGGCTTGATGGACCTCAAACACGATTTCGTCGTGGACCATGAGAACTGGCCGCGCGCGCAAATTGTAAGATTCACAGTGTCTGTGAAGAATCGTAGATGCGATCTTCATTGCCGATGCTTCTGGCCCTTGGATCATAAAATTGTAGGCTTCGCGCAAGACCTTCTCCCGCGCCCAACGCGGCGTGCCGGGGTCGAATGGATAGATGTTGCGGCGACCAAACCAGTCATCGATGTAGCCTTGGCGCGATACGAGGTGCTGGACTTCTTTGATGCGCGCGGCCAGGACCGGGCGGATCTCAAAGAATCGATCATAGGCCGTGTCCAGCAACAGTGGGTCTGCGGTCGAGCCTAGCAGCGCCAGAATCGTGCGGCGCACTTTGTCTCTTGTCGCGCCAAACAACATGGCGAAATTGAGCGTCTTGGCGATCTGCCGCAGCGCGGGAGTCCCGAACATATCGCGGGATGTTTGCTCGTGGTAGTCCGCGCCGCTTAGAAACGCCGCGATCATGCCGGGGTCTTGTGAGTCTACCGCCGCGATGCGAAGCTGGAACTGCGATGCGTCAATGGAATAGAGCAAATAGCCCTCCGGCGCGACGAAGTGGGCGCGAAGCTGAGACCCAATGGCTGACCGCTTCGGTATGTTCTGCGCGTTGAAGCTCAGGGCATATTTCTTCTTTGATCCACTACTTAGGCGTCCGGTCTCGACCAGTGTGTTGTTGTAGGTTGTCTTGGCGCGCCCGCCGTTCGCCGCCGCGTTGCGAGGAAGAACCCGCACATAGGTATCACGCAGCTTCTTGGCCTCACGGTATTGCTGAATAAGGTCCGCAACGGGGTGATCGGTGTCCGGCAGGACCTCTCGATCTACTGATGGTTGTTTGGTTTTCTTGGAGCGCTTGAGCACCGGCAGACCGAGCTGAGTGTAAAGTAACTTGGCGAGCTGGTGCGGCGCGTTGAGGTTCACATCCCAGCCGGCGATGGCGCGAACACCGAATTCGGCAGCCTCCATTTGGTCGGTCAGGTCCTGGTCGAGTACATCTAGGCCAGTTGGGTCAAACGCACAGCCGTTCTGCTCTAGTCCAACCAGGACTGGTAAGAACATCGTGTCAATGGCAAATGGCGAGACGGGCCACTCACGCCTTTCGATTGCGGCCTTTTCTTCCGCGCTGAGCATTGGTTTTCGCTGCCCCCCTCCGCCCGCCCTCTCGGAAGTTCACCGACGCGGGCAAGATTTTGAGATTGCTTGGCGCGTTGTTCTTCTCGTTGCCGTCGATGTGCTCGACAGTCTCGCCCTTCTTGAGCTTGCGGCGCAGCTTGCGCTCCATTACGACGATGTGTTCGGCCACGCTATCGCCCGTCGTTGGATCGGCTATATATTTGTAGGTCCGGCTTCCTTTAGACGCCATAGAGCACCTTATCCCGGTATTTCTCGACCCACAGTCGCCGCGCGAAATCAGCATCGCCCACGGCGTAGCGGGCCTGGGCTTCAACGGGCAGCGCGGCAAAGGCTTCGGGCGTGCCGCCCATCTCGTTGAAGTTTAGCATACGGACGCCAAAGTGTTTGAATGTCAGGTCTTTCAAGCCGATATTGGGCTCGCGCATGACGTAGGCCGCCACGGCTGTATCCCTGACTTTGTTCCACGGCCAGTCATAGGGGGACATGCCCAAAGCCTTGCAGATCACTGGCGCGTCGGCCTGGACCGAGTGTATAACAAGATCGAGCCTGCCGTCCATCAGATCGTCTAACAGCACGATACCATGCTTCGCATCTCTTGGTACCCAAATGCCTTCGCCGGATGCCCATGACATACTCCACCCGATCATTGTCAGGTCGGGGAAGAACTCGGCATCGAGGCCGATCATGCCCGCGCCCATTGCACGTTCCCAAGCCTCTACGAAGCCTATTGTGCGCCCAAAGACTTGATAGTTCGCGGCGTAGTCCAGGCGATGTCCTGGGTGAAGGAAATCCGCAACCTTGTCGATGTCTTGCTCGAACGCTGCCCGCTTGTGCATATCGTGTAGGAGAGCCGCGGGATGGAGAATAACCTTGACCGGATGGCCTTCAAATTCAAGGTTCGTCGCCGCGCGGGCGGCGGTGAACTTGAGGTCAGGGAAAAGTGTCTTGCTGGCATCCTCGCCCAGCACAACGATCAGGTGGTCCTCCAGTGGCTGCCATAGAGACAGCTCGGCCAAGAGCCAGGAGAAGCAGGCCGTGCGTTCCTCGTTGCGCGCCTTACGATTGCCCGGCGGGTGGCACTTGACTGCGTTCGTCAGATAGAAGGATGAAATGCCGTTGCGCTCCAGCGCTTCGCGCAACACGGCACCAGCACGGCCGACGAATGGTTTGCCCTCATCATCCTCAGTCGCGCCGGGAGATTGGCCGATAACGAACACCTGAGCGTCAAACGGCCCACTCCCCGGCACCGGCCGGCGGCAGGTCCTATGCAAACCGCAGGCTTGACACGCCCGAACGGGCTCAGCCAACATCGGGAACCTCCGTCGGCGCAGCCTTCATAGTTTGGGCAAACTGCTGGAACGCTTCGGCGCAAGGATCGCAGACCTCGAAGTACAACCCGGATTGATCCGCCCGAATGCGGAGCCCTTGGCATGTTGAAGTGGATCGTCTATCTCGACCGAGGTCCCACACCAGTCACAGACCCGAAGCATCTTCGTGCCCATCACTTTAGTCCTTCACTTTCAGGAGATATTCGGGGTCAACCATTTTGACGATTGGGCGACCAATCTTTGGGTGCAGTGGGGCGTCGAGGGCAAGCCAGACTGTGCCCTCGCGGAGGCGCTTAGGATTGAGAAGGCTCGGACCATACCGCGCCGCCTCTACAACTTCGGGCCGGAACTCGCCTAGATAGACCTCTGGAACCTCGGTCAAGCCTAGGCGGTTTGCGATGCGCTTGCGCCCAAAGCCACCAACAAAGTGGTCGTCAATCTCCACATCGAACACGAACAAGATTTGCTCACTCAGAGCATATGGGTTGCCCTGGATGCTGGGGCCAACAATTTCACCGTGCACAGTTATGCTACACGCTGGGAAATCCTCGGTAGCAAGTGTTGCCAAACGTGCCCCCAAATCCTCAATCTTGTTGGCGATCTTGCAGTAGAGATTGCCAGCATTATCGGGATTCGACGGGTCAAAGGCGACACGACGACTGCATATCGTCAGCGCCCCCTCGCGCCAATCGACCGTGAAGTTTGTGCCGTCTAGCTTCTCAGTGACGTGAACCCAGTCGTCTGGCTTGAACACGTCAGGGTAATTCTCATACCGTTCGATGTCGTAGTGTCGAAGTCCCCTGGGCCAGGGCTTGGCGATGCCATTCATCACGGTCGGGATGGGCGGCTCGTATTTCGTCAGACCAAGCGCCTCAGTTAGATCGGCACCCACAATGAATGCAGAGTGCGTGGGAATGAGAAGCCCCTGTGAAATCTCGCCGCGCAGCTTGATTGTCTTGACACGATTGTGCTGAGAACCAGCCAGCTTGACGGCAAGGCCCCACTCTTGTAGCCATTCGTCAGGAACGATAGCATCAAGGGGAATATACACGCCACGGTCGGTGTTCTCAAACGAGTCCGTCCGCACGACACATTGCCAGCCCAGGACATGGGCGATAGACAGTGAATCGGCGTTTGGGTGGGGTTCGAGGACTACTGGGACTACTTCTGCCGCGAACTTAGACACTGCCTGCCTCCAATTTGGCCGCGATCAACGGCCAGAAGTCTGGATTCTTCTCGATCAGGATTGCGTTGCGCCCCATCTCGCGCGCGACTTTGCCAACCGTTCCCGTGCCCGCCATCGGATCAAGGATCGTGTCGCCGGGGTTACTGAATAGGTAAGCTAGGCGCGCAACGAGTTCATCGGGGAACGCTGGGGGGTAACCCTTCCGCGCCCGCGCCGGCCGCAGCATCCACACGTCTTTCAGGAGGTCGAGATACCGCACGTCGTTGGGGGTGTCTTTGGGGAACTGACCGCCACGATTGGGAATCCTGTAAGTTTCCTTGGAGTACAGAAGGATCACCTCATGGCAGGGCCGAAGCGTCATATTGGCATAGCTGCCCCAAGCCGTACCGCTGGCGAACACACCGGCAGCGTTCGAGCGAACCCACATGATCGGCTCACGGGCAAGAAAGCCTGAGGCATCGCGCAGGGCTATCTCAACGGCAGACGATGTGGGATAAGCGCGCTCATTGGGTTGCCGGGTCGTGCGCGGGAGATTCAGGGCGAGGACGCCGCCGGGCCGCAGCCAGTAGTAGCAATATCCCGTTAGCCGAAGAATCTCCTCAAGGTACTCAACCTCGGTCTTTCGGTCGCCGTCGCCGTTGGGGCCGTAGTCCCAGCCGACATTGTACTGTGGCGATGTGATGATGAGCTGAACCGAATTGGCGTCGATCTGCGCCGTGCGATAGTCGCCGGAGATAAGACGAACCGATGGGTTGTCCAATTTGCTGCCTCCGCGTCAATGAGTCCTACACCGTCCCCCAGCCCACTTCCATGCCATAGCGTACCGGCCATTGTCGGTTGCCGGCGAACCATTCGCAGAGGGTGGACGCATCCTCCACACGCTTTGGCTCCCCTCGGACCTAGATAGTATGGGACATGCTGCCATCTCATGTCAAGCTAAGACTTCGGGTTCCTCCAGCGCGGTCGGGAACGGGAGTATCGCGTGGTCGTCGTCGGGAATGGAGCCAACCAGGGCCGCTTCGCTCAGGAGTTCTTCCAGCGAAATGATGGCCCCCTGGAGTTTGAACATCATCGTCCTGAGGCCAGCGAGGCGATTGAGCAGGTCTTGCTCCATGCGCTGCCCCTTCGCCAGCTCGGCCTTGTGCGTGTTCAGCTTGACTAGGACGGCTTGGCTATCCACTGCTGTCCCCCTCAAGCTCGATGGCCTCAACCTGTGCCAATAAGTCCACAGCCTCAACGGCCTCGGCGGTCTGTGCCAAATGCTCGTCAATAAGCGCGTTCAAGGCGCTAATCGCACCCTCCAGGCGAACAAGACGTGTAGTGACTTCTGCGTGCTGCTGCTCCAGTTCCTGGAGGGCCTGCCGGCCAACCGTATAGTCGTGATGGTACTTATCGCGGATGTCAGCAAGATGCGTCGGGTCCATGGCTGCCTCCTAAACCTTGATGATCGCATTCTACCAAATGCGGCAATTGCCTGTCAAATGCAGAAGGACCACCCGAAGGTGGCCCCTCCTCTACTCTACGGTCGAACGCCCGATTTTAGTCGGCGTAGAGCTGAATGTGATACAGCGTGTTGTTGAACCGGATCTTGATCGTCCCCGACTTGGCGTTGCCCGTCTTGTCAGAGGCCGTCGTCAGCGAATGGGTCCCAAGGGCCTCGGTCCCCAGGAGGAACGCCGTCCAGGCCACGTTGCCCCCATGGTTGTGCGCGTAGACCACTGCCGGCCCAGTCGTGACCGTCCCGTAGAGGTCGTTGACCGCCCGCAGAACCGCCGCCGGCCCAGTGATTGTCCCCGTGTAGCCGCTGTCGGCCTGGAGCTTGCCTTCGTAGGCAATGAACGTGCTTGTCACATTGCCAGCCGCCCCAGTCCCACGCTTCCAGGGTCCGGAGAAGATGCCGTGCAGGCTCGTACCTGAGAAGGTATCGTTGAGGCGCGGTTCGACCTCCAGACCAATGACGCCCTGCGTCATCGAGACAGCACCCTGCGGCTTGATCTGAACGGCGACAACGCTGGAACTGGCCCGCGTATACGCCCTGCTGTTCAGCGTGATCGCCTTGTTGTCGTCGAGCGACCGGATCGCAAGCGCACTCCCCGGTACCTGGTTGAACGTCCTGACATTGTTCGACCAGATTTCGACGCCGCCGCTGGCAAGAACTTTTACGCCGGAGCCGGCGAAACCTAGCTCGCGCGCGTATCCATCACTGGGTCCTGGCATATCAACCTCCCTTTACTGATTCACGGCGGCAGGAATCGTCTCAAGCTCCATGCCGAGACCCCGCGCGTAAACGGTAACGTCAGTGAACTCAACGGTCGGGTTCGTCCCGCCGGTAAGTGTCACGTCGAACGTCACACGGATGTATTCCTTTACGACAACACCCACGGCCGCAAACTGCGCATCCTCAGTCGCATCGGCGGTCTTTGTGTAAGCGTAGCCAGAAGGCGAGGCGTCAGCCGTGCCGCTGCCCATGCGGAACCGGCAGACAGGCCGAGCGTTCGTGCCGCTGTCGTCGTCGGCTTCCTCGATGTCAGCAACGAGGTCTACCCGCGTCGGGTCCACGTCGCCACCCAGGGCCGTGCCCCGAATCCACAGGCGGAACTCGACAAGGCCAGACCTGGCCCAATCCGCAATCAGCATCGTGCCAGACTGCGGCGTGAATGCCCCCGTCGGGACATCATTGACGTGAACCCACGAACCGTCTACGTCGGCGCTCACGTCCAAGTTATTTGCAAGACGAAGGTTTAGGTCCCAAGCCATTGTTTATTCCTCCCCGAAGATTCGGCCCCCGACATAGTCCGGGTCTACTTCGCGCTTTCCGCCAGACCTCAGCCACCCATGATCTGGATGGTAGAAGTCGCCCTGATTTGCAAGGCATTCGTCGAGCGTTGACACGACAACCCTTTCCGCTAGTTTACCGTTCGGCAATTTCACTAACCGCGTTCCTTTTGTTTCGTTTGCCATCGTCTGCACCACTTCGGATGCCGATCTGACAATCTTCGTTTCTGCCACCGACATGTTTCTGCCTCCTGTTCAGGGGCGGGCCGGGGCCGGTGTGGAGGCAGCAACACACCAACCGCGGCCCGTCATATTTACGACTTGTCCACGCCCTTGAGTCGGCCCGCGCACCTGGGGTGCTTGATGCCAAGACCAGGGTAGAACTCAACACGACCGATCTTGCCAGGCGATACCTCAGACGTGCCCAGGTCCTCAGTTTCGAGCTTGCCGCCCGCGCCGAGCATGCCAAAGACGAATTCCTCGTCACCGAAAGTCACGCAGTAGATCGATGCCGTTGTGGTGTCGGTGCCCTGCGTTTCATCGAAGTCGAGGATTGTCGATCCATCGTCAGTCCGCTCGACAAGAAGGATGGGTACGTCGTTGTACTTCATCACCTGCTTGCCATAGGCATCCAGCGAATCGAAATTGATGACGATTGAGCCCGTTGCGTCACGAATAAGACGAGTGACCTTCCTTCGCATCCAGCGGTTGGTATAGAGGAGTTTCTTGTTCTCAGGAACAACAACCGTGTCGATAAGCTCGTCGAGCATGGCAAGAGTCAGCGCAGCGCCGTTTGTGCCCGCGCTGATGACCTGATTGCCAGAAAGCCGACGCCTGAGCCCGTCAAACTGGAGCGGGTTGACGTGCGTATCGCCCTCGAAGAAGTTGGAATTGTACTCAAGCGCCAGGGAGCGGGAGATTTCCGAGAACTTGCGGGCTTTCAGGTCGAGCTTGTTTGCGTGGACCTTTAGCTCAAAGTTGTCGATGTAGACCTCATTACCCATGATGTAGACGTTCTCGGTCACCTTGACCGTCGCGCCCGAACCACGAGTATAGTTCTGGCCCACGCCGCGCCACTGCGCCGGGGGAATGGCCGATTCGATGGAGAACGTATAAGCGCTCCCCTGGAACTGCATGTTCTTGATGCGGTCAAGGATCGGGCTGTTTTCGGCAATAACCTTTGCAACGCCCTGGTCCAGCATCACGCCGCTGTGTTTAGCGGACTCAATGAGAGTGACACCCATGTTGTGTTTTCCTCCTGTTGCTCCGTGGCTGCCCTCTCACGAAACATTATCCGAGATTCCTACCAGAACGTCAAGTTAGCGCCGACGCAAGGCTGAACGCAAAACGTCGAGACCCTCAACTTTCGGGTCCATTATATCAAAACCAGTGCCGCCGCTTCCAACCGAGCGGCCTTCAAACGTGTCTTGCTGGTTCTTCGCGCGTCCAGACACGCCTTGCTTTCGACGAACAACAGCGAGCGTCCGCGCCAGATTGAGCATCTCCCTATTGCTCCGCGGATTGGCGATCATAAGCTCGTCTGCGGTGACGCCATAGCGCCCGAATCTCTTGGCAATCTTGTCGGCGTTCGCACGCTTGACGACTGGCGACGTGTCGATCTGCTCAAGAAGCTGGCGGTATTGGTCGCGTTCGGACACTACCTGGCGCACCGCCGAGAATAACTGTAGAAGCTCCGGGACGGCCTGCGTTGGTATGCCTGCGCGCACAAGCTCCGTGGCGATTTGCTGCTGCTGCTCGCGCTGTTGGTACTGGTCGCGCTCGGCCATAAGCCGCTGGACTAAGGGGTGGTTTGGGTCGATGCCCGCAAGTGGATCGGCGTTGGCATCGTCATCATCGTCACTGCCGGTGCCTGCCTGCCAGGTGTCAAGCTCCGCGTCAAGCGGGTCGGGTTGGTCGGCGGCAGGCGCGCCAGGAGCACCGGCCGCGGCGGGCGCTGGCACTGGCGCTGGTGTGGTGGGCGTATTCGCTGCCCCTCCGCCTGCTGTTTGGTCGTCGGCAACGGTCTCCGTGAAACCGAACATAGAACTGTCAGCCATTATCGCTACCTCCTAATGCTGTCGTTATAATATAGGATCATCGCCGTTCTGGTGTCAAGCCAATGCGCGCGCGACGTTGTGCGGCTTCTAGCTTCTCGCGCTCCGCAAAGTAAGCGCGCAAGACTGGACGCTCCCACATTTGATTGGGTGGTATGTTCCGCGCGCGCGCCCACGCAGCGAAGTCGCGGGCAATAATCATGGGGTCGGCCGAGCCGCCAGGGCCGAAGTTGCCACGTATGATGTCGCGGGCTTCTGGCGCTTGTGGCGGCGTGAATGAGAGGCCCCGATACGTGCGGGCTTCTGGCGCTTGCGCATCAATCGCGCGCGCGAATAGGCCCCCCAAATCCTCACGGACGCCGAACTTGCGTGTTGCCGTCGTGCGCGCCTGGCGCACGGTGGCTTCATCTTCGGGCAAGAACTTGAAGGAACCGGGGACCGGCGAAAACATGCTCATTGTGGATTGGAAACGGGCGCGCCCGCGCACGTCTGCCGCGGCCTGCTGATAGAGCTGGCTATTAGGGTTTGTCTCGGCCAGGCGAACATACGGGCTTGTGGGGTCTAGGCCCTGCGTTTGAGCCAATTCCCGGATGCGCCGGCGCACGGCGTAATCCTCATAGTTGGCAGGGGTCTGGCCGACGGAGATGCGCGCAACATCTAACGCCTGGCGAAGTGGCTGATTGATGTCTGTGCCCGTCATCGAGCGGACAAACTCGCCCTGGCGGAAGAAGTCAGGCGACGGCTGTTCCTCACCAAACAGTCCGTTGAGATAGCCAATGTATTCCACAACGGCAACAGGGCGAAACCCCAACTGCTGTCCAAATCTTATGAGTTCTTGTTCGGGTTTGTTCTCCTGCGGCTCGTACTGGGCAACTGTCGCCATCGGGTTCGCGCCAAGAAGAGGGTTGTAGTACATCGTGCCGGGGCCAAGAATCGTATTGAGCAGGCCACCCAAGAAGATCGTCTGCGGCCAGATTGCGGCGGCGTAGTTGTCAAGGCGATGGGGAAGCCCACGTGTCTGAGCTTCCTTCTCAGCATTCGCCATTTGGCGCAAGAGTATCGCGGCCATTTGTGGCGTAGCCGCCATGTTCTCAACGAACCAGGGGATTGAGCGCGCGGCCCAGTGATGGAACATGAAGAGGTACTTGAGATGTTCATCAAGGTTGCGGGTCTCAGGGATTATGAGAATACGCTTCGTCGCAGCCACGCCGCTTTGACTCGCGCTGTAGATGGCGCTGGCCCACTCACGCTTTATGTCGGACAAGAAGGCGCGTGAGGCCCCGGTGATGTTGGCTTGTATGAGGGCACTCAGGTCATCCGCGCTGATTATGCCGTGTGCGTCGGTCAGCGCAGTCGCCAAGTTGCTCAGGTTTTCAGGCAAGGGCATGTTCTGTGCAGCGGGGTTCACGAGATGCTTCCCGCGATCAACCTGGTTGATAACGTACGTGATGAAGTTGCGCTCGGCCCCATTGGTTGGGTCTACCCATTTGCCAGGGATGCCCTTCTCCCAGGCTTCGTTGAGGAAGCGGGCCATCTCGCGGCGCGTGACCATCGAGCGGGCAAAGTAGTCCTGAACGCGCTCGATGTCACGTATGACGGGCGCGAGCTTCTGAACGGCAGCGCCAGTCAGGGCTCCGATAGGGGCACCGGCGAGGCCACCGGAGATGAAGCCGGCGGCCATCGTTATGGCGGGGTAG
>Ga0209520_10001444_pt1 | contig 13503 bp, 7 predicted proteins | sample Rifsed16ft1_FD_184009 | JGI IMG/M metagenome (GOLD analysis project Ga0209520, IMG submission 184009) | Soil microbial communities from Rifle, Colorado, USA - sediment 16ft 1 (version 2) | ecosystem: Environmental > Terrestrial > Deep subsurface > Rock core/Sediment | place: Rifle, Colorado...
GCGAGCGGCGCGAGCCGCCGCCGCAAGCGGAGCCGCCCCGGGTCGGGGTCCCCTTCGCAGTGAACAGGGAGATCCCCAACTTCTCCGCGCGCCCTCCGCATGCCGGGCACTTCTCCTCTTTCTTCACCTCCGTCAGCCGCCGGTAGGACTCGAACTGCTGACCGCACGCTTCGCACCGGTACTCGTAGAGCGGCATCGACCTGCCTCCTATCTCCCGGGCACGCCCAGTTTCTTGAGGATCGTCTCCATCAGGCACCAGTTGGTCCACCCCGACTGGAACAGATTGAGCCCCACGAACGCGGTGAACAGCAGGAACCAGGGGGAAACGTACCACCCCAGTCCGAGACTCACCAGCACGAACGTCCCCGCGATCACCCGGATCCATCGCTCGACATTCATCGCCTGCCCTCCTTATCCCCCGGTTGGATGCTGCCGGACGCCCGGGATTTTCAACAAATCGTCGGACGATACCCGCCACATAACGTTGCAATCCGGCCTTCCATCCCCTTCATTCCGTACAACAGCATATACCGTACCATCTATGATCGGGGCTCGGAGGGGATCTCCGCGGAGGAAGAAAAGATTCACGGTCCGGGCACCGGGAGCACAACGGAAGAGGGAGGGCGTGGCGGATCACGAAGCGGCCGGGCGAAGGGAACCGGCGGAGCGAGGTGGAGTTACCGTTCCTGCGCCGGATCCGGTTCCAGCATCTTTCGCACCGTCCGCAGCAAGGTTTCCGGCGCGAACGGCTTCTGGAGGTACGCCTCCCCCCGCTCGAACCGCTGTTCCCGGAGGATCTCGTTGTCCACGTACCCGGAAACGAAGAGAACCTTCATCTCCGGGCGGTCCGCCGCGAGCCGGTCGCTCAGCTCTTTCCCGCCCATCTTCGGCATGATCACGTCGGTGATCAGAAGATGGATCGGCCGGCCGTCCCGCCGCAGGAGGGCGATCGCTTCCTCCCCGTCATCCGCCTCGAGAAGGTCATAGCCGCCCTCGGACAGCGCCGTTCGCAGAAAATGGCGCACCGTTTCCTCGTCCTCGACAAGGAGGATGGTCTCCCCCTTGCCCCGGACGTGCGTCGCGGGAATATCCGCGGCGCGGTCGACGGCCAGCGCCTCGCTCCGGGGGAGGTAGATCAGGAAGGCCGACCCCTCGCCGGGGCGGCTCTCCGCCGAGATATACCCACCGCTCTGCTTGACGATGCCGTAGACCGTCGCGAGACCGAGCCCGGTCCCCTTCCCTTGTCCCTTCGTCGAGAAGAACGGCTCGAAGACGCGGGACAGCGTATCCTCGTCCATCCCGCTTCCGGTGTCCCTCACCGAGAGGACCACATATTCGCCGGGCTCCCCATAGCCCTGCCGCCTGGCCCAGCGTTCGTCGATCCTCCCGTTTTCCGTCTCGATCCGGAGCTTGCCGACGCCGGGCATCGCATCGCGCGCGTTCACCGCCAGGTTCATCAGGACCTGCTCGATCTGGCCGGTGTCGACCCGGACGTTCCACAACCCGGGCCGCAGGACGGTGACCAGGTCGATATCCTCCCCGATCATGCGCCGCAGCATCTTTTCCATCCCCGCCACCACTTCGTTCAGATCCGCGACGCGCGGGGCGATCACCTGCTTCCGGCTGAAGGCGAGCAACTGCTGGGTGAGCGACGACGCCCGGGTCCCCGCCTTCCGGATCTCCTCGACGTCTTCCCGGTATTCCGAATCGGGAGGCAGCCGCTGCAGCAGCAGGTCCGAATAGCCGCCGATCACCAACAGGAGGTTGTTGAAGTCGTGGGCGACGCCGCCGGCCAGCCGTCCCACCGCTTCCATCTTCTGCGATAGCCGCAGCATCTCGTGGCTCTTCCGAAGCTCCTCCTCGCTCCGCTTGCGGTCCGTGACGTCCCGCACCACGTGGATCAGCCCCACCACCCGCCGGTTCCGGTCGATCCTCGGAATGGCCCGGAGTTCCAGTTGCCGGTTCAGGTGCGGCTCGAATACTTCGCGCGTGGAGGATCGGCCGGTCGACAGGCAGGTGCGGCCGGGACAATCCTCCGGCGGATCCGCCTTGCCGTGGAAATGCTCGCAGCACTTCACCGGAAGCGTCCCACCGAGGAGCGGCAACCCGAAGAGCTCCCGGGCCGCCCGGTTCGCGTGGACGATGTTGAACTCCATGTCGTGTACGGTGACCGCGTCCCCCATGTTGTCGAACGTGTCTTCCCAGTCGTTCCTCGCCTGGAGGATCGCCTCTTCCGCCCGCCTTCTTTCCGTCACATCCCGGAAGCTCCAGACCCTGCCGATGACGCCCTCGGGCGACCGCATCGGAAGGGAGTACCGCTCGAAGACCCGCCCGTCCTTGAACTCGAGCATGTCGGAACTTTCTTCCTCGGGAGCGGCGTACAACTTCCGCACCTTCTCCAGGAACGCCTCCGGATATTTCAGTTGCCCGAGCACGAAGGAGATCGCGTGTTCGTCCTCCTTCGACGCCATGACCTCCTCCGGGATCCGCCATAACTCCAGGAACCTCCGGTTGGAGATGGCGATCTTTCCGGCCGCATCCACCACCAGGATTCCGTCCGCCGTCGATTCAAGCGTGGCGTTGAGCAGGGAGACCGTCCGGCGGAGATTGTCCTCGGTCGCCTTCTCCTCGGTGATGTCCAGCAGCAGGCCGTCGACGCGGGAGAAATGGCCATCCTCGTCGTAGATCATCTGGCGGCGGTCCTCCAGCCACCGCTCGGACCCGTCCCGTCGCCGGATCCGGTACCTCACCCGCAGATTCTTTTCCATCGTCCCGGCCGCACTCCGGAACCGCTCGACCACCCGCGGGAGGTCCTCCGGATGAACGATCTGCTTCCAGTTCACCTCCCGGCGGAGGAACACCTCGGGGGGGTACCCGGTCAGCCGCTCGACTTCCGCGCCGAGGAACTGAAGGGACCAGTCCCGCAGTCCGCGGTACACGGCCCCTGGAACGTTGTTTAAAAGGGAAGAAAGCTTCTCCGCGGCATCGGATCCGGAGGATGGATCGACCGCGGAGATGTTCCCACACGAGGACTCCATGAATTTTCCAGACATCCGCCGGCTCCGCAAGCCATGTTTCATCCCTTATCGGCCGGATCGGCTTGAAAATTCAGGAGATGCCGAGACGCTTCATCTTCCGCCAGAGCGTGGAGCGGTCGACCCCGAGGGCGGCGGCGGCGGATCCGCGGTTCCATCGGTGTTCCTCCAGGGTTCGCAGGAGGAGCTCCTTTTCCCCGATCGGAGCGTCCCCGTTCGAGCGCCGGAGGGATTCCTCCCGGGGGACGGCGGGCTCTCCCGCGGCGACTGCGGGTGATTCCTTCGGCCGGGGGCGGCAATGCTCCCGGACTTCCTCCGCGATGTCCTCCATCCCGAGCACGGTCCCGCGCGCGCACACCGCTCCACGCTCCAGCACGTTCTCCAGTTCCCGCACGTTGCCGGGCCACGGATATTCCATCAGGCAGCGCATCGCCTCGGGGGAAACGGCGCGCACACGGTCCAGCCCCCGCTTCCGGAGAGCCTTCAGGATGTGGTCGACCAGCAATGGAATGTCCTCCCGTCGCTCGCGCAGCGGCGGGACGGCGAGCGGGATGACGTTCAGCCGGTAGAAGAGGTCCTCCCGGAAGCGCCCCGCGCGCATCTCTTCCTTCAGTTCCCGGTTCGTTGCGGCGATCACCCGGACGTCCGCCTGCTGCGTCCTGCTGCTCCCGACGCGCTCGAACTCGTGGTCCTGGAGGACGCGAAGGAGCTTCACCTGGAGGGCCGGGGAGATCTCGCCGATCTCGTCGAGGAAGATCGTTCCGCCGTCGGCCGCCTCGAACCGTCCCACCTTGTCCGCCACGGCGCCCGTGAAAGCCCCCTTCACGTGTCCGAACAGCTCGGATTCGAGCAGCGATTCCGTGAGCGCCGCGGCGTTGACCTTGACGAACGGCTTCTCCCGGCGGGGCGACAGCTCGTGGATCGCCCGGGCGAACAGCCCCTTCCCGGTCCCGCTCTCCCCGGTGATCAGCACGGTGGAATCCGTGTCCTTCACCACCTCGACGAGGTCGAAGATCCTGCGGATCCGCGGCGTCCTGCCGACGATGTCGCGGAACGGGAATTTCGACTTCCGTTCCTCGGCGATCCGCTCGATCTCCTCGAAGCTGCGGAAGGAGATGACGAAGCCGTGCACCTCGCCCGTCTCGCTCGTAAAGAACGCCCAGCTCGCGGAGACGGGAACGATGCGGCCGTCCGCGCGGACGAGGGTCCCCTCCACGTCGACGCGGGGCTTTCCCCCCTCGCCGAGCTCCCCCATCGGGCAATCGTGTTGCGCGGGGCCGAAGGAGGCGCGGAGCACCGCCCGGCAATCCTTCCCTTCCGCGTCCTCCGGGGGAATTCCGACCAGCCGGGAAGCCGCCCGGTTGAAGTGGGAGATCCGGTGGTCGCGGTCGACGGTGATCACCGCCTCGCCCAAACTGTTCAGGATCGCCGCCAGCTTCCTCTCCCCGGAGAGGGCGATCCCGGATTGCGCACCATGCAACAGATCGTCGCTTCCCATGCCGTAAAGTGTATCAGAACTTTCAGGGGGACGTTCCTGGCAGTGGGGGACACTCCTTGTTCTATCGACGAGAAAACCAGGAGTGTCCCCCCTCATGGGAAGGAGTGTCCTCCGCCACGCTTGACACACGGGTGGCCGGTGATTAACATTGACGTTGAGGTGAAGTACGGATGAAGCTGAAAACCAGCGAAGACCACCAGCAGATCGGGGAGCTTTCCCGTTCGCTCGGGGTGACGACCCGGACGCTGCGGCTCTACGAGCAGATGGGGCTCATCGACCCGCCGCAGCGGACGGAGGGGAGGATCCGCTATTACACGAAGGAAGACATCCGGCGGATCAGGTTCGTCCTGAAGTTGAAGGAGCTGGGGCTGTCGCTCCAGCAGATGCAGGAGCTGGCGGAGATCTACCGGGAGACGAAGATGCCCGACACGATCATGCCGCGCCTGATCGAGTTGCTCGACTCCCACACGGACGCGATCCACCGGAAGATCGGGAAGCTGTCGTCCCTCGCGCGGGACATCTCGGAGTACCGGAAGCGGATCGTCGAATACTACGGAATCCCGAGGTAGTGCCCCCTCACCCCTTCCCGAGCATCCCCTTCTTCAGACCCCCGTCGGCCGGCTTCTCCCCGAACCAGATCAGGAGCACCCCCTGCGCGAGCGCGGGGGACCGGATCGTCCCAAGGGTCTTCCCGTTGTGCGAAGCGGCCACCGTGCCGTCGGTGGACAGGGAGATGTCCACCGTGTCGCCCGCAAGGAAGTCGGCGGTGAACCAGGAGAGGAACGCCTTCGCCTCCGCGGAACCCGCCACGCCGGGGGAGTTGTTCGCAAGTCCCTCGGCGAACGCCTCCACGATCTTCCCCTTCTCCACCTTCTTGTACACGAAATTCATCCGGATGAGTTTCTCGCCGGGATCGGCGACGAGCTGCGCGGTGGTCGTCACCTTCCTCTCCGTGTAGAGCGACCCGACATATACCTTGACGGCGAGATATTTCTTCCGGACGCCGGCCCCGTTGAGCAGCAGCGTTTTCTGCCGGACGGTGATCATGGGGGCGACGTTGACCCCGGCGACCTCCATTGCGTAGGCGTTCGACGACAGCAGCAGGAACGACAGCGCGACGACGAGCTTCCTCATCCGGTACCCCCCGTTCGTAGTGGCGCAGGACACTCTATCCCTTTCTCCCCGGTTTGAACCAAGAGTGTCCCGCTGACCGCGGCTGTCCACTCGTGGTGGAACCAGGATGTCCCCCTCTGGAAGAGTGTCCCCCTGAAAGGGAAATCGTGCAAGGGCTCACGGAGTGGAAAACCCCGTGAGCCCTTGCACGTGATCGTGTGCGAGCGAAGACTGTTTATAGCGGGTAGCGCTCCGATTCGAGGGCGGCGGCGGCGAGCTTCCGTTTCGCCTCGAGGAGGCCGGAGGCGTCGTACCGGGTCGCGCGCCGGATCCCGGAGAGGAGCATCTGCAGCGTGTTCCCCTCTCCGACGTAGAACGCCGCGCGGCGGGCCGCGCTGACGGCCGCCTCGGCCGCCGGGAACGCGAACGTCTTGACCGCCGCCGCGGCGAGCTCCGCCCGCGAGGCGTTCCCCGATGCGGCGATCTTCTCGGCCCGCAGCACCGCGCTTTCGATCGCGAAGGCGCCGATCGCCACGTCCGCGAGGGCGATCAGGGTCTCCTGCTCGTCCTTCATCTTCGGGCCGAACCGCTGCACGGCCGCGCCCGACAGCACGAGGAAGGCGTCCTTCAGGTTGCGCAGCAGCGCCTTCTCCCCCCCGAACGGCCCGGACGGCGCTTCCCCCGCCGCGGCCGAAAGCCGCCCCACCGCCTTCATCACCTCTTCCTGCAGCGGAATCTCCCCCTTGATCGACCGGCGCAGAAGCGTCCCGGGGATGAGCATCCGGTTGATCTCGTTGGTCCCCTCGAAGATCCGGTTGATCCGCTCGTCCCGGTAGAACCGCTCGGCGGGATACTCCTGCGTGTAGCCGTACCCGCCGAAGATCTGGACGACCTCGTCGACCACCAGCGCGAGGACGTCGCTGCAGAAGACCTTGGCGACGGCGCACTCGATGGAGTAGTCCTCGATCCCGCGCTGGTACGCGTCGTAATAGTCGGGGATCCCCTTCTTCACTTCGGCCAGGCGGTCATCGACCATCCCGGCGACGCGGTACACGAGGGACTCGGAGGCGAACAGCGCCGCCGCGGTATCGGCGATCTTCTCCCGGATGGCGCCGAACGTCCCGATGGTGACGCCGAACTGCTTGCGCAGGTTCGCGTACCGCACCCCTTCCGCGAAGGCGAACTTCCCCGCGCCGGTGACGCAGGCGCCGAGCTTGAGGCGGCCGACGTTCAGCACGTTGAAGGCGATCTTGTGCCCCTTGCCGATCTCGCCCAGCACGTTTTCCACGGGGACCTTCGCGTCCTCGAGAATCACCGAGGTCGTGGAGGAGCCGCGGATCCCGAGCTTCTTCTCCTCGGGCCCGGGCTTCACCCCTTCGAAGGTGCGCTCGACCAGGAACGCGGTGAAATGCACCCGGTCGATCTTGGCGAAGACCGTGAAGAGGTCGGCGAAGCTCCCGTTCGTGATGAACTGCTTGGTGCCGTTCAGGAGGTAATGCTTTCCGTCGGGAGTGAGGGTGGCGGTCGCCTTGGCGCCGAGGGCGTCGCTCCCGGAGTCGGGCTCCGTGAGGCAGTAGGCGGCCAGCCACTCGCCGGTGATGATCTTCCCGAGGTACTTCTCCTTCTGCTCCCTCGTCCCGTAGTAGACGAGGGGCAGGGTGCCGATCCCGGAGTGCGCGGTGTACGCCACCGAGAATCCCCCGTAGAGGGACGCCTTCTCCGCCGCCAGCATGCTCGTGGTCTTCGGGAGGTCGAGCCCCCCGTACTCCTCGGGGGCGTCCATCATCAGGAGGCCCAGCTCCCCGAACTTCCGCAGGAGCTTGACCATCAGGTCGAAGTCGTGGTTCTCCAGTTTCTCCACGTGGGGCAGGACCTCGTTGCGGAGGAACTGCTCCGTCGTGTCGGCGAGCTGAAGCTGCTCGTCGCTGAAGTCCTCGGGAGTGAACACGTCCGCCGCGATCGCGTCCTCGATCAGGTACCCGCCGCCGTGCAGAATCTTTTCTCCGGTCGTCATGGCTCACCTCGCTCAGGGTGCTTCCCCGGCGTCCCGGGGCCTACTTTCTTCATACTTCTACTTAACGTTAATGTCAAGTACGAAAGAAAGAACAGGGAACATCCTGCATGCAGGGATGGAGAGGATGAAGTCCGAATCGGCGTCCGTATCCATCCCCCTTTCGTTCGCTTATAATGTTTTATAATAATCGATAAAGAATTCCGTCGCTTTCCTTCCTCTCGCCGAAGGGTCAGACATGAAGGTCCTGTTGCTCTATCCCGAATTTCCGGATACGTTTTGGAGTTTCCGTCATGCCCTCCCGTTCATCGGGAAACGTTCCGCCTATCCCCCCCTGGGGCTGTTGACCGTCTCGGCGCTGCTTCCGCCGCACTGGAAGCGAAGACTGGTGGACCTCAACGTGGAGAAGCTGCGCGATCGGGATCTGGCCTGGGCCGACGTGGCGTTCTTGAGCGCCATGCTGGTCCAGGGGCCTTCCCTTGCGCAGTTGATCGCACGTTGCCGGAACGCGGGGCTGCGGACGGTGGTGGGCGGACCGGTCACGAGCGCGGACCATCCCACGTGCGAGGGTGCGGACCACGTCGTCCGGGGGGAAGCGGAAGGGATCGTCGATGAGCTTGTTGCCGACCTTGAAGCCGGCAATGCGCGCCGGCGGTACGAAGCCTCGGGCAGGGCGGACATGGCCCGGGTCCCTCCCCCCGATCTGCGCCTCGCCCGGTTGCGGAGGTACAGCTCGATGCCTCTCCAGTATTCCCGGGGGTGCCCGTTTTCCTGCGAGTTTTGCGACGTGATCGAGCTCTTCGGGCGGACCCCCCGCACCAAGACGGCGGAGCAGGTCCTTGCGGAACTCGAACAGCTCCACGGCATGGGGTGGCGGGGATCGGTGTTCATCGTGGACGACAACTTCGTCGGGAACAGGGGCGCCATCAAGGCCCTGCTCCCCCGGGTCGCCGAGTGGATGCGGCGACGCCGGAATCCGTTCTCCCTGTTCACCCAGGCGTCGATCAATCTCGCCGAGGATGACGAACTGCTCTCCCTGATGCGGGCGGCCCGCTTCGGCAAGGTGTTCGTGGGGATCGAAACCCCTTCCGCGGAATGCAACCGCGCGGCGGGCAAGCTGCAGAACGTGAAGGCCGACCTGTTGGAGAGCGTGCGGCGCATCCAGGAGCACGGGATGGAGGTGATGGGAGGCTTCATTCTCGGCTTCGACCAGGATCCACCGGAGATCTTCGAGAAGCAGATCGCCTTCATCAAGGAGGCGGCCATCCCCGTCTCCATGGTCGGCATCCTGACCGCCCTCCCCAATACGCGCCTGTGGCGCAGGCTCTCCGGGGAAGGCCGGATCCTGCGGCAGAGCGTGGGCGACAATACGGCGGCCTTGCTGAATTTCATCCCCAGGATGGATCCGGATGCGCTTCTCGCAGGGTATCGGAAGGTCCTTGCTTCCATCTACAGCCCGACGGAATATTTCGAACGCGCGCAGGCAATGCTGAGCCGGTTGGGGGCCGTGCCGAAACCGCGCCTGGTCTTCTCGGACTACCTCGCCCTGTGCCGCTCGTTCATCCGGCAGGGGATCTTCGCCCGGTACCGGGTCGCCTATTGGCGTTTCCTGGGAAAAACCTTCCTCCGCGCCCCCAGACACCTGGGGCTGGCCGTCACGCTGGCCATCATGGGCCACCACTTCTTCACCCTGACCCGCCGGCTGCAACCGGGATTTCCTCATCGAGAAGTGGCGTAAGGTGGGCGGCTGGTCCATTCGCGGGGTCCTGCCCTATTTGAGAGCGACCCTCCGCGGAAACGGATTCGCGAAAAAGTTCGCCGGCGACGAGCCGCCGCTGCGGTCGGAACTGTTCAGCAGCGAACAGATGAAGCGGCATGGCAAGACCCTGGCGGGCTCGCACAAGCTGGGCCCGAAAGGGGTTCCGGACCGGCTTCTCACGCGGCTGGCGGAGAACGAAGAAGTCCTGACGGGAGCCTGCAACCTGCTGACGACGGCGGTCAAGGCGAACCGCCGGATCGCGCCGGCAGGGGAATGGCTGCTCGACAACTACTACCTGATCGAAGAACAGATCCGCACGGCCAGGCGACACCTGCCGAAGGGCTACAGCCGGGAACTTCCTCGTTTGCTTTCCGGCCCGTCGGCGGGACATCCGCGCGTGTACGACATCGCCCTGGAGACGATCTCGCACGGCGACGGACGGGTGGATCCTGAAACTCTCGGCAGTTTCGTCGAGGCCTACCAGACGGTCACCTTCCTCACGTTGGGCGAACTGTGGGCGATCCCGATCATGCTGCGCCTGGCGCTGATCGAGAATCTCCGGCGCGCCGGAGCGCGGATCGCCGCCAACATGATCGAGCGGAACCGCGCCGCCCATTGGGCGGAACAGATGACGGAGATCGCCGAGAAGGATCCGAAGAGCCTGATCCTGGTGACCGCGGACATGGCGCGGTCGAACCCGCCGATGGTGAGCTCGTTCGTCGCGGAATTCGCGCGCCGGCTGCAGGGGCAAAGCTCCGCCCTGGCGTTGCCGCTCACCTGGATCGAGCAGCGACTTTCCGAGTCCGGCCTGACGATCGAGCAACTGGTGCGGTCGGAAAGCCAGCAACTGGCCGCCGACCAGGTCTCCATCGGCAACAGCATCGGCAGCCTCCGGTTCCTGGGTGCGATGGACTGGCGCGAGTTCGTCGAGAGGATGAGCGTCGTCGAGCAGGTGCTGCGCGAGGATCCCGGCGGAATCTACGGCCTGATGGATATCTCCACCCGCGATCGCTACCGTCACGCCGTCGAAAAGATCGCGAAGGGCAGCCCGCTGTCCGAAGGGGAGGTGGCGCGCAAAGCGATCCAATTATCCGGCGAGGACGCGTCCCGGGGAGGCGGAGACAATCGAGCGGCGCATGTCGGGTACTACCTGATCGACAAGGGATTGCCGCTGCTCGAGCGGGCGGCGCGGATGCGCCTGCCTCCCCTCGATGCTCTTGCGCGAACGGGACGCCGGGTTCCCCTGCTCCTCTATCTCGGCGCGATCACGTTGATGACGGCGATGTTCACGGGGGGCCTGTTGGCGAAGGCGCATGCCGGCGGGTACCCGGGATGGCTGCTCGCGCTGACGGGGTTCCTTTCGCTGCTGGGCGGAAGTCAACTGGCGGTGTCGCTGACGAACTGGATGGCCACGCTGCTGGTGACGCCGCATCCGCTGCCGCGAATGGACTTCTCCGAAGGAATTCCGGGGGAATCCCGCGCCCTGGTGGTGATCCCGACGATGCTCACGAGCGCTCCGGCCATCGAGGACCTGGCCGAGACGCTGGAAGTCCGGTTCCTGGCCAACCGGGACGACAACCTGTACTTCGGCCTGTTGACGGACTTCCGGGATGCGCCCGTGGAGACGACTCCGGAGGACGAGCCGTTGTTGCGGCTCGCCCGGAAGAGGATCGAGGAGCTGAATGAAAAGTACGGGGACGCGAATAGCGACACGTTTTTCCTTTTTCATCGCCCGCGCCGGTGGAATCCCCGGGAGCGGATCTGGATGGGCTACGAGCGGAAGCGGGGAAAGCTTGCGGATTTGAATCTGCTTCTGCGCGGCGGCTCCGGGGATCGCTTCTCCCTCGTCGTCGGCAAGACGGCCGGTTTATCGGGTGTGAAGTACGTGATCACCCTGGACACGGATACGCAACTCCCGCGCGACTCGGCGCGGCAGTTCGTGGGAGCCATGGCGCACCCGCTGAACCGTGCCCGGTACGACGATGGGGAACAGCGGGTCTCCGAGGGGTACGGAATCCTTCAGCCCCGCGTGGCCGTGAGCCTGCCGGGCACGAACCGGTCGAGGTACGCGCGACTGTTCGGGAGTGAGCCGGGCATCGATCCGTATACGCGCGCCGTTTCCGACGTCTACCAGGACGTGTTCGGTGAAGGCTCCTTCATCGGGAAGGGGATCTATGACGTGGATGCGTTCGAGCGGGCGCTCAGTGGGCGATTTCCCGAGAACCGCATATTAAGCCACGACCTTCTGGAAGGATGCTACGCGCGGGCGGGGCTGTTGAGCGATGTGCGGTTGTACGAGGAATATCCATCCCGCTACGGCGCGGACGTGAGCCGTCGGCACCGCTGGATTCGCGGGGATTGGCAGATTGCGTCGTGGTTGGTGTCGCGCGTTCCCGGACCCGGCAAGCTCCGCCGGAGGAATCCGCTCCCGATCCTGTCCCAATGGAAGATCTTCGACAATCTTCGTCGCAGTCTCGTGCCTTCGGCATTGACGCTGATGTTGCTGCTGGGCTGGATGGTCTTGTCACCGCTCTGGTTATGGACCTTGGCGGTAATCGGTATCCTGCTGGTTCCACCGTTGGTCGCATCGGTCATGGAACTGTTCGGGAAGCAGGACGACGCGCCGCTATGGCAGCACCTCGCCGCCGCGGCACGCTCGGCCGGCCGGCACTTCACCCAGGCGGCATTTACCCTCGCATGCCTCCCCTACGAGGCGTTTTTCAGCCTGGATGCGATGGCGCGCACGGTCTGGCGGATGCTGATCTCGCGCAAACGCCTTCTGGAATGGAGTCCGTCGGGCGATTCGGGCCGCAATCGGAACGAGGACCTCGCCGCCACTTGCCGGTCCATGTGGATCGCCCCCTCGATCGCCGCCGCGGCGGCGATCGCCCTGGCGCTTTCCAGGCCGGTTGCGCTGGCCGTGGCCGGGCCCATACTGGCCCTCTGGTTCGCCTCCCCCGCGGTCGCCTGGTGGATCAGCCGGCCGCTCGCCCCCCGATCGCCCCGGCTTTCGGCCGACCAGATCCTCTTTCTCCGGAAGCTTTCCCGAAAGACCTGGGCGTTCTTCGAAACCTTCGTCGGCCCGGACGATCATTGGCTGCCTCCCGACAGCTATCAGGAGTATCGCGTCGGTGCGGTTGCGCATCGCACGTCGCCGACCAACATGGGGCTCGCGCTGCTCGCGGATCTGTCCGCGTACGACTTCGGCTACCTTCCGGCCGGACAACTCATCGATCGCACCGCGAATGCATTCCGCACGATGGAATCCCTGGAACGGCACCGGGGCCACTTCTACAACTGGTACGACACGCAGTCTCTGAAACCTCTGCCCCCTCTCTACGTTTCGACGGTCGACAGCGGCAACCTCGCGGGCCATCTCCTGACATTGCGACCGGGCCTGCTCGCACTTCCCGATCAGACGATCCTCGGATCGCGGTGGGTGGAGGGCTTAAGCGACACGCTCGGAGTCCTCGCGGACGAAGCGGGAGGGGCGGCGAAGGCGCAGCTCGATCGACTTCGGAAGGATCTTGCGGGCGCGTCCGATTCCCGACCGACCACGCTCGCGGCGGCGCGGCAGTGCCTGGACCGGCTGGCGGTCTCCGCCGAGGACGTGATCCGCGGTCTTGAAGCCGGCTCCGGGAGTCCGCCGGCATGGTGGGCGCGTGCCTTCGCCCGGCAATGCCGGGACTCCCTCGAGGAGCTGACGTTCCTTGCGCCGTGGATCCTGCCGTCGGCAGCTTCGGGCGGGCCCAGCGGCGTTCCCGGCATCGACGGTATCCCGACGCTGCGCGAACTGGCGGAACTGGAGGCGCAGGACGAGTGGCCTGTAGAGCTTCGGCGACACGTCACGGAGGCAAACCATCGTGCCGGGGCAAGGATTGCGGCGATCGGCCTCCTTGCACGGCAAGCCGGCGATCTCGCCCGCATGGAGGTTGATTTCCTGTTCGACAAGACACGTCGTCTGCTGGCCATCGGGTACAACGTGGGGGAGCGCAGGCAGGATGCGAGTTTCTACGACCTGCTGGCTTCGGAAGCGAGATTGTGCAATTTCGTGGCGATTGCGCAGGGACAGCTGCCGCAGGAGAGC
>Ga0209520_10001449_pt1 | contig 13483 bp, 21 predicted proteins | sample Rifsed16ft1_FD_184009 | JGI IMG/M metagenome (GOLD analysis project Ga0209520, IMG submission 184009) | Soil microbial communities from Rifle, Colorado, USA - sediment 16ft 1 (version 2) | ecosystem: Environmental > Terrestrial > Deep subsurface > Rock core/Sediment | place: Rifle, Colorado...
AGCGTACTGCACTACTTTGCCTTTGCTGTTTTTCAGCCGGCACCAGTAGCATTTCGCGCACATCCGTAATCGATCCTTGGCCGCTTCCGCCGAACTGAACTGGGTTGGTGTCCCCAGTATCGGTACCCAGGACTCGTGCCAGTTACTCCATGCCTCAATCGTGTATTTCTTCATCATCATCCTCGGGTTAAGTTCACCGCGAGGGGGTTGGCCCCATCGGCGGCGGCCTGAAATTTCTCAACGCATCAATCGGAATTAAAAAAATCGGCCCGATTTTTACCGATTCCAGTTGCCCGGATTTGCAGTACCGTTGCACCTGGCGTTTGCCCCTCCCAAGTTTTTTCGCGGCCTGGCCAACCGTGACCAGGCCGAGTGATTGGTTGCTCAATCGTTGCCTTTCGGCTGTACATCCCTACTGCACCAATTCGCCGTTGCAGCGAACGCAATAGTAGCGTTCCCATACCGTCAAGAGTTCCGCTAATTCCTGGGCGCCAGCTTCCGAATCGCAATCGATGATCGGGCCGCGATTGCCCTTACCATAAGTCCGCCCAGTCTGTTCGGCCGCGCGGATCGCACCAGCGGCGGTCCTCGCCTTCGCCACCACGTCCCCGTAATAGCTGATAATGAATTTCATCTTTCTTTCTCCCTGGTTAATTTTCCTTAGGGGTTGGCTTTCACCAACCCGGCATTAACCCTACTCCCCGCAGAGGCGGTTATATTCGTCGCGCTGCCGGAGCACCTCGGCAGGCGACAGCCCGTGGTATACGCCGCCCTCAATCGTGCCACCAGGGCCAATCGTCGGGCCATCGAGCATCCGTTCGCGGGCGACACGGAAACACGTCTTTGTGCGGCCATGCGAGCCGTCCGGCTTCCGCCATGATCCGCACTCCCAGAGACTGGCCCTGGTGGGATCATTTGCAACGGGTGGACTGCCGCAAAAACTGCAATTCCTGTCCTTCATGGCTTTCTCCCTTAAGTTTTTCTTCCCGCCCCCGGAAGCTAGGGAATAATCTCCCCCGCGACGTGGACAGTCTCAGACAGCTCGTAGCCTTCGAGCCAAGCGTACCAGCCGATGCTTTTCAGCCCGGGCAGGTTGGCCTCGCAGCCCCCAAGCCAAGCGTACCCGCCGATGCTTTGCAGCTCGGGCAGCTTGGCCTTGCAGTCCCTAAGGTCGGCGTCCCCGCCGATGCTTTTCAGCCCGGGCAGGTTGGCCTCGCAGCTTCCGAGCCAAGCGTCCCCGCCGATGCTTTTCAGCCCGGGCAGGTTGAAAGCGCAGCCTGCAAGGTTCACGCTGCCCGGGAAGTGTCCATCGCACAAGAAGATGATCGCATCCCATGCTTCCTGATCGACGCACAGGATCATGGCCTTGTCGGTCTTGATCTTGTCGCCGCCACCAACAACCCTGGTCGGTGACGTTTCGCACAGCTCATGTCTGGCGCCGGGCTGGCAATGGCCGAACCCGCCGGGGCCTTGGCCGTGCAGGCCGCCGCCACAGACAGGTTGCGGGCTCCAGTCCGGCGCCTTGGTCCATTCGCCCACCGGCTTCCAGCGGAAGCCGTCGTGCGATACCCCATGATCGCTGGTGCGATACATCCACAGCCCCGACTTCTTGAGTCGTTTCAGGGTCTTCAGGGTCTTTATCTGCATGTCATCTGAATGGTGAATAATCCATGCATCGGCCAGACGACGGCTGAGGCGAGCGGGTCGCGGAAACCAATCGCGACAATCCGCCGGCAGAATTCTTCCGCCGCTTCCTCGGTCGGGAAGGCGACCGTGTCGCCGCCCTGGTGCCCGTGCATTTCTCCGCCCAGATCGTCCATAATTTCGTACCACGTTTCCATTTTTCTTCTCCCTGGTTAAGTTTTTCCTTCCACGCCCGTGACGCCGCCCTCAATCGTGCCACCAGGGCCCTACTCCCCGCCAGCCCGGCGAGCCACGACTACCATTGCGGGGACGGTATCCTCACCCAGCACCTCACGGATGATTTCCGTGCATCCATCCAGGACGATATCGTCCTCGGACGGAACGAGGCCGGCCAAGCTATCATTGGCGGCAGCATGGGTAGCAGCGTTACACTCCTCGATGGTCGCCACCAACCTTCCGTCCCTAATGATCGCGCCAATCCAGCAGCAGCCGTCGGGATGCAAAAAATAAAGACCGTCCTTCATGTATCTTCTCCTTGGTTAAGTTTTTCGTCTACACCTATACTCTATGTATAGACGCGGCCGCGTCAAGTCTTTTGCGAAGATTTTTTGGATTTATTTTCTTTTTTTTCGCCTGCTGTACGATTGTACCCTCCGCAGGCCGGTAACCTGCATTGGTGTCGAGCCGCCGGCCCTGGCCTTTTTCGCGGCCCGCCGTTGTTTCCGCAATTCAAAATCCCTCATCAACTCGATTTTTTCGTCGCTGCCTGGAATTGCCCGCATATTTCCCCCTTAAGGTATCGGAGATGGCCAATAACCTACCGACCAGTCGGCAACTCCGATGATTTCCCGCGCCCGTTTATTCCAGCACTCGCGTTGCTCCCTGGTCGCCGTAGGCCAAACCACCCACCAGGCGGCCCACCAAAATCGCATTCGCATTTCGGCATCGGCAACGGCCTGCCGGTTGCGCCACGAACCAAACAGCTCCGCGTGTGCGAACGCGGCCCGGTGGTGGGATTCCGCTATTCGCCAATTCTCAGCACATATTTTTTCAGATGGATAATGTAGCAAATCGTGATACTGCCAGAGATTCCCGGCCAAAGATAGCAACAGCATATTCAGCAGCGGCATGTCGAACCCCCTAGCCGCATGTATCCTAATTCGTCCCCCATATAATTGCAAAGGATGTTGCTTTACGTCGCCCTATGATTATAATAGTCCAGCGGGGAATGAAATGCAAAAAATTTACGATTGGGACGGCTGGTTTGCTCGTGGGCGGGTAACCCTGGAAAGGCGGTTGCATTTCGCATGTCCGGATTTTTCGTTTGTCCAGCAGCTGCGAAATGCGGCCAGCAAGCGGGGTTACTCGCTGGAAATTCAAGCCGCCGGCAAGGATAAAATCTTGGTGATTGCGGAGAAAAACTAATGGCCGAATACCTTTTCTGGCGTGCGGGCGCAACCGGGCAGGGCATGGCCGGGCGAGGCGGGGAAGGCGGTCGCCCAATTGCGGGAGCTTGGCGGAATGAAACCGGATGAGTTCGCATTGTTGCGGCTCGTGCGTGCTACCCACGACAAACCCTTCCAGGCCGCTCCCTTCGTGCGGGATATCGGGACAGGGGCTGGCGTGCATCGCAAGCGGCTTTGGTACCTGTGCACAAAGTGGGCTGGCAAGGGATGGTACGATTACGGGACGTCATGCGACTTGGGTTGGCTGACGGCAAAAGGCATCCTGGAAATCGACACGATGCTGGCGGCTGCCGCTCTTACGCGCCAAAATGCTGGGCTGATACAACTCGGAGACGAAGGGCTTAGATAACCATGGCGGGCACTCATTTTCAAAAAAAAAGGCCGTGGTCCAGCCCGGCGCGAAAGGAGCAATCGGCCAAACTGGTCACGGCCCTATTTTTTCCCCCCTGTACCGATCCGATCCCGGCTTCCTGGACGCGATAAACGCCCGCAACTGCTGGGTTTTCGCGTCCTTGCCTTCCGGCTCACTCCCATCCATGTAGGCATTTGTCCGCCCACACCAATTCTGGCCCGGCCGGCCGAGGTGCAACACCGTAAACGGCGGCCTGATTTTCTCAACGTCCGGCCACAGCCGCTGAAAGAAGCTGTCCGCGCCGCCCGCGTGCACCCAGTCCGTTTCGTGCCATGGCGGGGCTGGCAAGTGCCGATCATCGGCATGAAATATCTGGGAATACCCGGCGTATTCGTATTCCTTGAAAAGCCGGAATCGCGCCCATTGCGATTCCGGCGGGACCCCATCTGCAAATGATCGGTAGTCGATAGCAATTCGGCGAAACGGCGTGTACAGGCAACCGATGGCCTTCGGGAATTCCGGCAGTTTTCGCGGCCAGAGAATATCGGCATCCAGAAGAACGGTCCAGTCATGCCGGCCAAAAGCATCCAGTGCTTCTTCCAACGCCAGCCACTTGTTGAATACCGCATTATTGCGATAAAAGGCATCCGTAACATGGACACGGCATTTCAAGGCCGTTGCCAGCTGGATAATCCCCTTATCCCGCTCCGGCGGCGACGTGACGACCATGAAATCATCGAAGTGATGCCGATTGTACGGCAGGGTAATCGCCAGCAGGTCCAGGTAATCGACGGCAACGGTAATTGCACGCATGAGCCTACCTCGCGTTCCCCAGGTAATCGGTTACCAGCTTGACTTTCCCTGTCCCTAACTGTTCGATTTTCTCCACCAGTTCAATTCCCCGTCCTGGCATCTTGGGGTTGCATACGAAAAAGTGAGTCTGGCTTACCTGTTCGCCGCCTTCAGTTGCCTGCGCCAGCAGCCCACGGCCTTTCAACGGCACGCCGCAATCGTGGCAGTGCTTGCGGATTTGTTCGGTGAAATCGGCAATCGGCCGGCTCCACCAGCCAGGCTTGACTTCGATGCCGGTATCGGGGTAACCGGGATCGGCCTGGTGGAGCATCGACTGCGCCCCGGCCACTTCGCAAAACCAGGCCCGCAACTGCCCGCGAAAAACTCCAACCATGGCCGACCAACGATGGTTGATGTCGCATTCGGATATTAACTGCCAGCGTTCGCCGGAATCGGGCACAACATCCCGTAAGGCAACGTAAACCGGCGGATGCCTGCTGTCCTCATGTAGTCCGAAAGGCCGGGATTCCGGCCAATCGCGGTGGAATTCGCCATAGGCTTTTGCGTCCAAATGGACATTCAGATTGCTAACCGCCGGATTGAAAACCGTGCGCATGGTCGCTGCTTTGCCCAACGGGTTATTGCACCATATTCCACGGCGGGAAAACGGAATGTAATCGGCCATGATCTCGCAAAGCAAACGGAATTGCGGATGCATGGCGGGGTTGCCGCCAAACATGCCAACCACGCCAAAATAATCCGATAGGGTAGCACACGCCCGCTCGAATTGTTCGGCGGTCATGGCCGTAGGCGCCCCCGAGAAGTTCGCCCCCTGGGTGCAATGGAAACAGCTTTTATCGCAATTCCGCGTTACCCATATCTGGATAACGCCATTGCCGTAACCGGGGCAAGGCCTCTTGTCTCCCGGCGCCAACATGCGTTTCAAACAATCTTGTTCAGTCATCGTTTTTCCTTGACGACGTACCAGCTCCACGGAAACCCCGGCTCTGGAATCAGGTAGCAATGCAGGTCGGCCACAGCCAGAAAGTCATGGACGGCGGGCTGTATTTCCGGCCCCCAATCTTTGCCGGGCGATTCACCGGGACATAGCCAGTCGTGTCCGGCCAGAATCCCGCCAGGCTTCACTTTCGTAAGCCAACGGACGCAATCGCCGTATACCGCCTGCCTGCGGTGATCCCCGTCCAGGTAAACAAAATCAAGGCTATCATCCTGGAATTTTCGTACTGCCGTATCGGAGTCCATCCGATGCAATTTTATTCGCCCGCCATGGCCCGCCGCAATGAATCGCGCGGCCGTGTAATCGTCTTCCCGCGTCAGCCCCCGATCCGGTAGCGTAGCGGCCTGCGGCTCGTAGCCCATCGGTATTGCCCAGTGGTCGATGCCGTGTAAGGTTTTTCCCTGCCAGGTTTTCATGAATTCCGACGCAAACACTCCGCGGTGAAAGCCGACTTCCGCAGCTTCGCCCCGCAAGTTTCGGCTATTCAGCAACCCGCCGAATTCGTTACGGCTGGGTATTCCCAGGTAGAACGCCATGCTCTCCCCTTTCATTCGCCCGGCACGCCTCCAACACGGCAAACAATTCCTCAGCAATTTTATCGCTCAGCATTTTTCCCATGGCCCGATAATCATAATGCCGCCAGCACAATTCGGCCAGGCCGCGCCGTTCATCAGAAACCCATGGAGTCTGCAAGGCCCTGGCCAGCTCAAGCAGTGTCTGGCTCTCATCGATGCGGACTAACGCTGAATCGATAAATGGCAGGTTATCGCTAACCGGCAAATTGGTAATAGGGATCGTACCGACCGCCACGCTCTCGATAATTTTCCGCAAAGCAAACTTGTAAATGCTGGCCGTCGCCACATGGTATTTGTAATTGGCCAACTTGCGAACATAGCTCGCCGTATGGCAATGCTTATCGTGATAGCCAGGATGAGCCATCATCTCCAGGCCAAGCTTCATGGCATTACGAAAGGCAATGTCCCGCACCGGATATATTTTGCGGCTTCGCGCGCCGGACACGATGCCAAGTTTACGCGGCCGCCAGGCGATAACTCCGGCAACAGTAGCATCAATCGTATGGTAGATACGGATTTTTTTGTAGGCACGAGTCCATACCGCGGCATTATCCACGCTCTGCTCGGCATAGTAAACCAGTAACCGATTCGGTTTCACTTGCTGGGAAAATGCCAGCTGAAAGGGAATGCTCGATCCGGCATCCTTGACTACCACCACCTTGAAAATATGCGAGCACTGCTGAAGGAATTCCACGTCCTGGAATTCGATGTCCTTGCGGAAGCACCCTGGTTGCGATGCCGTCCAGTCTCGCGGATCGGCAATTACCACCGCGTCCGGCCTGTGCCTATCAATCAGCCTTGGCACATGGCGGCAACCGTCGCCATAACCGGCCCCTACAAGAATCCACCCGGCATCGGCCAGGCCCTGCTGCAATTGCAAACCCTCATCGGTAACGTGGGCGCCCCAGCCGCCCCCTGCCTCATCGGTAACGTGGGCGCCCCAGCCGCCCCCTGCCGGCCCGTAGCTCCGATTGGCAAGGACAATCCCAGTCATACCGGCACCCCCGGCTTTGGCCGAAAATCCATGGCATCGGCATCTTCCCCGGCGAAGTCCGGCGCCCGCAGGTACTGCCATCCCGTCATGTGCCGGCGTTCCCGAATTACGGAATAATCGCCCATGTGCTGAATCAGGCTCGGCTTGTGGCAATACTCGGTAAATTCCTTGGCTTTCAAAATCGTAGTCACCCCGTAATCGGCTCCGCTGTAGGCCCTGGGATTCTCATTACCCAGGGCCGGCAGCCCTTCCAGCACCGCCCTGGCGGATCCATTATCGAATACCAGCCCCACGGCGCCGCGGCCCCTTTGATCGGACTGATACCACCCGGCAACCCCGTTGCAAAGTACATTATTTCGGCGGCAAGTGTAGAGATTCAGCCAGGCCCGCCCCGGCCATGGACACGATTCCAGATATTGCCGTAGGTTGCGGCAGGCAAGCAGGTCGTCCTCAAACATTGCGTACCGTTCTGCCCTGGGGTTTCGTGCGTACAGCTCCGCGAGGCCCAGGTACCAATTGAGATTCCCCCCGATCTTGCCCATCCGCGGCGTGAATATCTTGCTGGCGTAGGCGGCGGCGTCGTCCAGGTTGTCAACGAAAAGCCGAATATCTCCAAACCCGGCATTGTCCAGACTCGCCAGGGTGTGCTGGAGCAGGTTGCCACGGCGAACGGGCACGGTAGTAACCCCGCAAGCCCAGCGTAGTCCCGCTCCGTTCACTGCTGCCTGGCCATTCGTTGGTGGGATCGGCACTTTCAAGCGTACATTTCCCTTGCACCCGCCGCAGGGCACGATCCTTTGCCCATTTCGGTTTATCAACGCTTTGCGCGTACGCGGATGCGTCCGCCAAAGCCTGCATGTTCGGCAATCGGCAGAAGGAGTCGCAAGGTCGTGCCCGCAAATCAGCTCCAATTCAGCCTCCATACCTATCCAGAATCTTCTCAGCTTTGTTCATCGCTTTAATCCAGGCTCGCCAGTCTTTTGCACACAGCAGCGGCGGCCGGGGTTGCGCGTCGTAAAGGCCCCGCAACACCTTCAGAATTTCTGCGGCATCATTCACGTATGCGTACAGCACAAATTTTCCCGCAGTCGGTTTTTTCATATATCCGCCTTCACGCCGGCCTCGATCTGCTCCCAGTCGCGTGGTATTATCGTCAGGATCGTGTCGCCGCTAGCGTTGGTTTTCTCAATCACCTCATTGAGTTTCTGGACTACTTTTAGCAGCGCCTGGAAAACGGCACGGTACGCGGCCCGTGATGCCAGAGCCGGCGCGTGCTGCGCGGCGAGAAATTCTTTCGCTTCTTCCTGCCGAAAATCGCCCGGCGTTTTCGTGACCCATTGCTGGATAATTGCCCGTGCCGTTATCGTGTCCTGCGCGGAAAGGTTCGGTAAAACAAACTCATTTTTCGCCTCATCGTATCCCAGGCTCACGACGTGCGGCAATGCCTTGCGTACTTTCGCCAGAATCCTTTCAATCCGTTTATTGGTTGTGGTTTCCGGATCGAACAACGCGCTTACGTGGATCATGTGTGGTCCTCCACATCATCGGCCAGGAAAAATGCCTTCGTGAGATAGAAATAGTAGTCAGAACTGCTGGCGTTCTTGCCGTACACGATCCAGTGCAATTCGTGCCAGCCATCCGTGGAAACCGTTATCGAAGTCGTTGCTTTTGCGATATTGTACGTCGATGTGCCGTACCAGTCATCGTCGGCAATAAGGCCGCCATCAAGATACCACCGCACTTTGCCCACAGTTGTCGCGAGCACCCCCAGGACTACCATCGTGTACGTCCCGGCTTTTAGAAACACGCCGGCGCCAGCTGAATCATTGATCGCGTGCGTGGAATTATAGGTTAGCGTCCCGTATCGCTGATTCGTGTCCGGCAAATCCGCAAAAGTGCCAGCGATAGGCGTAAATTCATCCCCCCATACCGTAGCTCTTTTATCCGCGTATCCCCGAACCGTGCTGCCGGAAACCGATAACGCCGTTGAAACCGATATTCCAAGATCGGCCCAAACCAGGGCGCGGAAGGTTGGCACGCCAGGGTCGCCGCTTCCCGGGCTGGCAAAAACCTTGTTAGCGGTCTGGTCATCCCATACGGCCGTCAATGTGCCGCTGCCTGTCACCGGCGAGCCGCTTACCGTGAATTCTCCCGTCGGCAGCACCAGAGCCACGCTGGTTACGCTGCCCGCCGCCGTTGCGGCTATCGTAATACTGCCCGCCGCGTTGGTTATTTCAATGCCGGTGCCTTCGGTTAACGTCGCCAGCGAGAATCCAGCGCCGTTGCCGATCAGCAGCGTGCCGTTGGCCGCCGTGGAACCGTCCAGGCCAGTCCCGCCCCGGCCTACAGCCAGCTGGCCAGTCCAGCCAACCGTAAACTGGTGGTTAGCCCCCGTACTGGCAATCCCCAACGTCACGTTGGTATTGGCGACCGTGGACAGGGTTTGCGCCGCCGCACTCAGGCCGTTCAGTGTACAAATGCAGTTGTCGGAAATTATCGTACCGGTGCCGACTTCCGTACATTGATCAGCACATTCGCTTTGCCAGTAATACGGCCCGCCCGTAACCTCACCGCCAATCGCCGCCGCGTAGTCCGTCGCTTCCGTTTCCGTGCCATAGAAACATTCGTACTCGATCTCGGAAATGGAGCCGGTTCCGCCGCCGCCGGTTCCCGAATCACCATCAAAAAACATTTCTGTAAGCAAGTAGTGGGAGTCAAGTCCGGCGACTTCGCCGCAAAACCACTCATAAAAGTAAACCACGGGAATTGGGCCGCTGACTGAAAACCATTCCTGGAAAAAGAATTCCGGCTCGCAACTACAGACTATCTGGATCCCGCCATGCCAATACACCCATGCGCCGTTCCCGATAATGCCGTATAAATTCTCAACCCAATAGCTTACCGCGAATCCGTCGCATCCCCCCAATCCAGGAATGGCACATTCCAGAATCACCTTAATGTACTTGCCGCCCGCCCCCTCGCGGACAAGTTCAGCGCCGCTTCCCGTACCCGTGTCAACGCATTCGACTTCAACTTCCCCGTACCAGTATCCCGTTGTCGCAAACGGCGAAGGCGATACCCCCGCTTGCCAGGTCATCGGAATGACGATTTCCGCCTCAAGGGTTATGCGCAGATTCAAAGGCCCAGGGTCGCCGCCGTCGAGCACGTATAGATCGGCAACAGGCGTGACATGGGCGTACATTTCGGCCGGCTGGCAGCAATCGTCCGGCGGTGAACCCGGCCCGGCCGGATTGGTTGCAATGCACCACCAAAACGGCACGCACTCACAAGAGTTTGTTCCCGGCGAACCAGCCTCACCCGGCGAACCAGCCTCACCCGCCATCGGCCCCACCGCGTACCACTGGCCATATTTATCCTGCAACGCCAGCAGCCACGTATAGGCAGGTATGGCCTCATCACCGTAATTCAGGACTGGTTGCACAAAGTCGAAAACAATATTGGACTCAAGAGTGCCGTCATCGTCATCGACTCGATAAATTTGGCAATCACCAATCCCCGGCTCATAATCGACCGTCCCCAAGTCTGTGCCGGTCCCCGTCCCCAGGCCGTCCGTTGCCGCCGGAATAATCTCAAGAGACCGTGCCAGGTAAACTTGCGGCGAATATCGTTGCGGCGACAATTGCGGCGTCAACTGCCGGGCAGCAGACACGAACCGCTTGACTTGCTCTATCAAGTCCTGGATGATTACCCGATCAGATTCCGACAAAACGTAGGTCATTTATTGCTTATTCCGGAAATACGTAAATCTCGCAATGAACCAGCCCAGTTGGGCATCGCAATTGCCAGCCCGCCAGCTGCACCGGTGCCCCACAAAAAACCATACCAGGATGAATCCGGTAAAAACCTTCCCCATTTCGGCCCAGTTCGATAACCTTGCCTTCTGCCGCCTTGATTTCTTCCGGTGACGGTTGCACTTGAAAAGACGTGCCCCTGTTTTGGATTACCAACTGGCTGCATTGCCGTACCCAGCCCGTTTCCACGTCCACCCATTCGCTATCGATTTCCAAAGTACGGACAAAGGCTTGCTCGGTTGTCGGCAGCACCCGTACCGCACGCGAATCAATCCCCGCCGGCCTTTGGTTTTCGGAAATAAACTGAATGGTAACGATTTGCGCGAGCTGCGAACCAGCAGCCTGCCTGAGCGGTTTCTTTAACCGAACATTGCCTGGACATTCCGGACAGTCAACGAGGCTATGCCCTTCCCGTTGTTGTTCGCCGCCTTGCATGCGTGCTCCTTACCGGCAATCATATCTCAAAGGCTTCCACCAGGACAACTACCGCCGCCGTGTCCGCACGAAAATGCAGCGTATTGGTATCCGGCCCAATCGTGCCGGTGCCCGTGCCATATTCCGCACTCAAATTCCTGGATAACCGCAAAACGTAGCTTTCCCCCGGCAGTAGTTCGCCGATTGGGTAAAAGGTATCCGTGTCTGGATCATTCGCCCCGTAGCTGACGAAGTTGGTTTCGTCAAGGTTGGCGATCCGGCACAGCCCCGGCGTAGTCAACTCCGATAGGTCAACGTTCGTGCCGGTTGTGGCCACGGTAATGGCGCCCGGCACCGGCCCTTTGGCTCCCGCCACGTCCGCGCTGAATCCTTGCGGCTGGCTCTGGTAAGACAGGTTGCCGGCATTGATCCGCAACGATGCCAGGACGTATCCTTCATCTGCCATAAATCACCATAAAATACTGGGAATTCCCAGCAGCAAAAAGTTAAACGGCTTATACCCTTGAATCAAAAACCTTCCGGCCTGGCTGGTGTTGTAGTCGCCTTCAATAATGAAGGCGTACTCGATACCGGCCCCGCCGCTTATCTCTACGATCATGTCGCCGGCGGTTACTTTGCCACTGCGATAGGCTCGGTTGTTCTTGGTCGCGGTCTGGGTTATATCGTCGGCTAGCTGGGCGCAACCGGGTTTCCAAATATTGATTTCAACTTGATCGATAGAATCTTCGTCAGCCGAAACCACCACACGGCGGGACCGCTCCGAGGCCGGCACCTTGTAAAAATGACTGCCGCTAATAGTCAATGGCGTTCCCGAAGGCGCCAACTCCCCGCCGGACATCGTACCAGTTTCGCTATAAACCTGATTCAACGCCACTTCCACGGCCCCCCCGCAGTCCGTCCCCGGATTGACGCCAAAAATCGTATTGGCTGGCGGAATGTAAGGTTTCCCCGCTCCATCCAAAAGTATCTTGTCCGGAGCATTGTTGCCAAACCGATCCTTGACTTCAACAAAATGCGCGGGGTTTCTTGGATTCGGCAGCTTGCCGCCGATCTTGACTGTCAGCCATTCTGACCGCGTAGCGTTCCACTTGCCATTCAATACCCGGCTGCCTTCATCCTGCGCCCACCGGTCCCATGTTTCGTAATTAATTTCAAACTCAAAACGCAACGTGTAATACCTGAAACAGGAGCCGTAGTATTTTCGCTCCCAGGTGATGTTGGCACATTTGATCGTTCGTGCCGGGCACCCCCACATCGGCCCCAGGTTGATGTGGTTTATCGCCTGGAAAATCAGTTGATTCAGAAACGGAAAATTCATCTCGATATTTACGGTCGGCCTCGCCTCATCGAACTCCAGGGCAGCCCCCCGTAGCGGCTCGTGCGAAGAACTCCGAATCGGCCGGTTGAAAATATCGTGCGTTATCTCGCGTGTGTACTTGGCGAACGTCCCGGATATTCGCGGCGGCTCCAATAGCGGATTCTGAATCGTCGATCCGCTACAAGTAATCGGCTCGCCACGTCCCCCCGGCGTACCAGGCTTTCCCAGGTCCGGCGGCTTTGTCGAAAATGTCTGCTCGACATCCCAGTAATAGTTCGGCTCGCTTGTGTGCCGCGGCCGAATATCCATGTCCGGCCGGCACCATGCCCACATGTCGATATCGTTATCAAGCGACCAGATCGTTCCCGGCAATGGCAGCCCCGGCGTAGTCATAACCGCCGCCGGGCCATCGCCCGAACTGTTGCTGACGACCTGCCAACGGACCCGATAGGTACGGTGGCCGTCCTGATCCCGGCTACCGCTCCACTCCAAGGGCCCCATCAAAACCGTTGCCATAAAATTACGCCAAAAAATTCGCCGAAGGATACTTGATGCCACGCTCCAGTTTCCGGGGCTGATCTCTCAATTCCGTGACGATCTGCCGCAATATCTCTACCATTTCCTGCTCGTAGGCTTTCCCCTTTAGCTGTACGGCATATTCCGCCTTTACCATCACGCCGTCTTCCCCCTCCAATTCCAGGGCCAAGTTGTCTGCCAACAGGTTAACCGTATCGGCGTAGATCGTCTCCAGGTCCGATGCCGCTTCCTGCTGGACCGCAAAAGCCTGCTGATTGGCATGGCCGGAATAACGAGAAACGTCACGTAAAGTATCCCGATGCTGGGTTTGCGAACTCAGGTAATCGCTGATGCTGGCGTTGGTTCCCGTAACCCAATCATTGATCGTTCCCCGAATGGCTGTCTCTTGCCAGATCGTATTGGCCGATTGCTTGCTGATCGCGCTAACGGTCTTTTCGATTTGCGGAGATACCGCTTGCAGCCGAAAGTCGGCCTGTCGCGGCTCGATCATTCTTGCTGCCTGCTCGCCAATTTTCTGCGGCATGGCTATCGGCTGTTCCT
>Ga0209520_10001458_pt1 | contig 13439 bp, 10 predicted proteins | sample Rifsed16ft1_FD_184009 | JGI IMG/M metagenome (GOLD analysis project Ga0209520, IMG submission 184009) | Soil microbial communities from Rifle, Colorado, USA - sediment 16ft 1 (version 2) | ecosystem: Environmental > Terrestrial > Deep subsurface > Rock core/Sediment | place: Rifle, Colorado...
CGATCCTGGTCCTCGCATGCCTCGCAGGCATGGCGCTGAGCGCCGGGCTGACGGGCGGACTCCTCGCCTTCGCGGGCCCGACGGCAATCCTCGTCTACGTCCTCACGGGCGTTGTGCTCGGACTCGTCGCGACCCTGCCTCCGGTGAGCCCGAGTTCCGCGGTCCCCCGGATCGTCTCCGGCTTCGCGCTCCCCGCCTCCATCCTGGGATCGATCGTGGGCGTGAGCGTGTGGAGGCTCGCCCACTCGGTCTCCCCCGCCCTCGACGCGACCCTGGGCCAGTTCGGGGCGGACCTGGCGTCGGGACTGTTCGTCCTCGTCGTCGAGATCCTCGTCGCGATGGCCTCCGCGTATGCGACCGCGAGCTGGGGCATCCGATACTGGCAGTCGAGAAGCGGGATCGAGGCGGACAAGATCCGGAAGCTCCGGAAGATCCTCCAGATCGTGTTCCAGGACCCGTACGAGTCCCTGAACCCGAAGCACTCCGTGTACGACATCGTGTCGGAGCCGCTCATCGTGAACCGGCTGACCCGAGGGCCGACGGAGACGCAGGCGCGGGTGCGTCAGGCCCTTCACGACGCGGGGCTCAGGCCGCCGGAGGAGTTCCTGTACCGATACCCGCACGAACTGAGCGGTGGCCAGAGACAGAGGGTCTCGATCGCAGGGGCCCTCGTCCTCGACCCGGACTTCCTTGTCGCGGACGAACCCGTGTCGATGCTCGACGTGTCGATCCGCACGGAGATCGTCGAGCTTCTCCTGGAGCTGCGGAAGAAGAAGGGGCTCACGTACCTGTTCATCACGCACGACCTGTCCCTCGCCTGGGTCCTCGCGGACCGGATCGGGGTCATGTACCTAGGCAAGATCGTCGAGGAGGGCCCGAAGGCGGAGATCGTGAAGAACCCGCGCCATCCGTACACGAAGGCCCTGATCTCCGTCGTCCCGGTCCCCGACCCGGACCGAAGGCACAAACGGATCATCCTGAAGGGGGAGCGGCCCGACCCGGGAGACATCCCCCCAGGGTGCCGGTTTCACCCCCGCTGCCCTGTCGCGTTCGAGCGATGCGGTTGGGTGGCCGACGAGGTCCTCGGGGAGCTGCGGCGGGTCGCCGCAGCGGACGGAGGCGCGGCGCACCTCGCGGGGGCGACGACGGCCGGCCCCGCGTCGATCGTCCTGCCGGCCGGCGGGGGAGGGGAGGCCTGGATCCGCGGGCTGATCACGGGCCGGTCCGAAGAGGTCCGAGCCCTCAAGGCGGTCCGGTCGATCGAACCCTCGGGGACGGGCCTGCGAATCGTCCTGCATCCGTTCGAGGAGCCGCCCCTCGTGACCATCGCGAAGGGCCTGCGTGTCGCCTGCCACCTATACGGAGGACCCGAGGATGCGGGCGCGGCCACGTGACCTCGGCGTCGTTCTCGGGACGCTCGAGCCGGGTCCGAGGAACACGATCGGGGACGTGGGCGAGGTACGTGTGGGTCACGTGACCCTGGTCTCGGGAGAGGGCCGGCTGGTGCCGGGAAAGGGGCCCGTGCGGACGGGCGTGACGGTCGTCGTGCCGCATCGCGGGAACGTCTACGAAGACCGACCCAAGGCCGCGTGGGACACAATCAACGGCTGCGGAGAGCTCGCGGGCGCACTCGAGATCCGCGAGTTCGGCGTGATCAAGACCCCGATCGGGTTGACGAACACGAACGGTGTCGGGAGCGTCCAGTCCGGGCTCGTCGAGGCGGCCCTCGAGGCGAACGCGATATCCGGCATCGACGACGACGCGATCATCGCGACGGTCTCGGAGTGCGACGACTCGTTCCTGAACGACATTCGAGGGATGCACGTGAGGCCGTCGCACGTGAAGGACGCCCTGAGGGTCGCTACGGAGCGATTCGAACACGGCAGCGTGGGCGCGGGGACAGGGATGTGTGCGTACGACTTCAAGGCAGGGATCGGGTCCGCATCCCGCAGACTCGGTGCCTCGGACGGCGCATGGACCGTCGGCGCCCTCGTGAACCTGAACGTCTGGGACGGCGACACGTTCACGATCGCCGGCGTGCCCGTCACGCGGGAACTCGGACGGACCGGGATGATCCCAGGCGGAGCGCCCCCGGGCGGCTCGATCGTCATCGTCCTCGCGACGGATGCGCCCCTCTCCTCGCGACAGCTCGGCCGAATCGCCCGCAGAGGCTTCCACGGGCTCGGGCGCGTGGGTTCCGTGAGCTACTCCGGGAGCGGGGACATCTCCATCGCATTCTCGACGGCCCAGTGGGTGCCGCACGACGCCCCGAAGGAGCCCATGCGGGAGAGGAAACTCCACGAATCCCAGCTCAACCCGCTCTTCGTGGCGGCCGTAGAAGCCACGGAGGAGGCGATCGTCGACGCCCTCTTCACCGCGACGACCGTCGTCGGCCGGGACGGCAACACCTCGCTCGAACTCCCGATCCCCCAGACCCTCGAGATCCTCGACCGCTACGGACGGCTCGCATAGTCGGTGCCACAATCCTTACAACCCGTCCCGACCTTGCCCGTTCCGAATCGGAGGAGCATGGAGAAGCTCGTCATCACCGTCGCTCCGACGGGTTCCGTGCCGCGCAAGAAGGACACCCCGCACGTCCCCGTCACGCCGGACGAGATCACGGAGACGGCGTACCTGTGCGAGCAGGAGGGCGCCTCCGTCATCCACGTCCATTGCCGCGACGAGAACGAGAAGCCGACGTCCCGCTACGAGGTCTTCAAGGAGACCGTCGACAAGATTCGCAGGCGGACGAAGCTCGTCGTGATGACCTCCACGAGCGGGATCGCAGGGCAGACGGACGAGGATCGGGCGGCGCCCCTCCGCACGGGTCCCGACATGGGAAGTCTCACGACGTCCACCCTGAACTTCGCGGGGCGCAAGCCGTCCGTCGTGTATCTGAACACGGTCGAGACGGTCCGGTTCCTCGCGAAGGAGATGCTCGCACGGAACATCAAACCGGAAATTGAGGCATTTGACGTGGGCTTCATCCAGCAGGGGAAGAAGCTCATCGAGGCCGGGCTCGTCCGGGAGCCCGCGCACTTCCAGCTCGTCATGGGGGTGGACGGGGGCGTTCCGGCGACGCCCGAGAACCTCCTCCACATGCGGAACCAGCTGCCCCCGACGGCGACGTACGTCGTCGCGGGGATGGCGCGCATGCAGCTCCCCATGACGACGATGGCGATCCTCACGGGCGGCCACGCCCGCGTGGGGCTCGAGGACAACCTCTACCTGAGGAAAGGCGTCCTCGCAAGGAACGAGGAGCTCGTCGGCCGGGTCCGGCATCTCGCCGAGGACATCCAACGGGAGGTGGCGACCCCGGACGAGGCGCGGACGATCATGGGGCTCCCGCCACGCGGGTAGTCACAGGGTGTGGACGACGTCGTCGAAGGTATCGAGGGTTTTCTGAATGTCGGCGTTGCGATGCGCCGTGGAGAGGTAGAACGGCTTTCCGGGCTTTACGAAGATTCCCCGCCCGAGGAGGGCGAAGTCGAGCCGCCGACGTCGCTCTGCGTCCGCGGTCAGCGTGCTCCGGTAGTCTCGTAGACGCTCTCGGGTGAAGAGGATCGAGAACACGGTACCGAGGCCCGGCACCTGGGCGCCGAGGTCTGCCTGCGTGAACGTCCCCCGAATCCCGTGCATGAGACGGCCCGCCGTCTCGAGGAGGCGGTCAAAGACGCCCGGCTTCTCGAGCTCCTCGAGGGTCGCGAGACCCGCTGCCATCGCGATCGGGTAGCCCGCGAACGTGCTGCTGTGGAAGAATTCGCCCGTCGCGGGATCCAGCAGGTCGAGGAGGTCCGCTCGGCCGAGGAAGGCGCCGCACGGGAGCCCGCCGCCGATGATCTTGCCGAGGCAGGTGAGGTCCGGCGTCACGCGGTACGCGTGTTGCGCGCCGCCGAACGTCACTCGGAAGCCGCTCATCACCTCGTCGAAGATGAGCGGGATGTCCAGGTCGTCCGTGACCTCCCGGAGCCCTCGGAGGAAGTCCTCCTCGGGTGGAATGTAGGACCGTTCGACCGGCTCGAGGATCACGCAGGCCAGGTCGTCCGCCCGCGCGCGGATCCGTTTCTCCGTCTCCTCGAGGTCGTTGAAGGGGAGGACGAGGGTGTTCTTCAGCACGTGATCCGGGGTGCCACGGGAACCGGAGACGGGGACGAGGCCCGATGCGACCTCTTTCGCGGTCGGAGTGTGGCTCACGAGCAGTTCGTCGATCGCGCCGTGGAAGTGGCCCTCGAACTTCGCGATCACGGGACGCTTCCGGTAGGCCCTGGCGAGCCGGACCGCGTGGAGCGTGGCCTCCGTGCCGGAGAGCGTGAAGCGCATCTTGCCGTCCCGGAGGAAGATCCGAAGGAGCCGCTCCGCGAGTTGAGCCTCGAGCTCGTGCGGGGTGCCGAACATCGTCGTGCCCGCTGCGTCGAGGGTGTCGCGGATCGCCTGCATGACGCGCGGATGGCCATGGCCGAGGATGAGCGGTCCGAAGGAGAGACAGTAGTCGATGTATTCGTTCCCATCGAGATCCCAGAGACGACAGCCACTCGCTTTTTTCATCGCGAGCGGGTGGGGGGCGAAGTACTTCACGCTCGCGGTGACCCCACCGGGCATCGCGCGGCGGGACCGTTCCGCGTAGGCCTTCGAGGCTTTCGTTCGCTGTGCGAAATCCTGCGGCTTCTCAGCGGGGACCGCCTTCGCCATGGAGACCGCGCGGCCATCGCGGAGGGAGCGTAAAACCTTTCGCGGCCCGCGGGGCGGCCCGGAGGCGAGCTTCGGAACGGGGACCGTTCCGCAGTTACGTCGAGGCCTTCTTGTGCGCCGGACAAGGCCTCCCCGCCTTGCACTGGCGGCACTTCTCCGGCTTCGATACGGGGAGCGGCTTGATCATTCGGCCGTACTTGCGGCGTGGCGTGGATGCACCTCAGATCGCTTCGAGAAGGGGGACCTCGCCGCGCATCCCGCGAACGGTCTCGATGACCTCCTCGAACGCATGGAGGTGCACCCGGACGTCCTCCATCGTGTGCGCGACGGAGGTCGTCCATTGCTCATCGGCCCCGGGTGCGCACGCGATAATCCCACGGTTCTGCATCGACGTGCTGTACGCCCACCATTTCCCGACGTCCACGTTCTGGAAGGACCGCCAGTCCGTGACGGGACCGCGGGTGAAGTGGAGCGCACCTGAGATCCCCTTGTACTGGACGACCGCATTGAGCCTGCGGTCCGCCACGATATCCCGGTAGCCCTTGCCCACCGCGTCCCCGATCCGCTGTGCATGGCGCATCCCCGTCGGGGTGAGGATCTTCGTGAGGGTCACGAGCCCGGCCGTCACCGAAAGGGCGTTCGCGTTGAAGGTCCCTGCGTGCGCGATCTGGCCCGGGACGATCTGGTCCATGATAGCCGCCTTGCCGCCGACCGCACCCAGGGGCACGCCTCCTCCGATCGCCTTGCCGAACACCTTGAGGTCCGGCGTCACCCCGAAAGCCTCTTCGGCTCCGCCGTAGAACTTCCCGCACGTCTTGACCTCGTCGAAGATGAGTAGCGCCCCGGTCTCGTCGGCGAGGCGACGCAGTCCCTCGAGGAAGCCCGGCTTCGGGTGAACGTAGCCCATGTTCATCGCGATGGGCTCGATGATCATCCCCGCAAGCTCGTCCGCGTGCTCCCGGACGATCTCCTCCACGGCATCGATGTCGTTGAAGGGCGCGATCACCGCGCTGTCCACGAGTTCGGGGAGGAGGCCTCGGGAGGCAGGGACCGGCGTGGGCCTCTTCGCGTCCCCCTGCTGGTTCGCCTTCGGCTTGATCGACACCATGAGGGTGTCGTGGGAGCCGTGGTAACAGCCCTCGAACTTCAAGATCTTCGGGCGGCCCGTGACCGCGCGCGCGAGGCGGACCGCGAACAGGGTCGAATCGAGCCCGGTCATCGAGAGTTTGATCTTGTCGACGCGGAACCGCCTGCACATGTGGGCCGCGAGGGGCGCCGCCTCGTCCGACTCGAACCCGTAGATCGTGCCTTCCGCGACGCGCTCCTTGAGGGCCCTCGCGAGCACGGGATGGCTGTGCCCGGCGACGAGCGCACCGAAGGCCATGTTGAAGTCGATGTACTCGTTGCCGTCGACGTCCCATACCCGGCTCCCTTTCCCCTTCCGGATGTAGACGGGGTACGGATCCGTGTAGCGGTAGTTGCTATTCACTCCGAACGGGATGACCTTCTTCGCATTCGCGAATGCTTTCGCGGAGGCTTTCGTGCGGCGCTTGAACGACTCGAGTTCCTCTTCCCAGATCATCATGGTATCGGATGATCTGGCCAAGGTCGCCAAAGTATAGATAGATTGCCGGGTGTGTCGACCGCGCGATGCCGTTCGACGTCCTGATCCGGAACGGACGCGTGCTCGACGGCACGGGGATGCCGTGGCAGGTCCGCGACATCGGCGTGCGCGGCGGGAAGATCGCCCAGGTCGGCCGTCTGAACCGATCGAAGGCGGACGTCACGATCGACGCGTCGGGCAAGTACGTCGCACCAGGGTTCATCGACATCCACACCCACAGCGACGTCGGGATCCTCGTCGAGCCGACGTGCGAGTGCGCGGTACGCCAGGGCGTCACGACGCACGTGATCGGCAACTGCGGAGATTCGCCCGCGCCGATCTCGGAGGCGTACCGGGATCTCGCGGTGAGGCGCTTCCTGTATTATGCGGAGGCTTCGGACTGGACTTGGTCGACGTACCGTGAATATCTCGGGTTCGTCGAGTCGTCCGGCGTGGGCATCAACGTCGCAGGGCTCGTCGGGCACGGGGCCGTGCGGCAGGCGGTCATGGGCTTCGAGGAGCGATTGCCGACCAAAGCCGAGCTGAGGGAGATGAAAGGGCACGTGGACGAGGCGATGCGAGCCGGAGCCTTCGGGATGAGCACGGGCCTCGTGTACCCGCCGGGGTGCTTCGCCGCGACGGAGGAGGTCGTCGAACTCGCGAAGGTCGTCGGCCGCTACGGAGGCTTCTACGCATCCCACATCCGCGGGGAGCGGGAGACGATCGTCGAGGCCGTAGAGGAGTGCATCGGGATCGGCGAGAGCGCGGGAGTGCCGGTCCAGATCAGCCACAACTGCCCCAAGTATGGAGGCTGGGGAAAGTCCACCACGATCCAGGCAATGTGGGAGGCCGCTCGCGCCCGGGGCGTTGACGTCACGGTGGACAACGATTCCCACACGGACTTCGGCCCGACGCTCGGCCACGCGCTCCCGCAATGGACGCAGCAGCTGACGAAGGACGAGCTCGTCGCCCTCCTGCGGGATCCGGTGAGGCGGGACGAGCTCAAACGGGAGATCCAGGAGGACCGGCGGCCCGCGGCAGGCTACGTGGGCCTGCTCGTCCACGACGCCTGGAATCGGGTGTTCCTGCTCCGATGCCCAAACGACCCGTCCAAGGAGGGACTCACGATCGCGCAGCTCGCGGAGAAACGCGGCATCGATCCGTGGACCGCGTTCTTCGACGTGATCGTCGAGGAGCGGGACGGTGCGGTTGGCCTGTTCGACTACCACGACATCGAGGAGGTCAAGTCGACCCTGCAGCACCCGCTCGTGATGATCTGCTCGGACGGCTGGGTCCTCCCGAAGGACGCGCAGTCGTCGAGGGCGCCCCCCTACGTCCCCTGCACGTACGGAGAGTACCCGGGCGTCCTCGAGCGGTTCGTCGTGAAGGAACCCGTCCTCCGGCTCGAGGAGGCAATCCGCAAGATGACCTCGATGCCCGCCGCGCGCCTCGGGCTCCCGGATCGGGGCCTCGTGCGCAGGGGGTTCTGGGCGGACCTAGTGGTACTCGACCTCCCGCGGGTCCGGGACCGCGCGACGAATCTCTGGCCCCATTCCCACCCGTTCGACAACTACCCGCATGGATACCCGGAAGGCATCGACTGGGTCCTAGTGAATGGGACCGTCGCGGTGGGAGGTGGCCAGCCCACGGGGGCGAAGGCGGGCCGCGTGCTCCGACACCGGTGATCCGCATGCCCAACCCACAGGAGTCGGACACGAGTCCATGTACGAGATTGTCCGTCCCGCCTCCAGGCCTGCGTCCTTTCCACGCCGGATTCGTGTTGATAATCAAGGAAAAAGCTTCATCCCCCTCGAGGGAGGCATGAACCTCGATGCAACGGCGCCTCGCGGACGGCGAGCCGGAGGCGGTCTTCGTCCGCGTCCAGGACCGGCTCCAGGACATGGGAGTCACGCCGAACCTCGTGGACCCGGTGTCCATCACGATTCTATTCGACATGGAGATCCCCGGAAACGGGGTCTCGCGGTTTTTCCTCGCTGTCGTGCCCTCGGGGAAGGGGCGCAGCGACGTCGCCCTCGCGCGACGCAGCAACGACAAGCGCAAGGCGATGAAAGCGATGGTCCTCAGCGAGGACGACCCGATCGAGAAGAAGGTCCTCCAGGACCTGCTGACCCCGGCTGCGAACTGAGCGCGAGCGGCCCGAGGAACGCTCGATCGTGCCCGCTCCGCTCCCATGTCCGGGCGTTCTCACGGGACAACGGTCCGGGGGGCGGGGCCCGAGACAGGAAGCGGACGGTTGCGGACAGGCATCCGCGGTCGCTCCGAAGGTCCCTCGGATCTCGGTCGCTCGGACGATGGTCCGCCGCTCGGACAATACGCATTCTACGTACACGTGGTCCATACGGACGGTGGCCGCTTCGACGCCGGGTTGGAGAGATGTCCACCGAAGAGCTCACATCTGTGAGGCCGCCAGGCAGGGTGCCCTGTCTGTCGTGCGGGACGAGCTGCGAGCTTGTCGAGGAATACGGCGCGGACATTGCGGATACGGAGATTCACTTCGTCGCGCACCGATGCCCTGCCTGCGGGAACGAATACATGAACGCCCCGGAGATTCTCCGCTCCGATGGAGAACTGGTGCCCCTCCACCGGCCGTTCGATTCCCCGCTCGGCACGTACCGACGGCTTCTCAGCCTGACGAGCCGGGATCGTGGATTCCGCTTCGGCATCGGGGACAACGTCGCGGGCACCCTCCTCTGGTACCTGCTCTCGGAGGACCTCGCGGATGTCGTGTTCCTCGCGCATCAAAGCACGGGGGACGAGGCCACGATGGCCTTCACGAAGGACGACCTCTACGATGCCGCTCGAATCCGGATGGGGGCCAGTCGCGCCTTGGTGACCGGCGGCGGCCTTCGGGCGAATCTCCTCACGTTGACCCAGCTCAGGAACTTCGCCCGGGCGGACCGAGGCCTCCATCCGAGGATCGCGGTGATGGGCCGCCCGTGTCAGATCTACACGATGCGGAAGCTCCTGTGGGACCGCTTCGTTCCCGGATATGAGCTCGCCTTCGCCCTCGGAACGTTCTGCTACGGGAATTTCGCCCCGGCGGGGACGAGGGCGCAGAGGCTCCGAGACCTCCTCGGTTTCGATCCCACGCACATCCGCGACGTGCGCTATGTCGGCGAGGAACTCGAGTTCACGTCGGTCCAGGGGGTCAAACGCCGCGTCGGCCAAGAACACCTTGCCGGCCTCGTGAACGCGAACTGCCTCCAATGCTACGATTTCAGCGTGAGCTTCAGCGATGTGAGCGTTGGGCACATCGGGGCCGAGGAGCCGTTCGAGGTCGCGTTGGTCCGCACGGACATCGGCGAGACGCTCCTGAACCAAGCGATCCACAATGGCTTCCTCGCCCCGTCGAGCCAACTCTACGAGGGGGCCGACATCGTGGAGGAGGAGCGTCGAGCCCTGTCGTTCCTGAACGCGATGGTGGACATCAAGCGGGAGCTCACGCGACGGGTCCGATAGTCGTTCCCGACGGCCGCCAGGAGCGTCCGCCCCCTCCGGCGTCCCGCAGGCACCGGAGCGAAGAGTACACGCACAGATCGACGAGCTGTGCCCACAGACAGCGGCCCGATGCGTACCCTGCGCGACCGAATTGGGTTCAATACGTATTTGTGGGTGCGGATGCATGTCTCGCCCATGGACTTAGAGACGAGGAAGGTCCAGAAGCTCGGCTACTCGAGCGTCGGGATCTCCCTGCCCAAGGCGTGGGCCAATGAGAACGGGCTCAAGCCCGGATCGATCATCACCCTGACCGTCGACGACGATGGGACCCTGCGGGTTCGGGCGGGTCCGGTCGAAGACGAGGCGGCCGGGGCGGAGGCGACAATCGACGCGGACGCATGGCCCGGGGCGGAAGCCCTCACCCGCGTGATCACAGGCTACTACATCGTCGGACGCAACACGATCCGGGTCCGCAGCCGCGAGGAACTCGCCCCCAGCCAGCTCCAGGAAGTCCACGACGCGGTGCGCGGGCTTACGGGTCTCACGATCGTGAACCAAGGTCCCAAGTTCGTGACGATCGAGAATTTCGTGGAGCCGACGCGGTTCCCCATCGACGGCCTCCTGCGACGGCTCCACTACCTGACGACGCGGATGGAGAGACTGGCCCTGGGGGTCCTCACCGGCGAGTCCAGCAGCAACCTCGAGGAGGTCATCCGGATGGAGTCGGAGGTGGACCGGCTCTACTGGCTCGTGGTCCGGCAGCTCCTCCTCGCGGCGAAGCATCGAGCAATCGCAAGCAAGATCGGGGAGGTCGAGCCGCGTCACCTCGTCGGGGACCGGGTCGTCGCCGTCATGCTGGAGAACATCGGAGACCTTTGGGAGGAGGTGGCCGCGGGGACCGCACCCCTCGTGAAGGCGTCCCGACGCGTGCCGAAGGTCTTCTCCGAGGCGGTCGGACCCATCAAGGCGGGCCTTGAGCGCGTCGCCGACCTGACGATGAGCTCCTTCTTCGCGGCGGACCTCAAGAAAGCGAACGAGGCGCTCGAAGTGCGCGAGGCCTTCGAGGCGGACCTGCGAAAGCTCCTCGAGGCGGTCCCTGGGATGCGATGCGATCGCCGAGGTGAGTTCTGCACGACGTGCACCCTCCTCCGGTCCGTCCTCCGGCCCGTGGAGCACATCGCGAAGTACTACGGGACGATCGCCCAGCTCACGATCAACCGATCCCTCGAGGAGGCACCCGCGAGACCCTCCCGGAGGCACCCGGCGGGCTAGCCGTACGTACTATAGGTAGCCATTCTTGATGTCCTTTCCTCGCGTCGCCTGGGACCTGGGATCGGTCTGGTCGCAAAGAGATGTCCTCGCTGCGGCGTCTCCGTGAAGTCGGAGAACCTAGAGGCCCACATCGCCAAGGTCCATCCGAGGGATTTCGTCGACGTGCCGATCTCGGAGGAGGAGCGTCGCGCCCTTCGCCGGTCGCGACGGATCCCGCTGTCGCGGACCACGAGCCGGGCCTTCGCCATCGTTGTCGGGATCGGCGCGGCCGTCGCGCTCCTCGCAGTGTTCGCGGGGCCATTCCTCGTCCCTCCGTCCGGCGGATCGATTCACGTCGAACCCTCGTCGTATGACTTCGGCGAGATCGGACAGAGCACCGTGTCCACGACCTTCCGGATCCATAACCGAGGGACGTCGAACCTCGTGCTTCAAGGGGTCTCGACGTCGTGCATGTGCACGTCCGCCCGCGTCGTGCACGAGGGCACGACAAGCCCCACGTTCGGATACCACAGCAACCCCGGCGGCTGGTCCCTTCTCCTGCCGTCCGCGGAGGAGGCGCAGCTCGAGGTATTCTACGATCCCACGGTCCACCCGGAGCTCGGGCATTTCCTGCGGGAGGTGTACATCGTGAGCTCCGACCCGGCCCAACGAGAAGTCTCCGTGACGATCCATGCGACCGAGGTGTGACGTGGTCTCGTCGGAGGACCACTGCCATCCGGCGAAGCCGGAGGCCGACCCGTCCACGGTGCGGCCCGAACCGCGGCCTCCGACGTCCCGCGGCTGGTTCATCGTCCTTGTCGCGGCCCTGACGGGTGTCCTGCTCGGATCGTCCATCCTGGCGTACGCGACGCTGAGGGAGCCGCCCGACGTCAGTCTGGCCGCGGGGGCAACAATCTACTTCAACGAGGCATGCGGGGACTGTCTGGTGTATTTGAACGACGAACTCGTACCCGCCCTCTCGCGCGCGAACCTGACGCCGACCGTCAAGGACTACATCAACGACCGATCGTTCCGCGAAGAGCTCACGGCACTCAACGACGCGCTCGGGATCCCGTTCGAACTCCAGAGCCACCTCGCGACCTTCGTCGTCGGCCCGACCGTCATCGTGTTCGAAGGCCACGTGCCGGGCGTCCTCGTCGAGGAGGCCCTCCGGACGGACCCTGCGTCGGCCCCGCCACGGCTCCTCGTGTACCAAGACGCCATGGGGACGGCCGTGGCGTACCGGGCCTGGGGCTTCGCGGGGACGCCCCAGACGTATCCTGTCGCCACGCCCCTCTCCGCCTACCTGGCGTGGTACGCAGCGAACGTCCCGGACGCACGCGATCCGCTCCCGCCCTCGTCCCTGCTGCCTCTCGTCCTCACGACCGGCTTCCTAGACGGCCTCAATCCATGTGCCTTCGCGGTCCTCCTCTTCTTTGTGGCCTTCCTGTATGCGGTTCGTGCGCCCCGTCGGGAGGTCTGGAAGATGGGCTCCCTGTACGCCTACGCGGTCCTTGTCGTGTATTTCCTAATCGGCCTTGGCCTCCTACGGGCTATCGTCGTCAGCGAGGATCCGCATCTCATCGCGAAGATCGCCGCCGTGGGGGTCATCGGCCTCGGCGCCTGGACCCTCGCTGCTGCCGCGTTCCCCGCCCTCCACCTCCCCTCCTTGGCCCACATGCCGGGGGCGGCGTGGCTGCGAATCAAGGGCCGAATCTTGCAGGGCTCTCTGCCGGGAGCCACCGCGGCGGGCCTCCTCGTGGGCCTGTGCACCTTCCCCTGTTCCGGCGGCGTCTACGTGGCCATCCTGAGCCTCATCGCGGCGAACGGAACATTCCTGGAAGGCCTCGTTTACCTGTACCTCTACAACGGGATGTACATCCTTCCGCTTCTCGCGGTGCTCGTGGGCGTCTCGAACCGGCGTGTGGCCCTGGCTGTCGCGCGGTGGGAGCGGAGACATGCGGGCACGTTGAGGATCGCGACCGCCGCGACGATGCTCGCAATGGGCGTCATCCTCCTTGTCCTCTCGGTGTGAACGCCAGTAGAGTGCGGCGTGTCGCCAGTCCGGCTCACGGATTCACGGCAATCGCGCCCGGGATGAAAGCCTGGGAATTCGCGGCGCCCGGGCAGCCTACCCACGTTTTCTAGAGCGATTCTCGTGCGATCACGAAGAATGAGGCCCCCCTATTGTATGCCCGCGTGGCGCATGCCTTCGATCGGTGGCGATAGAGAGCCCCCAGCCACTTGGGATTCTTCCAGGTGCTGCGGGCGTGTCCCAAGCCTGGCCGCTCGTCCGCAGACCTGTCATGCACCCTCCGCCGCGCGACGTTTCCTCGAGAGGATCCGGGGTAGCACCCCGTCCACGCGGAGCGCGTACAGGAGCCAAGCTGCAGGTACCAGCCCCGCGATGAGGAGTCCGTAGCTGGGACCATAGTCC